>JACXTT010000546.1_pt1 | contig 64417 bp, 54 predicted proteins | sample 9270951 | NCBI WGS metagenome assembly JACXTT01 (sample SAMN15532306, study PRJNA645909) | rock metagenome | isolation source: weathered quartz diorite | place: Puerto Rico | collected 2017-06-21 | reverse complement strand
TTGAATCGCCATTGTATTCCCGCCGATCGCGCGGGCGGCTTCTTCGACAGCTTTACGATTGCGGCCGGCGATAACCACTTTTGCGCCGTCTTCATGAAGACGTTTGGCGGTGGCGAATCCGATGCCGCTGTTACCGCCAGTGACCACAGCTACTTTTCCTTCCAGACTTTTCATTCTTTGTTCTCCTGAAACATTCTTTGCAGAAATTTGGGCCCACCCGATATGGTTCTTGGTCGTAGCGCTCAAGAACGATCGGAAACTATTCGGCACCGTTAGGGCTATGCCTGCCCGGAGTTCGAGAGTCGTGGCCGCTGCCAACGGAGCTGCAGACCCGCTCAAGACTTCGATACTTAGATGAATGTCTAATTAATCGGTTGCATCATTCTGTTCGAACAGGCTAGACTAAAATGCAGGCAAAGCATGGAACGAATACAGGTCGAGAAGATCTCGAAGGCGCTTGGGGATGAGACGCGGCTGCGGATCTTTGAAGCCATCGCCAAGCGGGAATTAATGAACTGCGGCGAAATCGTCGCCTTACGCGGCGTTACGCCAGCGACGGTTTCGCATCACCTGAAGATCCTGAGCGATGCGGGCCTGATCGAGAGCCGCCGCAAGGGGCAATTCGTTTGCAATCGTGCCATTCCCAAGACCATCGCGGAATATACCCGCGCCCTCATGCGAATGTCTCGGGGCAGTAAGAGCGCCGAAGGTACTTAATGGCACGCTTGTATCGTCCTGAGTTGCAACAGTTTGGAGCGGTAATTCCTCGGCTTTAGCGCGATAGCGATGCCGCGTTGATTTCGTGACCGGCTGATGATTCCTCTCCACCGCTGGTACACTGGAAATACGATTCAATGGCGGAATGAATCAAGCAATGGCCAATCTAAACACCAAGAAAGGCGTGATCGGAATCCTGACGGGAGGGGGCGATGTTCCAGGGTTGAATCCCGCGATTCGTGCGGTGACGTTCCGTGCGCTTCGCGAAGGCTACCAAGTTATCGGAATTCGCCATGGCTGGGCGGGTCTGGTGGAGATGGTTCGCGACAAGGACTGCGACAATTCCGACAACTTTCAGATTCTAACGGAAGAGGTGGTCAATCGCGCTGGAAGAACGGGGGGAACATTTCTTCATTCTTCGCGCACCAACCCCAGTCGAGTCGGCAAATCCAGCGTCCCTGCCCATCTGAAAGATGCATACTGGGCGGATAAAAATGATCTGACACCTGAGGTCCTAAAAAATCTTGCTTGGCTCGGTGTGGACTATCTGATTCCCATCGGCGGGGATGACACGCTCGGCTACGCGGTGCGCCTCTACCAGGAAGGCGTCAAGGTCATCGGCATCCCGAAAACGATGGACAATGACGTTCCCGGTACCGACTACTGCATTGGCTTCAGCACCTGCGTGACTCGGACGATTCACCTGGCAAACAGTTTGCGCACGTCAGCGGGGTCGCACGAACGCTTCATGGTGCTGGAAGTTTTCGGGCGTTACGCAGGGTTCACGGCCATGCTGCCGACGATGGCGGGCGCGGCGAACCGGTGCGTCATACCGGAGCACAAGTTCGATATGGAAAAACTTACAGAATTGCTTGTTGCCGATCGCCGTAGGAATCCTAGCCGGTACTCGACGGTCATCGTTTCGGAAGGCGCGATGTTTGAAGGCGGGGAAATGATTTTTGAACGCGATACCACGGATGCCTACGGGCACAAGAAACTCGGCGGCATCGGCGACCTGGTTTCGGAGAAGCTCAAGGAAATCTCGCCGAAATACAACAACGGCAAGTCCATCGATGTAATCAATCAGAAGCTTGGCTATCTGGTGCGCTGTGGCGATCCCGACGCCATCGATTCCATCGCGCCGATGGCGTTCGGCAACCTGGCGTTGGATCTCCTTCTCAGCAGAATCCACGGGCGACTGGTTGTCTTGAAGAATGGCCGGTATGACAACATGCCGATTGACGCGGTTACCGCAACGAAAAAAATCGTCAATCTGAAGGAGCATTACAACACGGAGCGCTTGCGGCCACAGTACTCGAGCTTCGAGATGAAGCCTCTCTTCCTCATGACCAGTGAAGCGGGTTAACCACGAATTGACGGAGTTTCATTGTGCGGATCCCGCGCGCGTCTTCTCCGTTACTTTTTCGCGCAGCGAGTTCAAGCTATTGGTCATGCGATCCGCTTCCATATTGACAAGTGTGTACCGCTCGTTCTGGGCTGCACCGGACTGTACAAGGCGCATGTAATCCTCGCGCAAATCGGGAAACTCCCTCACGGGGACATGCCTTCCGTGCAAAGCTTCCGCGAGAAGCGTCAATGTCTTTTCGACATCGCCCGCAAATGTCTGAAACTCGGGACGCAGCGGCGCTCCCTGGAATCGCGACACTCCCGCTTCAAGGGCCATCATGGCATGCGCAAAGCGGTGGGAATTCGCCAGCATGGCGTTCCAGCGGCTCATCTGTTCGGAGGTGGTTCTCGGCTCGACACCAACGCGGTCGAGCGATGCCTCGAGGTTCGAACGCGCCGTCCGCGCGTTTTGTCGTGCGCGGACGCGTTCCTTTGTGCTTTTCTTGTCTGGATTCAGGTAGCTCTCCAGGATCGAGTGGAAGGAAGCGGAGTATGCGTCCAGCATTTGTGCGAATAATTCGGAAACGCGCTTACGCTCCCAAGACGGCCAGACCGCATAAGCCAGCAACGCCAATGCCCCACCCGCCACGGTGTTCACGCCGCGCGCTGCGATCACTTCCTTCGGCGAGACTCCATTGACCGCGAGGAGAAGCACGACCAGAGCGCTGACGGTCAGGGCAAAGACGCCATAATTCGCGGGGCCGACCCAACGCATGAGAAACATGAACGCGCCAATCAGCACAATCTCCATTACGGTGTGAATCGGCAAGAAATGAAAGAGCGCCGTCGCAACCATCACTCCTGCGATCGTCCCCGCAATTCGCAGGATGCCACGGCTGAAAGTGGTCGCAAACTCCGGCTTGAGGACGACTACGATGGTCATCGGAATCCAGTAGGAGCGGCGCCAGTCGAAGCTCCGGCCCAACATATCGCCGAGCGCAACGCATGCCGCCAGCCGCACGGCGTGCCGAAAGGCCACCGATCGCAAATTGAAATTCCCGCGCAAAGTAGCAAGCCGGCTACTAAATCGCAGCCACAGCGGTTGGCGGGCTTCCGCTTTCGCGAACGCGGCTTCTCCTTCCGGGGTGGCTCTCGAAGCCAAATCGATCGCCGCGCGCAATTGTCCGTTGAGCGCATCCATCTGGTATCGCGCATCCCGCGCCACCGCCGCGAGAAAAGATCCGTGCTCCCCCAGATTGTCTTCGCGAATCTGATACGCGAGTGCGACGGCGAGTACCAGCCGATCATTCTCGAGTGCGATGGGCTTTTCGGTGACGAGCGTGTTGGCGATGTCGTGCAAGAGCAAGGCTGCGCTGGCGAGGTACTTTTCGATGATGTCGACGGCGTCGTGGGGGCGTTTTTCCCGTTCCATCCGCGCACGCAGCCGCGCCAACATGGTCACGCTCAGCCGGATGCGCTCTGCCTGATTCAGGATCGCTCGATAGCGCAAGCCCTCCACGGTTTCGTCGCGCCCCAGACCCGCAAGCGCCTCCTGTGCGCGCGTGCTTTCGACACTCGCTGGCGGTGCGGACAAGGTTTGAAGCGGCCGGCTTGCTGCTTCGGCGAGCGCTTCGAACAGCGCTCCCAGCGCCCGGCGCTCCGGCTCGTATTTTCGCACCGGCCAAAGCGCGATCGAGAGGCCGGTCTGGAGGATCCCTCCTGCAAGGGCCAGGGCAGCGGAGATCGCCGCTTGCTCCGGGGTTAAAGGTTGCGCCGCGTATACCACGAGCGTCACAGTGCTGATCACGCCCACATCCGCTGGTGTGGTGCCCAGCGACACCAGCATGCCTGCCGCAAATGCCCAGACCGTCACGATCGCCACAGCGAGCACGTTGCGATGTCCGCTGAGTCCGCCAAGCAACACCGCTACACCGCACCATAGCGTAGACGCCAGCATGCGCTTCGCGCGCTGCGCATACGGATCGTGACCATCGGAATATGAAACGTTCAGCGCGCCGCTGGCCATGGCTAATCCTGCTCGCGGAATTCCCAGCAGGTATCCCGCCACCAGCGGCAAGACCACCCCCGCCGTATTCCGGAGCGCCAGGACCGGAGACATTTTCTTCCGGTCGAAATAAGTCAGGATGCGCCAGAGCGTTCGGAGCGCGGTCAATTGCGTCTGGTTCGCCGCACTTGCAGTTTGCCCAGCGCTCGCACTTGCCGTGGCCTGGCTTCCGGCAGGCGCTTTTAGTTCGGCCGCGGCGTTTGATGGTGTGGTCATATCCTCCACAGGATAATCGAGCTTGCTCCTGCTGTCTTGAAGCGTCTCGCTGTTTAAGGTGTGCAACCCATGTGTGGCAAGCTATGGGCCATGATTATCCGTCCTGCCACTGCGAATGACGCCAGCGCCATCTGGGAAATTCTCGAACCCATCATCCGTGCGGGCGAAACGTACACCCTGCCCCGCGATATGAGCCGCGAAGATGCGCTGGCGTATTGGCACACGCGCGAGCATGAAGTCTTTGTGGCAGAAGAAGCGGGCGACATTCTCGGCACGTACTTTCTTCGGGAAAATCAGAAAGGTGGCGGCTCGCACGTGGCCAATTGCGGGTACATGACCGCACCTCGCGCGGCGGGCCGGGGAGTTGCCCGCGCCATGTGCTCTCAATCGCTCGAGCTTGCGTGCGCCCGCGGTTTTCGCGCCATGCAGTTCAATTTCGTGGTCAGCACGAATGAGCGTGCTGTCCGCCTGTGGCAGAGCTTCGGGTTTGAGATTCTCGCGCGCCTCCCCAACGCTTTCCTGCATCCTACGCTTGGCTACGTGGATGCGTTAGTTATGCACCGTGTTTTATAAGGCTTGCTGACTGCATGTGACCGCTGCGGCCAGCGGTCTCTCGCAATCTTCCTGCTTACGCGCATGCACCCTTTTCGGCGTAAGATTGCCCGGCTATTTATGAATCGATTTGAGAACTGGTTTTGCGCTTCGAGCCTATGGCGGTATGTGACCAAACGGCAACTTCTCCCGTGGATCCTGGCAGGAACTAATCTTGGCGATCACCTTCTGGAGATCGGCGCAGGGCCAGGAGCGGCGACGGAAGAGTTACGGCGGCGCGTCGCTCGGGTGACGAGTCTTGAATATGATCGCGGTCTTGCCATTTCTCTGGCCAAGCACAACTACCGGGTACCAGGTGCCGTGCTGCAAGGGGATGCAGCAAGCTTGCCTTTTCCTGAGAAAACATTTTCGGCGGCGATTGCCGTGCTCGTCCTTCATCATCTGCGGTCGAGCGAGCAACAGGACAGGGCATTTGCGGAGATTTGCCGGGTTCTCCGGCCGGGAGGTGTATTTCTCGCGTTGGAAATTCAGGACGGCTGGTTCCCACGCGTTTCGCATTTCCGGAGCACGTTTGTTCCGGTCGTGGCGGGCTCGTTGAAGGGGCGGCTCGCTTCTGCTGGATTCTCACGGGTCGCGTTGGATTTTCGCGGAGGAGCATTTCGAGTGCGCGCGGTACGAGCCAGGAACAAGTAGCCTGCATTGCAAACAGAATCCTTCAATACGAACAAGTCCTGACTTATTGAGGATTTTACCTGAGTTTGTCGCCAAGCTGGGGCCTGCCTGCAGCGAACGCGTTGACCCGAGCGGTGCCGGGGCATAGCATTTGAAGAGGGCAGAATGGTCCCCGACAAACTCCCTCCTGGTCCGCCAGCTTCGCGAGCTGGTTCGTTCAAGAACTACAGCCGCGACCCGCTGGCTTTCCTTGCTGCGATTTCGCGCGAGTACGGCGACATCGTCACGATGAGCTTCTACAATTTCCGCGTGTACTATGTCAGCCACCCTGATTACATCGAGGAAGTGCTCGTCAACCAAGCCCGCAAATTTATCAAGGGCCGGATTCTGCGCGCCAACAAGGGGCTGTTTGGCAATGGGCTCCTTACGAGCGAAGGAGATTTCTGGTTGCGGCAGCGCAGGCTGGCGCAGCCCGCGTTTCATCGCGCGCGCATCGCCGCCTATGGCAAAACGATGGTGCGTTTTACGGAACGATTGATAGAGGGTTGGCGCGATGGAGAGACGCGCGACATTCATGCGGAAATGATGCGGCTGACGCTGCAAATCGTGGCTAAAACGCTATTCGATGCGGACGTCGATGGCGACGCCCAGCAGGTGGGTCACGCTTTGGAAGCCATCATGGATTTCAATTCCGACTTTCGCAGGCTTATCCTGACGCCCTCATGGCTGCCGACGCCGCGAAATCTCCGTGCTGCGCTGGCGATTCGCCGGCTCAACAAAATTATCTATCGCATCATCGATCAGCGCCGGGCCGCGGGCGGGGATGCCGGAGACCTGTTGTCCATGCTGCTTCATGCTCAGGACGAAGACGGCTCGCGAATGACTGACCGGCAGCTTCGTGACGAGGTGATCACGCTGTTTCTGGCGGGTCATGAAACCACGGCGCTCGCCCTCTCCTGGACTTGGTGGCTGCTTGCGCAAAATCCTCGGGCCGAAGTGAAATTGCACGGGGAACTCGACGCCGTTCTTGCGGGATGCTCTCCAACGCTTGAAGACCTGCCCAAGCTGCGTTACACCGATCATGTCATCAGCGAGTCCATGCGATTGTATCCACCGGCCTGGGGGATGGCGCGCGTGGCAATCGAAGACGCTGAAATCGGCGGCTATCGGATTCCCAAGGGCTCGGGCGTGTCCCTTTCGCAGTGGGTTGTGCATCGCGACCCGCGCTGGTTTGAAGCGCCGCAAGAATTTCTACCGGAACGCTGGGAAGGCGACCTGCCGAAACGCTTGCCGCGTTTTGCGTATTTTCCCTTTGGAGGGGGCCCGCGCCAATGCATTGGCAACACATTCGCGCTGATGGAAGCGGCGCTTCTGCTGGCGACGATCGCGCAGAAATTCCGGATGCGCCTGGTGCTTGATCAGAAGGTTGAGCCGGTTGCGTCGATCACTCTGCGGCCGCGTCACGGGATCCGAGTCACGTTGGAAGCACGGCAGCCCGCTCAAGCAAACGCAGCCGTGGCTTCTACGCAGTCGGCGCTCGCCGATTAATCTTCACGCCTATCTTCCAGATGACGATGGCAATGTGCCCAGCTCGGCACGGGTTTGCACGACGCGCAGAATCGAATCGCGCGTGACCATGCCGATGATGTGCGCTCCGTTTTCCGAACCGGTCACCACAGGCATTTGGTTTACGTCGCAAACGAGAAGGCGCTCGAGAAGCGGGAGAAGCGGCTCTTCCGGCGAGGCCCACAGGATCTTGTCGCGGTGAATCATTACCGCTTGAACGGATGTGTGCGGCCACTCGGAGCGCGGAACGGAGTTTAGTGCGTGGACATTGATCATCCCGACGAGGCGATCATCTGTCAGGACGAGATGGCAGCGCCGGCCGGTGCGAAGCACCTCGGCGCTGTACTCTTCGAGCGAGATATCGCGGGGGACGGTAGGGATTTCGTGGCTCATTACATCGGCGGCGCGGAGGCCGGACAAGTTCTCGCGGATAGTGACTTGTGCCACACTCTCCTGCGCGGCCGTGAGGAGAAACCAGCCGATGAATGCGATCCAGAGTCCCTGTGTGACAGAGCCATTAAAGGCGCCCCACGCGCCAAACAGAATCATCGCGTAGGCAACGACCTTGCCGCTGGCGCCGGCGATGCGAGTGGCCTTAGAGAAATCCTTATTGATGCCCCAGACCAGGGCCCGAAAAATCCTCCCTCCATCCAACGGAAATCCTGGAAGCAGGTTGAATACGGCGAGCGCCAAGTTCGTTTCCCATAACCACGTGGCGAGCGCGCCCATCATCTGGCTATAGGGGAAGAGCAGAGTGAGACCAAAAAATACGGCAGCCAAGAAGCCGCTCGCCAGAGGACCGGCGATAGCGATGTTGAACTCCTCAATGGCCCTGGAAGGCTCCCGGCCGATGCGGGCGACGCCACCAAAAATGAACAAGGTGATGGAGATGACGGGGATTCGGTAATGCTTAGCAACAACGCTGTGAGACAGTTCGTGAAAAATTACGGAGCTAAAAAAAAACAGACTAGTCAAGATGCCCACAGTCCAGTGTTGTGCCGGACTCCATTGCGGATGCTCTTGGGTGAAGCGAATCGCCAGAGAATAAGTAATCAGCGCAAAAATAAATAGCCAAGTGGAATGGATGTAGATCGGAATCCCGATAATGCGTCCGATCTTCATGCCAGGGCCACTCTTCATCGCGATTCTCGTTGACTTAGCATTTCTCCGCCTCTACTACACTACCTCTTCTCACGGTGTGTGCCAAACGTATGCGTGCTGTGGGACACGCTGTGCGTGATTCCCCACGCGATCCCTCGGGATTTCAAAATCTAACCTGTGTATTTTCATCATGTTAGGGTTGGCCGGCGAAGTGCCATTTCGAATGACATAGCGCCTGGAGGCTTGCCATGAGTGCCATTTTGAATTTTGCGGGACTTGTTCTGGCCACGATTTTCGCCTTGGCTGTTGCGGTGGCATGCAATTGGTTGATGTTGCGGATGACGTTTCATCTGATGCAGCCGGCCGCCGTTCGCAAGACTCCTACCCAGACTCTCCTGGGGCGCCGAACCATGCTACTTGCCCGGGCTTTTACGCCGAATCACTGATCACAGAAAGCGAGACGCCTCGGGGTTGGGCAGAACGGAGCACGACATGTTGGTCTGGAAAACGTTCTTGATGATCTTGGGCGTCGGCCTGTTCGGCAGCGCCGGAGCGCTGGTGGCTTACGACATTTATCTCTCGTCACAACTTCGGCGGCTGCTTCATCGCCGGGCGACTCGCGAATTCCGCGTACCCCGGAAAGCCTCCGAGCCGATTCGATTGCACTTGCAACGAGCTGCGTGAATTTCGATTGCTTTATGCGCAAACAGAATTTTCCGGCTTTACCGCCGGAAATAACCGCCGGCCAAAACCCCTGTGGGTGGCTCGGTACGCGTCGCTGGAGTGGAGGAAGACTTGGTCTGGATCACCGCGAAACGGCCAGCAAGCACGAAGGCAAGCACCGCCGCGCTTCGCCGAATCGATGCCTGAGGTGACCGTGAAGCGGTCACCAGCCCCGAGTCTCTTCCCCGCCGTTGCCGCGTGCCGGGTCACCCGGCTTGCGGTCTCACTGTTTGACGACCGGGTATTTAGGCCGCGGCGGAATTCCCTTATAGTCTTTCAATGCCTCCTTCGCAAGCTCGATCGCTTTTTCGAGTTGCGGGTCGTGCCCGGCTACGACCAGATCTGGCCGCTGCGGCACAACGAAATCGGGATCCACGCCATGATTTTCGACAATCCACTCGCCGCCATTCTCCGGAGTCCAAAACGCGAACTCCGGGGCGGTAACCGCGCCACCGTCGCGAAGTGGAATGATCCTGTTGATCCCGACAAGTCCGCCCCAGGTACGCATTCCGACCATGGGACCTATTTTCTCGTGGTGGAAGAACCAGGGGAAAGCATCGCCGCCTGAACCTGCAAGCTCATTCACGATCATGACCTTTGGCCCCAGGATCGCAACTGGCGGCCACGGCGCGTCTTTCCCTTCGCGCGGCGCAAGAAGAGATAGCAGTTGACGTTTCAGTTTCTGCGTGAAAAAGTCGGGAATCTGTCCGCCGCCGTTGTAGCGCTCATCCACGATAATTCCGTCCTTATCCAACTGCGCCGTAAACTGTTTGTCGAACTCGATGATGCCTGGAATGGTGGTGTCCGGCACGTGCATGTAGCCGACTCGTCCGCCCGTGGCTTCCGCGACTCGCTGTCGATTGACGTCCATCCAATCAAGGTAACGAGGGCCATTTTCGCTAGCTGCGGCTTTCACCGTAACGTCCCAGGCGCCTTCGACCGAAGGCTTGCTGTTAATCCGCAGAGTGACGACCTTTCCCGCGAGGTTCTGAAAGTGCGCGTAGACGTCTTGATCTGAGCGTGCTTCGCGGCCGTTCACAGAAATCAAGTAATCGCCGGCCTTTACTTTAAGGCCAGGTTCGGTAAGCGGCGAACGCGTATCCTCCCTCCAATTTTCGCCCGGATAAATCTTGCTGATGTGGAAGTAGCCGCCGTCTGCTTCGAAGTCCGCGCCAAGCATACCCACACCGACATGTGAGCGGTCGCGATCGTCCCGTCCGCCGACATAGGTGTGCGAAGTACTCAGTTCCGCGATCATTTCGCCGAGCAAATAATTTAGATCGCTGCGATGAGCAACCCAGGGTAGGAGCGCTTCGTAGCGGTCGCCGATTTTCTTCCAATCGTGCCCAGTCATGTTGGGATCCCAATAAAAATCGCGCTCGATGCGCCGCGCTTCGTGGAGCATCTCCTTCCACTCTTCACGGGGATCAATCTGCACTTGCAAGCCGGATAGATCGAGTTTGCCGTCGCCAACCTTGGCCTTGCCGGGCTCCGCGTCGACGACGCCATAGTTTTGGCCTGCCTTGTAGATGAGTTTCTTGCCCTCCTTGTCGAGGTTGTAAGCGTCAATGCCTTCCAGCAGAACCTTATCTTCACGCTTAGTGACGTCGTAAACATGTAGAACATTTTGCGGTTTGTTGTCATCATCCGTGCCGGCTTGCCGCGCTTCCTGCGGCGTGGAGAGATAGAAGAACTTATCCTTGCGGACAGACAGAGCGCTCAGGCTTCCGGCCGGAATGGATGCGGGAGCGATCCGGCTGCCGATTCCGTCCAGATCGATTTGCAAGGGTTTCGGTGGTTCTTCCTTCTTTTCATCTTTCTTTTGCTCGCCGGTCTTGGTTTCGGCCGACTTCTTGTCTTCTTTCTTATCGTCCTTTTTCTCTTCCGTTATTTTTTCCTCGTCGCTCAAGGATGTGAACGGAGATGTGTCACTGGCTTTCAGGGTGACGGCAAACACACCATCGGTAGCGTAGTAGTTGAAGCGCTGGTCCAGTTGGCCGGCACTGGGATAGAAGTAGCGTGTGGAGATGAAATAAAGATATCTGCCCTCAGGATCGAAAACCGGATTCGTGTCGTTATAGAACCCGCTGGAGACCTCCGTCGTTCTTTTAGTTTCAAGAGAGTACAAGAAAGCGTCGTTGGAGCCGCGGCGGTGCGTTTTCGAGTACGCAATCCAACGGCTATCCGGTGACCAACTACCGTCGCCGAGATCGCCGTAATCTCCCTTGTCTATCAAGACGGGCTTCTTCTCGTCCACATCTACAAACCATAGTTGGTGGGCTTTGTCCCAATACAGCAGCTTCTTATTGTCCGGCGACCAAACCGGACCGTAACGGTAAATTCCACCGTCGCTGGTGACACGCGTTTCCGCGCCGCCCATTTGCGGGCGCACATAGAGTTCGAATTCACCGGTCCTGTCGGAAAGATACGCGATCGACTTGCCGTCCGGCGACCAGGCAGGATTGAGTTCGTGCACGGATGAATTGTCGCTGGTCAGATTCCGGATGTTTCCGTGTCCGGTCGGAACCGTGAAGATATTGCCGCGCGCTGCCACGATGGCACGAGCGCCTGAAGGAGATATGGAGAATGTCTCGATATTCTTGCCTACGCTCTTGAATTCCGTTCTCGCTTCGATGTCTTCCGCGCGCACTTCGATAGGGATGTTGCGGGCTTTTCCGCTGCCAAGGTTGTATTCGTAAAGCAGGCCGCCATTTTCGTAGGCGATAGCATCCGGGCCAAGGCTGGGCCACTTGATGTCATATTCCTTGTAGTCCGTCAGCTTTTTCATTTGCTTTGATTCCAGATCGTAGCTGAAAAGATTCATCACCCCGCCGCGGTCGCTGATGAAATAAATGGTATTGCCGTGCCACATGGGAAACATATCCATGCCGGACGTCTTCGGAAGCTCCTCGTAGGTATTTTTCTTCAAATCATAGATGGCGATGGGCAGGTTCCAGCCGCCGCGATAACGCTTCCAGGTGCGGAATTCCTGCGAAGTTTCGATATACGCGATTTTGCTGCCGTCCGGCGAGAAACTCGTCAGATCCCCGCGCGGCACCGGAAGCGGTTTTGCTGGCCCACCCTGTGGAGATACGAGGAAGAGGCGCGTGATGCCGCTGGGTGGCGCGCTGATGCGGTCAGAACGGAGCAGGATATTCTTGCCGTCCGGCGTCCAGCCGAGGACGATGTCGTTCGCGGGGTGAAACGTCAAGCGTTTCGGTTCACCGCCTTCGACCCGACCCGCATAACATAGACGTCCGGGTTGCCGTCGTACTCGCCGGTGAAGGCGATCCACTTGCCGTCGGGCGAGAATTTCGGATATAGCTCATCGCCAACGTGCGAGGTGAGGCGCCGGGCGGGCCCTCCTTCGCGTGGAGCAATCCACAAATCGCCGGCATAAACAAAGACTACATTGTCCTTGGAAATATCCGCGAAGCGGAGCAATCTCGTCGCCCCTGCAAAAGATTGCGCCGGGCTCGGGGACGACTGTCCCTCTGCCACGGAGTAAATACCGAGAAGCAGGCCGAGCGATATACAAATTTCAAGCGCGACGCGCGTGAGATTTCTGTTCACGGTTCTCCCCCATCCTCTTGTACCGCAAAGACGATTCGGATTGTTTAAATGGATCTAACGGCCCCGGTTAACTGCACTTGGTAGGACGCATTATCTGGCAAAAAGTTTCCTTCTACATCACATACGCCCGGCTTACATATTGAGTCTTCTCAAGCGTGCTAACATGATTCCTCGTCCCCGTGTTTACCAGGCAAAATCTCCTTTCGCCCCACCCGCGAGGGATTCCTCTTCTGTCCGCCCTTTTACCGCAACGGTTATCGGGCTATGCTTTCCTCTTCGCCATGGATGCCAATATCGATCGCGCCAAGGAACACCCGGCGACGCCCGCCAACGCCTGCGGAGCACGGCCATGAGCTTTCGAGGAAAATTATTCCTGGTCTTTCTAGCTACGGTTCTGGCCTCTGTTGTTCTTGTCGCGACTCTCGTTACCCGCTACACGCGCACGGTGTTTGAAGAATTGGATGCGCAACTCACCGAAGCGCTGGTGGCGCAGTTCAAAAAAGAATATGCGCAACGCGGGGAAGAGATCGTGCATCAGGTGGAAAACATCGCCAACGCCGACATGACATTGCGGATGGCGCTCGATCTGGCGCGGCCGAATGCCGATCAGTCTCTGTATATGCGGGATGCGAAGGGCGCAGCCCAGGATCACGGACTGGATTTCATGGAGTACGTGAGCTCCGATGGGACGCTGATTTCCTCCAATCAGTACCCCGCGCGGATTGGTTACAAGAATGATTGGGTCGCCGGAAATAAGGATTGGGGACAAACCCAGGCATTCTTGAAGAAAGAAGAAATTCCTGACGGGGTGGAACTCTCTCTGACCGTGGTGCGGGCGCAGCGGGTGGGAGACAAAAGCCTTTACGTGATCGGAGGGCGGAAGCTGGACCAGAATTTTCTTGCTTCCCTGGTTCTGCCTTCAGGGATGCGTACGCTGCTATATCGCAACCTCGAGACTGGCTTTGTGCCCACGTCGCTGACAGACGTGAATGGGGCGGTGCCTCAGGCGGACCGTTTCGCGCCCATCATCGAAGCAATTCAGAAACAGCCGCAGGCCACGATTCAGACGATCAATTGGTCGCAGGATGCGGCGGAGGCGGAGACGTTCCACGCCATACCGCTTCTGGGGCCGAACAGGGACCTGCTCGGCGTGCTCTTGGTCGGTAGTTCGCGCAGAGAGCTCGTGCTGCTGACGCGACGCATCGGGTGGATTGCCGGCGGAGTCGGCGCGGGCGCTTTGTTCATCGGTCTTTTATTCACGTGGTGGGTTTCCGCGCGCATCACGCGCCCGGTCGAGGAACTCGCCGTGGGAGCGCGGGAAGTGGCGTCCGGCCAATGGGGCACCCAGATTCGGGTGCGCGGCGGAGGAGAAATCGCACAACTTGCCGAGGCATTTAACGAAATGACCGCGACGCTCGCCTCCCAGCGCGACCAGTTGGTTCAGACGGAACGCGTGGCTGCATGGCGGGAACTGGCGCGGCGGCTCGCCCACGAACTGCGGAATCCTCTGTTTCCCTTGCAAATCACGGTGGAAAATCTCCAGCGCTCCCGCAAACTCGACGCCAAGCAATTTCTGGAAGTCTTCAACGAGTCCACCGCCACGCTCAAGACAGAGCTCGCGAATCTCAACTCCATCGTGGGACGCTTCAGCGATTTTTCGAAAATGCCCGCGCCTCGCTTTACTCGGGTAAACGTAAATGAATCGCTGCGAAATGCCGTGCGGCTGTTCGAGGCGCAGTTTAACGCCGTGGGGAAACCGGCGATCACGCCCGAGTATTTTTTAACGGAACCTCTCCCGGAGATCGACGCCGACCCCGATCTGTTGCATCGCGCGTTTCAAAATTTGCTGCTGAACGCCCAGGACGCCATGCCCGCAGGCGGCACGCTGACGCTGCGCACTTCCGAGCACGAGCGTGATGTGCGCATCGAAATCACTGACACCGGCAAGGGTCTCACGCCAGAAGAATGCTCAAGGCTTTTCACGCCCTATTACACCACTAAACAGCTGGGCACCGGATTGGGGCTGGCGATTGTGCAGTCGGTCGTGAGCGATCATCACGGCACGATTTCCGTGTCAAGCGACGAAGGCCGCGGCACCACGTTCCGGATCGAACTCCCCCAAAGGCAGGCTCAGTCACAGCGGCCTGCGTCCGCCGGGGAAATCGACGCCCCCGCGCGTCCCGCTTCAGCGAAAACCGCCGCGGCTTCCGACTAATGCGCCCCTGAGGACAACTCTTGCCGCGAAAAGCTCACCTCCTGCTGGTCGATGATGATCCCAATACGCTGGCATCCTTGTCTCGTGCCTTCCGTCTGGCGGGTCACGAAGCCACCATCTGCGACAATGCCGCCCGCGCGGTAGAGCTTCTCCGTGGCGAAACGTTCGACCTGATTCTTTCCGACGTCGTAATGCCGAGTAAAAGCGGTCTCGAACTTCTCGAAGACCTCAAATCCTCGGGGGTGAAGACACCCATCGTGCTTATTTCCGGCCAGGCCAATATTGAAATGGCCGTAAAGGCGACAAAACTCGGCGCGCTCGATTTTCTCGAAAAACCGCTCTCCACCGACAAACTTCTCGTCACCGTGGAAAATGCCCTGCGGCTCTCGCGCCTGGAAGACGAAAACCGCGAACTGAAGCAGAAACTCGGGAAACACGAACTCTTAGGCTCAGGCCCGGCGATAAAAAGGCTTCTCGCGCAGATCGATCGCGTCGCCGCAAGCGAGACGCGCGTGTGCATCCTCGGCGAAACAGGCACCGGCAAAGAACTGGTGGCGCGCGCAATTCATGAGAAATCCCCTCGTCACGATGGGGCATTTATTACCCTCAATTGTGCTGCCGTACCAGCGGAGCTCATCGAATCCGAACTGTTCGGTCACGAAAAGGGAGCTTTCACTGGCGCCGGCGCCCGGCACTTGGGCAAGTTCGAACAAGCCGACGGTGGCACTCTTTTTCTCGACGAAATCGGCGACATGCCGTTGACCATGCAGGCAAAGCTTTTGCGCGTGCTTGAAGAAGGTGAAGTCGAGCGCGTCGGCGGAGATAAGCCCATTCGCGTGAACGTCCGCGTTCTCGTGGCGACGCATCGCAATCTGGAGGAACTCGCCCGGCAGAACGCCTTTCGGAGTGATTTATTCCACCGCATTTTTGTTTTCCCGCTGACTCTCCCGCCCCTGCGAGAACGCCCGGAGGATTTTCCCGCCTTGGCCGCTCATTTCTCCCGGCAGGTGGCTGCGCAAAACGGCTGGAAAGAAAAGATCTTTAGCGCCGGCGCGCTGGACCAATTGCGCCGCTACGCCTGGCCCGGAAACGTACGCGAACTTCGAAATGTCGTGGAGCGGCTCGTGCTCCTTGCGGCCGAAGACTCGATCACCGATGCGGATGTGCGGCTGGTCTTGCCTGCTTCGGGATCGAGCGGTGCGGAATTCACCACGCCCGGAGGACTTTCGTTCGGCTCGGGCACACTTGCCGCCCGCACGGAAGCCTACGAAAGGGAAGTGCTCCTTGCCGAAATCAAACGCCAGAATTTTCACATGACGAACGTGGCGAAGGTGTTGGGTCTCGAGCGCAGCCATTTGTATAAGAAGTGCCAGCAGTTGGGAATCGATCTGCAAAGCCTTCGCAAGCCGGAATAGCCAGAACCTGCATCGTCCCGGGCGATTTGCGGCCGCCGGGCCTGCGAGACGTGCGAAAATGAACCCGTGAACCCTTGGCTGATTGATGGCGCCTGCGCCCTGGGCTTGGCCGGGGGAGCCACGGCGTATGGGGCTGTATATCCTCGCGCCCAGCTCTTTGGACCCGCCGTCAGCCGCACAAATTCGTCCAGCAAGCTGGCCATCACTTTTGACGACGGGCCAAACCCCTTGATTACACCGAAGCTGTTGGGCTTGCTCGACCGCTATCAAGCGCGCGCGACGTTTTTTCTGATCGGACGTTTTGTTCGCGAATGCCCTGAACTGGTTCGAGAAACCCTCGCGCGGGGCCACCTGCTCGGCAACCACACCGATACACACCCAAATCTTTTCTGGCTCAGCCCGGCTCAAATTCGCGAACAAATCCGGCTCTGCAACGATGCTATCGGCGTAGCAACCGGTGCGGCTCCATGTTGGCTTCGTCCGCCGTTCGGCATGCGCAATCCTTGGCTTGCGGCTGCTGCAGGCGAATCCGGTCTGCAAGTGGCCATGTGGACGCTTATCCCCGGCGATTGGAGGGAGAAACCTCCGCAATGGCTCATCCGACGCATGCAGCCGATCGCCCATCGTGCCCGGTCTATTGCCGGCAACCCAGCAAATAGTTCCTCAGCCCGAACCGGGGACGTTCTCTGCCTCCACGACGGAGCTCACCGGGGGCTTAATGGCGACCGAACCGTTACGCTTGCCGCTCTCGAATACTGGCTGCCGCGCTGGCGTGACCTCGGACTCCAATTTGTTACAATGGACGAAGCGGTGCGCACACCCGCTACCTAGCTATGGACGAACGCGCCTTCTACACCGAACAGGAAGAGACCCGAAAAGTTAAGCTCGTCTGTCCCAGCTGCCGCAAGGATTTTGAGTTTCCGGTGCGCTGGAAAGTCTGCCGTAAGAAAAAGGAATTGCCGCGCGGCGCAAATGAGGAAGATCGCAAGAAGTTTACAAAGGCCGCTTCCTACATGGTGCGGCTTGATGATCTGGTGGCGTGCTACAAATGCCGCAAGCGTTTTGAGTTGACCGGGCAATCGACTGTGCTCATCAGCGACAATCTTGGCGACCCCAACGCTGACCCGGAAAACTTTGGCAACCGCTGATTAACTGTTCCGTCTTCGGCTCACTATTCTCATTTGCACAATCACGAATCATAGCCGCTTGAGGACGAATCTCAGACCTCATGTCCTGCATCACAGGTTTCATTCCCTAGATTTCCGGATAGAGATCGAAGAATGCCTCTATCGACTGGCGAAACGTAGTCTCGATCTCTTCCTTGCTGCCAGCAATTAGATGCATTGTCACTCGCGCCGTCCGACCGTTCTTCAACACGACCGTCGCCTCCTTCACTTCGCCAAGCTCCTCCTCCGGCAGCAAGCGCATGCCATAGATCAATGCCAGCTTCGCCATTCCACCCCTCCTCAAGTCCGCTCCAGCGTAACTTTCGCATTGCCAAGTGGTCAATCTCATGACCACTCGATGCGAGAGCGCGTTATACTCAGGCATCCGCACCCTTGCCACGCGCATCGCATGGTGCAGCACGGAGGTCGGTCATGAGTCGGAAGCTACTCCCTTATTTTCTTGCTGTGGGGCTCCTCGGTGGCTTTGCTCTGGTGAGGGGAACGACGGCCGCTGCGCAGGAGCCCGCCGGGCCGCAAACCGATGCGCCACCGCCTGTACAACCACTTCCTGCACCCGGGCAAGTCTCTTATGAGAAAATCACGGTTCCTTCGGGCACCCGCCTGGGAGTGGTTTTGCAAAACGGCATTTCCACTCGTAGCGCCAAGCCTGGTGATTCTGTTTATTTGCAAACGTCATTCCCCATTACGCAGAACAATCGCATCGTCATTCCCGTCGGCTCCTATCTCCGCGGCGAATTGACAGAATCAAAGCGTCCTGGCAGGGTCAAGGGCCGCGGCGAGTTCCGGATGCGTCTTAACACCCTCATTTTCCCGAATGGCTATACGGTGGATTTGAACGCCGCTCCGCGCAGCGCGGATTCCGGCGGAAAAGAGACCATGGACTCGGAAGGAAAAGTGACTGGTCCGGGTGGTAAAGGGAAAGATGTCGGCACGGTTGCCGAAACGACCGTTACTGGCGCTGGCATCGGCGCCATCGCAAGCGGCGCGAAAGGCGCAGGCATCGGAGCCGGAATTGGCGGCGTAGCAGGTCTAGCCGCTGTGCTCTTGACGCGGGGCCCCGAAGCCGAGCTTCCGCGCGGTTCGACCCTCGACATCGTCCTCGAACGCGATATCACCCTCGACGGCAGCCAGATTCGCTTCAATACTCTGGGACAAGGCATTCCCATCACGGCGCCGGCCGTACACCAGCAATAGCCTCTGCCGGCTCGCCGCCAAGTGGTTAAGCTGTGGTCCTCCGCGTGGTTTGTGCGCCGAATCGCAGCGGTGAAAACCGTTCCCAGTCCATGGAAACCCGCTGCTCCGTGACCCATTCTCGAATCAATTTTGCAGTGACCGGCGCGAGAAGGATCCCGCTGCGAAAATGGCCCGTGGCAATCAATAGGCCATCCAGGTCGGCAGGTCCGAGAATCGGCAGATGGTCCGGCGAATCCGGACGCAATCCTGCCCACATTTCTCCGATTCGCGCGCCGGCGAGTGCCGGTGCCAATTCAATTGCAGCAGAGAGGATTTTTTCAATGCTTCCCGCGGTCGTCTCCTTGTCGAATCCTGCATATTCGATCGTGGCGCCCGCGAGAATTCGGCCGTCATTGCGCGGCACAAGATAGATTTTTTCCGACCAGAGCACCCGCTCAATCTTCAGCTCGTCTGCGCGAAGGGAAATCATTTGTCCTTTCGCGGGACGTACCGGCGCGTACCTCTCCACTCCCCGTATTTCTGAAGAGAAACAGCCGGCCGCTACAACGGTCCACCGTGCTTCCACTCTTTCTTTCTCAAAAATCAACCCCGCGCAGCGGGAAGTCTTGCCTTCTTCGCTGCGAATCGCTTTGGCCTGGCAATCGGGATAAATCTCGGCGCCGCTCCGGCGGGCCGCTTCTAGGACCCCCTTTGTGAGTGCGCGATTATCAACCGACGCTTCGTCCGGCCGCAATATGCCCGCCTCCATTTCTTCGCTCAGTGCCGGCTCGAGTTCGCGCGCATCTTCCGCGCGAATTGCTTCCGCCCTCAGCCCCAATCCATGGTGAACCGCGATCAGCGTGCTGAGTTCTTCCCGCGCATTGCGTGAGAAAAGTGCTTCGAGGGTTCCTTTGGGCCGGAATCCAGCTTCTTGTTCGGAAATCTCTTCCACCAGAGCAACAAACTCGGGGTACAAGTCCAGGCTTGCCTTGCACAATTCCACTGCTGGAATCATCCCCGGATTTTCGGGGGCGGGCGACAAAATCCCCGCGCCCGCCCAGGAGGCCTCCTGGCCCGGTTCCTGCCGGTCGAATACGCCTACGTGCAACCCCGCGCGCGCGAGCTCCAGGGCGATCGCTCCGCCAATCAACCCGCCACCTGCGATGGCCACATCAAACCTTTTCATGCTGGCATGATAACGCAACTCGGTGCTTCGCTTGGGAAGGGTAAAAAGATGCCGGAGAGAAAATGAAAATCGGGGAATGTGCTCTAGAGTGACTTGGCCAGTTCTTGGGACAAGACCTGCGCTTTTTTTGCCAAGTCCCGTGCTCGAACCCAATCGCTTGCTCGGGCGGCATCGCGGGCGTCGGAAACGAAGTTCCGAACCTTGGAAGCGAGGTCCGCCTGCGCCGGACTCAAATTCTTACCGCGCGCGTTCGCCAGATTCTTTTCTGCGATGTCCAGGCTTTGATTAGTTTGCTGCTTTGCAGCGGCCGCTTCCTCCGTCGTAAGTTGCGGCGCAATCAGAGGCACTTCCGGTTTTCCTACGATGCCGCTGCCGCTCGATGTGGTGGTGGTGACACGGGTACGCACCGGACTCGGCTGTGCTGTCACCACAATGGGGGAAGGAGGCGGTGAAATCATCAGGTACAGCTCCGGAATGGAATCCGGGGGATCCATCGGAGCCTGGCGTTCTGCCACGGGCAAGGGTCGCGTCTGGATCGCTCTACCCCATGCCAGCGACGGCTTTTTTTGAACGACGCTGCATCCCACCGAGAAAATTCCGGCCCAGCACAGCGCTACGAGAGAAAACCGAGCGGCAAAGCGCGTCCGCGCCTTCACTGACTCTTGTAACTGGGCTGGTTTTTCTCTCATCCTCAAGCCGCGAGCGGTAGCTCAATGCGAAACGTCGTTCCCCGGCCCACCTCCGAACTAAAGTCTATCGAACCGTTGTGAAGCTGGACAATTCGAAACGTACTGGCGAGTCCAATCCCGCTGCCCCCGGGTCGCGTCGTGAAAAACAATTGAAAGACCTTCTGTTTGTTCTCAGTTGGGATTCCCCTGCCGGTATCCCCAACGGTAATCTCGGCCATCTCGCCGCGCCGGCTCAGCATCACTCGCAATTGTCCGCCGTTGGGCATCGCCTCCGCGGCATTCAGAATCAGATTCAACACCGCTTGCTTTAATAGCGCCCGGTCCACATAAACTTCCGGAACGTCGATCGGCAATAGCTGCGCGACTTGCACATTCGCTTTTTGCAACTGCGGTTGTGCTACCTCCATCACTTCTTTCAGAAGATCGGCAAGCTGCGTCGCCTCCAGCCGCAGTTCCATCGGCCGCGTGAAATCCAGGAATCTCTTCACCACTGCATCCAGCCGATCGATCTCCTTGTCAAGTACGCGCACGGCGTCCTGCGCCCCGTTTTCCTGTTCTTTGGGCAGCGACTCCTTCAAATTTTCGAGCCACAGCCGCATCGAATTAAGCGGATTTTTCACCTCGTGCGCCACTCCCGCGGTGATGCGTCCCAACGCCGCCAATCGCTCGCTGACCTGCAGTTGCGTGTTGATGCTTTCGAGTGAATCGAGATCGCGCAGGGTCACGAGCGCGCCCATGCGCTCCCCGTCTTCTTGAATCGCCTGCACGCTCACTCCGACACGCCTCGTGCCCTGGCCTGTCTCCAGCTCCGTCTCGGACGCAACCTCGCTCAGTTCGTCGCCTTCAATCCTCAGCGCCGCGCGTAACGGATGCCCCGCCGGGAAAATGTCCGTCACTCTCCGTCCAATGAACTGGCCTGCCGGCGCTCCCAGAAATTTCTCTGCTGCCGGGCTCACCATTACGGCGCGCGCGTCGCGGGTGAACAGCAGCAATCCATCCTCGAGCCCCGCCATCACCGAGTCCAGGTTCTCGCGCATCGTGCTGAAAATCTCGTGCACGCCCCGCAACTGCTGCCCGACCTGCGTGATCTTCCGGCTGACTTGTCCCAGTTCGTCTACGCCGCCTGCAAATCCTCTTACCTCCGGCGGCGCGGCGTCAAATTGTCCAGCGGAAATGCGGTCCAATTGCGCGGCGATGTCGCTCAAGGGCGCGAGCGCCGCGCGGCTGACCCCGGCCGCCAGCACCGTGGAAATCAACAATGCCACGAGGACGATGATGCCGGCTTTCCGCACGCTCGGCGAGATTTCGTTGAGCAGGAGTCCCGAAGACACCACCACGCGCACCTCGCCGAACGGCTGGCCACCCTTCGTGAACGGGAAATCGTATTCATACAAGCGTGGCGGCCCCGCCAGCACCTTTACCTGGTGAACGTATCCCCGCTGCGTCAGTTGCGAAAGCGCCGTCCGCCGCGGAATAAATTTTCCTTGCAAGGATTCATCGGTCGAGACCAGCGCCATTCCCTCGTAATCCGTGATCGCTACTTCATACACCTCTGGTGTTTCTTTCGCCGCGCGGAGTTGCGCGCCCAGGCTTTCATTGATCTCGAAGACATGGCGCACATAATCATGGATGTCCAGCGGGTCGTTCGAAGCCGGCCGCATTCCCTGCTCCGCGGCGTCAGTCAGCGCGCGGTGCGCTTGATCGAACACATGGAGGGCAATTTCCTGCGCTCGCTTGTCGGTTTCTTGCAGTACCTGCTCGAGGAGTTGTGCTACAAACACGCCCGACAGTACCGCGACCACGAGCAGTACCAGCCCCGTCATCACCAACGTCAGTTTTGTGCGCAGCCGCAGCTGCATCGCGCTTCCTTACTCCATCTCGGCCCGTTCCGGGCCGTACTCTTTTAGTTTGTTGTGCAACGTCTTCAAGCTAATTCCCAATAGTTCCGCGGCGCGTGTCTTGTTGTTTCCTGTGGCATTCAACGTTTGCAGAATTAATTCGCGCTCCATCGCGTCCACGGTCGTTCCCACCGGGAACCTGATCGCCGTCAAATCGCTGGGTCCCTTCGCCGAGGTTTTTCCGAATTCAACGGGCAGGCAGGCGCGCGTAATCAATTCCTTTTCGCACATGATCGCGGCTCGCTCCAGCACGTTGCGGAGTTCGCGGATATTTCCCGGCCAGGTATGGCTCATGAAAATGTCCACCACTTCCGCGCCCACGCCACGCACATGCTTGCCGTGCTTTGCGTTGACTTCGCGCAAAATATATTCCAACAGCAGAGGGATGTCGTCCTTGTGGTCCCGCAGCGGCGGCAAATTGATATGGAACACATTCAGCCGGAAGTAAAGATCCTGCCGCAAGTGCCCACTGCCGACCGCTTGCTCGGGATCCTTGTTCGTTGCCGCCAGCACGCGCACATCTACGGGTGTTTCCGTCTTGCTGCCCAGCCGCCGCACTTTGCGGTCTTCCAGCACGCGCAGGAGTTTCGCTTGCGTCGGCGCCGGCATCTCCCCGATTTCATCCAGCAGCAGCGTCCCGCCGTCGGCCAGCTCGAAGCACCCGATGCGGCGTTCCGCGGCCCCGGTAAACGCGCCGCGCTCGTGACCAAAAATTTCGCTTTCCATCAGCGTCTCGGGAATTGCCGAACAGTTGATGGCCACGAACGGCCCTCCCGCCCGCGGCGACAGTTTGTGAATCGTTCGCGCAACAATTTCTTTTCCCGAGCCCGTCTCGCCCGTGATCAGCACGGAAGCAGAGCTCGGCGCCGCCATCTCCACGATCCGCATAACTTCCTGCATCGGTTTCGAGGCGCCCACGAGATCGCCCAGCCGCCCCGCCTCGCGCAACTGCCGTTGCAGCACCGCGAGCTGCCGCGCGTCGCGCGCCTTTTCCAATGCGCGGTCCAGCAGCGCTCGCAGTACCGGCGCCTTCAGCGGCTTTTCGATGTACCAGAACGCGCCCGCTTCAATCGCTGCCACTGCGCGCTCCTCGCTTCCTTTTCCCGTGATGATGATCGCCGGCACATCGAGCAATTCCTGCCCCAGTTGCTTCAGCAGGTCCAGACCGTTCATTCCCGGCAGTTCCACGTCGGCGATTAGCGTGTCCGGCTGGTAGCTCGCAAACTTCGCCAGCGCATCTTCGGCCGAGGCCACACCCATTACGTCACAGCCCCATTTCTGCAGCAGTTGTTCGTATCCTTTTCGCGCGTTGTCTTCATCCTCGACAATCAGGACGCGGTCCTTCCGTTCCCCGGTCTCCACTGCGCGTACCGCTGTTTTCGTCTCTTCGGCCATGCGGCTCAGCCTCTCTCCGCGAGATCCGTGGCATTCTCGCAACTCTCAACTTGGCTGGATGCTTCGACTCTAACAAGCCCCTCCCCGCTTGCCAAGCTGCCTGATGGTCCCGCCTAACCGCGTGCCGGGCGTCCCCGAAAAGCCCGTGTGCGCTGGTGGGCGTACTCCCCAATTCCCGCGCGCAAAGAAGAAAGGCTAGCGCGGCCTTCCTGACCGCACTAGCCTTTCTTTTCCGCAATTCTTATTGAAGCTTTACCCTCGGGCGGTGAACTCCTACTCCTTCACTAAATACAACGCCCTCTCCAATTCCAGTTCTAGCTTCGCCCCCTTCGGTAAAGCCAGCTCATGGCCACGTCCCGATTCCATCAGATACGCCGCGATGGCTCCCGCCGCTGCTCCTTCGGCGATCTCTTTTTTATTCTTGTCTTTCACTCCTTTCACCGCTCCGATCGCTGCTCCCGCCGCCGCGGCTTGCGCCGCATCCTGTTGCGTGCTGGTGCGCGCTTCAATCAATCCCTCCTGCGCTGCCACTGATTTCACGCTGTGATCGCCCGGAACACTTGTGACCTCCGCAACAATCGGCAATTTCCCGAACTTCGTGTGAATCTCGTCAAAGGTCAACCAGATTTTCGCCCTACCCGTGATTCCTGCGGGCTCGACGCGGCTCACATGCCCGGAAATCTCCGCCCCCGGCGGGAGGTAGTTTCCGCTCCCAGCCTCCAGCGGCTCCAGCGTGCGCACTTTGAATCGCTGGTTCTCGCTCGTTTCCTTCGTGCCCAACTGATCTTCGAGCCGCACCAGAAACTTTGTTCCCGGTGCCACAGCAAAATCTTCCAGTCGCGCTCCGTGCCGCTCACCGTCCGCCGTCCGTCCCGTTTGCTGTCGCGGGTTCGGCGCGCCATTTTCTTGGACGGACTCGGGCGGCTGCGAAGGTTGATCTTGCCCTGCAGCGGTCATTGCGCCACCTAAAATCACCGCCCACACCGCAATCGTTGCCAACCCGCTACTCCTTAATAATTTCATCTCGACCTCCTCTTTGAATCTCGGGACAGGAAGAAAGCATCCTGGGTACCATCACCACCTTTTTCTTAGCGGAAGTAACAGGCTGAAATTTCAGCTGTTTGCGCCCCATTGTGGCGGACTCTCAATCGTCGCTACCGTCCAGTGTCTGGCCCACCTGTCACCCGCTGTCGCCCAATCCCGACACGCCTTTGAATCGGCCTAGGCCCAATGCCAGTCCCTTGTTGGCGTCGGATTATCTGCGGTCACCGGAGTTGACCGCTTCGCGGTCACACCTGCTATGATGTGCGCCAGTTGGCCGCTCCGCGGTCACCCTTAAAATGACGGATTCCCAGTCGCTCATCGGCCAGAGTGTCTCCCATTACCGCATCCTTGAAAAATTGGGTGGCGGTGGTATGGGCGTCGTCTACAAAGCGGAAGACACCCGGCTTCGCCGCTTTGTTGCGTTGAAGTTTCTCCCTGACGAAGTCGCGAAGGATGCCCAGGCCCTTGCTCGTTTTCAGCGCGAAGCGCAAGCCGCCTCGGCCCTGAACCATCCAACATCTGCACGATTTATGACATTGGCGAAGTCCAAGGGAACGCCTTCATCGCCATGGAATTCTTGGACGGTCAGACGCTGAAGCACGTCATCCTGGGCCGTCCGATGGAGCTCGAGCGGATTCTCGAGGTCGCTATCCAACTCGCTGACGCTCTGGATGCGGCCCACGCGCAAGGCATTGTCCATCGCGATATCAAGCCGGCGAACATCTTTGTCACCAAGCGCGGCCACGCCAAAATTCTCGATTTTGGGCTAGCGAAGGTATCGTTTTCACCGGCTGCAACAGGAAACACCGACGCTGCGGCTACACTCGGCGCCGCAGTGGAACATCTCACCAGTCCGGGCACGGCGCTGGGCACTGTTTCCTACATGTCTCCGGAGCAAGTTCTCGGCAAGGAATTGGATCCGCGAACCGATCTCTTTTCCTTCGGCATCGTGCTTTACGAGATGGCCACGGGTGTTCTCCCGTTCCGCGGTGATACCTCGGGCGCCATCTTCGATTCCGTCCTTCACAAAGCTCCCCCGGCGCTGCTGCTTCTGAACCGAGATGTTCCGGCCGAGCTCGATCGCATCATCAACAAAGCCCTAGAAAAGGATTCCCGGCTGCGCTACCAGCACTCCTCGGATATGCGTTCCGATCTTCAGCGTTTGAAGCGCGACACCGGTTCGAGCCGCTCGGCAGCACTTTCTGCCGCCGCGCCTGACGCCACTGGAGTCGGCACCTCTGATCCCTCGATCGTCGTCGACAGAGATTCGCAAGCTTCCTCCGCGTCCAGCAGCGATAAGCAAATTGCTGTCAGTCTGCTGACTCGCCACAAGAAATCCGTTTTGACCGCCACAGCTTTCGTATTGCTTGCCGTCGCCGGCTTGGCCTACGGCGCCTACCGCTGGATGTCCTCGAGCTCCGGCTCCTCCATCGAATCCCTTGCCGTGCTGCCGTTTGCCAATGTCACTGCCGATCCCAACACCGAATACCTGAGCGACGGACTCACCGAAAGCCTCATCAGCAGTCTTTCGCAACTACCGAATCTCGCTGTGCGTCCGCGCAGCTCCGTTTTCCGCTATAAGTCCAAGGACGTAGATCCGCAGAAGGCCGCGGGCGACCTGAAAGTCGCGGCGGTTGTGACCGGACGTGTCACCCAGCGCGGCGATTCGCTGCTGGTGAGCGCCGAGCTCACCGACATTCGCACCAACCGCAGCCTGTGGAGCGAACAATATGACCGCAAGCTCTCCGACGCGCTCACCGTGCAACGCGAGATTGCGGGAGAAATCTCCACGCGCCTCCGGGAGCACCTCACAGGTACGCAAAAGACGAAACTCAGCAACAGCGGTACGTCCGATCCCAAGGCTTACCAGCTTTACCTCAAGGGCCGCTATTACTGGGACAAGCGCACGCCCGAGGCTCTGAACAAAGGGCGGGACTATTTCCAGCAGGCCATTGAGAAAGACTCCAACTACGCGTTGGCCTACGTGGGTTTGGCGGAGTATTACGCGGTCATCTCAGACTACACCTACATCCCTTACAGCGAAAGCAACCCCAAGGTGAAGACCTACGCCACGCGGGCACTGGCAATTGACGACAATCAGGCGGAAGCACACACCTTACTAGCGGTCGCACATGATAGCGACTGGGAGTGGGCCGCCGCCGCGCGGGAATATGAGCGTGCCCTCGAGCTGAATCCAAACTTGAGCCGCACCCATGTTTTGTACGGGTACCACTTCGACTATCTCGGAAATCACGAACAGGCGCTTCTGCACTTCCGGCGAGCTGTCGAGCTTGAGCCGCTCAACTTGAACGCGAACGATAACTTGGCAGGTGAATATTTTTCCTCCAAACAGTACGAGCAAGCTATCGAACAAGAGAAAAAGACCCTTGAAATCGATCCCACTGATGCTAACTCTCATTCGATTCTCTCGAGAATCTACCTCTTTACCGGTAAATATGATCTTTGGCTGGCGCAATGGGAGAAGGCGGCCAGCCTCAATAACGACCCGGAGGATATGGCCAATGTCAAAGCTGTAAAGCAGGAGTACGCCAAGTCAGGTTTTCATGGCGCCATGAAACGCCTCGTCGCGTTGCAGGAAGAGCAGCCGAAACGCATCTACATCGATCCGGGGTGGATTGCTGGGAACTATGCCCTTCTAGGAGAAAAAGATCGAGCGTTTAGCTTATTGGAAAAAGCATACCGAGAAAAGAGCGGCTTTCTGGCGAACATTAAGTCTGCTCCCCCTTTCGATTCTCTGCGTTCCGATCCGCGTTACGCCGACCTTCTGAAGCGTATGGGCCTTCCGCCATAGAGCACGCTTGCACATGCAACTTCCCGCCCTGAGTTGCGAACGGTAAATCGCCAATCTTAGCTTTAACGATGTCATTCCGAGCGGAGCAGGCCGACGCTTTTTCTTCCCGTCGCTTCTTCGACGCGTCGGCCTGCGTAGTCGAGGAGTCTCTCCGTCAATGCTCGCGATTCTCACACGTGATGATGTGAGACGTTATTGCTCGAGAAACCGCTGAAGCCGGCGAAGAACAGCGGCATACATCGCCGGAGTCACGCGCCCCGTCTGCGTATTTTGCTGGCTCGGATGATAAACCCCGAACAACCGCGGTTGAGGTGGCGGCAACTCCGCCTCTGCTCCGTGCCCGAACTTGTACGCCGCCCGCGAAGAAATAATTCCTCGCCGTTTCAAAATTTCCAGGTAGCCATCCCAGGCGATCTTCCCCAGCGCCAACACCGCCTTAGGCCGCAAAATCTCCAGTTCGCTCTCCAGATAGCCGCGGCAATTCAATATTTCCTGTGGTAGCGGTCTGTTTTCCGGCGGGGCACAACGGGCCGTCGCGGAGATGTACGCATCCCTGAGCTGCAAACCGTCGTCGCGGTGCCGGGAAGCGGGCTGGTTCGCGAAGCCCGCCTTGTACAGCGCCTTATACAAGAAATCGCCCGAGCGATCGCCCGTGAACATGCGCCCTGTGCGGTTTGCGCCGTGCGCCGCGGGTGCCAGCCCAAGAATCAGCACCCGCGCTTCGGAATCTCCGAAACCCGGCACCGGCTTTCCCCAGTACGTCCACTCGCGAAACGCGCGCCGCTTTTCCTTCGCGACTTTCTCCCGGTACACCACAAGTCGCGTGCACTTCCGGCACACGATAATTTCCTCGTTCAGATTGTGGAGCGATAAGGATTTTTCACTCATCACTAGGAAGGTTGCCGCGCCATCATTCGATTCACATCGGCATAAGGAATCGCGCCATCAAGCAACGAGTCATACGTTCCTTTTTCTATCAGTTCCTTGCCGATCTGCTGAACGGTCCCGAGCGAGGCGCGCATTACCGCCGACCCCGTGCTCGCCCTCGCCACCCCGATCTTCTCAAGCTCCGGAATTGAGGGGCAGCCCGGAGACACGAGAATGTTGAGGGGCGCTTCGAGTGCTTTTACGAGTCGCGCGATGATCTTCCGGTCTCGGACTCCCGGCGCGAACAAGCAACCCGCGCCCGCCGTTCGATAAGCACGCAATCGCTCCACGGCGCGTTCAAAGTGCGTGGCTGGATCGCCGATCCCCATCAAGTAAATATCCGTGCGCGCGTTTACTACCAGCGGAACCCCCAATGAAGAAGATACCTCGCAAATCGTTCGAATTTTTTCCGCTTGAAGCGCAATGTCCACCAGCGAACTCTCGTCATCCCCAGTTACATCTTCCAGGTTCATCCCTACTGCTCCGGCGGCAATCAACGCCTTCGCGGTTTCGATTATTTCTGGCACGGTTGTTCCGTAGCCAGCCTCCACGTCTGCGGTTACTGGAACACGCACCGCGCGCGCAATGCGCCCCACGACCTCCAGCATTTCTTCCCGCGGAATCCGTTGCCCGTCCGGATACCCGAGCGCTGCTGCCACTCCCGCACTCGTCGTCGCAATCGCCGGGTATCCCAACTCCTCCATAACGCGGGCACTAGCTACGTCCCATGCGTTCGCCAACACCAGGATTCGCGGCCCGTCGTGCAATTTGCGGAGTTGTTCCGCCTTCCCTGCCTCTGACTTCGTATCCATAAGAAATTCTCCGCCGGGCAAGCTCACACCGTCCCGCGTGGAACAAACTACTCCTTAGCGGTCTTCGAGAAAACGTCCAATTTGGAGAACAACTCTTGCGGCTACCGCCAGTCGCGCACCATCGCTGCACTCATCGCAGCAACGCCAGCGCCTCTTCGTGTACTTTTCCATTCGTGCTCAAAAGGCTCCCTTCATAAATCGAACGCTTGCCGCTGATTGTCGTTGACAGCCCGCCCGCCTCTTCCACGATGATCCCCAGCGGCGCAAGGTCCCACGGTTTCGATGCCCAGTCCAAAGCGGCTTCGATTGCACCTTCCGCCACCAGCATGTGCTGCCAGAATCCTCCGAACGCCCGCCCGCTCTTTGCTGCATCCGGCAGCTGACGGATCTTTGCGAGCGCCTCGCGATTCTTGCTGGGCCCGGTGCCTGTGGTGAATACCATCGCCTCGCTCAACTTGGCCACTTCGGAAACCCTCAGCCTCCGCCCGTCTCGATAGGCGCCTTCTCCGCGGTACGCCCACCACCGTGAACCGAGTCCCGGCGCGCTGGCCATTCCCGCTACGATCTCACCATCCTTCTCAATCGCCAGCAGCGTCCCGAACGTTGGAATCCCACGCGAAAACTCATCCGTCCCGTCAATCGGATCAATGATCAGCCGCGCGCGCTTTCCGGAGTTTCCGTTTGGCCCCTCGCCCATCTCTTCGCCCAGCACATCCAGCGCCAGCCCGCTCGCCGTAACTTTCTTCCGCGCCATGTCTTCGACTTCGCGGTCCGCCTGCGTCACCACCGTGCCGTCGTGTTTTCGCTCTGCGCGCACCTCTGCCGCGCGAAAATAATGCAACGCAATCGCTTCCGCCTCTTTCGCAATCACTTCCAACAGCTCCCCGTATTCCTTGCGATGTCCCATCCGCGCTCCTGATTGTTCCTCACCGGTTACCGATCAGCAGTCACCAATCACCGTTCGCCACTCAGGATTCACCACATTTGACACTCTCTTCCTCTCCCCATAGCATAACTTCTCACGCGCATGAACGCCCATGCCAACACGGGAACCGTCCTCGACCGCATCCTCGAAGCTCGCCTGGCCGAGGTTGGGCATCGCAAAAAAGTCTTGCCGGAAACCGCCTTGAAATACGGTGTGGCTGCCGCTTCACCGGTGCGTGATTTCCTGTCCGCACTTTCGCGCGATACTCTGAACGTTCTCGCGGAGTTGAAGCCCGCCTCGCCTTCGCGTGGCGTACTTCGCGAGCCGTTTGATCCACCGGCGCTCGCGGCCGCCCTTCAATCGGCCGGCGCCGCCGCACTCTCCGTCCTCACAGAGCCCGCGTTTTTTCATGGGTCGCTCAAAAATCTTCGCGACGCACGTAAATCTGTCAGTCTTCCCGTCCTCCGAAAGGATTTTATTTTCGATCCCTGGCAAGTTTGGGAAACCCGCGCGAACGATGCTGACAGTTTCTTGTTGATTGTCGCTGCCCTGTCGGATACCGCCCTGCGCAACCTCATCGCCCTCGGTCGCGAACTCAAGATGGAGCCCGTCGTCGAAGTCCACACCGCCGCGGAACTCGATCGCGCCCTCGCCGCCGGTGCGCGCATTATCGGGGTGAACAACCGCGATCTCAAGACCCTCGATGTCCGTGTGGAGACCTCCTTCGAATTAATCTCGCTCATTCCCGATAATTGTATCGCTATCAGCGAATCCGGCATCCGCTCTCGCGGCGAATTACTGAAACTTCGCACGGCAGGGTATGACGCCTTTCTCATCGGCACACGCCTCATGCTCTCGCCTGATCCCGCCGGCGCGCTCTCCGAACTTCTCGTCGCCGCGCCAGGCAAAGAATAGGTGCCTCGTGATTGGCGTTAAAATCTGTGGCATCACCAATTGGCCTGACGCTCGGGCCGCCTGCGAAGCCGGTGCAAACCTGATCGGCCTCAATTTCTATGAGAAAAGTCCTCGATTCATCTCGACCGGTGAAGCTGCAAAAATTCGTGCGCAGCTCGCTAAAACCACCGAAACCGTCGGTATCTTCGTAAATGCCAAGCCCGTTGACGTGCTCTCCGTCTGCGCCTCATTGCGATTGGATGCGGTGCAACTTCACGGCGACGAAAGTGCGCAAATCGTCGCCGAGGTCGCCAAGTCCATCCGCGTCTTCAAAGCCTTCCGCGTCGATCCTGAATTCTCCCTTTCGACACTCGACGAATATCCCGAGGCCGGCGCCTTTCTCCTCGATGCTTCGCACACAGGCCAATATGGCGGTACTGGCCGCACCACCGACTGGGCACTGGCCCGCCGCGCCGCTCTCACTCACCGTATTATTTTGGCAGGCGGCTTGAAGATCGAAAATGTTGCCGCAGCCATTCGCCTGGTCCGTCCGTTCGCCGTGGATGTCGCCAGCGGCGTAGAATCAAAGCCTGGAAAGAAAGATCACGGCCGCCTGCGTGAATTCATCCAGGAAGTCCGCCGTGCCGAGCAGCAATTGGAAGAACAACCGGAGATTTCTGGCAAATCATGAGCACGATTCTAAAATCGGTCAGCAGCGCGCCCGGGCGTTTCGGCCCCTACGGCGGCCGCTACGTGCCGGAAACGCTCATGGTGCCACTTCTCGAACTTGAGCGCGTTTACGAAAGCGTTCGCAGCGACGCAGCTTTTCAATCGGAGTTCGCGGACCTCTTGAAAAATTTTGCGGGCCGCCCCACGCCGTTGCAATTTGCCGCACGCCTTACCGCAAAACTTGGCGGTCCGCGCGTCTACCTCAAGCGCGAAGACCTTCTCCACACCGGCGCGCACAAAATCAATAACGCCATCGGCCAGGGACTCCTCGCCGTGAAAATGGGCAAGCCGCGCATCGTTGCGGAAACCGGTGCCGGACAGCACGGCGTGGCCACCGCCACAGTCGCCGCGCACTTTGGCCTTCAGTGCACGGTCTACATGGGCACGGAAGACATGGCTCGCCAGGCCCTCAACGTCTCCCGCATGCACATGCTCGGCGCGGAAGTCATTGGCGTCGATTCCGGCAGCCGCACGCTGAAGGACGCCATCAACGAAGCCATGCGCGATTGGGTCACCAACGTGCGCACCACGCATTACCTTCTTGGTTCCGTTCTCGGTGCGCACCCTTACCCAACCATGGTCCGCGATTTTCACTCCTGCATCGGCCGCGAAGCCCGCGCGCAAATTCTCGCCGCCGAGCGGCGCTTGCCCACGCATCTCTTCGCCTGCGTCGGTGGCGGTTCGAACGCCATCGGCCTTTTTCACGAATTCCTGCGGGAACCCGATGTGAAAATGATCGGTATCGAAGCCGGCGGCCGCGGCCCCGGCCTTGGCGAGCACGCCGCGCGCCTTGCCGCGCATCAGGGTTTCACCGGCGCTCGCCCCGGGGTATTGCAGGGTACATATACCTACGTCCTGCAAACCGAAGACGGCCAGATCTCTACCACGCATTCCATTTCCGCCGGCCTCGACTATCCCGCCATCGGCCCCGAACACGCCTGGTTCGCCGACGAGCGCCGCGCCGAATATTCCGCCATTCCCGATTCCGCTGCGCTCGAAGCGGCAAAACTCCTCGCTCGCGTCGAGGGCATTATCCCTGCTCTCGAGTCGGCTCACGCCATCGCCGGCCTTATCGAGCGCGCGCCGCGCATGACCGCCGACGACCTCGTCATCCTCAACCTCTCCGGCCGCGGTGACAAGGACATGGACACTTATTCGCGCCTGCTCTAATCTTTTCAACAAACAATGACCGCCGCCGCTCCCAATTCGACCCGCATCTCCAAACGCTTCGTCGAACTCTCTGCCAGCGGCGAGCTCGGCATCGTCGCCTACATCACGGCGGGTGATCCTTCATTCGACGCGACTCAGCAATTCGTTCCCGCCCTCGCTGAAGGCGGCGCCGACATCATCGAACTGGGTATCCCCTTCAGCGATCCTCTCGCCGACGGCCCGGTCATCCAGCGCGCCTCCGATCGCGCACTGAAAGCGGGCGCGACGCTTGCCCGCGTCCTCGATCTTGTTCGTCGCATTCGTCAATCCTCGGAGATTCCTCTCGTCCTGTTCGGCTACTACAATCCCATCTTTCAGATGGGTCTCGAAAAGTTCGCCGCCGCGGCTTCCTCCGCCGGAGCCGATGGCGTCCTCGTAACCGACCTCACTCCGGAGGAATCGGACGACTACCGCCGCATTCTCTCCGCGCATCATCTGGACACGATCTTCCTCGCCGCGCCCACCTCCACCGACGAGCGGCTTGAGAAAATCGCGGCCTGTTCCTCCGGCTTTCTCTATCTCATCTCCCGCGCCGGAGTTACTGGCGCGAAGGACGTTCTCCCGGAAGATCTTCCCGCGCTGTTGCGCCGCGTGCGCCGCGCCACCCAGCTTCCGATTGCCGTCGGCTTCGGTATCTCGCAGCCGGGTCACGTTTCTGTTCTTGGCGGCCTGGCGGACGCCGCCGTCATAGGCTCTGCGCTCGTTGCCGAAATCGAGAAGGCAACATCCATCGCCGCCGCTTCTGCCGCACTCGCGGATCGTATCCGTGGCCTAAAAGCCGCCGCTCGCCACGGCCTCTCCCGCCGAGAGGTGGCACCATGACTCTCGGCGACTGGCGCAGCCGCATCGATGAAATCGACCGTAAGCTCGTCGAGCTTTTGAACCAACGTTCGCACTGCGCTCTCGAAATCGGCAAGCTGAAGCAAGCGCAGAATATTCCGCTCTATCAGCCCGAGCGCGAGAAAGAAGTCCTCGAAAACGCTGAGCGTGCGAATTCCGGTCCCTTGACGGACGCCGCGATTCGCCGGCTCTTCGAACGCATCATTGACGAAGCGCGATCCGCCGAGCGCGCCGCCATGCACTCCCGTGACGCCGCTGTAGAGGACGCAAAGAAAAACCAGTAGTTGCAGTTTTTTCCTTTGAGTGCACGCGAAGGATCAGGCCGCTGAAATTTTCGCTCCGTTCGCTTAGGAGCCAACCAAGAAGGGAAACAGGAAACTCTCATGGTTATCGTCATGCAGGAAGGGGCCACCGAGCCCCAAATTCAGCACGTGATCGACCGCCTCATCGCCAGCGGCTTCAACGTTCATCGCTCCACCGGCGAATCGCACACCGTTCTCGGGGCCGTCGGTGTCCATCGCGACTTCGATCATCGCGATTTCGAGCTGCTTGATGGTGTCCGCGAAGTTATGCGCATTACCCAGCCCTACAAGCTGGCCAGCCGGCAGTTCCGGCCCGAAGGCACCATCGTTGATCTTGGCCGGGATGTGCGCATTGGCGGCAATGAAGTCATCGTCGCTGCCGGTCCTTGTTCGGTGGAATCGCGCGAGCAGATTCACTGCATTGCTGAAAGCGTTGCCAAGTCTGGTGCGAAAATTCTGCGCGCCGGTGCTTTCAAGCCGCGCACTTCGCCGTACTCCTTCCAGGGCCTCGGTGAAAAAGGCCTCGACATGATGCACGCGGCCGCCGAAAAATTCGGCCTCTTCGCCGTCAGCGAAGTGATGGACCCTTCGCAAATCGAAATGATGCTCGAGTACGTTGACATCTTCCAGGTCGGCGCGCGCAATATGCAGAATTACCATCTCCTTCGCGCCCTTGGCGAAGTCCGCAAGCCCGTCCTCCTCAAGCGCGGCATGTCCGCCACGCTTGAGGAACTGCTGCTCAGCGCCGAATACATCCTCGCAGGCGGCAATTACGACGTCATGCTCTGCGAACGTGGCATCCGTACCTTCGAAACCTACACGCGCAATACGTTCGATATCGCCGCCATCCCCTCGATCAAGAAACTTTCTCACTTGCCTATGTTTGGCGACCCCTCGCACGGCACCGGGCGCCGTGACAAGGTTCCTCCGATGGCTCGCGCCGCGGTGGCGGCCGGGGCTGACGGCTTGCTCATCGAAGTACACAGCGATCCGGACCACGCACTCTCCGATGGCGCGCAATCCCTCGATCCAGCTCAGTTCGCTCAGCTCATGAACGAGCTTCGCATCATCGCTCCCGCCATTGGCCGCGTCATCGCCTGATCCATGTTTGTTCACCTAAACTCTGAACTGTCATTCCGAGCGAAGCGGGCCGACTCTTTTTCTTCCGCTTCGCTTCCGCGAAGCGTCGGTCCATGTTGCCGCGGAATCGTGGCACGATTGACGCCCATCCTGTTTCGCTGGGATCATCTCGCATTGCCATGACCGCCCATCTCCTCTCCCGCGTCACCATTCTTGGCACCGGCCTCATCGGTGGTTCCTTCGCCCTCGCCCTGCGCAAACACACCAAGGACATGCACATCGTCGGCTGGGACCGTCCCGAAATCGCCAAGGACGCCCAGGCCCGCGGCGCTCTGGACAAATCTTTCTCCGGCGACCTCGGCCCCGCTCTCCGCGACGCCGATCTCGTCTACATCGCGCTTCCCATCAGCGTTACGCTCGATCTCTTGCCCGAAGTCGCCCGCCACGTTCCGCTTCATGGGCTTGTCACGGACGCGTGCAGCACCAAGCTGCGCATCTCCGAATCGGCCGGTGGTCTTTTTCCCGGTGATGGAGGACCGCTCTTCCTCGGCGGCCATCCCATGGCCGGCCGGGAACTCTCCGGCATTGCGCACGCCGATGCCGAGCTCTTTCGCAACACCACCTACGCGCTCATCGGCGAAGGTTCCGCCCCTCGCGAACCTCGCATCGCTGCCTTCCTCAAGCTGCTCGAAAAAATCGGCGCGCGCCCGCTCTGGCTCGGCGCCCAGCAGCATGACTACGCCGTCGCTGTCGTCTCCCATCTCCCGCAGCTTGCCGCCATCGCTCTCGGCTCGTTTCTCTATGACCGCCTCGACGAAAACGGTCTCCCTATCACGCTCGCGGGTCCCGGCCTTCGCGATTCTCTCCGCCTTGCCGGCAGCCCCTATTCCACCTGGCGTGACATTGTCCTCACGAACCAGGAATATCTTTCGGCCGCGCTCGATCTTTTTAGCCGCCGCCTCGAAGATCTCCGCGAAAAACTCGCCTCACGCGAGCTCGAAGCTGACTTCGACGCCTCCAACGAACTGTACAAACTCCTCCGGTCCTTGTAGGAGCGCAGCTCCGTGCGACCATCTCGGTGAGTTCGTCACCGTGCGGCACTTTCCTCCGCATCCATTGTCCGTTTTTGATCACCAGATTCCGCATTTCACTGTAAACTTTCCGTCTGCTCCTGCGTCCAATCACACACGGCGCCAATGGACATCACCGTCTTAGACCTCTCCGCCTACGTCGGCCTGACCGCCGTGGGAGCCGTCACCCTCAACATGCTGCTCGGCACGCTGATGGCTTTCCGGTACAGCCCCCTCCGTGAGTGGCCGCATCACCGCTTCAATTATTTCCGCTTGCACAACGTCTCCGGCTATTTCGCCCTCTCCCTTGCAGTTCTCCATCCCATTGTTCTGCTCTTTGACAGGACCGCAAAGTTCCGCGTAATCGATCTTCTCTATCCCCCGCACTCCCCCAGCCAGCCGCTCGAAAACACCCTTGGCGCGGTCGCGCTCTATGTTGTCGTTATCGTAGTCGTGACTTCCTATCTGCGCATACGGCTCGGCCGCCGTCTCTGGAAGTCTTTCCACTTCACCATCTACGTCGCAGCAGCCGCTCTTTTCTGGCACAGCCTTTTCACCGATCCCGCCCTCAAGAATTCGCCCGTTGACTGGTTCGACGGAGGAAAGCTTTTCGTCGAAATCTGCTTGTTGATCATCGCTTTGGCCGGCGTGCTCCGTTGGCGCCACTCGATCCGCAAGCGCCAGCCCGGATGAGCGAAAACTGATCGGAAACCGGGCCATCTCCCTTTTTTTCGCCAACCCCGCGCGATCCATCTGCTACACTACGCTGCCGAACTGAATCGCATTTTCCCTTGAGGAGTTATTCCCCATGAAAATTTTGTCCCGCATCTTGTTCGTGCTTCTTGCTCTCTGTCTTTCTTCACCGCTACTTGCTCAAGATGCAGCATCCAAGACTGTTTCCAGCGCCCCTCGCAGCATCACCATCGACGACCTTTTCCAGATTCGCGACGTTTCGCAGCCTGAGCTTAGCCCTGACGGCCAGTGGGTCGCCTACGCCGTGCGCACCAGAATGCTCAAGGAAGACAAAAACGAGCAGCGCCTCTGGATGATCTCGACGCATGGCGGCGACGCGATTCCCTTGACCGCGGAAGGTGTCTCCTCATCGCATCCCCGGTGGAGCCCAGATGGCAAATTCCTCGCTTTTCTGTCAGCGCGTAACGGCGGCAAAAATCAGGTTTGGCTCCTGAATCGTCTGGGGGGCGAAGCCGTGCGCCTTACGGAAGCTGCTCAAGGCGTCAACGATTTCGATTGGTCTCCCGACAGCACCCGTCTGGTGCTGATTCTCCAGGATCCCAAACCCGAGGACCTCGAAGCCGCTAAGGACAAAGACAAGCCCGCCCCAGCCAAGCCCAAAACTCCGCCACCCTTTGTCATTGACCGCTTGCAATTCAAGGAGGACACCGTCGGTTATCTGGATCGCCGACGCACCCACCTTTACGTTTTCGACGTCGGGGCCAAGAGCACTACGCAAGTAACTTCCGGCGATTACGACGACAGCGATCCCGCCTGGTCCCCCGACGGACACTCACTGGCCTTCACCAGCAATCGCAGTACGCCTGACCCTGACGCCACCCGCGACACTAATATTTGGGTGGTCGACGCAAACAATTCGGATAAAGGCGCACATCTCACTCAAATCACGACCAATCCGGGCGCGGACAACTCGCCTGCCTGGTCCCCCGACGGGAAATGGATTACCTACGTCACCCAAATTGACACGCACCTGTTTTATTACGCGACTCGCCATCTCGCCATCTCTCCCGCTGCCGGCGGACAGGCAAGAGTCCTCACCTTGAGCTTCGACCGCAGTGTTCACCGCCCGCGCTTCTCCGCCGATGGTCAGGCGATCTATTTCATTGCCGAAGACGATGGCATGCAGAATCTTTGCCGCATCGGAGTTTCGGGCGGTGAAATCACGCGTCCCATTGGTGGCCGCCTGACTGTAGACGCTTACTCCCTCGGGAAGGACGGTTCTGTCGCGGCGCAAGTCGGTGTGTCAGACCGCCCTGAGGAGATTTATTTTACTTCCGGCAGCGGTAGCGAGCTCACGCGCCTCACGAAAACAAACGACGCGTTGATCTCGCAGCTCAAGTTGTCCCAACCCGAATACGTTCACTTCAAAAGCAAGGACGGCACAGAGGTCGCCGGGTACCTCTACAAACCTCTCGATTACACACCAGGGAAAAAAGTTCCAACGCTGCTGAATCCCCATGGCGGCCCCGTCGGCCAATACTCTGCCTCGTTCTATCACCTGGCCCAGCTCTATGCTGCGAACGGCTACGCGGTACTGCTTCCCAATCCCCGCGGCTCTTCCGGCTACGGTGAGAAATTCTGCGCAGCCATCTATGCCGACTGGGGCAACAAGGACTATCAGGACGATGTAGCCATGGTTGATCACGCTGTTGCACAAGGGATCGCCGACGCCAATAAGCTCGGCGTTGGCGGCTGGTCCTACGGTGGCATCTCCACGGACTTCATCATCGCGCAAACCGCTCGCTTCAAGGCCGCGATCTCCGGCGCCGGCGTCGCGCTTATTACCAGCTTTTACGGGCATGACCACTACCAGCGCGACTACGAGATCGAGCTGGGCTATCCCTGGGAACATCAGGCTGAATGGGACAGAATCTCGCCGTTCTACCGGGTCAAGAACATCACAACGCCAACGCTCTTTATGGGCGGCGATATCGATTGGAACGTGCCCATTCTCGGCAGCGAGCAAATGTACCAAGCCATGAAGGCTCTCGGCCGCACTACCGAACTCGTGGTCTATCCCGGCGAGTATCACGGTTTCACCACGCCGTCGCACATCAAGGACCGTCTCGAGCGCTTTCTTGCCTGGTACGCTCACTACGTCAAGGGCGAGTCAACGCCGGCGCGCCCGCCGGAGCCGTCTGCGCCCCCGGCTAAATCTACAGACTAGGGGCGCCAAAAACCGGCGAGTGAATTCGAAACTGACAATTACTTCGGTTGGCTATGCGCCACCTGAACTCGAAAACCAGACGCCAATTGAAGGCGAATTACTCCAGGAAAATTCCTGGCAGCGATCGCTCAGACTATTGGATTGCCGTTCTCGCTAAACCCATTCATTGGTTGAGGGAGGGCCAACCAACGGAAGTAACACACATCATTGTGTCAGCGCGCTGGCAAGGAACTCAGATCGGTCCTGGAATGGGGCAGATTCCGATTGGGATCGCTTACGTGATAGACAGCTCGGTCCTAAGCGATTGCACCCTGGATTTGAAGAAGTGTGCCTATGTGGCCATCGGTTCAGCAACCGAAAAATCGTAGAATGGCCGGGCGAACGGTCAACGCCAATCGAAGCGTTTGATTTCACTCAGACGGCGTCATTTCAGAATTTTTCCCGCGGGTCCACGCTTTGGAAACCATACGTTTCATACCGCGTACTGATTTTGCTTTCGCGCAAACTCACAACGGTAAATCCTTCTGGAAATCCCATGCGCAGGCGGTGCCACCAGTTGCCGCAAACGGCGCCGCCCGTGACGAATTTTGTGTTCTTGTGTTCAACCAACTCATTCACATGCGTGTGGCCCTGCAACATTGCGACCACATTGTGGCCCGCGAAGGTCGAAAGCACCTCGCGCGCATTTGCAATCGAAAGCTGATTGTATTTTGATTCCACCGCGGGCTTTTCCGCGTACGTGGAGAACGCAGTCACCAGCGGTACGTGAGTGATTCCGATCACTGGTGTGTTCGATCCCACACCCTTTAGATCTTCCGCAAGCCAGCTCAATTGCTTTTCATCCACCCGCGCTTCCCACGAGCGGTCTTTGGTCGGCTGGATCGAGTCGACCACGAAGAAGTGATAGCCCTTGTGGTCGAAGGAGTAGTACGTCCGCCCGATCTGGTCCTCGAACATTTTCTTTCCGTACGCCGGATCGCTTGGCGCGACGCCGCTTTTCGTTAAAATCCCGAACGCGTCGTGATTTCCGATGGCGTGGTGAATCGGCATGCGCAACGTCTGCTCGGTTTTCTTGTAAAGACCGTATACAACGTTGGCGCGTTTACCGTCTACGCCCAGCGCATCATACACATGGTCTCCGCCCATGATGGCGAAATCCGCCGACATCCCTGCGATTTTCCGGAAGCACATATCGCATCCATGCGCCGCATCCAGCTCCGGCTCTATGTGCGTGTCCGTGAAGAAGATAAAATCAAATGATTCCGCTTTCGGTCCCGCAGGCCAAGAAAAAGTTGTCCGCCCGCCAATCGCCGAAGCCGCTCCGGCAACGACCGCCGTCTTTAAGAATTTTCTGCGATCCAGAGTCATCTTCCACTCCCGGTGTCGACACTCATCGACCGCGGAATTTTATCACTTCGTCTGGGTGGGAGAAGCTTCGCTGCTGAATTCGTTCTTCTTATTGCTCCAATCAATTGCTTCGCGCTATCCTCACTGGCCTTGCGGAGGAAAATCATGCGTTACAGCCGTTTCAGTCTCGCCCTTGCGCTCCTGGCTTTTTTCCTTTCTGCTTCGCTTCGCGCACAAAACAAGTATTCCGTGGGCACGGCTTCTGCCGCCCCCGGTCAAAAAGCTACCGGCTTCCTCGAAGTTCCCGCCGGCGTCGACGCGGCCACAAATATTCCCGTCATCGTGGTGAATGGTGACAAGCCCGGCCCTGTTTTGGCTCTTGTCTCCGGCGCACACGGCACCGAGTACGCTTCCATCATTGCTCTTGAAAAAATCATTCCCTCGCTCAATCCCGCGGAGCTTTCGGGCACCGTGGTTCTCCTTCCGCTCGTCAACATTCCTTCCTTCGAGCAAAAAGTCCCGCACGTCAATCCCGTCGACAACAAGAGCATGAATCGTTTTTATCCCGGCAAAGCCGACGGCACGCAAACCGAGCGCGCATGCTTCCTCATCACCAAGGAAGTTGTCAATCGCTGCGACTATCTCATCGACTATCACGGCGGCGATCTCGACGAGAGCCTTCGGCCGTACAGCTATTGGGCGCCCACGGGAAAAGAAAAGCAGGACCACACTTCCAAGGAAATGGCCCTCGCGTTCGGCCTCGATCACATCATCATTTGGCGCGAACGCCCGACTGACATTTCCGCCACGCGCTATCTCGACAACACGGCCTCGGTTCGCGGCAAGCCCTCGATTGTCGTCGAAGCTGGCCACGCGGGAACGGTCGAGACCGATGACGTCGCGCTCCTCGTGAACGGCACGCTCAGCGCCATGCGCGCCTTGAAAATGATTCCCGGCGAGCCCCATCCAATCGAAAATCCCGTGTGGCTCGAAAAAATCATTGACGTCACGAGCGACCTCGAAGGCATCTTCTTTCCTCTGGTCAAGCGCGGCACTTATGTGCAAGAGGGAATGAAGGTCGGCTACGTTACCGATTTCTTCGGCAAGACGATTTTTGAAGTGCGCGCTCCCGCTTCCGGCGTCGTCCTGCACCTCAATGCTGTGCCGTCTCTCAAGAAAGGGGACAACATCGCCAACATTGGCGTCGTGGCCGCCAAAGCTCCGTAGTGCCGTTAAGAAACATGTCCTCTGCTTTCCGCCGATCGCCCTAAAAACTTTGGGCCAGGGAAGCAGCTCCCTGGCCCAAGCGGTTACTCGTCTTGTTCTGAGTTCAACGCTTGCGCACTTTCTTCGCCACAAGCACTGGTGGATTTGCGCCGTTGCTGAAGAGTAGTCCTCTCAGCGAAACGGTGTTTCCGTCGGCCAGGCCGCTAACTCCCGATACGCCGTGGAAATCGGTCTTATCGGAGGTTTGAACTTGAATGCTGATGATCCCTGCGCTGGTGAAGAGCGAGGGCAGGCTGCCCACCGTGAAGTTCGGCGGAACCGGCGTCCCGCTCACATTGGCGGTGAACTGTGTCATGCGCAAGCGCACTCGGTCCGCCGTCACCATGATCGGCGGCCCGGGGTTTGCCGGAGCCGTTAGACGTATCTCCACGTCTTGGCCGGGCAGGAGCTGCGAAGTATCCACGGCGCTGTCAAACGCTGTTGCAAACGTTCCCGACACGCTCAGCTCTTCCTCTTGGACCTGGAAGGTTGGGTTGCTCAGCGTAACGACAACCGGATTGCCGACGGATACGTTGTTGATAAACTGCAGCTCGTCGAGCACCACCATCTCGAAGTGCGTCGCATCGTCGATCTTGAACACCACGCCTTCGAGTTCGTCGTCTTCTTGATCGTCCTCGAATCCGATGCTTTTCGCCAGAAAGATGCCCCCCGGCATCATCATCGCGTCAACGCGCACCACCTGATTGTTTTGCAAACACGAAAAATTATTGGCCATGCAGTTTGCGAATTCGAACTGCGTGTTACTGTTCGTAGTAATGGAGAAATCTCCGCTCATAGTGTGCAGCGTAAACGTCATGGCCGTCGTGTCTAGGTTCTGCACCGTCCCCTTCAAATCGTTCACGTCATCCAGCTCGCCTTCCTGTTCGGTCACGAGCTGCTGCGCGCTGACTGCTCCGGACTGGCTGAAGTCCATTCCCAGCGCCGCGCTCAAAATTACATTTGGATTGACATCCACTTGAATTCCCGTCGCTGTTCTCTCGTCATCACCCTCCGTCGCCATCGATGGGCTGCCCGAGATAACGAGTCCGGGTGACGCAAAGTTCACGGTCGACGTGAGAGTTCCCATGGGATGGATTTCGCAAACTGTTCCCGTTGCGCACCCTGCCAGTGTGGTCCCCGTATCGTTTTTGAACGTAAGGTCGGGATTCGCAAAGGTAAGGTTAAGACTGGTAAACGTTCCCGGAGCTACTCTCACCGTGCTGAGGAACGCCGATTCCGTTTCGAGTTGCACGACCTCGATCTCAACGGGACCCCTTCCTGCGAGCAAGTCCACGTTTCCGGGGTTTAGCGTCGCTCCCGTCACGCTTACTTCAAAGGAAAGCACCGTTACCCCCGTCGGCGGGGTGTCTGTCATCGTGACCGAAACCATCGAGCCGGTCTGCGGTGTCGGGTTCATGTTCGACCCTCCCCCGCAGCTGTAGAGCACGAGCGTACACACAAACAGAAAGCCAATGATTGCTAGCGCAGACCTTTTCATAGACACACTCCAATTAGGTTTCACTGCTTGGCTGACCCTCTGCGGACACTTCGGGTGGGCTGCCTTTGAGATTTCCACAGCCTGCAAAAGGTTGCATCCACGATTCGCTGTTCCGAGCAAACGATGATTTTGCGAAGTTCCAGATTCTGGGGGGTATCTACCCGTATTTACGCAACTTCAGTCTCTTCACTGAGTTTGTATAGAACTATGCAGATCGTTTGGAAAATAACTTGTCTACGGTAGCGATCACCCTCGGCCAAAGCCGTGGCAGTGCTGTGCGTATGGGATCCATACGCGCCAGGACTTGGTCTCGGGACAAATTATAAATGAGCCACGATCCCCCGCGCGTCTCCCGGTTTTGCAGGAACGGCTGGATTCGGTCCACCGCATTTGCGAAGCGGGCTTCCGGCGTCGCGGCTTCGTCAAATTCTTCCCAAAGGCTGCGGAGTTCGGAACGAAGCTCCGTAGGCAAGAGCCCGAAAATCCGGTCAGCAGCGCACCGTTCGCGCTCTTCTTTCGTGGCGTTCCCGGCCTTGTCAAAGGCAAATGTATCCCCCGCGTCAATTTCCACCACGTCATGCACAATGAGCATCCGGAGAACTTTTGCCAGATTCACGGGAGCGGAGGCGTATTCCTCGAGAACCATTGCAGTCAGCGCCAGATGCCAGGAATGCTCGGCGGAATTTTCCTGCCGGGAGCAGTCCGTCAGCAAGGTGCGGCGAAGGACATTCTTTAGCTTGTCGGCTTGAACAAGAAACGCAAGCTGCTGTTCGATGCGGGGTTCTGATTCTTGCCCGGGGTTTTCAGGATTCGTTGACTTGGCTTGACCGGGAATTTCCATTTGGGTTCCTAACCGACCGATACCGTATACCCAACCCAATAAGTACGCAACGCTCAAGCCAGGCTCTTGAGTGAAGAGGTTAGAATGGAATTTTGCTGAGTCACACAGGAAAGTCACAAGTGGCGTCCCCGATCTCACATGCGGTGGCAGCTTTTGAGCATTGGGATGTGTTTCTACCGGCCAGGGATTCCGAAGCGTGTTTGGCTGATTGGTGCCGCTTGCTCCGTGCTTCCGGATGTGGACGTCATTGGATTCTGGTTCGGAATTCGCTACGGCGACTTCTGGGGGCACCGGGGATTTACGCACTCGTTGTTCTTCGCCGCCCTTATCGCGACCGGGGTCGTGATTTTAGGATTTCGGCGCGGCACGCAGGGCTTAAGTCCATTCAAGTTCTGGACCTATCTCTTTCTGGCGATCGCCAGCCATGGATTTTTGGATGCCATGACGGATGGAGGTCTCGGGGTCGCATTCTTCGCGCCTTTCGACAACCAGCGATACTTTTTTCCGTGGAGGCCGATTCGAGTATCCCCGATCGGAGTGGGGCGATTTTTTAACGAGCGAGGCCCTGCTGTGTTGCGTAGTGAACTTCTTTGGATCTGAATTCCGGCAGGAACTCTCGCGCTTTCGGCATGGAGCATTCGACGGCAGAACGCAACCACTGGTTCCCCTCCTTAAGAACTCATCGTGAGCTGTATTCGACTGGTTGTCACGGTGGGACGCAGCGTTCTCTCGCCCAGGCTCGGGATAAGCTGCGCCCCTCACGACGAGAAGCATTGCCCATGCGTGCAGGGCGGGGTATGCTCATGCGTTTCAGGGAGGTGTTGAATGGGGTGGAAGACGCGCGCGGGCGCTGCGGCAAGATTTTCTACCAGCGGGATTGCTCTGACAATTTTCGTTGTGCTTGCTACGAGCGCCGAGGGGACGCAGGAAACCAGCCAGAAACCCATCCCGCAATACGATCCACAGCTTTATTCCGAAATGCGGTGGCGGTGCATCGGACCGTTCCGCGGCGGGCGAACGGTGGGGATAACCGGCGTACCGCACCAGCCCAATGTTTTTTACATGGCGGCGGTGAATGGCGGCGTGTGGAAGACGACGGATTTCGGCAACACGTGGAACCCGATTTTTGACGATCAACCCACGGGTTCGGTTGGGGCCATCGCGGTCGCGCCATCAGACCCCAACATTCTGTATGTGGGCAGCGGAGAAGGTTTGCAGCGGCCGGACCTCTCGACGGGCGATGGCGTGTACAAATCCATGGACACGGGAAAAACGTGGACGCATCTAGGACTTCGCGACGCGCAACAGATCACGGCTATCCTCGTTGATCCGAAAGATGCGAACCGCGTTTTCGTGGCGGCGGAGGGGCATCCGTATGGGCCGAACGCCGAGCGCGGAGTTTTCCGCTCGAGCGATGGGGGACAGACGTTCGAGAAAGTGCTCTACAAGGATGAAAACACGGGCGGGGCCGATCTGGCATTCGATCCGGCGAATGCGCAGACGGTGTACGCCGTCTTGTGGGCGGCGCGCGTTGCGCCGTGGGAAGTTCGCAGCGGTGAATCGTTTGTTTCCGCGGGCGGCGGTTTGTTCAAGTCCACGGATGGCGGAACGACGTGGAAGCCGCTGACCAGAGGATTGCCCGCCGCGGCGGACGATCTGGGCCGCATCGGAATCGCGGTGGCGCCGAGCCAGTCGAATCTTATTTACGCCACGGTGGAGGCGAAGAAGAATGCAGGTGTGTATCGCTCCGAGGACGCGGGCGAAACCTGGAAGCAGGTGAACAGCGACCGTCGCATCGGGGGGCGCGGCCCAGGCGCGATGGGCATTGCGGTGGCACCGGACAATCCGGAAATCATTTTTGTGGCGAACACGACGACCTGGAAATCGACTGACGGTGGAAAAACTTTCACGGGCTTGAAGGGCGCGCCGGGCGGCGACGACTACCAGCGCATCTGGATCAGCGCGGAGCATCCGCAAATTATTGCGCTCACGAGCGATCAAGGCGCGGTCATCAGCGTGAACGGCGGCGTGACGTGGAGCTCCTGGTACAACCAGCCGACCGCGCAGTTTTATCACGTGACGACCGATAACCGTTTTCCGTATTGGGTGTACGGCGCGCAGCAGGAGAGCGGATCGGCGGGTACGCAAAGCCGGAGCGACTACGGTGAAATTACGTTTCGCGAGTGGCATTCGGTGGGCGTGTTCGAGTACGGCTACATCGCGGTTGATCCGATGGACGCCAATATTTTGTATGGCGCGCGGCTGACGCGGACGAATCAGGCGCTCGGGGAAGTGGCCGATGCCACGCCGGAGGCCATCCGGCGTGGCGAATACCGCTATGACCGCACGCTGCCGGTGGTTTTTTCGGCGCTCGATCCGCACACGCTGTTCTTCGCGGCTAACGTGCTTTTCAAATCGACAGACCGCGGGAATAGCTGGCAAGTAATCAGCCCCGACCTCACGCATGAGTCGTACGAAATTCCCGCGAACCTGGGAGTTTTTTCGGCGAGCGATCCGGAAAAGGGCAAGCACCGCGGCGTGATTTATGCGGTGGCGCCGTCGTTCAAGGAAGCGAACACGGTTTGGGCGGGGACGGACGACGGGCTCATGCACCTCACGCGCGATCTGGGGAAGAGCTGGCAGAACGTCACCCCGGCGCAGCTCACGCCGTGGAGCAAAGTCTCCATCATCGAAGCGTCGCACTTCGATGCAGGGGCGGCTTACGCTGCGATAAACGCGTTTCGGTTGGATGATCTCCATCCGCACATCTATCGCACGCGGGATTTTGGAAAGAGTTGGCAGCAAATTACCAAGGGCATTGCGGACAACGCCCCGGTGAATACGGTGCGAGAAGATCCGCTGCGCAAGGGGCTGCTCTTCGCGGGAACGGAGAATTCGGTTTACGTGTCGTTCGACGACGGCGATCGCTGGCAGCCGCTGCAGCTCAATCTGCCGCATACTTCGATGCGGGATCTCACGATTCATGGCGATGACCTGATCGTGGGCACGCACGGACGGTCGTTCTGGATTCTCGATGACATCACGCCGCTGCGGCAAGTTACGGACGAGGTGGCGAAGGCTTCAGTGACACTGTTCGCGCCGCAAGAAGCGATTCGCTTCCGCTGGAACCGCAATACCGATACGCCGCTGCCGCCGGAGATTCCGGCGGGAAAAAATCCGCCGGACGGTGCAATCATCGATTACTACCTGGGGTCTGCAGCCGGCGGCACGGTCCGACTGGAAATTTTTGATGCACAAAATCATCTGGTGCGGCGGTACGCCAGTACTGATAAGGCTGAAACCATCGAGGAGATTTCGGGAAAGCATCCAATTCCCATGTACTGGGTGCGGCCCACACAGATACTTTCCGGCGCGGCTGGCATGCACCGCTTCGTTTGGGACTTGCGCTATCCGCCGCCGGACTCCTTGAACCACGAATTTCCCATCTCCGCGATTTACAAAGACACCCCACAACTTCCGCTAGGTGCATGGGCCTTGCCGGGAAATTACACGGTGAAGCTCACGGCGGACGACAAGAGTTACGCGCAACCGCTCGTAGTGAAAATGGATCCGCGAATCACAGCTTCGCTCGCCGAACTTGCCAAGCAATTTGAGATGGAGAGTGGGTCCGTCGAAGGCATGAACGAGAGCTACGAAATGCTGCAACAAGTGCAATCGGTGCGGGCGCAACTGAAGGATCGCGCGACGAAAGTAGGGAAGGGCGCTTTCGCAAGCGCCATTGCCGCGCTGGACAAACAGACCGCCGAACTCGAAGGGGGAACGCAGAGCAATTTTTATGGTGTTCCGCCGAGCGGCAAGCAAGCGGAAAATCTTTCCACGCTGAACCAACACTTCGGAGCTACACTGGCGCTGGCGGATTCCGCGGACGGGCCGCCTACCACGCAAGCCACGGCCGCCTACAAGGAACTCGAGAGTGCTCTGGAATCGCTGCTCGGCCGCTGGTCAAAGCTGCGCAACGACGAAATTCCCCGTCTGAATACGCAGCTCAAGAACGCCAACCTACCGTCCGTGGATCCCAATCTGCTTCCCCCGAGTAAGCCGGCCGCTGATGGGGACGGCGACGACGAGCCATGATCGCGGACTCCTAGAGAGAAGTTCGCGTGACGGCCAAAGGAAGGTCCCTTCGCAGGGGCAGCAACCCGGAACACCGGGGTGGCCGCGAGAATCAGCTTCGAGGAGTCGCTTATTTCTCCGCGGTGTTTTTTTGCAACTGGTCGAGCGCTGCTAGAATTTCCTGGCTGTGCTTGCCGGGATCGACATCCAGATAGATCTTGCGGACAACTCCCTGCGGGTCGATCAAGAAGGTGTGGCGTTTTGAGAGCCCGATCAAGGGCATCACCGACCCATAGGTCGAAGAAACACTTTTCTTGGTGTCCGCCAGCAACTTGAAATGCAGCCCTTCCTTGGTGCAGAACTTTTCGTGGGTGTTTTCGTCCTGCACGCTGACACCAAGAATCACAGCATTCCTGGATTCATACTCCGCCAGATCACGCTGGAAATTGTGCGCTTCCACGGTGCAGCCACTCGTAAAATCCTTCGGGTAGAAGTACAACACTACCCACTTGCCCTTGAAGTCGTGCAGGCTGACCGGTTTGCCCTCCTGCGAATTCAACGTGAAATCCGGCGCAGAATTTCCTTCCACAACAGCTTTGTCCCCAGCATGCACTTTAGCGGCGACTACGGCAACGATGGTCATCAGTAGCACGGCGATAAAAATCCAAGCAAGTTTCATTTCCATCTCCTGGTAATCGTGCTGCTCTTTTTTTCAAGTATCGGGCGACCGCAGACTGTCCGCACGGCGCCCGCATGTTCAATCGCCCGTCAGGAATTTGTATTGAGCCGCTGTGAGTGGAACAACGGAGAGCCTTCCAATCCGGACAAGGGGTGAATCCGAGAAGAGCCTGTTGGCTTTGATCTGCGCGAGCGAGACCTGCTTTGAAAGTGCCCGGCCGACCTTGATCTCGAGGCGGGGATTTTTCGGATCGGCGCCCCCCATGGAGATCACAGAAGCTGTTCCGACGGCGCACTTGTGATCCCCCGTTTCGTAGATAACCAGCCGGTCGCGGGGTTTCATTTCGCGTATGTGCCTCAATGCCACGGGGTTCGAGACACCGTCCCACACTGTAGTCTCGTCGCGCTGGAGATCAGTGAAGGAATACTCGGAGGGTTCCGTCTTGAGAAGATAATCTTGTGACACAGGATTGCTTTTGCCTTTGATGTTCCATCGTTGACTGTCCGGCAGGGCGAAACAGTCAGCGATGGCGATTTAGTCCGACACTCGAACATTACAGGGTTTTTCGAAGAAGATGCAAGTGGGGAGAGATTCTAAATTCAGACTTCCAGCCGCAGTCATTCCCACTATTCCGCTGATGCGGTAAAAGGTCCCGCTTATTGCCTTGCCGAAGTTCCAGATTCCAGCCGGGTCTGCAATTCTTTTCTCTTGTCATCCGACAAGCGCTCGTACAGCGACAGGATTTCCTGCATCATCTCCGGTTCGCTCAATTCTGACAAACCGGGGTTCGGCCTCTTCTCATGGGCCAGGCGCTTGTGTGAATTCACGTATCGCTGGTTGAACGCCTTGCCGCAAATCTCACATTTGACGATTTCCGACATTTGAATTCCCCTCCGATCGTTAAGTGGCCCGGACTCTTTGGAACCCTGCGCTTTTTTTAGCTGGCGAAATGCACGCTATAACCGTGCTCATCGCCACGGTATAGGAATTACCTTGCTACACGCGCAGCCAGATCAAGAGAGCTGGGAGGGAGGAGATCGTTGCCGGAGGAAAGCGGTTAAACAGATTTGCTGAAAGTGGGGTTCTTCATACCGCTCCAAATAGGAAAAACGAAAAATCGGCGGTGCGGGAACTACAGGTGAAACGAATGGGAGGCGTTTGGCGGCGAGGAGGACCGGAGTATGCCCTACGTTCACCTTGCTCGCAATCGACAGATAGTGAGCAGGATTTGATTCGGGCAAGTATTCGTTACTTTTCGCCAGCGTCTCCAGCCCTCCAACCGAAACGAGGAGGAGGAACACGGCGACTCTCGCCAAAATGCGCGCGAAAGTAATTCGCTGCGGCTGCTGGCCCGCAGTCAGTGAGTCAATACCCGCTTTCGGAAGCTCAGTAATCAGAAAACTCCCAAGTAAATAGTCGCGGGACGAGATGCGTCCCACGCATGAAATTAGTTTGAACGAGTACAGCGCCTGCTTTCAATAGGCCAGCACGTATCAGTTATCTCGGCAAGGCGTTCTGCTGCCTTTCGACGGGGTTCCTCCCGCTGGGAACCATGCTTAGGAGAGCCGCCAAGGCGGGGCGCAGTCAGTTCGCTTTTCCTAGGAGCTGGCGAGCGTAAGCTGGCGCTTTGCCGGCGTCTTCGTGCTTGAAATAGACGTACATATCGACGCCCTGGGCAAGCCAGGTGTCGAAACGCTTTCTCCAAGCCGTGATTTGCTTTGGAGTGTAATTTTCGAGACGCAGGCGGGCGTAGGTGAAGCCGGCAGTAAGCACATCTGGTGGTGTTTGCTTTTCGGTCTCCGACAGGCAAAGCGCTGTCCCGTGCTGACGAAGAACGGCGTAGGTCTCATCGGTGTACCAAGAGGCGTGGCGCACTTCAAAGGCGAAAGCAAAAGCTGGCGGGCGAAGAGCGAGGAAGTCTTCCAGCAAGGGACGATCAAACTTGAACGTAGGCGGCAGCTGGACGAGGATCGGGCCAAGGCGGTCGCCGTCGTTCAACACATTGGCCACTTCCAAAAAGCGCTTCAAAGTGCTCTCGCAGCCCCGGAGCCTCTGAATGTGGGTGATTTGCTGGTTGGCTTTCAAGGCGAAGCGAAACCCCTCCGGGGCGCTCTTCGCCCAGTTCAGGAGCGCAGTTTCGGTGGGCATGCGATAGAAAGTGTGATTAATTTCGACCGTCGAGAACTGCTTGGCGTAGAAGTTGAGCATTTCGCGATCCGGAAGCTTCTCAGGATAAAAACTCCCCTTCCACTCTTTGTAGGAGTATCCAGAAGTCCCAACCCAAAGCCTACCCGCGCGAAGAATTGCTGCACCTCCGTACTCTGGCATTTAATCACAGCGGCAATGTTCGGCAAACGATTTCGTTTCAATCCTCAGCCACGCAACTCTTACAGAAGCGACCGCCAAGCACAGCGAATGGGCCGCATCCCTGACAGCATGGTACAAGATAACCAAGAATGCAGATTGGAAGAACTTTGCTCAAGTCCGGAACGGTTGGAAAAACTCAGACGTGGCCGGTCGCTTTGGGTCCTAGACAAGCTGGCAAGCAAAGATAATCCAACGAGTGAAGAAGAGAAGTACGCTGAAGTCTTGATGACCTTGATCGAAGCATACGAAGAAGAGCATCATCCATTCCTGATGCTTCCCCGGTGGAAGTCCTTCGCACGTTGATAGATGCCAATGACCTCCGCCAAGAAGATCTAGCCCCAATGTTTGGCTCTGAAAGCATCGTATCCGAAGTCTTGCGCGGGAAACGTGACCTCAACAAAACCCACATAGAGAAATTGAGCAAACGATTCCATGTCTCTCCAGTAGTGTTTTTCTAGAGAATTTCAGCGTCCCTTTTAGTTCGATCCCCGCCGCCGTACCCGCTTTGCGATCAAAGGGTCTTCTCTTTTGTTCTTGATGGCTTCGTTCTAGGCGGCATGCGTTCGCTGAGAAGTTCGATGGTCTGCTCGAGTCTTTGTCGCTGCTTCCAGAAATCACTCCAGAGATCGCCTTTCTCTTTGAGCCGGGCAAAAATGGTCTTGATGTTCAGGGTTTCGGTCCGCAGGCTTGTCCGCAGTTCGCGCGGTGAGACGGGCGCGGAAACGGGCGCTTTTGGAAAGGCTCGCACTGCATAGGCAGCAGCCAATGGGCGGCCGAGCGCATTCTGCTGGACGTCGATCAGGACACGACCCACGGGGCGCCGTGCCACGGACCGTTCGTTGGTTACGAGGTTGGGATGCTCGGCGGTTACCGTGCGCGCGACGATCTCGCCGAAAGTGCGCAATTGCTCGTACGTGTAGACGGGCTCGACGGGGATGTATATGTGGAACCCTGTTGCGCCCGAGGTTTTCAGGAAACTGGAGAGCTGCAATTCTTCCAGCTTCCTCTGCAGAGCTTGAGCGACCCTGACGACCACGGAGAAATCGGTGCCCTCGGAAGGGTCAAGGTCGAAAAAAAAATAGTCAGGATGCTCAAGATCGACGTAGCGGCTGGACCAGGGATTGTGGTCAATGCAACCCAGGCCAGTTAAGAATAGAAGGGAAGCCCGGTCATTGGCGGTGGCGTAGTGAATTTGTTCGCCACGCTTTTCGGAATCGAGGGGGACGGTAGTAAACCACTCCGGTATACCTTCGCGCAAATCTTTTTGAAAGAAAGCTTGGCCCTTGATTCCGTCCGGATAGCGGCGCAACACCAAAGGCCGATCGCGGAGAAAAGGCAAAATGAAGTCGGCCATACGGTAGTAGTAGGCTAGAAGATTCCGTTTCGTATAGCCAGACTCCGGAAAATAGATCTTGTTCAGATTGCTGAACCGGAGCCGTTTGCCGTCGAGTTCGATGGTGACGGTTTCCGATCCGCCCCTGAACAATTCCGCTTCGATCTGAGCCTTTGTGTTGAGCACCCGCCTGACGACTTCGGGGGCCCGAACTACGGCCGGAACTGCGGCCCCACCTATGGTTTGATCGGCGATGGCAGATGCGACCTCGCCTTCCCATTGGCAATCTGTCGGACGCGCGTCCTCCCGAAGTGCGAGAAAAACAGGGTGGCGCAAGGAGTGCTCCTGTGTCCAACCGCTGAACTTGACACGCGCGACTAGGTCGGGAGAGACCCAAGATGGCTTTTCATTGGTTTCGGGCACGGTGTCAAACTGGCAAGCGGAAGCTGCCAGCTTTTTCAACTTGCCGCTCAATTCCTCCAGCTTTTTTGCGTCAAATCCGCTGCCAACGTGGCCGATGAAGCGAAGCTTCTTGGCTTGATACAAGCCCAACAACAATGAGCCAAAGGGAAGAGCAGTGGTGCGAGCTTCGGTCCAGCCACCGACAACTGCGTCGAGCGTCTTCGTTACCTTCAGCTTTACCCAGTTTGTGCTTCGATCAGAAACGTATCGGCTATCGGCGCGCTTCGCAACAATCCCTTCCAACCCGGTCTCTTTGGCCAGCTCGAAAAGTTCCTTTCCGTGTTCCAACTGATGATCGGAGTAGCGAAGCCGTTCGGATGTGCGCAACAAGCGTTGAAGGAGTTGCTTGCGCTCTAGCAGAGGCGCTTCGCGAAGGTCGTAGCCGTCGCAGTAAAGAAGATCAAATGCGAAATAAGCCACAGGAATCTGAGAAATCAGGTTCTCACTTGGAACGCGCACGTGCATTCGTTCCTGCAACTGTTCGAAGTCGCTGTGACCTCGAGCGTCCAGGGCGACGATCTCTCCATCAACAACTGCCTGACGCGCGGCCAAGGCTTCGGGAAGGGAAGTCAGTTCGGGGTAGCGTTTGGTGATGTCCACGCCCGCTCGGGAACGTAGCGTCAGAGCACCATCGATAATCCAGGCCAACGCGCGCACACCGTCCCACTTGATCTCAAAGAGCCAGCCGGGGTCGGAGAAAGGATGCTCGGCGAGGGTCGCGAGCATGGGCTCGACGCGAGACGGCATAGCACTCTTGCGCGCGCCCTCCAACTCGGCTGGTTGGACAGGACTTGCGCGGCGCTTAGGCGGCAGCTCTTCGGCAATTTCCTCGAGGGTGCGGCCGGTGATGACCGAGCCATCATGCTCGTCGATATTCCAATTGGGATCCTCGGCGGCGTCCTTGTGTTTGATTAACAGCCACTCGTTGCCTTTCTCGCTGTGCTTAAGCTTGACGAGAACGAAGCTCCCGCGCAGTTTCTCTCCGTTGAGGTTGAGTTTGATTTCTCCTCGTTCCAGTTGCTTGAGCGCTCCGGAGTTGCCTTCGAGGGCGCCCTCAACGTAGTAAGTGCCACGGTCCCACACCATGACCGTTCCCGCTCCGTAGCTGCCCTCCGGAATTTTGCCCTCGAAACCGCCATACTCGAGCGGATGATCCTCGACATGAACGGCGAGGCGCTTATCGGCGGAGTTGAGCGATGGTCCCTTTGGCACGGCCCAGGATTTTAATGCACCGTCCATTGCCAGGCGGAAATCGTAGTGCAGACGCCGAGCCGCATGCTTTTGCACCACGAACGTATTTTCCTCTGCCGGCCCGCGCTCTTTCCCGGAAGGCTCGGGAGTTTTATCGAACCGGCGTTTCCGCTGATATTCTTCGAGTCTGGCCATGGATGGATTCTATCTCAGGACTGAGCGACCCAGGAACCAGCCAGCAGTCGGTTCCTTGCCGACGTATTCGGACCCACGAAACAACTTGTCGCAAGCGGGTCGGGACATTAGGACCTCTGCCGCTTAACTTAAGGCTTTCGGCCAGCCACAGTGATTCGCTTTATGAAATGAGCATCACCAGACATGGATCCATCTTGCTTCTTGCCCCGTGCACGGCTAACCTTAGAGGCTCGTGCGCATTCCATAGGTTCTTCAGCAAAGGAGTGTCCAAATGGCCACGACTGTCTGGAAAGGCCACGTCACCTTCGGCTTGATTTCAATCCCCGTCCGGATGTTTGCCGCGGCACGCGGTGAACGGATCAGTTTCAACCAGCTCCACAACGTGTGTCATTCGCGGCTCAAGCAGCCCTTGTTTTGCCCAGTTTGCAACCGCAATGTGGAACGATCCGAAATCGTGAAAGGTTACGAGTACGAAAAGGATCAGTACGTCCTGTTCAGCGAAGAAGAGCTGGACAAGATCGAGCCTCCCTCGGCCCGCGTTATGGAGATCCTGGAGTTCGTAAAGCTGGGTGAGATGGACCCGGTGTATTTCGACTCCTCCTATTACGTCACGCCGGAAGACGCTGGGGTGAAGGCCTATCAACTGCTTATGAAGGCCATGGAAGAGTCTGGCCACGGAGCGATCGCAAAGCTCACCATGCATCAACGGGAGCACATCGTGATTATCCGGCCTGGCACCAGGGGAATGACGCTGCACACGATGTTCTATTCCAATGAGATTCGCGCAGCCGAGTCCGTTCCCACAGGCAAGATCGAGATAAAAGATCAGGAAAAGAAGCTCGCGCAACAACTAATTGAGAGTCTTGCGGCTCCTTTCGAGCCGCAGAAGTATCATGACGAATATCAAGAGAACGTGCGCGCCATGATCGCTGCCAAGCTCAAGGGTCAGGAAGTGACCGAGGTGGCCCAGCCGCATATGGCTCCAGTAATCGACTTGATGGAAGCCCTCAAGAAGAGCCTCGCCGAAAAGCAAGCCCCCACTTCGGCGGCCGCGTCCGCCGCGCCGGCACCTGTCAGTAAGAAGCCCCCGGCTCGAGCAGTACAGCCCATTTCGTCTGGGCAGAAGAGGGCGGGAAAGAAAGCAACCGGTTAATTCCCGATGGGCACGACGGACAGATTCAGTCCGGAGGAGGTCCAGCGCATTCTGGGTTTGACCGAGAAGCAGCTGGACTACTGGGATCGTTTGCGTCTCGTCTCCCCCCGGAAAGACCTTCGAAACCGTTTCTATGACTTCCGCGATCTAATTGGCCTGCGCACCGTAAAGCAGTTGATCGAAGGAGGAATTCCGGCCAATCGGTTGAGGCGTGCTCTTTCAGCGCTTCGTGCGAAGCTTTCCCAAGTCCAAGCACCATTGGCGGAGCTTCGCGTTCTTTCTGACGGAAAAGACATCATTGTGGAAAGCGAAGGAGCACGGCTGGAGCCGCTGTCGGGCCAATTCGTATTGAATTTCGAGATTCGCGAGCTCGGCGAAACAGTGCGCGTCATGACCGGACGCAATGCCGACGAATGGCTTGCCATGGCACTGCAGTATGAAGCGGAGGGAAAGACAAGGGCAGAAGCCATCGAGGCGTATGATCACGCCTTGTGCGCCGATCCCCAAAGACCTGATGCACTAATCAATTGCGGGACGCTCTACTACGAGGAAGGCAACCTCGAAAAAGCGTCTGAGTACTTCCGGCGCGCTCTCGCCTTGGATGCCGAAAACGCCCTGGCTCACTTCAACCTGGGAAGCGTCTTGGAAGAAGTCGGTGAGCTCGAAGCAGCACGGCAGCACCTCCGGCAAGCCGTCCGCCTGGATCCGAACTATCCCGATGCGCACTATAATCTGGCTTTCATTTGCGAGAAATTGAGCGCGCATGCCGAAGCGCGTCCGCACTGGCAAGCGTACGTCGAGCTGGACCCCGTGGGCCCTTGGTGCAGCTATGCGCGTCAACGCCTCGCTCCTTCCAAGACGGCAAAGTCAGCTCGAAGTACATAACCGCTGCTCCGATGAATGACCTAAAGCTCGACCTCGATCATCCACAAGAGGTGTAAAAGGAAATGTGTCGAAACATCAAAACCCTTTTCAATTTTGACCCGCCCGTCACTCCGGAAGAAATCCGGGATGCTTCGCTCCAGTTCGTGAGAAAAATCAGCGGTTTTACCAAACCCTCGAAGGCGAACGAGGCCGCATTCCTGGCCGCCGTTCAAGAGATCGCCGGCATCTCCTCTCGTCTTATCCATTCGCTCGAAACGAACGCACCGCCGAAGAATCGAGAAGAAGAAGCGACAAAAGCAAGGGCTCGCGCCGTGGCGAGGTTCGGCGGATGAGTTGCAGTCCTGCGCGCTTGCGCAGATCTTCGTTTTAGCGCCTTTTGTTGGCCTTACCCTTGCGGCGGCAAAGAAATTCCGCAACGAGCAAATTCGTACGGACTGGTCTGTTGAGTTGAACTCGTCGTAAAGGTGAAGCGATGGGTGTACCATTTGGGACGTTCACTGCATCGGAACTGAACGTCGCAATCGCACGCAAGGAACATAAGGCAATGAAAATCGTCGAAACCGCCCCCCAAGGTTCTAGATTATGTAATGTCTCCGTAAGCCTCTTGTCCGTATTGAAGCTTCTCTCCGTGGCCGCTTCGACTATATTAGTGGGTTGTCAGAGCCCAAAGGCAGCATCTCCGCCGCCCTCCGCTGAGGTAGAAGTTGTCAGCGTCGTTCAAGAAGACGTCCCCATCTACGGCGAATGGGTCGCGACGCTAGATGGGTACGTCAACGCACAAATCCAACCGCAGGTAAGTGGATATCTCATCAAACAGAGCTACAAAGAAGGCTCGTTTGTTCGCAAGGGCCAGGTGCTCTTCGAAATCGATCCGCGGCCTTTTCAGGCGATTCTCGATCAAGCCAAGGCCCAACTGGCTCAAGCCGAGGCTCAGTTGGGTAAGACCCAGCTCGACGTGGACCGCGATACTCCTTTGGCCAAGGAGCGCGCCATCGCTCAGAGCCAGCTCGACAACGATATCCAAGCGAATCTTGCCGCCAGAGCCTCCGTAAAAGCTGCCGAGGCTCAAGTGGAGCAGGCGCAACTGAACCTGGATTTCACGCATGTCACATCGCTCGTGGATGGCATCGCGGGAATCGCGCAGGTGCAGATTGGCAATCTGGTCAATCAGACGGCGGCGCTGACTTCCGTTTCGCAGGTCAATCCGATCAAGGCGTACTTCCCGATCAGCGAGCAGGAGTATATGCACTACGCGGCCAGAATTAACGCTCACAATCAGCAGGAAGTGCCGTCCGATGCTCCGCCCTTTGATCTAATCCTCGCCGATGGAACGGTCTATCCGCACAAAGGGACTCTCCTCCTGACGGATCGGCAGGTGGACGTTACAACCGGCAGCATCCGGCTGGTCTGCGCGTTTCCCAATCCCAACAACATTCTGCGCCCGGGCCAGTTTGGACGAGTACGCGCGGCCGGAGAAACCAGAAATGGCGCGCTCCTTGTCCCGCAGAGGGCCGTGACGGAACTCCAGGGAACCTATCAGGTGGCCGTTGTAGGCAGCGACGATAAGGTCAGCATCCGGTCGGTCAAGCCCGGAGAGCGCGTCGGCACGATGTGGATTATCGAGAGCGGTGTCCGAGCGGGAGAAACAGTCGTTGTCGAGGGTTTGCAAAAAGTCCGAGACGGCTCACCTGTTAGGGTCAAGGCGAGCAGCACTCCCACGAAAGGCAGTTGAGCCATGTCCAAATTTTTCATAAACCGCCCCATCGTGGCGATGGTGATCGCGATTCTCATGGTGATCGTCGGCGCCGTCACCATCTCTAGCCTCCCGGTTGCCCTGTTCCCGAACATCGCGCCGCCGGAAGTTCAAGTGGTCGCCACCTACGTCGGTGCGGATGCGCAAACCATCGAGCAGTCTGTTGCCACCCCCATCGAACAGCAGATGAGCGGCGTGGACAATATGAACTATATGTATTCGTTGAACTCCACTGCCGACGGGCAAATGAGGCTAATCGTCGACTACGACGTCAAGACAGAACCAAACACAGATCTCATTCTCACGCAGATTCGCACGACCCAAGCCGCGTCTCAGCTTCCTATCGACGTTACAAATTTTGGCGTCACCGTCCAGAAAACGGTTACCGCTCCCCTCATGCTAATGACTCTGTATTCCGCGAACGGCACCTATGACGCGCGCTTCCTTTCCAACTACGCCTACATTAATCTCGCCGATCAAATCACTCGCCTTTACGGCATTGGAAGCGTGCAAATTTTCGGGGCCGGCCAGTACGCGATGCGGCTGTGGGTTAAGCCCGACCAATTGGCCAAGCTGGCAATCACCGTTCCGGAAATAGTTGCGGCGATTCAGTCGCAAAATACCGTGAATCCCGCGGGCCAGGTGGGCAGCGAGCCTGCCCCTGCGGGCCAGGAGTTCACCTATTCGGTACGAGCGCAGGGCCGGCTCACTTCTCCCGCAGAATTCGGGCAAATTGTTGTTCGGGAATCGCTCGGCGGAGCGGTAGTGCGTCTCAAGGACGTGGCGCGCATTGAGCTTGGCGCCCAGAATTACAGTGTTGTGGGTCGCTTGAACGGGAAACCCGGCGCGATCATCGCGGTATACCAGTTGCCCGGATCAAATGCGGTGCAAGCGGCCGCAGCCGTCAAGAAACTCATGGCTGAGGTAAAGACACGCTTCCCCCATGACATGGATTATGTCGTATCGCTCGATACAACCCGGGCAGTTACCGAAGGCATGAAGGAAATCGTCCTGACCTTGGTCATTGCCATCGTGCTCGTGATCATCGTCGTCTATATCTTCCTGCAAGGCTGGCGCGCCACGATGATCCCGCTGCTGGCCGTGCCCGTTTCGCTGGTCGGTACGTTCATGTTTTTCCCGCTGTTTAGTTTCTCGATCAACACGCTGTCTTTGTTCGGCTTGGTGCTTGCCATCGGCCTAGTGGTGGACGACGCCATTGTCGTCGTTGAGGCGGTTGAACGCCACATCGAGGAAGGCCTCACGCCCAAAGCGGCGTCGCTCAAAGCAATGGAAGAAATCTCCGGGCCCGTCGTTGGGATTGCTCTCGTTCTTTCGGCGGTCTTCATTCCGACGGCTTTCATACCCGGCATAACAGGACGCCTCTATCAGCAATTTGCGGTGACCATCGCGATTTCCGTGATCTTGTCCGCGTTCAACGCGCTAACCCTTAGCCCCGCTCTCGCCGCTCTGCTGCTCCGTCCGAAAACAACCTCCGGGGGACTGTTAAGGAAGTTTTTTGAGTGGTTTAACCGCGCCTTTGCCAGCGCCACAAACGGCTATGTTCGACTCTGCGGGATCCTGGTTCGCAAAGGTGCGATCGCACTCATTTTGCTGGCGGCTTTCGGGGCTGCGGCTGGCTGGTTCGGCAGCAGGATCCCGTCAAGCTTTCTGCCCGACGAGGACCAGGGCTATCTGTACATCAATCTTCAACTGCCCAACGCCGCTTCCCTTCAACGCACGGATGCGGTCGCGAGGAAAATTGAAGATGTGCTGGCCGAGACTCCGGGAGTTCAGTACACCACCAGCGTTGTCGGCTTCAGCTTGCTCAGTTTTGTGCGCACGAGCTATAACGCATTCTTTTTCGTCACCTTGAAACCCTGGGACGAGCGCAAGTCTCGGGCAACGCAGTTTCAGGAGATCAAGCAGCAAATAAACCGGAGACTCTCCCAGATTCCCGAAGGCATCGCATTTTCGTTCTCGCCGCCGGCGATTCCGGGAGTCGGCACCTCGGGTGGATTCACGTTTGCGCTGGAGGACCGGGCCGGCAGGGACGTCCAATTTCTCGCCTCCAATTTGCAAACTTTTTTTGCCGCTGCGCGGAAGCGTCCCGAGGTTGCCGGCTTGAGCACCACATTCCTGCCTAGTGTGCCGCAGCAGTTTGTTGATGTAGACCGCGACAAAGTCATCAAGCAAGGCGTGTCCGTCAACGACGTCTACAAAACGATTCAGGCCTTCATGGGCGGCCTGTTCATCAATTACTTCAACCGTTTCGGACGCCAGTGGCAGGTGTACATCGAGGCCGAAGGCGACTACCGTACTCGCGCGGAAAACGTCGGCCAGTTCTACGTGCGAAACAACAAAGGCGAGATGGTGCCTCTTTCCGCCCTCACTCGATTCGAGCCGCGCCCAGGACCTGAGTTCACCATGCGCTTCAACGAGTATCGCTCCGCGCAGATCAACGGCGCCGCGGCGCCTGGCTATAGCGCTGGACAGGCTATGACCGCTCTCGAAGAGGTTTTCGCGCAAACGATGCCCCGCGAGATGGGCTTCGACTACCTGGGAATGTCCTTTCAGGAAAAGAAGGCGCAGCAAGGTGTTCCGCCGTCAGTTGTGTTCGGATTTTCGCTCTTGTTCGTCTTCCTGATCTTGGCGGCTTTGTACGAAAGTTGGTCGCTCCCCTTCAGCGTGCTCTTGAGCACGCCGATTGCGGTTTTCGGAGCGTTCGCGATTCTGTGGCTTCGCCGCACCGTTCTCGCTCTCTTTTTGCCGAGCTACATGGTGCAAATCGAAAGCGATGTCTATTCACAAATTGGCCTGGTTATGCTCATCGGCTTGGCCGCCAAGAACGCGATTCTGATTGTTGAATTTGCCAAGGACGAATACGAAAAAGGTAAGCCTCTGGTCGATGGCGCCTTGGAAGGCGCGCGTTTGCGTCTCCGGCCCATCCTGATGACCTCGTTTGCCTTCATCTTGGGTTCCGTGCCGCTATGGACGGCATCCGGCGCGGGTTCTGTTGCCCGCCAGATCATGGGCACCACAGTTATAGGGGGCATGCTTGCCGCGAGCCTGATCGGAGTTTTCTTCATCCCCGTGGTCTTCTACGTCGTCGAGAAGTGGTCGGGCGCTGGCAAGGAGCAACAGCTAGCCGTATTGCGGCCAAAACCCACTCCTGCCGAGGGCAACTGAGATGAACAAGTTAATTGTCCTCGTCGCGTGCGCCGCGATCCTTTGTTCCGGCTGCACGGTCGGACCAAACTATAAGAAGCCTGCCGCGACCGTTCCGGGCACTTATCGGGGGTTGACGCCGGAAGAGACGGCGAAAACCGAGCCGGCCTCAATGGGCGATCAAAAGTGGTGGGAGGTCTTCCAGGATGAGCAACTGCGTTCCCTCATCCGGACAGCGCTGCAACAGAACTATGATGTGCGCATCGCAGGGGCACGCATCCTGCAAGCGCAGGCGCAACTCGGGATCACCCGCGCCGATCAGTTTCCCAGCGTCAATGCAGGGGCGAACCTAAGCGATCATCGCAGTGCCAAGGCTGTCTTTATCCCGGCTTTCGAAACAAGCACGGGACAGTTGAATGTGACCGCAGGTTGGGAGCTTGATTTCTGGGGCAAATTCCGGCGTGCGACGGAAGCAGCGCGTGCCAACCTTCTCGCCAGCGAATCGGCTCGCCAGGAAGTCATCCTGACGTTGGTGGCCAGTGTCTCCGGCGCCTATTTCCGGCTTCGCGCACTGGACCTGGAACTGGAAATTTCCAAACGCACGCTGGCTTCACGCCGCGAATCGCTGCGATTGACAACCATTCTCGCTGATCGCGGCTCCACCTCCATGCTGGACGTACGCCAGGCCGAACAATTGGTATTCACTGCAGCCGCAGAAATCCCGTCCCTGGAACAGCAGATCGAACAGCAAGAGAACCTGATCAGTATTCTCCTCGGGAAAAATCCGGACACCATAGCGCGCGGACAAGCACTCACGGAGCAGACACATCCCCCGACTGTTCCCGCCGGTCTTCCTTCCTCACTGTTGGAACGCCGGCCCGACATTCGCGAAGCAGAACAAGAATTGATCGCCGCGAACGCTCAAATCGGTGTTGCCAAAGCGGCCTATTTTCCCCAGATCTCCATGAGCGGTAACGCCGGATTCCAGAGTGCGGCGCTTACCAATCTATTCAGCGGCCCAGCCGGCACATGGGACTTCGGAGCGTCGTTAGCACAACCGATCTTCACCGCCGGAAAACTCCGTTCTAACGTCCGTTTCGCGGAAGCCCAGCAGCAAGCCACGCTGCTCTTCTATAAACAGACGATTCAAGGTGCGTTCCGCGATGTGTCCGATGGGTTGATCGCGTATCGCAAATCAAGAGAGTTCCGCAGCCAGGAAGAACTTCTGTTCCAATCCGCGCAGGACTCAGCGCGTCTTTCCCACATGCGCTACAGCGGCGGCGTCACGGGCTACCTCGAAGTCTTGACCAACGAAACCAACGCGTTCTCTGCCGAGCTTGGCCTAGTGCAGGCCCAACTCAATGAGTTGCTGGCTTTGGTTCAGCTATATAAAGCCTTGGGCGGAGGTTGGCAGCAATAGCATTAAGACTGACCAGCCTCGCAGAAAACGGCAAAATTGCGCCCAGCTGGAACGTATTTGGAACGCCGGATTTTCATCTTTTCATCCCTGGCGAAAAAGGCTAGGACGCGTGCGGGCTGGGATGGCCTTGGTGGCGCGTGGCGAGTTCTCTATTGTGATTGCAGGCTTAGGTGCTGGCCTCGAGCCGCAACTTGGACCGCTGTCAGCTGCTTATGTGCTCTTTTTGGCAGTCCTCGGTCCCATTCTCGTGCGCGCCGCTAAATGAGAGCACCTCAACCGTTGGAGAACTAGCCGGTGAATCTTGGGCTACAATCCCTCCCTCCCGGCCAGATTCTTCATTTTCTGTTGCATTCGCAAGTGTTTTTGGCCGAGTTCAAGTGTCTCATACAGAACCAACAGCTTGCGCCGCTTTTGCCGAAACTGTTGCCCTTCGTTCGAACTCGACACATTCTTCCGCGCTTTAGCTGTGGGAGAAGTAACTCAACTCTTCAGAGTTGTAATGTCGAACCATCGCGCTGCCACAATGAGGACATAAAGGCAAGAGCCTATCGAAATAAATCCGAGAGCAACTAAAGCATTCTGTATGTGTTTTGATGCGTCCACGCTTTGGATTTCTCTTCGGCCGAAGGGCGCCCTCAGACCGACGCAACACCTGTCGGTCGTTGGAACAATTGGTCGGCCGATCCATGGATGCAACCCTCCCTTCTATCCGAACCTCGTTAGGCAGATCATGTGTGCAACGAATTCCGCTTGAATCTGGCGCAGGTTCAGAACCTAACTTTCAGCCCGAACTGGACAAAACGCCTGAACCCTGCGTTTCCCCCTGTCACGATACCGCTGAACGGGCTGTTGGAACCTCCATTGGTTAGGACGTTCTGCGGCCGCAGGAAGTTCGGGTTGTCGCCAACGAACACGAGATCCGTTCCATTGATGGCGTTGGTGTTAAACCCGCTGATGTTGCCAGAGCCGAGTATGGGCTGGCCGTGATTGAATGCATTTTGCATCTCTGCTCGGAGTTCGAGCAAGAAACGTTCTGATAGTCTGGTCTTTTTGAAGAATGCCATGTTCCAATTGTTCAGGCCGGGAGAATCGAGCGTGTTCCGACCGACCGTTGTGCGTGCGCCCGGGAGCGCCTGCACATACTGCGCTGCAGGGTTGATGGTCACATAGCCAACGGTGTTACTCGTATTACAGACGTCAGGTGCCACAATAGAAGTTGCTCCCGAACCTGACCGGCAAACGGCGTTGACGCCTGTCGCTGTATTCCTCGATGTGAAGGTTGGATTGAATATAGCGCGGTCACCCGCCGCGTCGCCGTTACCGTTAGCATCCTCGAAGCTGAGCGCCGTGACCGGCTGCCCCAGCTCGGCGATGTAAGAGGCGCTGACCTGCCATTGGTTCAACACCGCGGCAGCCCACAGGGAGGGGCCCCGTCGTAAACCATTTGTCAAGGCGATCGCCTGCAGGGCATTTTGGATTCGCGTCCGCATGCGTACCCACTGATGACGGTGCCGCAACAGGGATCGCAGATCTT
>JACXTT010000545.1_pt1 | contig 64435 bp, 71 predicted proteins | sample 9270951 | NCBI WGS metagenome assembly JACXTT01 (sample SAMN15532306, study PRJNA645909) | rock metagenome | isolation source: weathered quartz diorite | place: Puerto Rico | collected 2017-06-21 | reverse complement strand
CGGATATTCAGGCAGCGCGATGGCCAGATTTCTACAAGAAATGGATTTTTCCGTATCAGCATATTTTGTTTTGGCTCGCGCTTTCGATCGTGTATCCGTATAATATCGCATACAGCATGCAATACATTTTTAGAAATATTACAGCCAGATCCATATTAGAGCTTTTTCTGGCAATAGTATATTATGCGGTCCTTGTTGGGCTGCCGCTCTACCTGTTACCACTTCCTGTTGCGATTCTTTTCCTTGGCACATCATCTATAGTCATTGGCGCATACATAGGCATTGTCTTTGCGCCAAATCATAAAGGGGAGGAAATGCTTGATGAGGATAAAAAATTCAATTGGACACACCAAATAACGCTCACGCGCGACATCTATCCGACCTGGCCCGTCTTCTATCTTCTTGGGGGACTTAATTTTCAGATCGAGCATCATCTTTTCCCCACAATGTCGCGATTGAAATATTGGGAAGCATACAAAACCGTTAAAGATTTTTGTGCGAAACATGGATTACGATACCACCAAACAACATGGCTGGAGTCAATGCGCGAAATTCACGAATCTCTTAAACAACAAGCGGGGACTTGGAGCTCCTGATGCTTCCTACGACGTTTACAGAAACTGATACAACTACCTCAGCTTAGCGACGGGACACCGTATCGTCTCCTAGACAAGGGCGGCGTTGACCGTGAAGTAGGCGTGAGACACGCATTCGCCCGGCCTTTCTCGCGCCTCCAGTAGTCAGCTGACTGTAGCTGATATGATTCGATCGGGATCGCGCACAGGCTCGCCGCGCTTGATCTTGTCGACATTTTCCAGGCCCGATGTGACCTTGCCCCAGACGGTATATTGCCGGTCGAGAAAGTGGGCGTCGGCAAAACAAATAAAAAATTGCGAATTGGCGGAATTTTTGTCCTGAGCGCGGGCCATGGAACACGTGCCGCGCACATGCGGCTCGGAATTAAACTCGGCCTTGAGATTGGGATATTTCGAGCCCCCGGTCCCCGTTCCATGCGGACAGCCCGTCTGGGCCATAAAACCCTCGATCACGCGATGAAACGTAATGCCATCATAAAATTTTTCGTTTGCCAGCCTTTTGATATGCGCGACGTGCTCAGGGGCAAGATCGGGGCGCATTTCGATCACGACAGTCCCTTGCGTGGTCTCGAGGGTCAGCGTGTTTCCGGTCCCGGGCATGTCTTGCTCCTTGTTGGCTCATGTCTCTCCGATAACCGATAGACGCAGCTGCGTAAAGCTGGCCTTTCGCTTCGTTTCGCCCCAGCGATGTCCCGGAAATCCGCACGGCTTCGAAGCTGCCTTCTCTGAATAGGCGGGGGAAATGAGTCACTGGCGTCCCCTGTTCAGAGGATGCGCGGGGGGCCTTCAATGCGTAACTATCGTTACTTGCGGAAGCATTGCTTCGGCGATGCTACAAATTAATTTTAGGACGGAAAACATGCTGGACGAGGACATCGACCGCTTCTCCGTGCGGTTTGGGCTAACCCCCGCAGAGACACGGGTTCTCTTCGAAATCATACGTGGCAACGGGCTTCTCGCCGCCGCTGCAAGGCTCAATATCGGCGAGACGACAGCCCGCACTCACGCACGCCGCATTTTCGACAAGACCGGAACCAAACGCCAAACCGAACTCATCCACCGCTTCTTCGAAAGCACCTATGCCAGTACCCCGCAAGGCGCCCAGACAGAAAAAAATTATCGCCGTCTGAGGCTGATGCCGTCGGTTCCGATGACGCCAAAACAAGAGACTCCAATTACATTGCGCGCGTTTGACCGGCCGCAGAGCCGAGAGAGGTAGCGTGTGCCATGATGATGAGCGTTAATTCTATATTTTTACAATTTAGGACAATAAAATTATCTCCGGCGGGGTTCGCGCTTGTTTTTTTCTTGGCTGGTCCGCAAAGCGCGGCTTGGGCGCAAGCGAGCAACGATCCAGCAGACGAGCACGCCTGGGCGGCGGGCGCGATCGCCCATGCGCAGCAAATGCGCAGTTTCAAGGATACCGATACCGGTGTGCAGCGGGCACCAAGCACCATTCCGGTGTTCGCGCAACACGAGGACCCCGGCGGGAAGATTGCCTCCTTCCAGCCGGGCGGTCCCACGACGCCGGCCTTAAACGCGTTCTTTCAAAACCTCGGGACGAACGGGCGCACCTGCTTTAGCTGTCATCAGCCGCAGACCGGCTGGACGGTCAGCGCGGCCAGCGTGCAGGAGCGGTTCGAGAGGAGCCGCGGCAAGGACCCGATCTTCCGTCTGGTCGATGGCGCGACTTGCCCAAGTGATCATGTCGCCACACTCGCCGAGAAGGCCCATGCCTATAGGCTGCTGACAGGCAAAGCTCTGATCCGAATCGGCCTGCCGGTTCCCGACCCTTCGAAATTGCAGTTCGAAGTGACATCCGTTTCGAATGATCCCGACGGTTGCAATACCAATCCATCGAACACCAATCCGCCGACCGGTCTCACGAGCAAGACATCAGGGATCGTGTCGGTCTACCGGCGGCCGCTGCCCTCAACCAATCTTGGATTTTTGTCCACGATCATGTGGGATGGGCGTGAGCCGAGCCCTGCAAAATTTGGCCTTACAAACGGACTTTCACAGCAGTCAATCGATGCGAATCGCATCCACGCGCAGGCAACCACGGCTCCGACGCCAAGTCAGCAAGCGCAAATTGTTGCTTTCGAGACAGGCATTTTCACTGCCCAAGAGTTCGACAACGAGGCCGGCAATCTCCATGCCCGTAACGGTTTGGGCGGCCCTGTCGCGCTCTCTTCCGAGCTCCAGGATTTCTTCTTCGGCGTCAATGACCCCTTAGGAATGAACCCCACGAAGTTGCCTTTCGACCCCAATATCTTCAACCTTTACAAATATTGGGAAAGCCTGCGGGACGCAGACGTGAAAACGGAAGCCCGCAAGTCGATCGCGCGGGGCGAGAAACTGTTCAACACCACAAGGATCAACATCACTGGAGTCTCCGGTCTCAACGACGATCTTGGCTTGGCAAGCATTCCAGGATTTTGCGGCACGTGCCACTCCACCCCAAATGCCGGCAATCATTCGGTCGCAGCACCTTTGGACATCGGCATTGCCGACGCCGGAGACAAGGCTCCTCCTGCTTTGGACATTTCCGGCTTGCCGGTCTTCACCCTCACCTGCGCGGCGGAAGGCCCGCTCAAGGGAAAGAAATATGTTGTGACCGATCCGGGCCGGGCTTTGATTACGGGGCAGTGCAAGGACATCGGCCGAGTGAAGGGACCGATTTTGCGTGGCTTGGCTTCGCGTGCGCCCTATTTCCACAATGGCTCGGCAGCCACTTTGATGGATGTGGTGAATTTTTATGACCAGCGCTTCGGCCTGAAATTCACCGGCGAGCAGAAAGAGGACCTGGTCAACTTCCTCAAGACGCTCTGAAAGGATCCGGCCATTTGCGGTTTTCCAAAAAGCCGCGTGAAGCGGACGCTAAGCATTTCTGGGTATCGAGGGATAGTCCTTCGCCTCTCAGGCTTTTAGCTCGGCCAGGGCAGCGCTGTGCTGCCAGAGCAATAACGCAACTTTGTCGTCTTGCGCCGCGGGCGATGGCGCGACGGATTGGCATTGATAGAAGTATTTGCCTGTCGTTGCCGCGACGGCAGGCGAGGAGGCGAGATAGACGATCGTTTCCGCGCCTTGTTCTGGCGAAATCGCAAACAGCTTGGCGAACCATGCGACGCGCGAGATCAGGCCGCCGCTCTCATTGCCGATACGGGTGGCGGCGAAGCCGGGGTGAAGGCAGTTCGCGGTAACCCCCGTTCCTTGCAGCCGGTGTGCGAGTTCGCGCGTGAAAAGAATGTTGCAAAGCTTGGAGCGGCCATAGGCTTTCATGGCTCCAAAACCGTTTGCGAATTGCAGATCCTCGAAATCAAGCCTCGCGCCCTGATGCGCGGCCGAAGCAGTGTTGACGATACGCGCCGGTGCGGAGGCCAGGAGCCTTTCGCGCAATCCCTCGGTGATGACAAAATATGCCATGTGGTTCAGTGCAAAAGTGCATTCGAGGCCATCCTCGGTGAGCCTGCGGCTGGCGAACATCGCTCCTGCGTTGTTGATCAGGACGTCGATGCGCGGTTCCTGGCTGGCGATCTCGGCCGCCACCTGCTTCATCTGACAGATACGGGTCAGATCGGCGTAATGAACCGCGTGGGAAAGCCCTGGTGCTTTTTCGTGCAGCCGCGCGACGGCCATCCTTCCGCGTGACTTGCTCCGCGCTATCAGAATGATGCGGGCACCCCTTTGCGCAAGCTTTCTTGCCGCGATTTCGCCAATCCCTGACGTGCCGCCGGTAATGACCACTGTTTTGCCTTGCATAGAAGTTCGTCCCTAGAGCGCCGGTGCAAATTGCCCGGGTCAAACGGCCGTTCGCAGCCAGGATCAGTTGCATATCCAGGACCATTTGTCTCTGCCGGGACAGGTCTCGCTATGGCTTTTGCTTTGGTTCGCGGGTTCGCGCGGGCAGAATCTCCAACCATCGGCAATTTTTGGGCCGATCTGACGCGCGGAACACTTTATTTGCTGCCGCCAAGAGGAGGCAGATCCTTCGCGCGCAAAACGTGTTGACGGCGCGTTGCGGCTCGCCGAGCGTCTCGGCGCTTCAATCGAGCGGCTTTCAGCCAAATCATAATCTGGCGGAAGGAGTGGGATTCGAACCCACGGTGAGCTTGCACCCACGGCGGTTTTCAAGACCGCTGCCTTAAACCTCTCGGCCATCCTTCCAATCTTTTGAAAATAAATACATTTCTATAAAACCGAAAGTGGCCGGTTGCCACATCTCCTACCGAAAGCCTTTCTTATCTATGGCCGCGAAGATCACGGCGTCAACCTTCGCGGCCGCGTCGTCCTGCGCCCTATACTTGCAGTGCCTCTTGCGAGTGGCGGGAGCGTCGCCAGCGGTTGGAAAGTTCACCAGGTGAAATACGCAAATCCTGCCACGATGATATCCGTGCGCGGGCGGCCCGGTAAAGGCCAAGCAACGCCGCCTTGCTGGGCGTTGTCAGGCAGCCGAAATCAAGCGCGGCGCCAATGAATCTGCGAGTTTGCCGGGAGAGCAATTGAGACTTTGAACAGCGTTTCATTATGCAATCGAAATTTCGGTTTGTAACAGCACCTTGCGATGGCAGCTATTCGATTTCGAAGAAATCTTCGTCTGCAATATTAACTCTGTCGGTTTTCTCCAAACGGAACACATTCCCCTTAACCCAATCAGGGGAGGCGCTCTATAGGAAGTCGGTGTATAAGAAATGTCCATGGCGTGATGCATTTTGAACAAAGTCTATGCCGTAACGCATTTTGGTAAGCTGCACGCGCAAAATCGCCGCCCCGGCGTTCCCTGCATCACCTGGAGAACATGCATGCGTCTGCAAACAAAGATACTTCTCGCGGCTGCACTTGTTCTCGCGTCGGCTGCACCCCCAGCTATTGCCTTGGGTCGTTGCGTGGGGTGCGGACCTGCTCCCGGCCCGGTCGCGGGCGCGGGTATCGGCTTTCTCGCGGCTGCTGGAGGTTATTACCTGTACCGCCGCTGGCGTAAGCAAAACACCAAAGATTAGCACATGCTTCACAATTTGCGGATAACATTTATGATAAAGCAACTAAAGATACTCCTCGTGGCTGCGTTTGCCCTCTCGCTGGTTGTATTCCCGGCGATTGCTCAAGGTTTGCGGGGCGGCGGGCCCAAACCTGCTCCCGGCCCGATCGCGGGCGCGGGCATCGGCTATCTGGCGCTTGCCGGAGGCTATTACCTGTACCGCCGCTGGCGTAAGCAAAACACCGAGGAATAGCCACGTGTTTGCGCAAACGCTGGCCCGTAACTCAGGGGCGCGGGCGGCGGGTACCGCGGCATGGTTGCCATGCTGAAAGGGACCTCTCATACCGAAAGGTCTATCTTTTGACCTTGGCCGTGCGAAGCGTAGCGTCAAACCTCGCCACCGGCTCGTCTTGCATCCCTGGCAGGACATAGCGAAAAGAGTCGAGTGCGATGGAAAGCATCACAATACGTCAAAATTGTATATAACCTATTTGCGTCAAGCGCTCGATCTGAACTGCGTGTACTTTAAACGCAAATCGATGCCGTCGCGAATTTAGTGATCGCGATCGGCTCGTAAGTTCCACCCTAACTTTTCCTCGCGGATGCGGAGAGCATTTTTGCGCATGCAACCAAAGATATTGCTCGCTGCTGCACTTGTCCTGGTGTTGGCCGCATCCCCCAGTTTTGCGGGTGGTGGTAATCACCAGGGTGGTAATAACCAGGGCGGTAATAACAATAACCAGGGCAGCAATGGGCAGGGTGCCCCTGGGCCGATTGCGGGCGCGGGCCTTGGCTATCTCGGGCTTGCCGGAGGTTATTACCTGTACCGCCGCTGGCGTGAGCAAAACCCCGGAAAATAGCCTCGCGTGATCCAATGTACGGCGGGCCATATCCTGGCCGCACGCGGTGGGAATTGCAGCAACGCTAACATGCTGAAAAGGACTTCCACGCTGGCTAAAGCATTGTACACTGACGCAGCAGCCACGGTGCCCTCGTTCTTGAAGGTTGGGGAGGGGGTTGGCCGCGGCGCGTTTTTTGCCGGCCTATTCATTCTCGGATTTTCAAACGGGATTTTCGAGCGAGTGACGGAGGCCATCGCGCAGGACACGGTCGGCAGCGCGATCTTGGACACTTTCGGAATTAGCGTTCTCATCTGGAGCGCGTGCTTTATCGCCATATCGCTCCTGCTTCGCCATCCCCCGGAGCGTGTGACACGCACCGACCTGATCCTTGGGATGGCGATTGCCGCCGCTGCGCTCTTCCCCTTGGCAAAGGCGAGCTGGCTGGCACTGACAGGGCTCGGGCTTTACGGTTTACGCCGTTTTGAAGCCGGCGTGCCGGCGCGCCGCGCGGCCTTCATCATCCTTGCGGTAACGGTTCCGATGTTCTGGAGCCGTATGGTGTTCTCTCTGTTGAGCGAGCCGATTTTGCAGGGCGATGCTATTTTGGTCAGCTGGATCACCGGAACCGGGCGCTTCGGGAACACCGTAGGATTTGCCGACAACTCGGGCTATCTCTTTATCGCTCCGGCCTGTTCGTCGCTGGCGAACGTCGCTCTCGCGGTATTGGGGTGGGCCCTTTTTACCCAAACCTTTGCGCTCCGGCCATCCCTGAACGATATCTGGTGGTGTCTTGCGGCATGCTTCGCCGTGATCGTAATCAACGTCATGCGCGTCGCGCTCATCGGTCTTCATCCCGAATATTTTGAGCTTATTCACGGCACGGTTGGGGCAAGCATCGCTAGCTTCCTCGACCTTTCGGCAATTGTCGGGATCAACTTGATCAGGGTTCGCCGTGAATTCTTCGCTCGCTCCTAAGCTGCTCCTCATCGGCCTGTTAATCTTGACCCTCTCGTTCAAGGTCATTGCCGCCAGGAGCCAATCCGTGTTCGAACAACATGACGAGATGGTGAGAACGCAGATAGCCGCGTTTGCCGCCCGGCACGGGTTTCAAGACGATGGCGTAAATGGAATCGGCGTGTTAGCTCGTTCGAATAGATGTCAATTGTTAATCGCCGAGGTAGCATTTCAGGGCTGGCAGCAGGATGCCCTTCGGCGCTTGGCCTCGGGCGAGGACCAATTCTTTTTCTTTTTTAGGGGGCAAAAATACCCGGACCAGCCCGTGTGGCGGACCCGGCTGTCAGGCTACCGGACGCGCTACCTTCGAAGACTCGGGCTGAATGCGCCGGTCGAGCCAGTCTTCGGAATCGTGGCATCGCCCGCCTGCGAACTGAATGCGATGCCATGGCAAGAACTCGCCGACGATGTCGCCGCAGTGCGGTGATGAGAATCCTCGGCTGAACAACTCAACCGATTTTCCCCTAACGCATTAAATCACGACAAACTTAACCCATTTGGGTTACGCGCAACCCATTTGGGTTAAGCGGGCGATCAGAATTTAGTTTAAAAAAAAGAAGTCTAAGGAATGACGAATATTGTGATCGGTGACAGGCGCGCGTAAGCGCCCCCGACTTTTCCTCCAAGAGGGGAGAACATTTATGCGTATGCAACCAAAGAAACTTCTCGCTGCTGCCCTTGTTCTCATATTGGCCGCATCCCCCTGTGTTGCGCGCGATGGCGGTAAAGGTCATCATTATGGCTGGGGTGCTCCCGGCCCGGTCGCGGGCGCGGGCCTTTGCTATCTCGCACTACTCGGCGGCGGATATTACCTGTATCGCCGTTGGCGCAAGCCAAACGCCGAGGAATAGTCTTACCTATTTGCAGCATTGGCGAGCCTAGTCCAAAGTCGCCCGCGGCAGGAATCGCGGCGTCGTTGACGTGTTGTAAGGCGCCGCGCGAAGCCTTGAGCACGGAACGGGAGGTCGGGGGGCGTTGTCTTCAAATGCCGGGCAGGCCCTTTCCTGGGCAAGGTTTTTGCTGGCCTGTTCGAGAATTTGCCGGCCGCGTCGCCGCACTCCGTCTGGGCTGACTACGCACGCAGACCACGACCGAGCGTACGGACCGACACATTCACCCAGCTCCGTTCGCACGAAAAGCCTTCGCGCGCGGAACAACGCCGCGCAACATCCGTACGCCTCGAACGTAGTCCATCGGCATACTTCCGCGTGCCCGAACGGTGTTGGCCGGCGTCCTCGGCGTCCCCAGTCAACAGTCCTTGTGCTCCGATTGACGGGCCCTTGGGCGCCGTTGACCGACCCGAAGGGGTTCGAAGTTGGAATTTGGGGAAAGAATGCCCGGCCTCTCTTGGTTCAAGCAGCCGCGAGGCAAGACGGGCCGCGGGAATCGTCCGGCCAAGGTCCAGCAATGCAGGGACTTGCCCGCTCCCATTGTTTTGGGCAAGGTTGGCTGCTCGTTGCCTTGTTCGTGCAGGGAGTTTTGCAAAGTGAACATCTTGCGGCTCGTGCTTTTGGGCCTTGCCGTCTTTGCCGGAATCTTTACCGGGGCGGCCCTGCTGAAGAAGGCGATTCGACCGGAACCGCCGTCTACTTCTTTGACCGCAACGGCGTCCGCGCGTCCGGAGGGGCAGGTTGAAAATATCGAAGCCGTGCGCCGCGTATTCCTAAATATGCTCAAAGGGGCACCGGAATATGCGGTTTTTTTTGAACGGCTGAAAGCCGATTTTCCTTCAGAATATGAGTCATTTCTCGCGGCCGTTGCGAAGCGCTCTGCCGCCAGCGGCGAGATGGGAAGCGCCGACCTGCATATGGCGGAAGCCGTGCGCACGTTGCGGCTTTCCCGCGGCGTCTTGGCGGCCAAGGCCGGGGAGGCGGCGCTGGAGCGCATTTTCGAACTGCAGCGCGCAATGTTGAAGGCCCTCGCCGCCAAGGATCCCCGCCTGTGCGCCGATTATCTCTCCGGCGGCGAGGGTTCCGGCTATCTCGAATTTGCCGCGCAGAACCGCAAACTTGTCGCGGAGATGGCGGTCGCCGGCATCGATGCCATCTACGATGGCGAATCGAAGCGCGTGCAGAGGGACGCGCCAACCGTGGCGGAATTCGATGCGCTCGAACAATTATTGGGCGCCAAAGGGCTTGGCAGCCAGGAAATTGGGGCCCTGCTCGACGGCACAGTGAGCAATCCCGCGATCAGCGACGAAAAAATGTGCAATGCGGGTCAGGTATATCTCGAAACCCTCGCCACAATGCCAGAAGAAAGCCGGTTGCGCATCTATGGCTTGACCCTCGAACTCATGGCGCGGTCCTGATGCCGCTCCTAAAGCCGCTCGCGGCGGCAATGCGCAGGCGCTGAGCGCGAAATCCGCCAGAGAATCACAATTCCGGCGATCTGCAGCAAAGTGGAAGCTGTGGCGACTGCCACCACGGACCAGCCATAAAGCACGCCGAGCAAACTGCTGCCTGCGAACCAGGCAAGGCCATAGGCTGCATTGAAAATGCCATAGGCGGTACCGCGTTTCGAAGCGGGAGCGAGTGGCGCGATGGCGGCGCGCATCACCGATCCCTGTGCGCCCATGCCGATGCCCCACAACACCACGCCGGTCGTCGCTGCGGCCGGAGACCCGAGGAAGGCGAGGGGAGCGCTCAGCGCCGAGGCGCAAGTGGCGAGGGTCATCGCGCCGATGCCAATCCGGTCGTACAAGCGGCCGAGGAGCAAAGCCGCCGTCGCTTCGGCTGCCATGGCGAGTGAATAAGTAATGGGGATCCAAACCGGCGAGATCAAAGCGGATTTGCCGAAATGAAAAGCGATTAGCGGAAAGTCGGCATAGCCCGCCGCGATTAGGGCGGCGGCGGCGGCGTAGACCCAGAACAAACCCGGCAAATGACCAGCCGTCAAACCGGGGGGCGCCACATCGAGATCGCGCGGACGCGGATAAGAATAGCGCGCGGTCAAGAGCAAAATCATCGCGCAGACGGCCGGGATTGCGAGAATCGCGAATCCGGTCTGATAGCCGCCCTTCCAAAACAGCGCCGCGCTGACAATCAGGGGCCCGAGAATGGCGCCCGTTTGGTCGAGCGCGCCATGCAGGCCGAAGCCCCAGCCAAGCCCGGTCTGGCTGCCCGCATGCGACAGCATCGCGTCCCGTGCGGGGGTGCGGATCGCCTTGCCCGCCCGCTCAAGCACGATCAAGAGAACCGCAAGCTCCCAGCGGTTCGTCAACGCAAGGAGCGGCACGGCCATAAGATTGACTCCGTAGCCGATGATTGTGATCGCCCAATAGCTACCTGTGCGATCGGTGAGATACCCAGATAGCAGCCGCAATCCATAGCCCAAAAATTCGCCAAATCCGGCGACAAAACCGACGACAGCGCCGCTCGCCCCAAGCACGCCGAGATATGGGCCGGTAACGCTGCGCGCGCCTTCATAGGTCATGTCCGCAAACAGGCTGACGATGCCAAGCAGCACGATGAACCTCATCGCGCTCTGCCTTGAAATGCGGGCGGCTCGCGTGGCATCGTTCATTATCTTCTGTTTCCATTCGTCGTATTGGACATTGACCGGAGCGCGATAACAGGAAATTTGGTTTTATGCTATTAGCCAGCTGCGCTCAGCTATTACGCGCATCGTATCCCCCCAAATCGGATAAACTTACAATGCTCACCCCTTTTCGAGGCGCGCCAGCGCTTCCTCAAACGGCGAGGCATGTGCCAGTATGAGGCGCGCGATGGATACAATGTCGTCGAGATGGGCGTGCGGCAAATGCGACGGCAGACCTTCTGTCGCGTCGGTCGCAAGTGCAGCAATCGTTGCGTCTTCAGGATAGAGATATGGCTTCGCATTGCCAATACGGTGGACTTCGATCTTGGCATGGGGATCGCGCTTATAGCCTTCGACCAGAATGAGATCGACAGGCGTCATGCGGCGCAACAATGCGGCGAGGCCAGGCTCCTCTGCCCCGCGCAGCTCGTGCATGAGCGCGAAACGCCGGGACGAGGCGACCAAAACCTCGCTGGCCCCGGCCTCGCGATGCAGGTAGGAATCCTTGCCTGGCTGATCGACATCGAACGCATGATGCGCGTGCTTGAGAGTCGAGATGGAAAGGCCGGTTCCGCGGAAATACGGGATCAGCCTGACGATCAAGGTCGTCTTGCCCGCGCCGCTCCAACCCGCAAGGCCGATCACCCGCATAATTCAATGCTCCACCAAGGTTTAGCGGTACGCGTATTCCGCATCCCGCACCCTCTTATTCGAAAAGTCAGAATCTCCGCCCAACTTGCCCTTTGGAGATTTCCCGATGCTTCTTGACTTACGCGGCCTGACCTGTCCATTGCCAGTCCTACGGACACGCAAAATGCTGCGAAAGTTGGCGAATGGCGACCGTCTTGTCGTCGAATGCACCGACCCATTGAGCGTCATCGACATTCCGCACCTCCTACGCGAGACAGGGGATACGCTTGTCCACCACGAGGCAACAAATGGCCTCTTTATATTCCATATCAAGCGTGGAAAAGCTTGAGAGTCACAGCCACCATTGAACGCTTTCCGATCTTGGGCAGCTTTGTCATCTCGCGAGGTGCCAAGACGGAAGCGGCCGTTATTATGGCGGCGATTGAAGACGCAGGCTTTCGCGGGCGCGGAGAAGCTGTTCCTTACGCACGCTATGGCGAGAGCCTAGAAAGGTCGCTGGCCCAAATCGAGTCGGTGCGCGCGGCTATCGAGGCAGGCGCCGGTCGCGCGGTCCTCAAGACTCTTCTTCCTCCTGGCGCCGCGCGCAATGCCATTGACTGCGCGCTCTGGGATTTGGAGGCGAAGAAAAGCGGCATACCAGTCCATGTCCTCGCCGGAGTGCCGGCGCCCCAGCCGGTCACAACGGCCTTCACCATTTCGATTGGTACGCCGGACGAAATGGCGAAGGCCGCAGCAAAGGCAGCCGCGCGGCCACTTCTCAAGATCAAACTCGCGGGCGAAGGCGACGCGAAGCGGCTCGCGGCGGTGCACTCTGCCGCGCCCGATGCAAGTCTCATCGTGGACGCCAATGAGGCCTGGGCAGAAACCAATCTCGAACGCAATCTCGAAGCTTGCGCAAAGCATGGCGTGCTTTTGGTCGAACAGCCGCTCCCGGCGGGCGGCGATGCTTTACTCGCAAAAGTCCCGCATATTGTACCGATTTGTGCCGACGAGAGCGTGCATGATTGCAGTGCCCTCGAAGCGTTGCGCGAGCGCTACGACGTCATCAATATCAAGCTCGACAAGACGGGAGGACTGACCGAGGCATTGGCCCTTGCGGACGAGGCGGAGGCACTGGGGTTTGACCTGGTGATTGGCAGCATGGTCGCGACCTCGCTTTCCATGGCGCCCGCGCTTCTGCTTGCTTCCCGCGCGCGTTTTGTTGATCTCGATGGCCCGCTTTTGCTTGCGCGCGACCGCCCGGATGGAATTCGCTATGAGGGCTCGATCATGCACCCGCCTGCGCGCGCGCTTTGGGGATGACGCACAGGTTCATATTGCAATTCGCCGATTCATGGCTCTCGCGGCTAGGGCAAGCACAAGGCCTGCCATGGCAAGAGCAGCCATGGCAAGATAGGCCTTTTCGCCAAAATAGCGCGTCAGCCAGCCAGACGCAAAAGTTGCGAGCGCCAAACTCAATGCCGAGGCAGACGCGAGCCAGCCCTGCATCCTTGCTCTGTGCGATTCCTGCGCAATGCCGCCGAGCAGCAGCACGCTGCCAAAATAGGTCGCACCGAAACTCAGGCCATGCATTGCCTGCAGCAAAAAGAGGAACAAAGGTCCAGGATTCGAGCTCATGGCTAGCCAGCGACAAATCGCGCCGAGTCCGCCAAGAATAAGAAAACTGGCAGCATTCCTTTCGGCGGCAAAGTAGCGCGCGGCAATGAGGAAGAGCACGGTTTCCGAGGCAACGCCGGTTGCCCATGCGCTGCCGATAACGCCGGGTGTCAGGCTTATCGCCTTCCAGTGCAAGGTGGCAAAGGCGTAGTATTCGGCGTGGCTTGCCTGGATGAGTGCCGCCGCGCCGATGAAGGCGAATGCCAGACGAAGTTGCGCCCGGTCGCGGGTCAAACTGCCCTTAGTAGAGATGGGCGTGTGCAAATGTTTCAGCTTCGTGGCAGCAAAGATCGTGACGAGCGCCGGCAAGAGCGTCAAACTCGCCAAGGCATAAATGATCTTCTCGCCCGGTAACGTGCCGACGATCCAGCCGGACGAGAACATTGTTCCTAATACGCCAATCGATGTCCACACCCGGATCCGGGCATAGGCAATCCGGCCAAGTCCCATAACTTCCGCGTGGCGAATTCCGGCAAGGGTCAGTGCGTCGGCGAGCGGCACCATCAAGCCGAGCGCGAGCGACGCAAAAATCGCGCCGGCAAAAACCGGGACGAATCCTTCCACCAAAGCAAGGAACCAATATCCCGCGAATGCGGCGGCGGCGCATGAAGCAAGGGTTTCCGCTATGCCACGTTTGTCGGCGATCGCCGTGACAACAGGCGCCGCCACGACACGCAACAGCGTCGGCAGGGCGAGCGCAATCGCGATCTCGCTCTGCGAAAATCCGCGCGCGGCGAGCCACACGGGAAAATAGGGCAGGTGCAGCCCGACCGGCAAAAACAAGGTCAGCGCGATGATCGAGAGATAGAACGCAATGCGAGCGCGGGACTTGCCATAAGTAGGGCGCGGCTGGTTTGCCCCGGTGCCGGTTTCCTCTTTCATTCTAACAGGCTCGCGCGCAGATCCGCCACCTTGCCAGCCTCCGGCATCGCAGGCGCCGGTTTACTAAAAATATCATGGCCCGGTTTATCTGAAAAAAAGCTCATTGCTAAACGGCAAAAAACCTGACCATTGAAATTGTCCTGGCACCGGCGTGATGCGCCAATAGCGCCAAGCGCATTAACAAGTATTTGTGGAAGCCAAAAGCTCTATCCCTCTTCGCGCAAAATTATCGGATTCGATGATGGAACAAGATCAGCCCGGCAGGATTGCGACCGTTGTCATCATTGGGGGGGGACAGGCGGGCGGCGAGGCGGCAACCTTGCTGCGGCAAAACCGTTTTGACGGCAAAATCATCCTTTTCGGCGAGGAGCATTATCTTCCCTATATGCGTCCGCCCTTGTCGAAGGCTTTTCTAGCGCGCGAAATCGGCAAGGAGGCGCTGATCTATAAGGCCGCTGCCGCCTATCAGAAAGCGGGAGTAGAAATCCGTCTCGGAGTCACGGTTGAAGAGATCGACCGGCGCGCAAAGAGGCTTAGGCTGCGCGGTGGATCTTCTGCCAGCTACGATAAACTCGTGATCGCGAGCGGCGGCCGCGCACGCGAATTACCCGTGCCGGGAGCAGATCTCCGAAATATTTTCTATTTGCGCACAATCGCCGACGTCGAAGCGTTGCAGCCTCATATGAACTCCGGCCGGCGCCTGGTGATTGTCGGGGCTGGCTACATAGGACTCGAAGCTTCCGCCGTCGCGGTCAAGCGCGGTCTTGCCGTAACCGTGCTCGAAACCGCCCCGCGCGTGCTCGCCCGCGTCACCGCGCCCGGTCTTTCAAGCTTTTATGAGCGCATCCATCGGCAAGCGGGCGTTGACATTCGCACCGGCGTTACGGTGAGCGGCTTTGCAGCCACAAGCGTGGATGCCGCCGTGGGAAAGGTGGAATGCGCGGAAGGCGAATCCTTCGCCGCCGATTGTGTGCTGATCGGCATCGGTCTTTTGCCGAACACGCAACTCGCCGAGAAAGCGGGGCTCGATGTGGATGATGGGATCGTGGTCGATGCGGCAAGCCGCAGCAGCGACCCCGACATCTACGCGATCGGCGATTGCGCCATGCACGCGCATCACGGGTTTCTGCGCAGAAAAATACGTCTCGAATCTGTTCCAAACGCGCTCGAACAGGCGCGCGCGGCCGCCGCGTCAATAACCTTGCGGCCAATTCCCGAAGCGCCGCCACCATGGTTCTGGTCCGATCAATATGACCTGAAACTGCAGATGGTTGGCTTTTCGGATGGTTACGACGCGCTCGCGATTCGCGGCAGCATGGAGCTGTCGTCCTTCATAGCGTTCTATCTCAAGGAAGGAGGTGTCATTGCCGCCGACGCGGTCAACCGGCCCGGCGATTTCATGGCCGCCAAACGGATTGTCGCCGAGCGGATGAAGATCGCCCCCGCGCGCCTCAGTGATGAATCCTTGCCGCTGAAAGCGCTGCTGCAGTCTGCAGCTTCTTAGGGCAGGGCGCGCCCGATATTTGTTTAAATTTATTCTGAAAATGTTTCATGTGAAATTTTTGGTAGGGTCCAAACCCAAAACCTTACAATCGGGCGTCCCGCGGGCTTGCGAGGATCGCTCGGTGATGGATGGCGCGGAGGCGTAGGGTTCGGGCTTTGGCGGCGTCAAAGCCCGAGTTGCAGGCGAATTGCTCGCTCAATGGCGGCCATGTCGTCAGAGCTCAACCGCCCCATCTTATCCCGCAATCGAAGCTTGCTTATCGTGCTGAGCTGATCGGCCATGGCCTTCCGCTGCTCTTTGTTCAGCATAACATAGGCTTCAGAGGGATAGAGACGCGCGACATTGCTGGTGAGTGGCACCACTTGAACACGGTTCAATTCCCGGTTTGCGATATCGTTGCTAACGATCACGGCGGGCCTGGTTTTGCGGATTTCGCCGCCAATCGATGGATCGAATGCCGTAAGCCAGACGTCGCCGCGTTGCGGCGGCTCATCTGGGTTCACGCGCTATGTCTCCGGTGAGATTGTCTACCCACTCCGCCGCCTCGCGCTCGCGCTCTTCGTCGGCCGCCATCTCCCGGTAGGCCCGAGCCAATTCGCTGTGGGTGACATGCGGGCGGGCGAGGTCGCTCAGGAAGCGGCTGATCCGCCGCCGGCCGATAATTCTGTGCAAGCCCTCATAAACCTCGTCTTCGACCGTGATGGTCAGCTTCTTCGCCATTAGCAGCCTCCTATACGTATAATATACGTACACTAGACAGCTGTCCAACTTTGATGGTGCCGGCGGGCGAGGCAGAGGGAAGTCGCCTGTCTTCCTTCACAGCATTTTATTTCAAGGAGGACGTTGTCATTGCCGCCGACGCGGTCAACCGGCCCGGCGATTTCATGGCCGCCAAACGGATTGTAGCCGAACGGATGAAGATCGCCCCCGCGCGCCTCAGTGATGAATCCTTGCCGCTGAAAGCGCTGCTGCAGTCCGCGGCTGCATAGGGCAGGGCTCGTCTGATTGAGTGTATCTTACATCGGAGCAGACTTCCGGCAACGCGCTGGGCCATCGAGGTGCCGCCGCCGCCCGATTCCAATCGCACCAAAAATTTGATCGATCATACAAATTGAAGGAGTGCCAGCTGTCTTCATCCTTGTAAGGTTTTTGGGCCTCAACCGGACAAAATGTTTTCACGTGAAACATTTTTGGAATTATTCTAAACGTGAGCGGCAACCCCGGTTTGTGGGATTGCGGCCGAACTTCACCCCGCGCCGGGGCAAGACAGAACGGCGCGGCTAGCCGCCTCGGCCCTCGCCCCAACCCGTTGTCGCGACAGCATGCCGCAGCGCCGCGTTGCGGAAGTCATCGGCCAAAAGCTGATCGTCGACAGCTCTCGCCAAGACCATGGCCCCAACACACAGGGCAATAAGGACAAGCGCCTGTTGGTGCGCATCCGGCTCGTTCAAGTTCGACTCAAAGACATGTATCATCGATTCGGCAACTTCCCGGTACGCCTCCTTGACGAACGGACTGCTGCGGGCGACGTCGGACGGCAGCCCGATCAGCGGGCATGAACCATCCAAGTCGTCTAGGTGATCGCGGGACAAATAGGCGTCGACGATAGACCTTGCGAATAGCTGGTCAGCCCGGCACGCATCGTCAAACCCTTTTTGCCAAGGCTCGGGCGTTTCCTTGCACAGGAAGTGCCTCACGGCTTCGGCATAGAGCTCGTCCTTGCTGGTAAAATGCCGATAGAAACCGCCGTGGGTCAAGCCCGCGGCTGTCATGATCTCGCCAATCGTGATCTCGGAAAATCCCTTCCGGCTAAACAGTCGTGCGGCCGTTTTGAGGATCCGTTGCCGCGTCTTGTCTTTGCGGTCTTGAGAATTTCGCATTGCGTCGCCCTCCAAGGCAAGCCGATCAATAGCATCACAAAAAGATGATCTTGAACATCTTTTGTTGCCGACTACGCTCCGATGTTACGGCCCGGCGAGATTGAGAGCACGTCAGACATGAAGATCGAAGATCATCCGACCGTGAGGCGCCTGAATTCGCCGGCACAAACAAATATCGACGCTGGCATGGCCCCCGCTCGGCACATGGACGCGGCCAGCCTGCGCCAGCTCGCGCTTGAATGTGGCGCCGATGATGCCGGTCTCGTCGAGATCACCCGGCCCGGCCTCGATCCGCAGCGCGACGAGATCCTTCGCAACTATCCTTGGACCAAGACGCTTCTGAGCTACGTCGTGCGCATGGCCCGCGAGCCGGTCCGAGGCCCGCCGAGATCGGTTGCCAATCTCGAATTCCATCGAGCGGGTCACGAGGTCGATGAGATCGGCGCGGAAATCGCCGCGAAGCTCGAGGCGTGCGGCGTTCGCGCCGTGAACCCCTCCATGGGCTTCCCGATGGAGATGTATCAGACTCCGGGTCATGCGATCTGGGTCGTCTCGCATAAACCGATTGCGGTCGAGGCGGGGCTCGGCCACATGGGCATTCACCGCAACCTGATCCATCCAAAATTTGGAAATTTCGTCCTTTTGGGCACCGTGCTCATGGATCTCGAAGTGGAGGAGCATGACTATCCAATCGAATTTAACCCTTGCCTCGAATGCAAGCTTTGTGTCGCAGCCTGCCCCGTAGGCGCCATCGGGCCAGACGGCTCATTCAATTTCTCGTCCTGCTTCACCCATAATTATCGCGAGTTTCTGGGAGGCTTTACCGATTGGATCGAGCAGGTCGCGGATGCGCGCGACGCCATCGATTATCGCCGGCGTATTAATGAGCCTGAGACGATGTCCATGTGGCAGAGTCTCAGCCATGGCGCCAATTACAAATCGGCCTATTGCATGGCCGTCTGTCCGGCCGGCGAGGACGTCATCGGTCCCTATCTGCAGAACAAGCAGCGGCATCTGAAGGAGATCGTGAGGCCGCTTCAAGAGCGTCCGGAGCCTGTCTATGTCGTGGAAGGGTCCGATGCCGAGGCTGTTGCGCGCCGGAAATTTAAGAACAAGACCGTAAAAACTGTCGGCAACGGTCTCAGGCCGCGCACAATTGCGGGACTTTTGAACTTCATGCCGTTCGTGTTCCAGCCGAACCAGTCGCGCGGCCTCGACGCCACGTTCCATTTTATATTCACCGGCGCTGAAGAGCGCCAGGCCACGATTACAATCAGGAATTGCACGCTCGATATTAAAGACGGCCTGGTCGGCAGGGCAGACATCCGAGTTACCGCGGACGCCAAAACGTGGCTTGGCTTTCTTGCCGCCGAAATGCATATGGTGCTGGCTTTACTCAGACGAAAAATCCGGCTCAAAGGCGATCCGCGGCTGCTCCTCGCATTCGGAAAATGCTTCCCGTCGCCGCGCGCCCGGCACAGGCAAGCCGAGATCCTCCCGCAACCATCCATGCTGAAGCTGGAACCGGGGCTCTATAGGAAGAACGACCCCGCGACCGGAAAGATCAGGTGGCGAGGGAGACTCGTGCTGGCGGAAAAAGAAGATGTCGCCCGCAACGTAAAGACTTTCCGCTTCAAGCCAATAAATGGATCAAAAATCCCCTTTGATTACCTCCCCGGTCAGTTCTTGACACTGCATATCGCGCCGGGCGGCGTTCCTACCAGGCGCTCCTATACGATCGCATCGACACCGACATGGCGCGACCGCATCGAAATTACCGTCAAACGGGAAAAACTCGGTTTGGTTTCACGGTGGCTGCATGATGTGCTGAGACCGGGCGACGAAATTGAAGTCGAGGCGCCCAACGGAACCTTTTATTTTACAGGAAAGGAAGCTGACCGCGTCCTTTTGATCGGCGGCGGTGTCGGAATTACGCCGATGATGAGTGCGGCCCGGTATCTCTGCGATACTAGCTGGCCGGGAATCGTGCATTTGATTCTCGGGTTCCGGGCTCCAAGCGACCTCATTTTTCGAGACGAGATCGCCGAACTCGAAGCACGCAACACTAAGCTTCGCGTCACAGTGACTATGAGTCAGGCCGATGGTGAGCCCTGGGACGGTCTTAGCGGACAGATCAACGCGACCCTTCTCGCCGCCGCTGTGCCGGATATTACGTCCCACCGGGCCCATATTTGCGGTCCGCCGCCTATGATGGACGCAGTGAAGGCGGTGCTCGCCGGACTTGGCGTCGCCGAAGGGCAAATCCGGACCGAGGCGTTCGGCACGGTCAAGCGCGATCCGACGGCAAAGAGCAGGGTTTCGCCAGAAGTTGCCGGAAAGGTGTTCTTTCAGGCCTCGAACACGACGGCGCCCGTGTTCACCGGCTCGACCATCCTCGATGCCGCCGATCGGGCCGGCGTTTTTATCGATAACGCCTGCCGCTCGGGAACATGCGGCTCTTGCCGCGTGAAGCTCGTCAAAGGCGCCGTGCGCATGGAAGTGCAGGACGCGCTCAGCGGCGAAGACAAGGCGGAGGGCTACATACTTGCCTGCCAAGCCGAAATCGCGGGCGATGTCGCGATCGACGCTTAATGGAGTGCGGCGATGAATTTGGTTTTGTGTGCTCTTTTGATGTTCGCGGGCATCGGAATCGGATTGTGGCTCGTTTCCTTCGCCATTGAGGCCGTCCGGCCAGTGCCCTACCCGCCCGCGAGCCTTCGTTGGGCACCTGAAATAAAGATCGACTACGTGGAAGTCGGCGGCAACAAACTCCGCTTCATCAAATCTGGCGCGGGTCCGGCTCTCGTACTTCTCCACACGCTTCGAACGCAGCTCGACCTGTTCGAAAAACTCATTCCGGAGCTTTCGCAGCAGTTTACGGTTTACGCCTTGGACTATCCGGGCCACGGCTATTCGGATATTCCAGCGTCTCGCTATGACGCCGCCTTCTTTAGCGACGCGGTCGAAGGTTTCCTCGAAAGACTCGACCTTCGCGATGTTACCCTTGCCGGTATCTCCATTGGCGGGGCAATCCCGCTCATTATCGCCGCCCGGCGCAACCCTCGCGCCGTGCGTGTGGTCGCCATAAATCCCTACGACTATGCGAAGGGGCGAGGACTGGCGCGCAGCTCACTGTTCGGCCGCATGACTACCTATGTATCGCTCGTTCCGGTCTTTGGCGAGACGGTGATGCGGCTTCGGACCTTCGTCATCATGAAGAAAGTCCTTGAGGGCGGCGTTGCGGATGCGAAGAGCATCTCTCCCACGCTTCTGAGGGAAATGTATCTCGTGGGCAATCGGCGAGGACATTACCGCGCATTCATCAGCCTTCTCCGGAACGCGGAAAGCTGGGAGGCCGCAACTAAAGACTACGGCCGCATCAATATCCCGGTGCTCCTTATTTGGGGGGACAAGGATTGGGCGCGGCTTTCCGAACGTGAGCACGACCGCGACCTCATACCCGGTGTCAGGATGGAGACGCTCGATCGCGGCGGGCACTTTTTGGCGCTGGACCGGCCGCAAGAATTACGCGACCTTATCATCCACTTCTACACTGCCCAAGGCTATATCACGCACGATGATATGTCTGAGAGATCTCCCTGACTGGCCATCAAAAAGTTGGGGATTCACATGATGAACAGAACGAGACTGAGTTTGTTCTACTTAGGTTCCTACCTCGTAATCATAGGCTTTGGGCTGCTGCTCGCTCCTGACGGAACTTTGAAGATTCTGCAATCGACGGGGAACTACGGCGACGTTTTTCCGCGCGTGGCTGGTATGTTTATGAGCGGACTTGGCTTGTCGGTTTTCGGTATGATTCGTGCCCGCTCCTATGATTTATATCCTGCGACGCTGGTCATTCGCGCATACTTTATTGTTTGTATTGCGGTCTTCTACACGATGACTGGCGACCCGCTGTTCTTGGTCCTGCTTGTCATTGTCGGACTTGGGCTTGTTCTGTCGCTCGGCTTCTATCTGCTAGATCGAAAAAATTCACGTTAAGGCCAGCGCACGAGAGGGATGGTAGAAGGAGTCGAAGCAATGTAGTGGCCGGGGCGCTACTCAATGCCGCAAATTGCGCGAGCGTGAAATCCTCGGCGGTTGGATCAGGCGGCGACCGCGCTGCCGTCGGCCAATACTCCGTCATGATTAGCCGCGGCAGCATAGGGACGCGGCGTCATCCTTGCCAGAGTTTTTACTTGGCGGGCGTGGATTTTAAACGTAATCTCGCTGAGCCTAGGAGCCGCCAGTCTCCAACGGAGTAGCCAAATTGATTAGTCGACGACTAAGAGAATTGTATTATGTTACAATGCGTATCCCGATGCTGCTCAATGGACGTCTGTACAAAACATTGCGCGCCCCAACCCGTGGCGTTGTGTGCGTCCAATTGGGGCCTGGCCAGAAAAACTACCTGTCCGGTTGGATTAACGTAGACGCCAACATTGTGACGGCAAAATGCGACGTCTGGGCGAACCTTAAAGATCCGCTGCCGTTCCGCGATGAGACAGTGGATGTCTTCTATTCTCACCATGTGGTTGAGCACCTTCCAGATCGATTGCTGGTCAGCCATTTTAAGGAGCTTTATCGCTGTTTGAAGTCCGGGGGAATGTTTCGTGTGGGTGGCCCACACGGCCACAATGCCCTCCAAAAATACCTCCAGAAAGATCTCTCGTGGTTTGGAGATTTTCCCGACCGTCATGAGAGCATCGGAGGCAAGCTCGTGAACTTCATCTTTTGCAGAAACGAGCACTTAACCCTGCTTACGCCCTCCTACTTGGAGGAGATTGCCCGAGCAGCCGGCTTCGAGAGGCTGACTATCTGCGAGCCGACGAAAACCACGAGCAACCCTGCCCAGATTGATCATCGCGTGCTCAACATTGAGTATGAGAGTACCTTCGACGCTCCGCATACTTTAATCGTTGAGGGCTACAAACCCGGCGTATAGCTCAGCCGAAAAGTTTACGTCCCCTCTCATGAATAGTGTTAGCAACAGCCGCAGTCTCGTTTATATCTGCGACTGGTTGCCGCCCGACTTCGGTGCCGTCGGCCAGTACTCCGTCTTGTTGGCTCGCGAGCTGGCAGCAAAGGGGCAAGACGTCATCCTTGCTGGACTTTCTACATCCGGCAACAGCGACACTACGGAAACGATAGGACCCGGACGTTATCGCCAAATAAAGCTCGCTTCAGCCTCATACACCAAGTCCGGCAACATGCGCCGGCTGTTATGGACGGCAAAGACCAACACGCGCCTCCTCTTTCATCTGTGGAATCACTTGCGCGCAGCGGACACGATTCTGTTCACCGGCAGTCCGCCTCTATTTTTGCATTGGATCGCGCCGGCGAATCTTGTCTTGAAAAAGGAACTCGTCTACCGCATCACCGATTTCCATCCGGAATGCGCCATTGCCCAGGCGGGTGGCGCGGGTCTCTTTCTCAAGCTCCTCTATCGTCTGACACTGTTTTGGCGCCGCCGCGTGGATCGCTTTGAGGTGCTTGGCGAAGATCAGATGAGGCGGCTTCGCGAGATCGGTATCGCGGAGCACCGGATTTGCCTGAAACGCGATCCGTCTCCAGTCGTTATCACGGGCGAAACGCCGCCATTGCAACGTCCGCCGGGAGCAAACTCCTCCCTCTTGCTGCTTTATTCCGGCAATTGGGGTGTTGCCCACGATTACCAAACCTTCGTCGAAGGCTACCGGCTCCACCACAGGCTCGGGAGCGCGCGGTTTGTTCTCTGGCTGAATGCAGTGGGCGCGGCGATCAACGCGATTGAACGGGCCTTATCGGAGGATCGCCTGCCCTATGTCAAAGGCGCTCCGGTGCCGCGCGAAAATTTGGCGTCACTCCTGGTTACACCGGACGCACATCTTATTACGCTGTCGGATCCGTTTGTTGGCTTCGTTCTGCCGTCAAAAGTCTATGGATGCATAGAATCGGGCCGGCCGGTGCTCTTCATCGGCAGTGAAAAATCCGATGTGCATCTTTTGTGCGCCAAGAGCCTCGGTCCGGCCTATGCACGGGGTGACACGGGCGACGCGGAGGCCTGCAGGAGGGCCCTCGACGGGCTCGCGCGAATGATCGACGATGCTTGCAACGCGAAACGCTATCAATTTTCGAGCGCAAGCAGCGGCGATGGAATCGCCCGCTCCGGCAATGGATGCGTGACGCAATCAAATGGGATGGGGTCGGAGTTGGAGTAGGTCGTGCACGCGGCGACGCGACGCACGGCCTCATTCCACGCAGTCGGCAACCGGGCCAGCCATCCGGACCCGCGCCATGAGGCGGGCGGCGAGCCCGGCATGGCGCAGCGATGGCCTGGCGGGGTTGCGATATTGAGGACTTGGCAAAGCCGTTGCCAACAGTGCCGCCTCCTTTTCGTCGAGCTCTTTCGCGCTTTTGTGAAAATAGCGGCGCGCGGCTGCCTCGGCGCCAAAAACCCCTTCGCCCCACTGAGCAAGGTTGAGATAAACCTCGAGCGTGCGTTTTTTCGGCCATTCGAGGTCGATAAGCAGCGCCAAGGGAATTTCGATGGCCTTGCGCAGATAGGATCGCGAAGGCCATAAAAACAAATTTTTTGCGGCCTGCATGGAAATCGTCGAGGCTCCGCGCTTGGGCCCGGCCTCTCCAGGATGATCGATAACATAGCGAAGTGCACCCCAATCGACGCCATGATGCCGGCAGAAGCGCGCGTCCTCAGAGACGATCACGGCGATGCGGAGATGTTCCGACATGCGCGAAAGCGGAACGTAATTCCGTTCGGCCGTATCTTGTTCCATCCAGCGCGCAAGCATGAGCGTCGAGGCCGGCGGGAGAAAGCGGTAGAGGAAGATCAAGCCGGCAAAGCCAAGCACCAATGCCAAGCTGACGCCAGCGGCGGCGCGCGCGATCATCCGGGGAAAACTTTTTCGCCTGGTCCTCGAAGCCATGACCGAGCCTTGACCGGTCGCGCTTAATCGGGCAAGCATGGCCTAGACTATACATGGCCAGGGACACCATACAATGACCAAGGGCACGCTCGCGGCCGAATTCACGGCACGGCTGGCGGCAGCAGCGCAGGCGACGGAGTCGATGCTCGATTCTTTGCTGAGCCCTGCTCTGCTGCCAGGCGAAACGCTTCGGCCAGCGCGATTTCTCGAAGCCATGCGTTACGCCAGTCTCGACGGCGGGAAGAGGTTTAGGCCTTTTCTCACGATCGAGACCGCAAGATTGCTCGGCGTGGAAGGCGAGGGCGTAAAACGCGCGGCGGCTGCGATTGAAATGGTCCATTGCTACTCGCTCGTCCATGATGATCTCCCGGCCCTCGACAATGACGATTTGCGCCGGGGAAGGCCAACCACCCACAAGGCCTTCGGCGAGGCAAATGCTATATTGGCAGGCGACGCGCTCCTCACTTATGCCTTCGATGTTTTGGCGGATGAGGCGACTCACTCCGACCCTCAAATACGCATTGCGCTTGTTCTCGGTCTCGCGCGCGCCGCAGGTCTTGGCGGCATGATCGGCGGCCAAGTGCTCGACCTCGAAGCCGAAGAGGCGCTTGAGCCGCACGACGCCGAAGCCGTAACAAAACTTCAGGCGATGAAAACCGGCGCGCTTTTGCTTTTTGCCGTGGACGCTGGAGCTATTCTTGGACGCGCGAAGGCCCCAGCGAGGGCCGCGCTCTCGTGCTTCGGCCGTGCGCTTGGCGCGGCTTTTCAGGTGACCGACGACATCCTCGACGTGGAAGCGGACGAAGGCGCGCTCGGCAAGCGCGCGGGCAAGGACGCAGGCCGCAACAAGGCGACCCTCGTCGCGGCTCTTGGACTTGAAGCCGCGCGGGTACGCCGCGACCAACTGGCGGCGGAAGCCATCGCCGCGCTCGATTTTTTTCCCGAAGGCGTCAATGCAACGGTCTTGAAAGAAGCGGCCCGTTTCGTCGCCGCGCGTACCAACTGATGCCGCGCCCGGACTCTGTGGCACCAAGATGGCGCCGCGTATTCCTGCTTTGGCTACCGTTACGCATTCTCCGTGCGCATCCGCGCCTCTTTATTGCGGCGGCCGCGGGCGTTCTGGCTGGAGTCATTTTACCAGAGAGCCCCCGCCTAACGACCCGCCTATTGATCGCCTGGAATGTTGCCGCTTGGCTCTATTTCGTTTCGTCCGGCATCATGATTGCCCGCGCAACGCCGCAGACGCTGCGGGCGAGGGCAGAGGCGAGCGACGAAGGACGGTTGTTCATCCTCCTCCTCACCTGCCTTGCCGCTATCGCTTCAATTGCGGCAATCGTAGCCCAGCTAGCTGCTGTCAAGGATCTGACCGGGATTGCAAAAGGCCTCCATATCGGGCTTGCGGCGATGACGATTGTCACGGCCTGGTTCTTCATCCATCTGACTTTTGCGTTTCATTACGCGCATGAATATTTCGATGAAGTGCCGGATGAGCCCGGAAAATCGCGGACCGGCCGCGGCGGGTTGATTTTTCCCGGAACCGATGAGCCGGATTATTATGACTTTCTCTATTTCTCCTATGTGATCGGTGTCGCCTGCCAGACGGCGGACGTCGCCATCAGCTCGGCGCCGCTGCGCCGAACCGCTGTTCTTCACGGCGTTCTCGCCTTCTTCTTCAACAGCGCGGTGCTGGCGCTCACAATAAACATCGCCGCCGGCCTCATTTGATTTGCGAAATTCGTTTTTGTTCGCGCACGGGCATCTTCGCGATTGAGACGCGTTAGCTCAGATTCGTCATGGAATTAAGGAATACAATAATAAATCAATTAGATTTAAGACCAGTTAGAATAGATCATTCTATGCGTTTTTCAATGATAGTATTCTTATTTCAGCCGTATAAAATATCGATAGCATAAAAATTGAAAGGGTAGAACGAATGGTATACCTTGCAAAATTCATGTTGGGTATCATAGTAGGGTTATGCGGAATCTTAATTAAGATAATGCTTAATCATACTTAAGGCAATAGAGATGAAAAATCCGCCTGGCTGATTTGAATTACGAAATTGGTTTTTCCTCGGCGCCCGGCATGTTCGCGATCAAGACGCGCTCGCTCACATTCGGCGCGGTAAAGCCAAACACGCGGCCGTAAAAATCGAGCTCCAGCTCAAGCGTACGGCGAAGAGTCTCCGCCTTGCGAAACCCGTGGCCTTCGCCTGCAAAAGAGTAATAGGCAACGGGCAAGCCGCGCGCCTTCATCGCTTGTACCATTGTCTCTGCCTGATTGGGCGGCACGGTTTTATCGTCCTCGCCTTGAAAAAAGATCACGGGGCATGAGAGCCTATCGACATGGTTGATGGGTGAGCGCTCGCGATAAAGCGCTTCGGCCTTGGGCAATGGCCCGATGAGCTTATCGAGATAGCGGGACTCGAATTTATGCGTGTCCCCTGCGAGCAGCATGAGATCGCCGACGCCGTAATAGCTTGCCCCTGCCTTGAAAAGACTGAGTGAGGTCAGCGCGGCAAGCGTCGTGAAACCGCCCGCACTGCCGCCGCGAATAATAAGCCGGTTGCCATCGGCGAGCCCGCGCTCGACGAGACTTTGCGCGGCCGCCGCGCAATCCTCAACGTCAACCACGCCCCATTGGCCATAGAGCCGCTCGCGGTAAATGCGGCCATAGCCCGTCGAGCCTCCATAGTTTACGTCAACGACGCCAAAACCCCGGCTGGTCCAAAATTGGATGCCCAGAGAAAAACTGTTCGAGGCCATGCTCGTCGGCCCGCCATGCGACAGGACGATGAGCGGCGGCAGCTCTCCGGGCGGACCCTCAAAATCGCGATTCTTCGGCGGATACCAAAACGCATGCGCGGCGCCGGCGCGCGCGGAAAAATCTATGGGCGTTCCCAGAGCGATGCTCTCTTCCGGAATGACGGCCGGGGCCGCGGCGCGGATTTTTGTTGGCGCGCTTCCATCGATCCTTGGCAACACCGAAACGGCGGGCGGCGAAGCAGGCGGCGTTGCGATATAAGCAATACCGCCGCCGAAGGGGCACGGGCACTCCTGCACCTGGCCGATGCCGAGCGGCGCGATCCTTCCATCCGCGATCATGACAGTGGATCTCACTCCATCGCGCGTAATCGCGGCAATGATTGTGCCGTCCGGCAGAAAATCGAAAAAGCGCTGACGGAAGACCCAATGCGGCCCGCCGATCTCGGCTTCGACCGGCGCCAGAGCCTCAACTCCCCCAGTCCGGCAAGCATTAAGATTCCACCAGCCCGTGCGGTCGGAGCAAAAATAGAGCGTGCCGTCGGCCGACCAATTGGGTTGAACGATTGCTTCCGGTACTTCCCCCGCTACGAGCCGCGCCGGGTGGAGCGAGCCATTTGTTGCCACATCCGCGACGTAAAGCCGCGTGCCGTCCCAAGGCATGTTGGGATGATCCCAGGCGATGAAGGCGAGCTTTTCGCCCGAAGGCGAAAGCCTCGGCGAACTCAAAAAATCCGGGCCCTCGAACAAAACCGTCTCGGCCTCGCCGGGATCGAACGGCAGTGCCACGATCGCGGCTTTTGGATCGGCCGGTGGACGATCGCGATAATCCTCGCGCACGGCAAGAACCCGGCGGCGTAAAGAATCGAATTCGAAATCGGCGTAGCGGCAGCCTTCCGGCGTTGCGATCCGGCGGGGCGGGTCGCCACCTTCCATAAGCCAGACGCTCCCGTCGCTGCGCTCGCTGAAGACAATGACACCGGCCTGCACGCGATAGGCCCCGCCGCCATATTCATGCACGCGGCTTCCGACATTTATCGGCGGCGGAGTTACGTCTTCTATCGCGCCATCGGCCCGGCGGCGGCACAAGACCGTGCGGCCCTTCTCGCTCGGCCTTGCTTCGAGCCAGTAAAGGTTTTCGCCGTCGACGCTCAGGCTGCTCAGGCCAATCGCCGCCTCGGTCATAAGTTCGACCGTAACCGGCGATACCCAGGCGCCATAAGGAGCAATGGCCTTTGTCATCGACCGTCCGGATTGCGCAGTGAAAAATTGCGGTGGCTGGTTAAAGCCGGATTTGATAATTCTGCAGTTACCACGGGAAATCGCCGCGCGCTATTCGTCTGTTGACGGCGCGCTTTTGGCGCGGCTTGGCACCGGTTCTACATGGTCAAGATTCACACTGGAGTAAGCTTGCTCGGCCGCGGGGCGGAAGCGCCGCTCTCGCCGGACGAAGCAACGCTCGATCGCGTGCCAAATCCGCACGAGAGCGAAAATTATATCGCCCGCTTTACCGTGCCGGAATTCACGTCGCTTTGCCCTGTCACCGGCCAGCCGGATTTCGCGCATTTCGTGATCGATTATCTTCCGGGCGCATGGCTTATCGAATCGAAATCCCTAAAACTGTATCTGACTTCTTTTCGCAATCACGGCGCTTTCCATGAGGACTGCACGCTCAAGATCGGCAAGGATCTCGCGGCGTGTCTCGAGCCGCGCTGGCTGAGGATCGGCGGCTATTTTTTTCCGCGCGGCGGCATCCCGATTGACGTTTTCTGGTCGACCGGCGAGCTTCCGGCGGGTATCTGGGTTCCAGATCAAGGCGTGCCGCCCTACCGGGGACGAGGGTAGGAGCATCGTGACTCAAGGTTGGCATAGGCCTCGCGGTCGGCTTCGCTGTCCCATTCGTCGAAAGTCACGAACGGATTATGGACCGGTCCGGCGCTCACCTTGGTAAGAAGGATCAGATTCTCCTTGATCTCATAAGCAATCTCGTCGCCTTTCTTGAGATCCAGAGCAGCGCGCACGGCCAGGGGGATCGTTGTCTGCCCCTTGGATGAAAGTTTGCTCGTGATCATACGTAATCTCGAAAGGTTTCCTTACTTTGCACCAATATCCGGTATTGGGCCAGTTCGCCGCTTCGCGCCATAAGCGGAGCCCGGGTTCAATCGCCCAGGAAATTTTGCAGCGAATTCTGCATAAAAAATCATCACAGAAATCAACGAGTCCCCTTTCGAACAATCATCCTGGTGCGCTGAACCTTATGGGGGGCAGGAGTGTTTCTTGTTAAGACAATCTAAAAGCGCGGGGCGAAATTGGTGCAAGCCGAAAAGCCTTGAACTCGCGCACGGTCATAGGCCGGTTCGCAGAGTAAAACTGACCATTGGCCCTGACATAAGCCGAAAAGCGCGGGTGGCCGCTCTTCGGGCAACGGTCGAAAGGTTCGCCCACGAGGAAACCGAGGCCGTCCCAATACTCGAGCGGCAAAATGTCAAGCTGCCCCTCGTATTCTTCCTCCCCCACTTCGATCCATTCAACCGGAATTGTAGCCGCTTCGGTCATTTCTCTGTCCTCTTCTTTTTCTAGCCCCGCGTGATTTCGCGTCGACCTTTTAGGATTATCGGAAAAATGCTCTCTGGTTGGCCCCCTTATGGGTCATGCGCGGCGGTTCTTTTAATTTTACGTTAAAATTCAGCGCGTTAACCACGCCGCCAACGCTCCCAACGGCTGCGGGTGTGGTCAGTCTAGTCAGTAAGGTCAGTGGTTTCCCTGACTTTACTGACCGGACTGAGCTGCGTTCCGCGAGTTCTGCTATTCGGAGAAATAGTTTGATCATCGCGAAGCCATTTTCCCCCTACAACGACTCCATCGCGGCGTGGTTGCTCCATTCCAATCGGATATTCCCAACGGATCCACACAGCGCGATGAAAGCGATCTAAAGGTTGACAATAAGATGGCTTTTTAGGACATCGAGCAAGGCGCCAACTCCTGCTTTGGAACGAAGTTGGCCATCCAAGCAAATCGGGAACGTTGGCGGTGACTGCTTCAGGTCAGGAGCAGAAATTCGAAGTGCCCACACCGAATATCCCCACTAGTTTCGATACTAACAATCACACCAGCCGTGATTGTTCGACCGCGGCGGCAATAAAACTCGCAAAAAGCGGGTGCGGCTCGAACGGCCGCGATTTGAGCTCGGGATGAAATTGCACGCCTATGAACCAGGGATGATCGGCAAATTCGATGGTCTCCGGCAGAAGGCCGTCCGGCGACATGCCCGAGAAATACAATCCTTTTTCTTCTAGCCTTTCCCGGTAGGCGGTGTTGACTTCGTAGCGGTGCCGGTGGCGCTCGGAGATATGCGTTTCGCCATAGATGGCGGCGATCTTCGAACGCGGCAACAGCTCCGCGCGATAAGCGCCAAGCCGCATCGTGCCGCCGAGATCGCCCTTGGCGGCGCGGATTTCGAGCTCATTGCCGCGCATCCATTCGGTCATGAGCCCAACGACAGGCTCGGGCACGGAACCGAATTCGGATGAATTGGCGTCTTTCACGCCGGCCAGGGACCGCACCGCTTCGATTACCGCCATCTGCATGCCAAAGCAGATGCCGAAATAGGGCACTTTGCGCTCGCGGGCAAAACGGGCGGCGAGAATTTTGCCTTCCGCGCCGCGCTGGCCGAACCCGCCCGGAACCAAAATCCCATGTACATGGCCGAGATAGGGCGTGGGATCGCGCGACTCAAAAATTTCCGATTCGATCCAGTCGAGATTGACCTTGACCCTGTTCGCCATGCCGCCATGGCTCAGCGCTTCGTCCAAGGATTTATAGCTGTCCTTGAGCCCGGTGTATTTGCCGACGATGGCGATCGTAACCTCGCCCTCCGGGTTTTTAATCCGCTCCATGACCGCGTTCCAGCGGCTCATGTCCGGCTTCGGGACGGGTTCGATTGCAAAGGCCGCCATCACCTCCTGATCGAGCCCCGCCGCATGATAGGCGTGCGGCACCTCATAGATCGAGGCAACGTCTTGGGCTTCGATCACGGCGCTTTCGCGCACATTGCAAAAAAGCGCGATCTTGCGCCGCTCCTCGCGCGGGATCGCGCGATCGGTGCGGCAAAGAAGGATGTGCGGCTGGATGCCGATCGAGCGCAATTCCTTGACCGAATGTTGCGTCGGCTTGGTTTTAAGTTCGCCGGAGCTAGGGATGAACGGAAGAAGGGTCAGATGGACATAAATCGCATGATTGCGCGGCAATTCGTTACCGAGCTGGCGGATCGCCTCGAAGAACGGCAGGCCTTCGATATCGCCAACCGTGCCGCCAATCTCGACAAGGACAAAATCGACGCCTTCATTTCCGGTCAGGATGAACTCTTTGATCGCATTGGTGACATGCGGAATGACCTGGACCGTCGCGCCGAGATAATCGCCCCGGCGTTCGCGGGCGATGATCTCCTGATAGATCCGTCCGGCCGTAATATTGTCCTCGCGCATCGCCGGCCGGCCCGTGAAGCGCTCGTAATGACCGAGATCGAGATCGGTCTCCGCCCCATCCTCGGTTACAAAAACTTCGCCATGCTGATAGGGACTCATCGTCCCGGGATCGACATTGAGGTAAGGATCGAGCTTGCGCAGCCGCACGCTATAGCCGCGCGCCTGCAGGAGCGCCCCGAGCGCCGCCGCCGCGAGCCCCTTGCCAAGCGAAGACACCACGCCGCCGGTAATGAAGATAAACCGCGCCATGGGCCTTGGCGTCTATCCTGTTTGCGCCTCTTTGGGGAGGCAAATTATGGGCTGCTTCCCCTTATGCACATAAACGCGCCGGTTACTTCTCCCAAGGCGGGGCCGATCCGGTGGCCTGCGGCTTGAAGGGCACGGGCTGCGGCGCGGCAGGGGCGAGACCTGGAGGAGGAGCGGAGCCGGTTTGGCCTGGCGGGAGCGTCGAAAGCGGCGTCGGAGGGCGCTTTTGCGCAGGCAATTTCAGCCCCTCCTGATCGGCGGGTTTGGTCTCGAGGACGCTTTGCCCGCCTTGCGGGGAGGCGGGAGCGGCAACACCGGGCAAGCTCACCCCTGGGGGAAGCGCCGGCGGTTTCGACGACTGGTCTTCCATTTTCTTCAGCTGATCGAGCAGGCTCGGCTTGCCTTCGTCTTTTGCTGCGCCGCCGCTAGGTGCGGCCGGAGCAGGGGCCTGAAAGTTCACTTCCGGGGCTTGATTGCGCCGTGCAAGAAGAGTCAAGCCTAAGCTATTAGCGAAGAACAGCGCCGCCAGAACCGTGGTCGCTCGCGTGAGGGCATTTGCTTGGCTTCGCCCCGTCAAAAAACCGCCGCCGCCGCCCATGCCGAGCGCTCCACCCTCGGAACGCTGCAGGAGCACGATCGCGACCAGCACAACCACGATCATGAGTTGAATTACGCTCAGCACCGACTGCATGGAACTTCTCTTTGAGATTGGAGCCCGCTGCGGACGCGCACACAGGCGGCTTCGAATTTGGCCCCCTTTTAGCCGCCTGCGCCCCGCATGGCTAGATGGTCTTTAGGCGCAGGTCGGGGCCGCCCAAATCCCACAAAACGGTGACGATGTCATAGTAAGATGCGCAGGTTCCGGAATAGATCGGCACGCGGGCTTTGTTGGCGGTCTGACGACAGCCATCATTTTGCAATCTTCGCGACCCTTGAACGACCGGCGGGGCGCCGCTCTCGATCGCTTGCAGAGCTGTAATCGCCAGCTATGATCTCTGCCAATCCTTTTCGGCAAACGAATCAAGCAATCCATGGACCCGGAACTCGTCGACCGAATCTACGAATGTTCCCTCGTGCCAGAGCATTGGCCAGGCGTTCTCGACGAGCTTGGACGAATAGCGGAGGCCACCGGGGGGGTGTTTACTATCACCAAAGCGGACATTCAGTATTGGACCGCTTCGCCTGGATCCCGAGAAGGCACGGAAAGATACATCAACGAAGGTTGGCTCTGGCGCGGGCAGATTGCAGCTCGGTTTTTTGCCGCGCGTCACGCTGGGTTTTTAACTGAACTCGACCTTTTCACCCTCGATGAATTGGATCAAGAACTGCTCTACCGTGATTATTGGCGCCCGCGGGGAATCGGCTGGGCTGTCGGCACGGCGATTCTGATCCCCACGAGCGAGTACGTGACATTCGTCCTGACGCGGCGGACTGAACGCGGGCCTGTCGAACGTAGTGTGGTCCAAAAACTCGATGAGCTGCGTTCTCATCTTGCCCGCAGTGCGCTTCTATCGGCGCGCTTGCAGCTGGAGCGCGCGCGCATCGCCAGCGAAACGCTCGCTGCCCTCGGTCTCCCAGCACTCGTTCTCAATGAGCAAGGCAAGGTCCTCGCCGCCAACTCTTTGATCGAAGCCCTCGGCGGATATATTCAGTGGCGCGCGTATGATCGCGTATCTCTCAAAGACAAAGCCGCCGATAAACTGTTGCGCGACGCGATCGCGGCCATCGATGTGGCGGTCGGGGCGGTGCGCTCCTTCCCCGTCCGCGACACGGGCGCAGAAGCGATGATGGTCGCCCATATCGTTCCCATCCGCTTATCGGCGCGCGACATTTTTGTCCGCTGCGCCGCCGCGTTCGTCTTGACGCCCGTGACAATGCCGCAGGCGCCGCCCGTCGAGCTCGTGCAGTCGCTGTTTGATCTCACGCCCGCCGAAGCGCGCGTCGCCCGTAGCCTCGCCGCCGGCAAAACCGTGACAGACATCGCTACTGGTGGCGGCGTCGCACGCAACACGATCCTTAAGCAATTGAGCCGCGTGATGGATAAGACCGGCTGTCACCGCCAGGCCGAAGTCGTCGCGCTCCTCACGGGCATTTCCCCGGCTCGGCTGACGCATCCCGCCTGACGCAACTAAGGCGGTGAATAAGCAAGCGTTCGCCCTGGCGAAGAAACTCAAGGTCACGCCGGAAGACAATGACAGGAGCAGCACGCTCACCAAAAGCGGCAAGGGACAAACGCGCCGAACTCGCGAAACTCACCGGCGCGGAATTCGACAAGGACTATATCGCCAATGAGGTTGCCTATCATAAGACCGTGAATGGAGCGCTCGAGTCGACGCTCATTCCGTCCGCCAGCAATGCCGAACTCAAGAAAGTGCTCGAGACTGGCCTCAAACTTTTTAAGGGCCATGAGCCGCACGCCGAAAAAGTCGCCGCCGGGCTGAAGTAATTAAGTAGCATCATGTGTGCCGGGCGCCGGTTCCAAACGGTTAAGTCTGTGGTTAGCTGAATGCTTTCTCTGCGCCTTTTCAGGCGGGATAAGATCGCCTAAATCCCCTGTTATGCCGCGCTCTTCCAGTCGCAGTTCCGGCAACGCCCCGCCAGATGCCATCAGTGGCGTCACCGCGTCCAGCAATAATGCGGACTCGAATTCCCTCGATTACGCCCCAACCTCGATCCGCCAGGGCGTCGAAGCCATTCGCCAGGCATGGGAACATGCTCCCAATGGGCCTGGGGTCTACCGGATGATCGCTGCCAACGGCGAAGTGCTTTATGTCGGCAAGGCCAAAAGCGTGCGCAAAAGAATTGCGAGCTATTTGCGGCCCGAGGCGCAGAGCACCCGGATTGCCCGGATGATCGCACTTACCGCGTCGATGGTGTTGGTCTCGACCGGAACCGAGACCGAGGCCCTTCTGCTTGAGACGAATTTCATCAAACAGATGAAGCCGCGTTTCAACGTCTTGATGCGCGACGATAAATCCTTCCCCTTCATCCTCATCACCGGCGATCACGCCGCGCCGCAGATTACAAAGCATCGCGGGGCGCAGAGTCGCAAGGGCGCCTATTTCGGCCCTTTCGCGAGTGTTTGGGCCGTCAATCGCACATTAAATGCCCTGCAGCGCGCGTTCCTTTTGCGCTCTTGCTCCGACAGTTTTTTTGCCAACCGCACGCGGCCCTGCCTGCTCTATCAAATCAAGCGCTGCTCGGCGCCCTGCACCGGCGCGATTGCTGAGGCCGATTATGCCGCGCTCGTGCGCCAGGCCAGCGCGTTTCTGTCTGGCAAGAGCCGAGCCGTACGCGAATGCCTCGCGCAAGAGATGGCGGCCGCGTCGGATGCGATGGCGTTTGAGCAGGCGGCGAGGCTCCGCGACCGCATCGCCGCGCTTTCCGCCATCCAAAGCGCGCAGGGGATCAATCCCAAATCGGTCGAGGAAGCGGATGTTTTCGCGATCGCGGATGAGGCCGGACAGTTTTGTGTCGAAGTTTTTTTCTTCCGCACTTACCAAAACTGGGGCAATCGCGCCTATTTTCCGCGCGCCGACAAGAGCCTCGCGCCGGAAGAAGTGCTCGATTCCTTTCTTGCTCAGTTTTATGCCGACAAGCCTCCGGCGCGGCTCATTTTATTGTCGCACGAGATCGAAAACCGCGCTGTGCTTGAACAAGCATTGCGCGAACGCGCGAACCACAGGGTGGAGATCGCCGTGCCGGTCCGCGGGGAAAAAAAGGACCTTGTCGAGCACGCCCGGCAGAACGCTGCCGGGACCTTGGGACGCAAATTGTCGGAAACCGTGGCTCAGTCAAAGCTCCTTGCCGCACTTGCGAGTGCCTTCGGGCTCGCGCGCCCGCTGCGCCGCATCGAGGTCTATGACAATTCCCATGTAATGGGGACAAACGCCGTCGGAGCTATGATTGTGGCCGGCCCGGAAGGCTTCATGAAAACGCATTACCGGACGTTTAATATCAGGACCCAGGATATGACGCCTGGTGATGATTATGCCATGATGCGTGAAGTTCTGCGGCGGCGCTTTTTGAGACTCTTGAAGGATGCTGGGGCCTCCGGCGGTCCCCCAGAAGCGGCCGCGCAGGCGCCAGGCGAGGGAGGCACAGCGCCCCAATCCGGCGTGACGGGTGCCGCCGAAGAGGCGGGTTTTCCGGAGCGGCCCGACCTCATTTTGATCGATGGTGGAAAAGGCCAGTTCGACGCCGCTGAGAGCGTCCTGGCAGAGCTTGGCGTCAAGGGCGTTGCGGTTGCCGCCATCGCCAAGGGGCCAGACCGCAACGCAGGCCGGGAAAATTTCTTCGTCGCGGGCAAAGACCCTTTTAGGCTCATTCCCCGCGATCCCGCGCTTTACTTCGTGCAAAGGCTGCGCGACGAAGCGCACCGTTTCGCGATAGGGACCCACCGGGCACGCCGGAAAAAGGCTTTCACCCTAAGTCCGCTTGATGAAATCCCGGGGATAGGCCCGGCGCGCAAACGGGCCCTCTTGCATGCGTTTGGCACCGCCAAGGCGGTTTCCCGCGCAGCGCTTGCCGATTACGCGAAAGTGCCGGGAATAAATGCGGCGACCGCGCAGTTGGTCTATGATTTTTTCCACGATCGTGTCAGACAATAGTGAGACCAGACGTTTTGGGCGCCGCCCATTCCGACGGGCGAAATGCTCATGGACGATAGACCAAGCTTCCGAAGGAGTTTGAACCGGGCCATGGCAGTCACGACAATGGCAAAAGGCACAGGCCTAGCCTGGAGCCTGCCAAATATCCTAACGTATGGACGGGTGATCGTGGTGCCTGTGGTGGCAGGCTGCCTGTTTTGGCCTGAATTAGCCTTTGCGCGCTGGCTAGCCCTCGCTATTTTCGTTGCGGCCGGGGTTACGGATTTTTTGGATGGCTATCTCGCACGTGCGTGGTCCCAGCAGTCGCGGATCGGCCGCATGCTCGATCCGATCGCCGACAAGCTGCTGGTGTCCGCCGTATTAATGATGCTCGCCGCCGACCATACGATCGCCAGCTATTCGCTGGCGGCGGCGATCATTATTCTCTGCCGCGAAATCCTCGTCTCAGGGCTGCGCGAGTTTTTGGCCGAGCTCAAAGTGTCGGTTCCGGTGAGCAATGTCGCCAAATGGAAGACCACGCTCCAGCTCGTCGCGCTCGGCTTTCTCATCGCCGGACCATCCGGCGATGACATTGTTCCGGGTGTAACCATGACGGGCTTGGTGCTGTTGTGGGTTTCCGCGCTTTTGACGCTTTACACGGGCTGGGATTATTTTCGGGCTGGCCTTAAGGAACTCGTCGCAGAGTGACGAGCGAATTCTTTCACGCGGAAGGCCGGAGGTTTAAGCGATGAGAGCGCTTTATTTTGCCTGGGTGCGCGAACGTATCGGCAAGACCGAGGAAGAGCTCGCGCCGCCCGAAAACATCAAGACGGTTGGCGAACTCATGGGCTGGCTCAGCGGCCAAGGCGACAATTACGCCGCCGCCTTCGCGCACATCAAAACGATGCGCGCGGCGCTCGACCGCACCCATGTCAAGCACGATGCTTTGATCGGCGGTGCGCGCGAGATTGCCTTCTTTCCGCCGATGACCGGGGGATAGCGCCGTGAGCGCCCGGATTCTCGTGCGCGTCCAAAAAGAAATTTTCGATGCGGCGGCGGAGGCGGCCAGTTTCACGGAGGGGCGCTCCGGCATCGGCGCGCTTGTCACTTTCGCTGGGCTCTGCCGCGACGAAGGCGGCGCGCTCGCGGCGCTCGAAATCGAGCATTATCCCGGCATGGCGGAAGAAGAAATGCGCCGCGTCGCGCGTGAGGCGGCGAAGCGTTGGCCCGTCGAAGGCATTGTTGCCATCCACCGTTATGGTTTGATCCGGCCGGGCGAGCCGATTGTGCTTGTGGTCACTGCAGCCGCGCATCGCGCCGAGGCTTTCGCCGCCGCGCGTTTTCTCATGGACTATTTAAAAACCGAGGCGCCCTTCTGGAAGAAACAGCATCGTAATGACGGCACCGGCGGTTGGGTCGAGGCGAAGACCGAAGATGATGCCGCCGCGCGAAGGTGGCGGGGGTGATTCTCAGCTCGGGGTCTTAAATTCCACTTGCTGCCGTCTGGATCCTCTATCTCCTAACTCGATTCACTTCGTTCGTCCGTGACCCGGCTGCCGTTGAAAAACTTCTTGCCGTAGTATATATTGTGGCGTCACTGGCTCACAGCCGCTACATGTTGCGGGTTACAGTTCTGACGAAGGCAGGTTGATATGAGTAAGAATCGTTTGTTTGTAGAACGGCGACCGCAGGGAGATTTTGCCGTTAGGAAGCCTAATTCGGGGAGAGCGAGCGACGTCCTCCCTACTCAGGCAGAAGCCATAAATCGCGCCAAAGAGTTAAGTAATGGAAAGCCACCGTTTGTCGAACGGGTGCGTTTTACCAAGGCCGGAAGGCCCGATAAGTGGCGTATACCATAGACCGATGACTTGTTTTACGCAGGCGCAGCTAACGGCCATAGCGGAGGCGCTCGGCGACACCAACGATGGCCTTACCGGCTCAGAAATCGCGCATTTGCTTGAAACGTGCACGATTGCCGACGTTGATCCAACCCTGACGAAACGTTACCGGCTCTATAACGCCTTTGCCCAAGATCAAAACCAACGGCAAGATCGCACCCGAATTTTAGGCTTCATACGACATGCAATGAAGCCGGAGCGGTTCGTCCGATTTCCTGAACGCTTCGAGCCCATGCGCGCCAAACTTAATCAAGCGCTCGCTTTCGCTGGGCTTGCTATGGATGCAGCAGGAACGCTTGCTGCTGTGGAGCAGGCCCGCACACTATCTGAAGCACAGCGACGCGCTCAAGAGTTGCGCGCCGACCTGGTCATACGCGGCGTTCATGCCGACGTCTTGCGCTTTTGCCGCGAAGAATTGCTTGCTGACAACTATTTTCACGCGGTGTTGGAAGCTGTGAAAAGCGTGGCTGACAAACTTCGGACACAAACCGGATTGACAGACGACGGCGCGCCACTTGTTGACCGCGCACTTACCGGCGACCCGCCGATGTTGGCTATCAACCCCCTGAAAACCGAAAGCGAAAAAAGCGAGCAAAAGGGCTTCGCTAATTTGCTGCGCGGCACATTCGGTATGTTCAGGAATACGACGGCCCACGAGGCGCGGATTAAGTGGCCGATGGCCAAAGACGATGCAGAAGACCTGCTTTCGCTTGTCTCCTTGATTCACCGACGTTTGGACGCAGCGAACATGCCGCCCCGCGTGTAAGCCCCCGAGGAGCTGGGCGTTTAGCCGCCGGCCATCACCTTGGCGGAAGGCTCGAGAAATACGCCGCGATAGCCTCCATCTCCTCATCCGTCAATTTGCGCGTCACATAGTCCATCTCTTTGTGCACGTGCTTCCCGGTGTGAAACGCGTGCAATTGATTTAGAAGATAAACCTCCCCTCGCCGGCAACATGCAGCTTTCTTCCTTCGACCCTCGAACCTTCGAAGCGATTGGGTAGACAATTGGGACCAGTTACGACAAATTCGGCGGGTGAAACTGAGTGGAGAGTTAGGGGAAGTCTTCGACCGCCTGCGGCGAGACGAACCTCCGGAGGGCTTCGAGGATACCAATCGGCGGACAAAATCTGCCGGTCCGCTCCACGCATTGGTGTGATCGCTAATGACCTATGGGGCCGCCATCTCGATTATACTGATTGCGGGCATCGTTGCTGCGATAGCAACCGCGTTCCTGCACCACATTACTGAGTTCGATCTGCGCCGTCACCATCATGATGTCGGTTCAGTTGTCTTTCTGCAGCTGGGTGTCGTATTCGCTGTGCTCCTTGCCTTTGTGATCAACGAGGTCTGGAGTGAGTATAACGAGTCAGCGGAGGCCGTTGATATCGAGATCAGTTCTATGCACGGCGTCGCCATGATCGCGGCGACACTTGAGCCCGCACAGGCGAAAACGGTCCTCGCGGCAGAGAAGGCCTATCTGGAAGCCGTCGTCCACCGTGAATGGCCCATCATGGCGCAAAATCGCCAAGGGGACCTCGAAACCGCTCACAAGTTCCTAGTCCTGTTGCAGGACGCGGCGAGACTGGGGCTGACTGAACCTGAACGGCAAGACACAAGGGCCGAAATTCTGTCACTTCTGGCACAGGCGCACACCCGGCGCGAGACGCGAATCTTTCAGGCGAGCAATGGTATCCCAGTCCCGCTGTGGTGGGCGCTGATCGGCTTCACGATCATGCTGTCACTCTTCGTCTCGTTTTCCGGGATCAAATACCGGTTGACAGCTGTCGCCATGGCAGCGTCCTTCACGGTTGGCATCGTGAGTATCCTCGTCGTTGCAAGGCTTCTCGATTACCCGTTCGAGGGGGCGCTGGCCTTGCCTCCGGCAGGCTTCATCGACGTCATCGGCAAGGTCTCAGATCTTCTCAGCCATGTGTCCGAACACTAGGCTGCGGAGCTTCGACAGCTTTTTCCTAGCTACACAAAGCCGGCGCCTGGCAAGGCACGCAGCCTACAACATGGACCAGGCTGTCGCGGCGACTCTCACCCTGGTTGAGAAGAAGCTCGGCGCTCTGCCGCTTGAGCGATCAACAGGAATTGATCATGGCCTACGGCGCTGTGCCTAACGCCCAAACGTTGCAAGCGAAATGTTGCGTATGATTAAAACGGGTGAAGTGCTGTCAGAATATCGACTTCTGCCAACCGGAGGAAATGCTCGTGAGATTATGGATTGCGGTTTGTGCCGCGGCAATCGTTTTCGCTTTCGGTCAAGGGATGTCTGCATCGGCCCATATGGAAACCGCCGGCAAGCTGAAAATCGGCCATCCGTGGGTCCGCGCGACGCCGGCGGGCGGCGCCAGCACCTATGCCTGCATCATCGAAATCAGCAATGAAGGCGATGAGCCCGAGACCCTTCTCGGAGCGAGCATCGAAGGCGCGGGCAAGGGCGCGATCTGGCAAATCATCGAAAAAGACGGCAAATTCACTTCAAAGCCCGTCGAACACGGGCTCGTTATTCCGCCCCATGGCAGCTTAGAGCTCAGCCCAGAAACCTATCAAATCCGGTTCGGCAAAGTCACTAAAACTTTGAGCGAGGACACGATGGTCGAAGGAACGCTCGAATTCGAAAAGCTCAAAAGCGTGAAGATTAATTTCGCGGTCGAGCCGGACGACACTGCGCCCAAGGAGGAGGTTACTCCAGGACAATAGCTTCCACATGACCGCGGCGGGTGTGAAGCATGGCGGCCAGTATCAATGCGGCACTTGCGCGGGAGCGCCCGTGACAGCAGGCGCGCTGAATGCAAGCAAGGGTCAAATCCGGCGCGCCGCTTCGCCGATAATGAAATCGCCTTCGGTTCCGTCCGAGAACCGCACTCTCCCGCTGGAGCACCCCCCCTTATCCGTACAGTTTGTAAAGGTCACAATTCCGGTTCGGCCATCGGAGCAATGAAAGACATTAATACCGCCCGGGTCGCTCGAGCACGTGGTTTTGCCATTTGACATGCTAATGGTCTCAGTGCCGGGTCCGTTATACGTCTCAGTCCCGCGAAAGATTTCGCCACGCTGAGTGATGACCGCCATAGGTATGGCGCAGCCGCCGAGACAGAATGCGCAAGCCACGGCGGGAAGAATTCGGTGAAATAATGACAAGGCGCCTCATGCCTTAAATCCCCTTTTGTTCGAAAGGCCAAGCGGACAACTACTCCGTCAGCCAAAATGTGGGGGTCCCGGTCTCTGAGCCGTTAGCATATCTGAGCCAATCACGCCCGTACTGTCGCACACACGCTTTATCGGGGGAAAAATTCGTGGCTAATTCAAGGCGTTTCCTGCGGTTAGCCGGTGCGAGCGAATTCGTGCAATGCGCCTTTGGCAAAGTCGGTGCATGGCGTATAAACTCCTCAGTTACCTATAACGCGCGTGCTCAGGCGCGGGCGCCGTGATCCCATGCCCTGGAACCCGGTGGTTTTGCGCGAAGGCGCCGCCAGCTGCCGCTCGAGACATTTCAGCAAGGACGACGTATGAACAAAATTTACCCCGATGCCCGCTCCGCGATGGCGGATATTCTTAAAGATGGAATGACCTTAATGTCCGGAGGCTTCGGCCTTTGTGGCATCCCGCAATTATTAATTGAGGCAATTCGCGATCTTGGTGTCAAGGATTTGACCGTGATCTCGAACAACGCAGGCGTCGATGGCGTGGGGCTCGGGATCCTGCTCGAAACGGGGCAAATCAAGAAAATGGTGTCCTCCTATGTCGGCGAGAATAAGCTTTTTGCCGAGCTCTTTCTTTCCGGCAAACTCGAGCTTGAATTCAATCCGCAAGGCACGCTTGCCGAGCGCATCAGGGCGGGCGGAGCGGGCATTCCAGCCTTTTTCACAAGGACCGGCGTTGGCACTGTCATTGCGGAGGGCAAAGAGCTGCGCGACTTCGACGGCGCAACTTATGTCATGGAACGCGGGCTCGTCGCCGATGTCTCTATTGTCCATGCTTATAAGGGGGATACCGAAGGCAATCTCATCTATCGCAAAACGGCGCGCAATTTTAATCCGATGATGGCGGCGGCCGGTAAGGTCACGGTGGCGCAGGTCGAGCATCTGGTTCAAGCCGGCGAATTCGATAAAGACGCGATCCACACGCCCGGCATTTTTGTCCAACGCATCGTGCACACGCCAAATGTCGCCAAGCTCATCGAACAGCGCACCACGCGCCCCCGCGCTGCCGCTTAAGGAGAATTTTTTATGGCCTGGACAAGGGATCAGATGGCGGAGCGCGCGGCCAAGGAATTGCGCGACGGATTTTATGTCAATCTCGGAATCGGAATTCCGACGCTGGTCGCTAATTTCATTCCGCCCGGAATGGACGTTCAACTCCAAAGCGAGAACGGCATGCTCGGCATGGGGCCTTTCCCTTATGAAGGCGAGGAGGATGCCGATCTCATCAATGCCGGCAAACAGACGATCACCGAGCTTCCGACGACCAGCTATTTTTCTTCCGCCGACAGTTTTGGCATGATTCGCGGGGGCCATATTGACCTTGCGATTCTTGGAGCGATGGAAGTGACCGGGCGCGGCGACCTCGCCAATTGGATGATCCCCGGAAAAATGGTGAAGGGCATGGGCGGGGCGATGGACCTCGTTGCCGGAGTCAAGCGGGTCGTCGTGGTCATGGAGCATTGCGCGAAGGACAAGCCGAAACTTTTGCATAAATGCACGCTGCCGCTGACCGGCACGGCCGTCGTCGACCTCGTGATCACGGATCTCGCGGTTTTCGAAATCGACAAGGACGGAGGCACGGGCATGACGCTGATCGAGCTCGCCGACGGCGTCGCACTCGACGAAGTTCAGGCGAAGACCGAGGCGGCGTTCAAGGTAGCCCCGAACCTCAAGACCAAGGCGGCCTAAACACGCGGTCCGCCGCTCAGCGTCGGCTGATGTCCCCGCTGAGTATCGGCTTGACGTCAATAATTGGCGTACCAAACGACCATACAACAGCTCTAGGAAATATTTTTTTAGAATGATTCTAGAAATGTTTCACGTGAAACATTTTCGTCCGATTCGGCCCGAAAATCTTACAAGGGGGAGGACAGCGGCCCCGCTTTCAATTTGTAAGGTCGATCGAATTTTTGGTGCAATTCGAGTTGGGCACCGGATGCGCCCATCGTGGCCCGGGCAGTTGCTCAAAAGCATTTCAAGTGTAAGATTGCGCCTTTCTGCGGCTGCTTGGGGAAACTGAGACAGTGGAGCTTGGCCTATTGTGTCGGGAAATGGTAAGCGAAAAGGACAGAGGGGCTGCCGCCACGGCGAAAAGATGCTTGGAGAAAATTGGTCGCAGTTGCAATGTGAACTCCTGAACGATTTCGAGGTTGGTGACCGATTGACCTTGATCGACGCTAATCCAAAGCGGCGTTGCGCTCAGCTCATGACGATGTTGCAAGGATTGTGGGATGATTCTAGCTATATTTCAGAACGAGCGCGTCTACGAAGGCAATGTGAATCTCCTGAACGCGGTCTATCCGATGCCGAGCCTGTCGCCGGTGGTTGTAGGCGAGATTACGCAACGATTTTTTGGCAATCGGTACCCAACAACGCCACCTCTGTTCCGCGAAGACTCGTTCGATCCAACAACGCGGATAAGAAGGGGCCGAATTTACTGCTTGGACAATCCGCAAGGCCAATATGACGCTCAGCGGGTCAACCATTACCCTTACGCGCCGCCTACTAGTGATAGAGCGCGGTTCTATAACATGACCACCTATTGCTCATCGCAGCCCGCCGGTCCGGCACCGGCATCTATGAGGCTGCTCATTTTTCTCGGCGATGCAGGCTATAAAACAGCCTGGCATGTCATTGGGGTCGAGCGGCTGTTCAACGGCGAAACTCTTTTCACGCTCAAGTCGGCAAATACTCTTGGAACCTTGCCCAATCTAGACGAGGTTGCCCTACCGACAGAAAGGCGCAAACAGATTTGCGAGGGATTCGAGAAGGTTGCCGACGCGGCATATAAATATATGCCCGTGCCCATTGTAGATGTTTGCCGCGAATTTGCCCGCGTCATACTCGCCGCTTGGCTTCCGACTGTCGGACAACCGGAGCCGCAAGGCGACGATTTGGGGGGCGTGATTAAGGCAGTTCCGGACAATCGCGTCGGCATCAAATCTGCCGCCGGAATCGTCAACCGGTTACATTCGCGCGGAAAGTCGTCCGAACAGGAACTCCAAACCCAGAAAGGATACGATATTCGCGAAGTCTCCGACGAAGACGGAGAGCTATCGGTTTCGCTAGTGGGGTTTTTGCTCAGGGAGTTGGGGTGGGCCAAATGACCCATAGCGAGAGTGGTGGAGGTGAACATGAAGAAGTCGGCAATCGCCTTCGCTGTCCTCGCCGTGGTCCTCTTTGGTACCAATCCAACGCAAGATGAGTATGTATCGTGGCTCAAACAGCAGGCTACCAAGGAAGCTGCAGGAGACGAATTCGGAAGGGCTCTGATGTCAATATTTGGAGGCCCTGTTTTTAATCTGACCACCACCCGCGAAGATTTTCTTCTGTTCTCGATATACCACACCGACTTGGGAAAAGGCGCGAAGATCGATGTATTGGGGCTGTTGCATCATTTCGTGCCAATCAATCAACTCAGCTCGAGGCCCCCTCACGTCGTGACGGCTGACGCCGAAGGACATTGGTTGCCTGAGGATGGCTATACATGGATAAACAATCCTCCAATCCCAGGTGACCTACGCGTCAAATGGACCCCTGGAAGGCTCTCTTCGAACAACCCTCACGTCGTGTCTGCTGATGCGGAAGGACATTGGCTGCCTGAGGATGGGTATACGTGGATAAACAATCCACCGATTGCAGGAGACTTCCGCGTCAAATGGACCCCCGGACGGCTCTCTTCGAAGAACCCTCACATTGTGTCGGCTGACACGGAAGGACGTTGGTTGCCCGAGGATGGATATACGTGGGTAAATCCGCCGGTTGCGGGTGACTTCCGTGTTAATTGGTCGCCCGGACGCCTCTCTTCAAAGAACCCCCATGTAGTGGCGGGTGATGCCGAAGGACGCTGGTTGCCCGAGACGGGGTATACGTGGGTAGATCCAACGGTCTCGGGTGATTTCCGAGTCAAACAGGATCGCTAAAAATCCTTTTACGCGGGAAGAGCGGCGAAAGGCGGGCTCAAGGCGCGTACCCAAAGTTGAACCGAATATGAACCAACGCAAGCGCGACCCCAAGAGCGATGCTGCATACATATGTTGGATACAAGGCACTCGCGCTTCAATGTATAAGCACTTTATTTTAATGACTATGTGCTTTCGGTAGCAGTCTCGGTTCGCCTCCGACCGCTCCCGCAAAAGCGCGGTCATCGGAACAATCTATTTTTGCTACAAATCGCTGCCCCTAAAGATCGAAGCGGCATTCCGCAAGCCGTTGGTTCTACTATACTCCGGTTACGCCGGTGATTTTCTTGTCGTCCGCACCAAAAGTTTCCGCGGCGCCTCGGTTTGAACTTTTGCGATTATCCCATGTCCCACCTTCGGGCGGGCACCGCGCATTTCCCGCTCGCTGTCGAATTTCCCCGCAGGTGAGGTCGATATAAGGAGGGCTTTGGTTTTACGCCCACTCTGCCGACGCGGCGGCGAGCACAGGGGCGATCATGCGCATGAGGGTGCGGACCGCACGAAAACTGCGGTTCGGATTTTTGGGCGCCTCAAATTCCGTCAATTCGAAACCAACGATCTCGCTCGCACGGACGATGTCGCGCGAGAGAGCGTTGAGCGCGGAGGGACGTAGCCCCCGCGCTATGTGATATTCGGCAGGCAAGATGTGAAGCATGTCGGCGCGGTGACGACCTAATAGCCGATCAATCTCGGCTTCACGGCCGCGCGTCGGGTTTCTTCACCTCGCAGAGCATATCCGAATGGATGTTCAGACCGATGTTGGTGAGGTTGTAGAGCTGTTCGCTGGCGATCAGCCAGACGATCTCGCAGATTTCACGCTCGGAATAGAACCGAGCCATGCGGGCAAAGGTGTCCGGTTCGACCTTCTTGTCTCTGGTTAATTCCGTTGCGTAGTTGAGCGCCGCACGCTCCGCGTCGGTGAAAAGATTGCTGGTCTTATAGTGCTCCAGCGCTTCGAACTTGGCGTCGTTCATCGAGGCTTTGATCGCGGCCCATCTCCCGATGTCGATGCAGAAGCCGCAAACATTGACCCTTGCCACTTGCTGCCGAATGAGCGCGGCCGTTTCGCGATTGAGCCTGAGCTTCTTGTCGAGCCGACTGACCTTTCCGTAGAACATCATGAACGCTAGTGGCAGCCGCGCCGAATGCACCTTCAGAGGCGTGAACACCTTGCCGAATTGCCTTCGCATCATGGCGAACATCAGCTTCAGGATCAGGCTCCGAGGCTTTTCGATTGGCGGAAGGAAGGTATCCATCTGCGACTCGATTCTCGCACTGCCAGCTGACGATGTTTGAATGACGCTCATGTTCCTTTTCCTTTCTCGCCTCTGCCCGTTACGGCGTTTGGCGCACTCTCAAACCGGGCCATCTCGGCGCGGCCATGACTTAGTCTAGCTTTGAATTGTGCCGGCAGACTTCAATCTATCCGCGCCACTACCTGCTCAAGCGCAGCGACGAACCGCGGCCACCCGCCTTTGGCGCCCTGGTAGGCCTGCTGCTGATCCGGCCGGAAGCCCGACTGCTCCATGCGCAGGTGGGTCCCCGTGCTCGTAGGGGTGAGAGTCCACGTGACGACACTCTCGAGACCATAGGCCGCCCACGTGTAAGACAGCGTTCTGTTCGGCTCGACTGCCAGGACCCGACAGTCGACAGCGCCCCAGTCTGCGCTAAGATTGAAACGGTGATCCACAACAGGCTTGAAGTCGTTCTTCATGAGCCACTCCTCGATCAGGTGTGGTTGCGTCAGCGCGCGCCAGATCTTTTCCGGCGGATGAGGTATCTCACGTTCGACAACGACGGAGAGCGTTTCGGTCGCGGGTTCGCTCATTGGTCCATCCTTTTCAATAGGTCTTCGAGGCGATCGAACCGGTCGTGCCAGAAGGCCGCATAGCGATTCATCCAGTTGAGCAGGGGCGTCAGGCCTTGCGGCCGTGCGCTATAGTGAGTCTCGCGTCCCTTGGGGCGGTCGCGTACCAAGCCCGCAAGCTTGAGGACTCCTAAGTGCTTGGAGACCGCCGGTTGCGAGACGCCCGAGTGGCCGGTCAGCTCTCCCACGGTCTGTTCGCCATCGCGACACAGCCGCTCGAAGATTGCCCTGCGGGTTGGATCGGCAAGGGATTTGAAGACGGCGTCGGCAGCGGCGTGCATCACGATACCAATAACTGACCAGTTATGAATTGAACCGATAACTCTTGAGTTATGAGATTGTCAAGAGAGAAGTGGCGGGAAGCATCGCAGCCACGCACCGCCGGATTCGGGCGTGCTGGGCGGGTTCGCCTCTAAACCACGCGGGCAAACACCAAAACATCGACCCGTTTGGCGCCGCCGCGCAAGAGCGCGCGCGAGGCGGCGTTCGCGGTTGCTCCCGAAGTCATGACGTCGTCGATGAGCACGATTGCCCGGCCTTCGATGCGCCCGCCCATTCCTTCCGCGATCTGAAACGCGCCTTGCAAATTGAGCGCCCGCTGCGCGCGCGAAAGGCCAACTTGCGGCGGCGTCGGCTTGACCCGCGCGAGGACGAAAGGATCGGCCGGAACGCCGCAGCGGGCCGAGACGGCTTGCGCCAAAACACTGGCCTGATTGAACCTGCGCGAAGTGAGGCGCGCGCGATGCAAGGGGACAGGCACGAGGAGCTCGGCCTCATCCAAAAGCTCGCGGCCGGCCCGCGCCATCCAGTTTCCGATGGGCCTAGCGAGCTCCATCCGGTCATAATATTTCAGCCGGTGGACCAATTGCCGGACCGGCCCATCATCGAAATGCGCGACAGCCCGGGCGCGGGCATAGACCGGAGGATCGCTCACCGCTTCCGGCGAAAGCATTTCCTCGCTGCCGTAATCCATGGCAAAGGGCGTGCCCAGCCGGTTGCAAAAAGGCCGCTCGATAAAAAGCACTTGCGCCCAGCAGGCGGAGCAAAGTGCCCCGGGAGTCTCGGTGGATTTCCGGCAGCATAGGCAGGCGGGCGGAAACACAATATCGGCGGCGGCGCGCGCGAGGCCGCGCAGCGGCGCCAAGCTACGAGGCGCAGCCGCATGCCGCAGATAGCTGAAAAGAGCCCGCGAGACCGGCGCCCATGCGGCGATGCTAAGAGTTCTCAAGGCGGTCCGAATGCCAAAACTTCGCGCGTAAAAATTTCTCTGACTTCCGAAAACGGTTGCTGTTTGTCATTGTATATGACGGCGCGATGCTGAAAAAGCCGCCAGGGCATCGCCAAAGTCTCGCCAGGCTTATCGGTTACAAACGGCCCCAATTCCCATCCATCGGGAAGCGGTTTCCAAAAAAATTCGACCGACAAATTCTTCCGCACGGGATTTAAGCTCCGCACCGCCCGGCCAAAAGGCGTATCGGTCGTTGTCAGCACATGGTTAATGTGCGGGCCGACACGGCTCGGCACATACCAATTGTCAGCCTCGACAAGCACATGGCCGCCGCAGGAAAGCTCCACATGCCGGTAGGTGACTTCTTCTTGCGCGCCGATTTGAAGTCTTCTCCGCTGTTCATCCGAGATAGGTTTCTGCGTGCCAGGAATGAGTTTTGCGTGGACGGCGGCGCCGGACGCCAGCTTGTGATCGGCGCACCATTTGTCGAGAATTTCGGTCGCGGTACAGGAGGCGCACAGGAGTTGGGCGTTTAAGGTTTCGATGAGGGCCAAAATCTCAACCCGCGCGAGCATGGTGTCGGGCCATGGAGTTCCTTTCGGCTCTAGGGCAGGTTCGGCCAATACGCCAGTGGCGCAGAGGTTTAACGTCACGATGGTTCCGATCCAGCAGTGGCGCAATCTGGGGAATCCGTAGACAGGCGAGCGGCCGGCAGACAAGCACCAAATTCCTTGCGAAGCAATTCCCATATTTTGCCTTGTGAGACCCTAAGGATTCACTCGCGCGTGCGACCAAATAAGTTCCTGCCTTGCGCGCCGCCATTTAAATCCTATAGTCTAATACGCCGGAGCTGAAGACAAGGAGGGACGAAAAATGACGGGGGCGCTGCTCGTCACCAGCCAGCTTAACCACACCGTTCGGGAGTACGACGGGACAACCGGCGGCTTCTTCAAAGTGGCTGCGTCCGGCGGCGCCCTGGGCGATCCGCTCGGCCTTGCAATCGGTCTCGACGACAACCTGCTCGTCTCGGATGGCCAGACCAACCAAGTGAAGCGCTACGACGGCGCCACCGGTGCGTTCATCGACGTGTTTGCTTCAACCAACCTCGCAGGTCCTGAGGGTATGACCATCCACCAGGGCGTTCTCTATGTAACTAACTCGAATTCGCCTCAGGGTGTCCAGCGCTTCGACGCCGCCACGGGCGCGAACACCGGCAGCTTCGTACCCTCGCTCGACAACGCCAGCCCGCGCGACGTGAAGGTGAACCCCGCGAACAACCGCCTTTACGTGCTCTATTACAATCGCGCCACCGTCGAGACGTTCGATCTCTCGACGATGGCGACCTTCGGCTTACTGATGCCCGCTGGCAGCCCGATCGGCTCCGGCGGTCTGTATACGCCATCGGCCATGGCGTTTGGCCCCGATGGCAACCTCTACATTTCTGGCGGCACGTTCGGAGGGAATCTTGGCGTCCGGCGCTACAACCCAACGACGGGGGCGTTCATCGACTTCTTCGCCAACACCGGCAGCGACCTCTACGTGCCAATCGGAATCACCTTTGGTCCCGACAACAACCTCTACGTCGCTACCCAAAACGCTGCCAATGTGATGCGTTTCAATTATCCAACCGGGACATTCATGGATTTCTTCGTTCCGGACGGCGGTGGCGGGCTGACATCACCGTTCCACCTGACTTTTGGAGCAGGTCCGGGAACAACCCTAACCTACACCTTGGATCGAGATTGCCTGTGCAACGTAGACGATCCCGGCATGCGCTGGCAGATTGAGGGCGGCAAAGTGCTGGAGAACGGCACCCACGTCGCCAACTACTCCAGCGTGAAGCGGGTGAGCTGTGGAACGACGGAGCAGAACACTGCCCAGCTATGGGTTACGCTTTTCTTCTTAGGTGGGAAGCCGCCTGAGAACATCACCCTGCATGGCGCCCACGACTTCGATAGCGGAGGCGAGATCGGGAGTGTCAGCGCGGCGTCCTCGGCTTATTCCGCGTATATAGGAAAGCAGTTCAAACGCGTCGCAAACATTCTGACCATCGGATAGACGGCCAGAACGACTTATTGATATTTCTCCTGCCAACTTGGGCAAGTTCCCAGGTTGCGGCTCTCCTTTTCGCCGCGTCCGCACGGCTTTCCCCAAATGATGGATGATTGATGTTCCAAAATCTTTACCGTTGGACTCTGAGCCTCGCCGAAAGCCGGCACGCGCCCTGGGCGCTCGGCGTCATTGCTTTTGCCGAAAGCTCGTTCTTCCCGGTTCCGCCGGACACGATTTTGATCCCGATGTCGCTTGCGAGGCCAATGCGCGCCTGGGTCTATGCGGCCATTTGCACGCTTGGTTCGGTCGGTGGCGCCGTGCTTGGCTATGCGATCGGCGCGCTGCTTTACGAGACGGTTGGCAAATGGCTGATCGACCTATACGGCTATGGCGCACGGGTCGATCAATTCCGCGCGCTCTACGCGCAATGGGGCTGGGCGGTCATTCTCTTCAAGGGCCTAACGCCAATTCCGTTCAAGATCGTGACGATCACGAGCGGGCTTTTAGCCTATAACATTCCCCTCTTTATCCTGCTTTCGTTTCTCACCCGCGGCGCGCGGTTTTTCGTCATCGCAGTATTGCTGAAACATTTTGGCGAGCCGATCAATGGGCTGCTCGAAAAATATTTCGGCTGGTTTTTGGTGATCCTGGTGCTTATTGTCATCGCCGGTTTTTGGATTGCCGCGCGCCTGATTTGATAATTGCGATGCGCTCCAAACCTCACTTGCTCATTGCGCTTGCCATTCTCGCGATTGTTGCGGTCTCGATCGCGGGCGCGCTGATCTTCGAGGCTCTCGGATATATTCCTTGCGAGCTCTGCCTCAAGGAGCGCATCCCCTATTATGCGGCCATTCCTTTGGCCGCTCTTGCGGCCCTATTTGCCGCGCGCGGTCACAAAAAACTTTTGCGCGCGGCCTTCGCCGGGCTTGCTCTAATTTTTGCCGCGAGCGCGCTCTTTGGCGCCTATCACGCCGGCGTTGAATGGGGATTTTGGCCTGGGCCCGCGGAATGCAGCGGCGTGCTCGAGCACGCCCGCTCGGTTGAGGATTTTTTGCGCCAATTGCAAAGCGCGAAGGTGGTGCGTTGCGATGCCCCTGCGCTGCGAATCTTGGGATTATCGCTCGCAGGCTGGAATGCGGTCATATCAGCCGGAGTGGCGGCATTGGCGATCCTGGCGGCAGAGCGTTTAGCAACGGCCGCGAGAAATGACTCATAGTCTGAAGGAAAATTCTGCCGTTCAAAAAACATCGCATATTCCGGGGCTCCTTCGAGCATATTTGCGAATCTGCGGCGCACGGCTTCGATGTTTGCTGCGTCCGCCTCTGGTTCACTGTAGCCGGAGCGAATATTGCTTTGACGATTACGGGGTTGCGATTCTTGCACCAACAACGCCGGCGCGCTCCAAATGGGCGGCCGCGCGGAACGCCGTTTCCTCCTGCCAAGGACGGGCGATCAGTTGCACCGCAACCGGCATGCCGCCCTGCGGGTGGACGGGCACCGCCACCACGGGCAGGCCAATGAAGCTGATCGGCTGCGTATACAGGCCAATGTTCGGCCGGGCGAGCACCTCACGATCACCGAGGCGCAGCGTGGCCTGTCCGATAAAAGGGGCGACGCATGGCGTCGCGGGCGCCAGCAGGAGATCGAACCGCTTGAACAATTCCGCGGCTTGCTCTTGAAACCAGCGGCGCAGACGTTGAGCGTGTATCAGCACGGCAGAAGGCAGCAGGACACCTGCCAACAACCTGTCGCGCGTGGCAGGATCAAAGTCACCGGGACGTGCGCGCAGATCGGCTAAATGGAGCGCCGCAGCTTCGGCAGCCGTTGCACAGAAAGCGGCAGCGCGGGCACGGGCTGCCCCCGGTAATGACACGGTCGGGCCGCCGCCAAGTGCTTTGGCTACCTCGGCCAGTGCCGCCAGCGCCTCGGGGCCTGCGCTGTCCTGGAACCAGTCGCCCAGTGTGGCGGCCCGCAACGGGCGAAACGAATCGAGCGCGGGCAGCACACACTCGACAGGCCGCTGCGCGCAGCACTTATCAGAGAGATCTGGCCCCTGCAACACATCGTACACCAACGCGAGATCAGCGGTGCTGCGGGCAAAAAGACCCACATGATCGAGATCGCTCACAAAGGGATAGGTTCCCGTCCGCGGGAGTCTGCCAAAAGTGGGCTTTAGCCCGAATACGCCGCAAAACGAGGCGGGCACACGTATCGAACCATTGGTGTCGGTGCCGAGGCTGAACGGCGTCATTCCGGCTGCGACAGCGGCGGCTGAGCCCCCGGACGAGCCTCCGGCAATACGCTGCGGGTCGTGCGGATTGCGCGTCACCCCGTAATGCGCGTTCTCGGTGGTGAAGCCATAGGCGTATTCATCCATGTCCTGCGCGCCAATCGGGATTGCACCGGCCCGCCGTAGGCGGGCAACGACCGTTGCGTCTGACTTGGCGGGGGGATTTTCCTGGTTGATCTTGGAGCCAGCGAGGGTGACAAATCCGGCTACGTCATAGAGATTTTTGACGCCGAACGGGACGCCCGTAAGTGGCCCTGGCACTTCGCCCGCGGCAATGCGCGCGTCGAGCGCTCTTGCTTCTTTGAGTGCAACTTCACCGTAGAGCGAGGTAAAGCAATTGAGGACAGGATCCCGCGTTGCGACCACGCTCTGAACGGCGGCGATAACATACTCCCCGCTGACACGACGGGCGCGAACGTCAGCGGCGATCGCCCCGGCCGCAGAGTGGATGTCGATCACGCGCGGAAGACCGGTGCCGGCTCCGTGTCAAGCGGGAGCTCCACCTCCATAAACATTTTCGCCAGCACAAGGAGACGGTCCAGATTTTCAGCCACGCTAGCGGCGTATTCCGGTGAGATATTGAGTTCGAGCAGAGAACCCAGCGCCGCCACTGTCTCTTCATCCACTGCCATTGCGACTCCTCCGCAAAATTATCCCATGTTCCGGTGCTTGCCGGGCTATTGCGAAGCTCCTGGTACCCGGCTAGCCGAGACCATGATCGAAGGGGCCGAGGGCTGAAAAAATGCCCTAATCTTCGCTGAGGAATCGGGATAGATTCTGGTTGGCTTTAGCATAAAATATAGCTGCATTGTCCACGCAAGCGTCAGATTTAGTCAAACGGATTTCCTGGCTCAAATAGAAACTGATCGTTTCTTTCACGGATGTCTTCCATTCATCCCAAGTCACCTTGCGCCCAGTTAACATTTCGCACTCTTGGTGCAGCTTTTCCACATTGGACCGAAAGCTCTCGTAATCGCTCGCGAGCCCAGCGAGATCGGCTGCTCGAACCGCTTTTTCCTCATTGGAGGTGAACTCCGCTTCTCGCAGGGTGCTAAGAATGGCCGCAACTACGCTTCTGATGGTATCTTCAGGAATAGCTTCCGCGCGCAAGCACTGGGCGGCGAGGTGGGCGGAATACTCTTCCTTGCTGGTAAAACCCTTGCTTATATGGCTTTCGTGGTAACCCGCATCATGAAAAAGTAGTGTGTAATAGACGACGTCGCTATTTATTGGCACGCCCTCCTTAAGGCAACGTTCCACCAATACTGCTCCTGCTGCCAACGTTGCCAGTACATGGTTGAAGCTATGGTAGGGCATTTGGTCGCTATAAAGTTTTGCTGCGACCTGCTCAAGATGAGCGTTACGGATTGCGTCGAACTGCATTAGGTTGGTTCCGAGGCTTTCGACGCTCAGGCCATCTTTGACGGTTCCTCTCGACGAGAGGGTATATCCTGCAAGAAGAAACGGCGAAAACCTGTGCCTGAATTTGATATCTTTTTACGAGGTATCCGGCCCCGTGCTTGCGGCAGACATCAGCCGTCTCCGTACCCAGCTCGTTCAAAACGCCAACAATCTGCGCTTCGGTAAACCGTTTGCGCTTCATCGTCTAGCCCTCCCAAAGGGCCAGACTCCAGCTCAACTCGAATTAATTTGCGGGGGCAACGTCACATGGCTATGACGCCCCGGCGTCCAATTGGCTCGGAACCGCTGCCTCGGCGGCCTCGATTTGCAGCGGAAGAAGGATAGGCGCGGGGAAGCAAAGGACATCGTCGGCCGCGAGACTGAGGTCGTCTTTGCCACGACGCCGCACAAGGCTCAGGCCATGCGGGGGCGAGTGGAGCGCAATGCCCCCTCATCCGCTTCCCGCCACCTCTCCCGCAAGGATGGCCAGGTACGGCCAAATCGCGGCAAAATTAACTTTTCGGCGGCCTGCCAGATGCTTTGCGAGTAACTAGTTAAGTCAAGAATTATACCGGTAGGCCCAAATGGGCCTTACGGCGATTGCATATACTAGGTGATAGTGGCGCCCAAGGAGAGCGCGCATGGCATATTGCAGCAGCGGCCTGGACGAGATTTTAGAAATTTGCACCGAACCGGCAATTGACGAGTCGCAGTTTCGCGAGGCGATGAGCCGGGTCGCCGCCGCGGTCCATATCGTCGCAACCGATGGACCGGCGGGGCTTGGCGGAATCACCGCAACCTCTGTCGCATCGATCACCCTCGAACCGCCGATGATGTTGTTTTGTATCAACAAAAAATCGCCATCGGCGACGCGGGTCATCAAGAATGGCGTGTTTTGTATCAACACGCTTATCGCTTCGCAGGAGGCCTTGGCGAATGTTTTTGCAGGCCGGACCGGTCATCATCTCGAGGAACGATTCACTTGGGGCGAATGGACCAAGCTCGTAACCGGGGCTCCGGTGCTGAAACGCGCGGGCGCGGTATTCGACTGCCGTCTTGCCGAGGTCAAGGAAGTCATGACACATTTCGTCATGATTGGTGCTGTCAAGGCAGTGAACTACGCCCAGCAAAGCTGCAATTTCATCTATGCGTCTCGCGCCTACGGACGCATTTGAGTGCGGGCAAGGCCTAAGACAGCACACAAGGGACGGGATTTGGCCGGCGTCGGTGCGACACGTGACCCGCACGGGCCCGTCCCCCCGGGTCGAGTTCCTCGCGCATCCAGGGACGTGAGGACACCTGCGAGGCGCATCGGTCGCGATTTTGCCGTGCCGTGGGTTGCTTGAATTGGATTGAAACGAAACGCAAAATTGGTGTACACATGCTCTGCGTTTTATTTATTTTGCTCAGCGGGAGCTGAGATTCTTTAAATTGTGCATATGTGCTTACTTTAGTGATTTTGGTACATTTTGAGCCGTATTGAACTGAGGCAGACATGAATAGCTATACGCCAGCCAGCGATTGGCAGCGGAAATCAGTCCAGGTTCCGCCGCCGGAACCCAGTATTTTCAATATTCAACAGCTACCCGGGATATTTCTCCGGCGATGGTGGATAGTGTGCAGCTTTTGTTTACTCATTTCGCTCGCCGGAATTGCGATTTTATTCTCCTTGACTCCCCGCTACGACGCGACTGCGTCGATTCTCATCGAACCGAAAACGCCTGGATCAATTGGTCCTGGAACGAACTTCGGCGCGGTAGTCATGGTCGATAAGGCCAAGCTCGACAGCATCGCGGCGATTATCGTATCGCACGAATTGCTAGAGCCTGTCGTCAAGTCGGAAAAGCTCTATGACGATCCGGAATTCGGCGCGGTTGGGCCGGGCCGCGTGAAGCGCGTTCTTTCATTACTCCCTGGGCATCTATTCTCTACCAAACAACCCGATCAACAGGACCGCATCGATGCCGCGGTAGCCCGCCTGCAGATGGCCACTTCAGTTACACGCGAATCTTTGAGCTATATCATTAGCGTTGAAGTTCGCTCCCGCGATCCAGTCAAAGCAGCGCAATTGGCGCAGGCCATCAGCGAGGCCTACATAAACGACCGGCTTCGGGTGAAATACGAGGCAGTGCAGCGCGACGCAGCATGGCTTGCGGACCGCCTCACGGAGCTGCGCCAGGAAGTCATCCGCAGCGAAGAGGCCGTCGCCCAGATTCGGCGGACGTATGGATTGACGGCAACCGATACGGGCGGAACATCGACGGTAGCTAGCCAAAAGATCACCGAGCTCAATAAAGCAATAGGCGCTGCGGAAACCGAACTTTCGCGCAAGCAGGCGAAAGTTGAACAGGCTCGCCGCGTTCGGCAATCCGGCGGCAACATTGAAGGGCTGCCAGAAGTCATGGCATCGAGCGTGATCACGACATTGCGGGCCCAGCAAGCCGAGATTATCCGAAAGTTGGCCGAAATGCAGCCCTTACCGACGCAGCGCGACATTGTTGCTCTCCGGCCCGATGCTATTCGGGAGCAAGAGGCACGCCGTGCGATTGAAGGCCAAATTTCTGCCGAAGTAGATCGTATCATCGCTAACCTAGAAAATGATTACGCGGCCTCCCGCGACCATGTTGATGGCTTAAAGCAGGAACTGGCCAGGCTAACTGGCCCAAGCAGCGTTGCGAAGGACGATGGGCAGGTAAAACTTCGAGACGCTCAAAGCGTTGCCAATGCCAACAGGCAGGTCTACGATTCATTTCTGAATAAATTGAAGGAATTGCAGCAGATCGAGACCAAGCAGGAACCAGAGGCGCGGATAATCGAAAAAGCCCGCGTGCCAGAATATCCGAGTTATCCAAATCGTCGACTTTTCATTTTCGCGTCTCTCGGTTTGGGATTATTGTTCGGCCTCGGGGGCGCTTTCGGTGCCGAGTATTTTAGCGCCGACCGGATGCAATCGTCTGCGTTTGTCGTTCCAACGCAAGTTGAGCAGATTTTGCGTCTTCCTATGTTGGCGAGCGTTCCGCTCCTCACCACTAAAGACAATAAGCAAAATGGGAGCGATCTTGAATTTCTCGATTATTTGGCTGCGAACCGGCAATCTCATTTTGCCGAAGCGCTGCGCAGCATCCGCTTTGGATTGCTGCGGGCAGATGGCGACAAGATAGGAAAAGTGATACATATTACCTCAGCTGTCCCCGGAGAAGGCAAGTCGACTCTGACTGCTGCGCTCGCTATGTCGGCGGCGCTTGCAGGGGCAAGAGTCGTTTTGATCGATTGTGATTTGCGTTGCCCGACGGCATCGAAATTATTTGGTCTGACAAAATCGGCAGGTTTCAGCGATTTGCTTTCCCGGCGCGCGGAATGGGATGAGATTGCAATCAATTACGCTGATTCGCCTTTGACAGTCGTGCCAGCAGGGAACTGCGACCAAAACGCGCTCGATCTGATCGGTTCGCAGCGAATGGCAGAGGTCCTAAAATTGACCGCGCAATATGATCTCGTTTTTCTCGACGGGCCTCCGGTCCTTCCAGTCTCGGACGCAGCAATAATTTCTAACCTAGCCGACAAAACCGTGCTCGTGATTGAATGGAACAAGACGGATCGCGATCTCGTTTGTCAGGCTGTTGATTGCATCAATCTCAACAAGGGCACCCTATCAGGGGTCGTGTTGAACAAAGTAAATTTGGCCGCGATCAAATCCTACGGTGGAAATTACAGCAAATACTATTCTAACATCGAAAAATATTACCAACGTGATTTTGTGTAAAACCGCCACGCCTGTTGCGGCGTGCGACCTCCCGCGCGCAATCGGTTCTATAATAACGATCGCGCCTGTCACGCCGCCGGCACCCAAATTTCTTAAATACCGCGCCGATACCAAGTCCGCCGCTGGCCGCCGCGCTATCTCGAATCAGCTCCGGCACCGCAGTGACCTTTTGTCCACGGCCAGGGTCGGCGACCAACTCGAGGACGATCACAGATCTTCGCTTGTCTGTATCAAGCCTTTTTGAACACAGCATTCTTGATCAGGTTCACGACGACCGTAACGATCGCGCCTGTCACGCCGCCGCCAGCCAAATTTCCAAGCGCCGCACCAATATCAAACCCGCCGCTAGCAGCAGCGCCCCCGAGTGCAGGGATCAGACTTTGGAGGATTGAGCCTCCGACCCCTCCGCCGATGGCGCCCGAAATCGTTTTGGCGAGAGGGCTGAGATCGATATTCTTCAAAATCCCGCCGACGGCGTTCCCGCCAACTGCTCCAGCCACAACCTGAAGAATAAGGTTGATAATCGTTCCTGACATATTTCCCTCCTCTTCGATGTTTGTGTCTACCTTGAAAGCCTCGGAATCAGCCATGCGTGACGCCGAGGCTCAGTTTTTCAAACACGACCCGCCTAGCTGGGATAAGCGCTTACTAGCGAAGCCATATAGCGCCTATTGCCGCGAGCAGCGCGCCGCCAATTATCACTACTGCGATGCTGCTTCTTAACTTTCCTCGTAATGTCCACATCGTCTCCTCCGGATTTTCCTTTTCACCGAGCTTGTGTATATACGATTATGTCGTAACTAACATAGGTTGAAATATACTGAGGTGAACCCGCAAGATCCGCAAATTGTCCCTTAAGGAGTTTGTTGCCCAAATCCGGGCAGCGGGTGGGCTCGTCATCACAGCCACGCGAACGAATGCCGTTCCGCCGACGATGATCGCGCCCGCCAACGACGGCGAAGATCTCGCGCCAAATCGCCGAGGGTACGCGGATTTGGGCAAGACTCAGCGCCGGACACTGTTCTCTGCCCCCCGCGTTTACGCTTTTGCGCACAAGCAGCATTTTTATGGTCGCTCGGCTCAAGGACCATCGTACGTTGTTGGGCTGCATCTAACGCGGCACCCAAGCGCCAATGAGCACGTCTTTTGAAACGATTACGCATATGCAACTTCCTAGCGTTCAGAATGGGGGCGTTGAGAACAGACCTTTCGGCCCCCCTTGTCCCGGAAAGCCAATGTGCACGAACCGCACGGAAGCGCGGAGGGTTCCCGTAGAGCAAATCGAAGCCAAATAAGCTCATATCTTCGGCGCGGTCCAAAGGACGATCTCGCGCATGACTCGGGCAAGCGACGCGTCAAGCGCCGCGGCGACCGCGGACGGTTCGCTCGACGGCACCGGAACATTGGCGGAAAACAACCGGCTTGCGATGGTGCGTCCGCTCGCAGCTACGAGTTCAGCCGAGATTTGAACCGACGCTTCGCCTCGAGCCGCATCGAAATCGAAGCGGCGCAGCGTTGTGTTGAGGGTTGCGTCGGCAAGGATTCCGGGACGGCCAACGGCGCGCAATAGATGCGCGTTCTGAAAGCTTTCGATGAGCCGGCTTTGAATGAGCGGCGGCAATTTGTCGGCCCATTGGGCGCCGGAGAGATAGGCGACGGATTGCGGGCCGGTGCGCACGACAATCTCGTTGGAATTGGCAGGCAGCGTTGCGTCCGGCACGGCAATGGCGAGCTGGCCACGGAAGCCGCGGGCGGCAAAACCGCCCGCGACCGGGTTTAGGTCGTAAGTCAATTTTGGAGCGGATGCGCAGGCTCCGAGCATCAGGGCAGGTAATGCGGCTATCAGGACTGAAAAAATGTTGCGGCCCGGCCCGGCACGGAACTGGCGAAGGAAAAGGGCGCTTTGGACGCCAAAATAGCTCATGCAAAAAATCCATCCCCGCAATTGCTGGCGCGCCTTGCGCAAGCCGGCCTGATTTCCGCTAATAGCAGCAAAGGATTGCGTCAAGGCACGCGGCGGAATTTGCGTGACCCGCGGGCTGTTTCTTCGCGCTCTATTGGCCGCCCGGATATTGCGGGATCTGCGGCGATTTGCCGAAAAGGAGCTGCTGGGGATTGTTTTCGAGCGAGCGGATGGCCTGATTGATCTCCTCGAGCGTCTTGCGGCCGTCGATTGCCAAAGCCTCGTACTGCCGCAAACCGCTGCCCGTGAAGCGATTGATGTTCGTGCCAATGGCCTTGATTTGCGTATTGAATGTATCGGCAGCCTGTTTGATCGATTTGGCGGCGGCGGCGAGATCGCCGAGCGGTCCCTTTGTTTCCCCTCCCTCCAGGAAACCGCTGAGGCTATTTGCGGCCTTTTCGAGTTTTTGCGAGAGCGACTGGAATTCGGTAACGATCGCCTTGATGTCCTCCGACTTTTCCGCAAGGGCGCCGGAAAATTTTTCGACGTTTTTTACGGTCGCCGAGAGCGAGGCCGAATTCTCCTCGATCAGCCGGTTCGACTTTGCCAGGAACTCGGAGGCTTGCGCGGCGACCCGGCGCGCGGTTGCGATCAGATCTTCCGTGGGTTCCGCGTAAATAACGCCCGGCTCCTCTGATGTGGTCAGAAGCTTCGGCGTATCCGAGGCGCCGCCCGTCAATGCAACAGAAGCCACCCCAGTGAAGCCGGTATATTCGAGCTGGGCCTTTGTATCGGTGCGAATAGGAGTCTCAGAGTCGATCCTAATCGGCACATCGACGTGCGAGGGGTCGTCCGGACGTGGGATCTCGGAAACCTCGCCAACCCTGACGCCGTTAAAAAGCACCCAGCCGCCGGTGTAGAGGCCCGAAACCGAACCGGTAAAAACAACTTTGTAGGTCACGCGACGGCCGGTCGTCTCGGCCCCCGAAAACCACATCACAAAACCGAATGCTCCGGCGATGACCGCCAGGGTAAACAGGCCGATCAGGGCGTAATTCGCACGCGTTTCCATCTGGCCTCACGAGTTCAATCGATTCCTATCGGGCGCATTACATCAGGCCGGGCACGCCGCCCTCGCCACCGGCTTCCTTCATGCCGCCTTCGCGGGGCGGAAAGGCGGCAGCGGATTCGATGCGGCGGGCTCTTTTGCCGTGAAAATAAGCGCGCAGCCACGGGTGTTGCGACGCAAGCATCGCCGAAATTGGGCCTGCGGCGATCACTTTTCTGTCAGCCAAGGCAACGACCCTATCGCAGATCGAATAAAGACTGTCGAGATCATGGGTAACCATAAAGACCGTAAGCCCGAGCGTGCGCTGCAAGGTAGCGATCAATTCGTCGAATTCTGCCGCCCCGATCGGATCAAGACCGGATGTCGGCTCGTCGAGAAAAAGCAATTCCGGATCGAGCGCCAGAGCCCTCGCCAAGGCAGCGCGCTTCGTCATGCCGCCCGAAAGTTCGGAAGGGTATTTGTTGGCGGCATCGGGATCAAGGCCCGCGAGCTCGATCTTAAGCATCGCAAGTTCTTCCGAAAGGCGCGGCGACAAGCGCAAGTGCTCGCGCATAGGGAGCTCGACATTCTGCTTGACGGTAAGCCCGGAAAATAGCGCCCCTTGCTGAAACATCACGCCGATCCGCCTTTCGATCGCGCTCCGCTGCCAGGGCGAAAGCGTATCGAGATCGGCTCCAAACATCTCGATGAGCCCGGTTTGTTTGCGAACAAGTCCAAGGATGGCTCTTGTCAGGACGGTTTTGCCCGTGCCCGAGCCGCCGACGCAGCCCAAGACTTCGCCCCGGTAGACTTCGAGATCTAGGTCTTCGAGGATGAGCGCGCCGCCAAAGCCAACAATGAGATTTCGCACCCTGACGATGAGCTCGCGCGCGGCCGGTCCAGGCGCCCCCCGGCCACCGTTCCCCCCGGGCGGCGGACCTGATAAGCCGCCGCCATTTCCCGCAAAGGGCCCAGTGCTCAAAATCTTATCCCCGCAAAGAAGACCGTGAATAGCCCATCGACCACGACAATCATGACAATCGACTTGACGACGGAAGAGGTCACGCGCCGTCCGAGCGACTCGGCCGAACCCGCAACGGCCAGACCCTCCAAGCAGGCAATCAGCCCGATGACGAGCGCCATGAAAGGCGCTTTGATGATGCCGCACAAGAAGGTGTGGTAGCCGACCGCCGTTTGCAAGCCGGTCAAAAACCTCACCGGCGTAATCCCTTCATAGGACCAGCTGACCAGGAGGCCGCCGAATATGCCTGCCATGTCGGCGACGAAGGTAAGCAGGGGAAGGCTGACGACGAGCGCGAGAATGCGCGGGACTATCAATATGTCAACCGGACGCAAGCCCAAAACGGTCAGTGCGTCGATTTCCTCATGCAGCTTCATGGATCCGAGTTCGGCGGTGATTGCCGAGCCAGACCGCCCCGAGATCATGATCGCGGTCAAAAGGACGCCAAGCTCGCGCAGCATCAAAATGCCAATGAGGTTGACGACGAAAATCGTTGCGCCAAAACGGCGCAACTGGAAGACGCTTTGTTGCGCAAGAATTGCCCCAGCTAAAAAATTGATAAGGGCAATGATTGGCGCCCCTCCAAGAGCAATGCTCTCTATGTGAAAGACCAGCGATGTTGCGCGAAATTGGGACGGGCGCGACAGGCTTCTTCCAAATGCTGCGACGACCTCACCCAAAAATCCAACAGCCTCATAGAGGTAGGCTCCCGCAGAAACGGCAGCCTCCAAAAATCCGGCGGCAAGGCGGGCAAGCGGAGAACCCACTCGTCGCGGGGGAAGAACAACCTTGTGGTAGCGCGCTTCGCGCAGCAGAATTTCGAACTCCGGGCGGACGGATTCGAGCCTTGCGTCAATGCCCTTGGCGCTGAGCGTCTGGCGCGCCCGGTCGATAAGCCAGGCCCCCGCCGTGTCAAGCCGCGTGATCCGGCCCAGATCAAAAACGACCTGCCGCGCGTCGCCGATATCCCCGACGAGCGCATCCGCCCGCCTCTCGATGGCCGCCGAGGCATCCACGGTCCAGCGCCCGCCGAGGGCGAGCGTTAGCGCATCGCCCAGGCGCTCGCTGGAAAAGTCTGGTCCGTCCGGCAAGTTCATCCTGCGTGCTCCGGCTTGGCCCGGGGAACATTGACAAAGGCTTTCTTGCGCGGGCCCTTTCTTGCAGCCGCTTGTGGCAAAGTCGCGGCGCAGGCGGTTTGCCTGCCCACGGCCAGCCGGCCATGTGGGACCAATTATTTCCTCACTACCAGAAATGCCGTCGAGTTTCTTTCGGAGCGCTCCTTCCACCGTCCGCTGCGCTTCGGCGAGAACCTTGGGCGTAACGCCCTGCAAGCGCCTTGGCGGAGCACGAACGCTTGGCTTTAGGCCTCACACGGAAAAACCCGGCCTCGCGGCCGGGTTTTTTGGCTTTGCTCGGCTAAAGGGCGAAACCCACAAATTCCGCTTGTTGCGCGAAAGTCACGGCCCGGTATAATTGGCTTGTTTTACTAGCCGGGCCCAAGTCTTGCCCGAATTGCCCGAATATTGCTTGACTCCTCCGAGAGAAAGTCCGCAATCTTGGTAAGAGAGTTGCAGTCAGCGTACCCCCTGGGGAATCACGTGCGTGCGGCCGGCCTGTATCGTGGCTTGAAGCAAAGTTTCGCGGGAGATTGGACGCGGGCCGCGCGGTTTTGCGCCGGCCTGCTTGCCTGCCTTGCACAATTGTCGACTCCTGCGCGGGGCTGGCACCCGCCGGCCGTTGCCGCTCATTCGATCATTTACAAGGCAAGTGCCGACGGCGCCGCGCTCGCGAGGCTCGCTGCCGGTCAATCGGGCGTACCCTGCGCGCTTCACGCCTCAAAGGCGCGCCTCGATAGCGGCGCGGGCGGCCCTGCGCCTTGTCCCAACGGCGATTGCCCCTTCTGCCCCTGCCCGTGCTGCGCGCCTCTACATGCCGCAATCGGCATTCTTCCGCAAGATGTGTCGCGGGCGGCCTACGCGCCTTCCGTTTCCGCAATTGCCCTGCCGCCAATCCGGCTCGGCTCTGCCTTGCGGTTTGCCGTCTTTGCCGGGCAGCCGCGCGCGCCACCCATCCTGATCTGATCGACGAGCAATTGTCCCGCGCGGCCCATTCGGGCCGTTATAGGGCTATCCCTCACTATCAGATCAAGGATTGACCATGTCTCCCAAAACTTCCCTGGCTTGCGCCGGCGCACTCGCCGCCGCGGCCACTCTCGCCGGTACTGCCTTCGCGGCCGAACCTGTA
>JACXTT010000544.1_pt1 | contig 64455 bp, 40 predicted proteins | sample 9270951 | NCBI WGS metagenome assembly JACXTT01 (sample SAMN15532306, study PRJNA645909) | rock metagenome | isolation source: weathered quartz diorite | place: Puerto Rico | collected 2017-06-21 | reverse complement strand
TAGATCGTGTCGCTGCCGTCACTATCGGTGATCGTGTCATTGCCGCCTCCACCCAGATAGTTACTGCCACCGGCACCACCTTGGATACTGTCGCTCCCCTCACCAGCGTCAACAGTTTCGCTTGTCGAAATCGATCTTGCATCGATTGAATTTGCCCATTCATCCGCAAAGATCGTGGCTCCGCTTGAGGTATAAATCGAGGCTTTCGAACCACTCCCGGATAGTACCGTCGTCGTGCGGCGATTCGGGTCATCATAACTCGTTACTGAAGTTTGTACGCCTGCATCCGATGTCGTCAAGACGCGACCTAATCCATCATAGGTATAGGTGATCGCCCTGTTCGCGGAATCGATACGCTGAAGGAGCATTCCGAACTGGTCATAGGTATATCGCACCATTCCAGATGCGTCTTCAACCTGATTGAGCTGGCCACGTGTGTCATAAGAAAATTCTTTTTGCGTCACCTGGCCCTGATTGACTGATCCGCCCGTCACCCAGCTTTGCATCGTTGCCTCAGTCGGGATAGACTTGATTGCTAGATTATCAATAGTTATGGCCGTCGCAGAATCAGCCTGACCAAAGATCGCATCTGGACCTGAATATGACGATGCAAACAGTGCAAAACCGGGTGTGGCTGCAAATTGTACGAGACTAGAAAAACCGTCCGAACGCCGCGTACCCTTCTGATACACATACACACGGCCAGTGCCATCAGCCTGGGTAATGAATTCCACGACATAGGTCGTATTGGATGAAGCACTTCCCAATATTTGATAGTTCAGCGATGTTCCGCTACCGCTTGCAAGACCGATCTGCCCATCTGTGAAACTAACTGCAAGCCGTCGGAAATCAACATTACCGGAAGTACCAGCCCTTAAGCCAATTGTAGCCAAACCGTGACCGATATTGGCAGGTGTGGTCAACTGCATCCGATAGGTCGTGCCAAGTGGCCGAACTGTATCTTCTGCCAGAGACTCGCTAACTAGGTCTTGCACGCGCGATCCAAGGTGCAATACACCTTCAGAGACGTTGGCCCCAGCACTCAATGCAAGCGGACCACTGCCATTTACAAAATCGCACCAAGCATCAGTGGCCGGAACAAGGTTTGACCCATAGTTTAAATCAGTGACCAATTGGCCAGCCGCGTTATATCGGAATTCGCGTGCATTGCCGTCCGCCGACACCTGGAAGCGCAAACGTCCTGCACTGTCGTAGGCCATTCTTGTCACACGGCCCTCAGGGTGCAATGCATCGGTGAAATCTGTTTCAGCCAGTAGCAGCGCCCCGTCTTTTGAATAAAGGCGAGTCAATAGCAGATTTCCACTGCTATCGGATTCACTGATGCAATTGCCGAATTCGTCGTATCCAAGCTGGAATGCGATTCCGTTTATTGTTTTGCTGGCAATATTTCCAAGCGCGTCGTAGGTAAACATTGCATTTGCCGACGGGCCCACTGCTGAAACTACCCGACCACTCGCATCGTAGCGATAGACAGTTGCCACATTCCCAGCATCACGTACTGTCGTCTGACCAGCAACAGAATAGTCAAAACTCATGCTACCAAATACAGAATCATTGAGGCTGCTTACCTTCCACTGACCGTCCAGGCTAATGTAAGAGAGATCAAGACGGCTGCCGTCCGACTGCACAACGCTTGTAATCCGATTGCTGGTTCCATCATAGGCATAACTGATGACGTAGATCTTGCCGTCTTCGATGCTGCAATCCGAGGGTGTCAAATCAGTCTTGACGCTCACGAGCCGTCCTTGCCCATCGTAAGCATATCGAACACGAACGAAATCACTGCCGCCGCCCGATGGTGAAGTGCGGTATTGAGACAAATTCCCGGACGCATCATAGTCAAAAGTACATACATCGCCTGTGGCATCAGAAATCTGACTAATTAGGCCGTTCGACCCATACTGATAGGTGAGACTTCCGGCTTGCCGATCGCCCGCAGCAATAATCCTGCCGCCCAGATCCGAATCGAAGACTTCATAGCGGCCGCTGTTTGGATCGCGCCAAGTCCATTGATTATTGCCACCCGCCTCCAATGTCTGGTAGGCGCCAGTTCCGTCGTAAGAAACATAAAGGCCTCGCAAGGCATTGTATTGAAAAGTCGCTGTCGATCCGTCACCATCAACACGGATCACGGTGCTACCTTCCCCGTTTAAGGTTCCTTGCAAGCCACCTAGCCGTTTGTCCAGGCCAATTCGCCACTGCGGACCAATGCCGTCAGCCATCACCCCTTGCGAGTTGTAGGTACGGGTCAGCGCCAAGTCGATTCCTTTTGAAGCGACATATTCATCAGAGCGCTGCAATAAGAAATTGCCATTGGCAACATTGACATGAGCCTGTTCACGGGCTCGGCCCAAATTCGCATTGCCCGCCAAACCGCATTCTGCAAGCGTAGACAGATTGTTTACAAAACCAGACCCAGCACCATTTGCAATCGCGACCATTATTAACCTTTACATATCTTCAGCCGTCCGATGACGCGCTCTTGCAAAAGGTATCTCCGCTTTTTGGAAGGAATTTAGGAAAATTTGATCTTTTTTTGAAAACTTGCAATTCGAGTGAAAGCCCGACAAATTTCGTGTAAATTGCGGCGCTATGAAACTACTAATCGTCCATCAAAATTGCCCCGCGCAATACCTGCATCTGGTTACATGGTTGGCTCAGCAGGGCCAGCACGAACTTGTCTTCATTACAAAACGAGAAAAAATTCAGATCCCTGGGGTTCGGATCCTGCACTACAGGTCGCGCCGAAAGGTACCAGCTACAGCTCATCAATACTTGCGTAGCACAGAAGAAAATATCATCAATGCTCAAGAAGTTGCAAATGTGGCAATGAACTTGCGTACATCGGGTTTCGTTCCCGATGTCATGCTTGGACATACAGGCTGGGGAGAAACGTTGTTTCTTAAAGACGTCTATCCTTCCGCGCCGTTGATTGGCTATTTCGAGTTTTTCTATAACCAGATTGGAGCGGACGTTGGCTTCGACAACAATAAATCTGCACAAGTCGACCAGTTAGCAAGGTTGCGCGCAAAAAACATTACGAATTTGATGGCGATGAATGGCGCTGATGCAGGCCACACGCCCACCGCTTGGCAGCATTCACTCTATCCAGAGTTTTACAGAAACAGGATTCAAGTTATCCACGAAGGCATTAACACCGAAGAAGTTCGGCCGAATGGCAACGCGAGCATCAATCTTTCCCGCCAAGGAATTCGACTGCACGCGGGAGAGGAAATATTGACTTATGTTGCGCGCAGCCTCGAACCTTACCGCGGATTTCCTCAGTTCATGCGTTCATTGCCGGAAATTCTGCGCCAACGTCCGAAGGCGCGAGTGGTTATTGTTGGCGGTGAAGGTACAAGCTATGGGCCGCCACCTGCAGGAGGCGGAACCCACAAGCAAGAATTGTTGAATGAACTGAGTGGTGACCTCGATTTGAGTCGTATCCATTTTGTCGGTCGTGTCTCATATCCAACCCTCAAGAAAATCTTTCAAGTTTCTCGTGTCCATGTTTACCTGACCGTTCCCTTTGTCCTGTCTTGGTCAATGCTTGAAGCAATGTCCTCTGGTGCGTTGGTCATTGGATCAAGGACAGCGCCAGTGACAGAAGTGATTCAGCACGGTGAGAACGGTTTGCTTGTGGAGTTTAATGATCGCGCAGCATTGATCGAACAGATTGTCGGTGCTCTGGAGCAGCCCGAATCTTTTTTGAGACTTCGCCAGACGGCGCGAGAACATATCATCGAGAAATACGACCTACATCAGAAGTGCTTACCAAGCCTGCTAAATTTTATACAGGTCACGAGCGCCATGGGCCGCCATTGAGCTTTTCTACCACCAAAGTATCGTGACAAATTGGACAGGATATTGATTCTCCCTGCTTCATAACAAGAGCTAAAGGCGTTTCAATACCGACGACTCTGCATTCATCAATCGGGGGGGTTGATTCAACCATTAAATTCTTGATGCATTCCCAAATTTGGAATTGGTTGGGGCTCCCAAATTGCCCTTTGCAATGTATTTGATAGAAAAGACCAGAGTGATCTAGAGCTTGACCATTCCGTACGATTTCAAGCTCACCGAACTCGGAATTTCCGCCATAGACAAGATCCTCATGTGCGGAATGACTCTTTCCGATAAAGAACGCAAATGCCGGCGCAAGTCAGGTGAACATAGCAATACTGGCAGCATATTTGCCTTCATCATGCGCTCTGCTTGAGCCGCTATGCGCGAGAGCAATTGCTCCGAAAACTTCGGATCGACCACGAGGGTGCTACCCAATTCCGCGCTTCGAATATTCTTGATCAGCTCCTGTTCGATCATTGGCTCTAGCGTCAACACATTCAATGCAGGTGCATCATTGAGCAGTGCCTGGCAAATGGACGCACCGAGGCGCTGACGCACCATTTCGGTCAAGTAATTTAGATCCTTGCTATTGCGTCCCACATCGACCAACGTCTCAATGACGCCTTCTAAGTTGCGGATGGAGACTTTTTCCTTAAGCAGGTTTTGCAAGATTTTCTGTACATCGCCCATCGACATGGTGGTCGGTATCAATTCTTCGACCAAGCCTGGCTGGCTCTGCCGAATGCGCTGGAGCAGCCTTTCTGTTTCTGATCTTGTCAATAGATTGGCCGATTGCTGTTTGAGTACTTCGCTCAGGTGCGTGATGAAGACCGTGGTCGAATCCACCAGCGTATACTTGGCTGCCCGCGCTATTTCCTTCTCGCTATCTTCGATCCAGGTCGCCGGCAAGCCATAGGTCGGCTCACGCGTCTCCGTGCCTTTCAAGGGACGGGCTTCGCCGCCGCCGTGGATGGCCAAGGTTCGGTCAACCATGATTTCACCGCGTCCCCCGACTACCCCGAACACTTGCAATTCATAGGCATTGGCATTCAATTGTGGCGCATCTCGGAATCGCACTTTTGGCAATACCATCCCGGACTCGAGAGCATATTGCTTGCGAATTGATGCAATGCGTTCCATGAAGACTGTTTTTTCGCCATTGACCAACGGTACCAGGCTGGCACCTACCAGCACTTCGATCGGTTCGACGCGCAGCATGTCGTACGTGTCCTGCTCGCCTTCCGGAACGTCATCGGTGGCCCCGGCATCGTCAACTTGGCTGGCTTTCGAGGACTGCCTCCCCACCAAAGTACCAACGGTAAACAGCACCGCTACCAAACACAGCACCGGAAGCGAGGGTATGCCGGGTAGGAACAACAGGATGGTCAGTGCTCCGCCCACGACAAACATCGTTTTGGGGAATGCAGTAATTTGCCGCAGCACTTCCCCGCTGAGCGTGCCGTCCGACGCGGATCGCGTCACGATAATGCCGGTACCTACCGCGATCACCAGCGCCGGCACCTGTGTCACGATGCCATCGCCAACGGTCAACAGTGTGAACGTCTGCAGAGCCTGATCCCAGCGCATCCCCATTTGCATAACGCCGATGACCAGTCCGCCGATAATATTGATGAGCATGATCACAATCCCGGCGATCGCGTCGCCCTTGACGAACTTGCTGGCCCCGTCCATGGCGCCATAGAATCCCGTTTCCTTCTCCAGGGTCTTGCGGCGGCGCTTGGCTTCTTCCTGGTCGATAAAGCCCATATTTAGGTCCGCATCGATACTCATCTGCTGACCCGGCATACTGTCCAGCGTAAATCGGGCAGCCACTTCGGAAACGCGCTGAGCGCCGCTGGTCACCACCACGTACTGCACCACCACCAGGATCAGGAACACGATCATGCCAATCACATAATTGCCGCCAACCACATAAGAACCGATGGCAGCGATGACCCTGCCCGCCTCGGCATCGGACAAGATCAGTCGCGTGGCGGCCACATTCAGCGACAGGCGGAACAAGGTGGCGATCAGTAACAGCGATGGAAAGGTCGAAAATTCGACAGGCCGGGCAATGTAGAAGGTCAACAGCAAGATCAGCATTGCAAAGCTGACATTGGTGAGGATTAGGAAATCCAGCATTGCCGCAGGCACTGGAACAAACAGCACCGTCAGGATTCCCACCACGAGCAATACCAGCACCATATCGGTATTGTTGTCAAAAATACGACGCAGAGACTTCATTGCACTACCCTTCCAGAAGAGCGCCGTGAGGCGCGCATGGCGTACACCCAGACCATGATCTTGGCGATCTGGGGATACAGTTTTTCTGGCACGTAACCGTCATAATCGACTTCCTTGAACAAGGCGCGTGCCAATAATTTATTTTGAACAATAGGAATATGGTGCCTATTGGCCACTTCCCGCATTTTTGCTGCCATCTCGCCCGCGCCCTTGGCAATCACTTGCGGAGCGCCGGACGTGCCATGGTCGTAACACAACGCCACGGCCAAATGGGTCGGGTTGGTGATCAATACGTCGGCACTGGGCAAACGCGCCATCGACTTGCTGCGCTTGAGCATTTCCTTGCGCAGCTCGCGCAGGCGCGAGCGCACACGGGGATCGCCTTCACGGTTTTTGGACTCATCCTTGATGTCGCGTTTGCTCATGCGCATGCGCTTGGCATATTCCCAGCGCGAAAAACCCAGGTCGACCAAGGCAATGAACAGCAGGGTCAGCACCAACTTTGACAACAAGGCTGCCGCCATGGCAATCAATTGCTGCGCATAGCCTTTCGGCTCCAGCATGGACAATCCCAGCAAACCCGGTACGGCATCCTTGACCAGCACATACACCACGGTGCCCAGAATGGCCAGCTTGACCAGGCTCTTGGCCCCGTCAAACAAGGTGCGGACCGACATCAGGCGCTTGAAGCCATTGGCTGGGTTAAGCCGGTCCAGGTCCGGCTTTAGGGGATGGAAACTGAAAATGGGGCCCGTCTGCGCCACATTGGCCAGTATCGCCACGATCGCAAGGGCCAGGAACAATGGTGCCAGCAGCGTCAGCATTCCCACCACAAGTTGCCCGAGCCAGCCGGCCATCCCATCGACGCTCCAGTCAAGACGACTGGATTGCCCCAGCATCAATTGCTGCATCCGTAAGGCAGAGCGCATGCTTTCCCAGCCACTGCCATAAATCGCCGCCACCAGGGCGGCAAGTATCGCTGTCGCCGTCACATCATTGCTCTTGGCAACTGATCCCTTCTTGCGCGCCTCGTCGAGCTTGTGCTGGGTCGCCGCTTCCGAGCGGTCACTGTCTTGTTCTGCCATCAGGCGAGCACCTGTTCCCAATAGGTGAAGATCGAGGCATAGACCTTTCCCATCACCGGCCCCATGGCCGACAGGGTCAGCGCCAGCACCAGCAAGGCCACCACGATCTTGACGGGCACACCCACGACGAAGACATTCATTTGCGGCAACACGCGCGACACGACGGCCAGGCCGGTTTCGGCCAACAGCAGGCAGAACATGACGGGCACGATCAGCGCCACGCCCAGCGAAAACATCAGGCCAAACTGGCGCAGCACCGGCTCCATGGCCAAGCCATGGAAACCGGCACCAGGCGGCACTTGCTGCAATGAAAACGCGAAGCCGCGCAACAAAGCATGATGGCCATCCATGCTGAAGAACACCGTCACGGCCGCCATATTGAGCATGGTGGCAAACAAAGGAGCACCGGCCCGTGTCACAGGATCGTAAATATTCCCAATGCCAAAGCCACTTTGAATATCGAGCAATTTACCCGCCACCGAGAAGGCGCCGAACGCAGCGAATACGCCGAAGGCCAGGCTGGCGCCCGTCACCAACTCGGCAACAGCGGCCACCACCACAGGCCCCATCGACAGCGCCGGCGCGGGCGGCAAGTGCCCCATCCCGTTCACCATTACCAGGCTCAGGGCCAGCGTCAGCAGCACGCGCACCGTGACCAGTCCGCCCAGGCTGGACACCACCGGGTTCATCACCAGCAACACGCCAAGGCGTATGGCCGTAAAAAAAACTGCCATGGCCCACGCCGGATCGACATCAACAAGCATCGCCGCCTCCGCCCGCCTTACAGGTAGCCAGGGATGCCGGCAATCAAATTGGCCGAAAACGCCACCAGGCGCTTGAGCATCCACGGCCCGCACACCACCAGCACGACGACCGCCGCAACAATCTTGGGGATGAAGGTGAGCGAGGCTTCCTGGACTTGGGTCACGACCTGCACGACGCTCACCAGCAGGCCCACCAGCAGCGTCACGGCCAGCAGGGGCATCGAAATGAGCAGCGCGTTCCATAGCAGGTCGCTGAGCAAATGCAGTGCGAGGTCAGCTTGCATTGCCGGCCCCTGCCTCAGTGGGCGTCATACTGCTGCACCATATCGGCCAGGCTGGCGCCGAACAAGCCTTGCCGCGATGCGAGCAGGCGCTGCACAAGCGCACGGAAACGCGCCGGATCGGCCACATCGCCATCGAGGACCATTTGCGCATAGCGCGCCGACAAGCTGCCGGCATCCAGGCGCAGGGCCCGCTCGATGCTGGCCGCCGCTTCTGCTCGCGCGCCTTGCACGGCTTGGACGACGGCGAGTCCGCCGTGGCTTTCGCCAAAATTGCGGTCCAGCTCGAGCGCCCGGTGGAACGCCACATGGGCAGCATCTAATTGCCGGCTGAACAGATGGCACCAGCCCAGGGCATGCAAGGTGCCGATATGGTTCGGCAGCAAGCGGGTGGCCTGGTCAAGTTGCACCGCAGCAGCATGCAAGTCCTGCTTGAGCAGGCTGGCCATGCCGAGGCCAGACCAGCTGCGTCCCTCATCAGGGCGCAGGGCCAGGGCGGCATTAAAATGAGCGATCGCACCATCGCTGTCAACCCTCCCCAAGGCCAGGGAACCCGCCACAACCAGGGCTTCCAGCGGCGGCGCACCGGCTCGCATGGCCTGAACACTGAAACGTTCGGCCCGTTCAGCCTGACCGGCGTCGAGCAGCAGCACACTGGCAGCTGCCAGCAAAGTGGCATCGGTGATCCCCGCCGCCTCCTGTGCATCGATCAAGGCCAGGGCCTGGTCGAACTGGCCGGTGTGATGCAATACGCGCACCATCAATGTCACTGCCGCCGGCCATAATGCTGCCGAAGCCGAAAACGGCGCCATCGCCTGCCAGGCATCGGCATGGCGGCCCAGCCACAGGCGAGCATAGGCGAGGTTGTAGGCCAAATGGATGTCCGCTTGGGCATCTGCCAGCGGGGCGAACAGGGCTTCTGCCTGTGTCCATTGCTGCTGGGCCAGGAGGACATTGCCGGCACGGGCCAGCAGCGCAGGTTCCGAAGGGTGGGCTGCCAGCGCCGCGTCGGCGTGCCGGCGCGCACGGTCTACCTGTCCGCAGGCCAGGCTGGTGTCGATCAGCTCGGCCAGCAAATGCGGATTGGCAGGGTCCTGTTGCAGATGACCCTCAAGGCGGTCAAGTTGTCGCTCAAATTCAATCGTCATGGTGCAAGATCTTCAAAAGGTTAATTGTCCAGTCTCCTGGAGTGCGCTTCGTTCCTCGTGCCGCAGGCCAGGCGGCTAGGCCTTCGCCAACAAGTGTTCAATGGCCTGGCCCACCATTTGCGCCACGGCGGGCTCGCACTCCATGGCCTGCTGTACATCGTCGACCATCTGGTAGAACTGCGGGTCGTTGACCAGTTCATCGCCGAAATGCGACAGCAAGACTGCTTCGAGGAAGACGCGGAAGGCCTTGCGTCCGCGCTGCGGGTCGTCGCGTCCAAGCTGCCGGATGCGAAGTTCGATCAGTTGTTCCAGCTTGCCCGGTGCATACGGGCTGCCGCCAGTGCGCCGCGCCCTGGCGCGCTTGGGCACGCCGGCGGTAGCGACAGACAACTGGGTCTGGATGACCCTGACCAGTTCTCCAACGCTCGCGATGTTCGAAGCCATGCCGGCGGTTCCGTCTTAGTGGCTGCCGTTGCCGGTATAGGCGGACAAGAAGATATGGCGGCCATCGCCTAGATCGTCTTGCTTGGCAGCAGCGGCCGGCAGTTTGGCCACTTCGTCGATGATGCGCTGCATGTCGGCGTTCAGTGCCGCATTTTCGGCATTCAAGGCGATGCCCTTGGCCAGCGCCTCGGTGGCATCGCCAAATCGGTCAGCGATCAGGTGTTCCAAGCCTTGGCCGAAATGATACAGGGGGTCAGTCGCCGACAGTTCGGCCAGTGGTCCGAATACTTCCTGGGCGCGCGGCGCATTGCCACTGCTCAGGCAAAGGAGGCCAAGTTGCAGGCGCGCAATGGACAGGGCCGGATCGAGCGCAAGTGCCGCCTCCAGTTCGCTCACGGCACGGTCAAACATCTTGATCTGGGCATATTCAGCACCTAGCAGGTAGTGGACCACGGCGCTGGCCTCAAGGCGCGATGCCGCTTCCTTCCAATAGGCGATGGCGGCGCCAGAATCCCCACTGGTGCTTGCATTTATGCCCAGTTGCAACAACTCGGCCTGGTCGAGCTGTGTATACATCGAGTTAGTCATCAAATTTTCCAATTCTGCGGCTTCAGGCCGCGCTAAATGAGAGTCAATGTCCGGCGTCGCCCGCCATCGTCAGCAACTGAGGTGGGTTGTGCCCTTCAGTTGTAGGCCCAGGCGCAGGCTTGCCAGCGCCTCCTTGTGCAGCTGTGCAATTCGGCCGCGCGACAATTGAAGGCGCGTCGCAATCTCGTCAAACGTCATCTGCTGCTGATAGTGTCCACAAATAACGGCATGCTGCTTGGCCGGCAGCGCCGCCAGCAGGCGCTCAACCTGCCGGCGCAGCTGGCGCAACTCCACGCGCTGATAGCCCGCCTCGGCATACTCGCCTTCGTCGGTCTGGTACATGCCCGTACCTTCCAGCGCAAACCCGACTGCCAGCCCGATGGCCAGGTCGGCCAGCCTGGCGAATAGATCATCGGTCGACTGCGGCGGCGCCAGGGCGGCATCACTGAGCAAGGCAGTGCGCTCACCAAGCACGCGCTTGCGCACGGCCAGCTGCTCATGGATATCGCTGGAAGACGTGATGCCATCGAGTATAGCGCCGTTGATGCGGCTCGCGGCATAGGTCTCAAACTTGACGCCACGAGCCGGGTCGAAGCGGTCAACCGACTCCATCAAACCGACCGTGGCATATTGCATGTAATCGCCAAACTCTAGGGTTGAATAGTAACGCCGCGCGTACAGTCTGGCCGCCATGATACGTGCAAACCGCAAGTGGCCGTCAATCAACTTCTGGCGCGCCTGCTGGTCACCATGCTCGCGCCAAGCCAGCCACAGCGAGGCCATATTGGCATCGGCTGGCTCAACATTGAGGGCAAGGTCCACCATGGCGTGTGGTCCGACTCAGGAAAACGTGCCAAGCAAGGCGCGCACCACCAGGTTCCAGCCGTCGATCAGGACGAACATCAGGATCTTGAGCGGCAGGGCGATCGACGCCGGCGGCACCATCATCATGCCGAGCGCCATCAATGCGCTCGACACCACCAGGTCCACCAGCAGGAAGGGCAGGAAGATCACGAAGCCAATTTGAAACGCCGTACGCAATTCGGACAGCATGAAAGCCGGAATCAGCTGCACCATGCTGATGTCGTCAATCGTATTGGGTTGCTTGGCCTTGGCCAGGTCCACCATCAGGGCCAGGTCTTGTTCGCGGGTCTGGCGCACCATGAATTGGCGTAAAGGCGCCAGCGCCCGCGTGCTCGCCACTTCCGTGCTGACTTTGCCATCAATATAGGGTTGAAGGGCCTTGGTATTGATCTCCTGCAAGGTTGGTGCCATGGTAAAGAAAGTCAGGAACAAGGCCAGGCTAATCACGACCGTATTGGGTGGCGTTTCCGGCATGCCAATCGCATGGCGCAGCATGGACAAGACGATGACAATGCGGATGAAGGAGGTCATCGACATCAGGATGGCCGGCGCCAGGCTCAATACAGTCAGCCCCATCAAGATCTTGATGGCAGACGACACTTCGGCCGGCGCCCCGCCCAGCCTGAGCTGCACGCCAGGCATATTAAGCAGGGGTTCGGCTGCCATTGCCGCACCGGCAGCCATCATTCCAGTAATAACACCGCCCCAGGCAAGCAGTCGCACAAACTGACGGTTCTTCACACTGGCTCCTGTGGTGGTGCACTGGCCGGTCCTGCCACCAGATAGGTGACGCCCTGCTCGCTCTGGGCAATCAAATGCTGGGCGCCGCCGAATTCGACCACGGTCAACAGCGCGCGCGCGCCCAGGCGCTGGGACTCAATCACCTTGACCAGCGGTGCGGCACCGCCAGTCGGGGCGCCCAGCTTAAGTCGCTTGCGCACGACCAAGACGGCGACGATCGCCAGCAGGGACACGATGAGGATGCCGATACTGCCGGCCGCCATGCTGCCGCCAACCGCCTCGGCATCACGCTTGAACGGGATGGGCGTAGCAGCCGACGCACTGGCCGTCGTGCAGGACGAGGCGACCGGCAATTCTGGAGCGAAGGGCCGGACAATCATGGCTGGACGGCCTGGGCCACTTCGGAAATCTGCACGCCAAAATGGTCGTCGACCACGACCAGGTGGCCGCGTGCCAGCACATTCCCGTTAACCACCAGGTCAACAGGATAATCGGCGGGACGATCGATTTTCATGACGGCCAGTTCCTTCAGGTTCATCAGTTCACCCACCGTCGTGTGGGCCTGGCCGACCACCACGGACAGGCCCACTTTGACGCTGTCAAGCATGCCAAGCGTGCCGCCCAGCAGGGCCGCCCCCTCGCCCGCGCCATGGTCCAGAGGCGGCAGTGCGATATGTTGAGCGGCAACCAATTGCTCGGTTTGTCTAGAATTCTTTTTCATGGTCGTTTCCTGCATGGAGATTAATCGGGTCGGGACAGTTCGACGGCAAGTGTGCCGTCCACGGTACCCAAATAGGCATTGAACCAATGGTCGCTGCCAGGGCCTTCGACCCGCAGCGGCAAGTCGACCGGCTGGTCCAGCCTGACCAAGTCGCCTGCGGCCAGGTGCAGCAGGTTGTGCAGGCCGACTTCGGCCCGGCCCACCCGGACCGACAGTTGTACAGGCACATCACGCAATATCGGTCCCAGTTGCACGGGTGGCAGTGGCGCCAGCGCGGCAGTGGCAGGCATGCCCAGCTGGCGCACCAGTGCATGATTGAGCAAGCAGGCCAGGCTCGACCTGCCGATATGCAGCTGTACCAGGACGGCGCCTGAGCCGCGCACCAGCAAAGAGGCGGGCAATGCGCCCACTCCACCGATGATATTTCCTACCCCGGCAACGGTAGCCAAGGCCATTACCACATCGGCCATCGCATTCCGCGCGGCACCCTGTGCGATCGGAGCGGCCAGGGTGGTCCCGGCAAAGCTGCGTTCTGGGGCAAACAAGGCACTGCCCACATGCCTGGCAGCGTCAGGCTGCCAGCCGAGCCACAGCTCACAGTTGCCCGACTGCCCGCGCCCTTCCCATGCCGGCAACACGGTGCCGGCCGGCAGTTCCCAGACCCGTCGGCATTCGGTCCGGAGCAGTTCCGGACCAATTCCCCATTGGGAACAACCATGCACCAGCGCGGCGTGCAAGCTGTGTTGCACTTGCGCCAGCACACTGTCTCCAACCAGGGAAAAGGCACGCACCTGCATTAGCGGTGGCCCTTCATATCAAACAGTTCCTGGATCATGTCATTGGCCGTGCTGATCACATGGGACGATGCCTGGTATCCGCGCTGCATCAAGATCAGGTTGCTGAATTCCTCGGCCAGGTCGACATTCGAACCTTCCCGGTGTCCCGACACCAGGCTGCCAAACGTGCCCGTACTGGCATAGCCGTAGCGCACCTGCGCATCTTGCTTTAGCGTAAAGGCACTACCACTTCCCTGCACCAGGTCGGAATCAGATTCGACGCCCGCCAGCGCCAAGCGTGTGCCGGTGGCCGTTTGTCCGTTCGAATAATGGACCGTCAGCACACCGTCGGCGCCAATGGTTTGGGCCGTCCGCACACCCGCGGCATAGCCATCCTGCGAGGAAAATGCCAGGTCAGTGGATGACACCAGCGAGGTCACCTGCTCGGAGAAATCGAGCTTAATGTTTTGTTGCGCGACGCCAGTGGTGCTATAGGGGAAAGTGAGGATGCTATTGGCGGGATCGGGCAAGCCGCCAATGAATTTGAGCGTGCCGGTGCCAATTACCGCACCGCCCACGTGGCTGGCGGTCACGGTATAGCTGCCGCCGCCGTTATCATGGAAGGACAGGCTCACCGCATGGCTGATGCCGTTAGCATCAAAAAAACTCACACTGCTGATGGAAGCATCAACGGGCGGCACGGCGACCGTCGATGTCAGGTTACCGGCAAATTTGATGGTGGTGGTGGCTTTGGCCGAATTCGTTGCCAGGGTGCCAATCTTCACGTCAACCAACTGGCCGTCCGCTGACAAGCCCTGCACATGGTCGCCGCTACCATTGACGAGGACGCCATCGGCATTGAACTGGAAGTCGCCAGCTCGGGTGTAGAGCAACTGCCCGTCGCGCTTCACGGTGTAGAAGCCATTGCCGCTGATGCTCAAGTCGAGAGCATTGCCGGTCGCCTGGTCAATGCCAGCCTGGAAGTTTACCCGGGAACCGAGGCTATCGAGGCCCGTTCCAACGCCGCTCCCCTGTTGCTGCAGCACGCCACCACCCTGCTCGAACAAATTGGCAAATTGCAGCTGCGAGCCCTTGAATCCAGGCGTATTCACGTTCGCCAGGTTATTGCCAACCACGCGCAATCCTTTGGCATGGCCTAGCAGGCCTGAGGTACCAATCATCAATGTATCAAACATAGTCGTCCCTTAGCGAATATTGAGAATTTGCGAAAAAGTTACATTGTTCTGGAACGCGCCGCTGGTAGTGCGCAGCGTCAACAGGGGTTGGCCGGAATCGAGACTCAGTGCCGTCACTTGGCCAGTGACCACCGAACCGTTCTGGTTGATGTCAATCGTCCGTCCCAGCAAGCCCACCGACTGGACCGACGATTGCACTGTCAGCAGTTGGTCGATTTTGGCGTTGAGCTGGCGGCTTTGTTCCAGGTTGGCAAATTGCGCAATCTGAGCAACGAATTCCTGGTTATCCACTGGTTTGAGTGGATCTTGGTTGTTGAGCTGGGCCGTGAGGATTTTGAGGAAGTCCTCAATGCCGATATTGGCCGACTGTGCGACGCCAGTGACTGCCATTAGTTAACTCCTTGTTGTAGATTGTCTTGCGCTGGCCCGGCTCTGTCATTGTCACGCAGCACATCACCAGCGCCGTCCAGCATGCCATCGGTATCGCTGCCAGGCTGGGCAAACGCGTTGGCACCAACCCGTCGCCCGTTGACGGTCAGGCCATTGAGGCGAGTCCCGGCGGCACCCAATTCGATGGACATGGTTTGCAGCAAGGACACGGCCTGGACCGCATCCAACGCGGCGTCGCGCACATAGGCATGCACGCCCCCATCGCCGTGGAAAAGATGAAGCTGCTGTTTGGCATAGAGATCCCCATCGAATGCCGGCGCACTGGCTGCCTCAGGCGCTGCCTCTTCGGTCGTTGCCAGGTCTGCCATGCCAGCTTCCCCCGCTTCGCCATGCAGGATGAACGGCGACACCTTGAGTTTGCCAACGGCCGGCTGGGTTGTATCGCTGTCGGCCGCGTTGACCGCTGCAAGTGCGGCGGGCTGCCCGGCCTGGCCTAGGCTGGCCGCTGCAGCATTGCTGGCAAACAGTTGGGCAGCCGGACCAGCTTGCTGGACCAGTGCAACCATTGACGCCGCCTGATTTGGCAATGGTGACTCAACGGCGGTCGCCGCCGCGCCAGCGTGCACAGGGTCAGCAGCGCCCGGCATGTTGTCATCCTCCGTCGCAGCTGCTACAGGCTTGCCTGGAGCAGGTGCTGCCGCTAGGGCCCTACCTGGCGTCGGGGCCGGCATTGGCGGTGTTGCAGTCGATTCTGCCACTGCGATTCCGCCCGCCACCACGCCTTGCAATGGCGGCGGATTCGTCGGCGCAACGGCGAACGCTGCGGGCGATACCAGCGACGGTGCAGGTGTCGATGCCAGCGACGGCGTCGATGGCATGGCATGCAGATCCGCTACCACGTCAGCTTGGGGCGCGGCGAGCGGTGCGACGTAAGCCTGCTGTGGCAACGGTACCGCCGCGGCGTCGTGCGACACATTGTCTTCCGTCGCCTCGCGCTGTGTCATGCGCTTGCGCTGTGCCGGCGCCGTCTGCTCGTGCATTGGCTCACCTTTCTTGATACCAATTGACAGCGCCGCCTTTTCCAGCTCACATAGCCAGCGGTCTTGCCGCGCCTCTGCGTGCAGGCGGTTGGGGCGGGTCCCGGCACTGCCCGTAGCGCCGCCGGTCATCTCCAGATTAACTGTCATCTTCGCTGTCTCCTCCCTGTCGAGTATTCCATTGGTCGTCTGCCTCCTTGAATTCGCCGATCGTGCGCTCTCGCATGAACTTGGCATGCATCTGGTCGTGATGGTCTTCCACCGCTTCCAGCGCACGCTGCGCCTGCTCCACTTGCCCCATCAGGGACTCACGCTGCCCAGCCAAAGCCTCCAGCTGGGTTTCAGCCGCCCTGGCCTGCTGCACCAAATCAGCCGCATAGCGGTTGAACCTGACAAACTCGTCAGCCGAAACCATCGCCACGGCGCAGCGCACCTGCCAGTCGTGGCTAGCCGCCTCCAGCACTTTCTTAAGGCGGGCCAGCGCTGCCTCGCCAGCAGCAATGGCGCCATTGACATCGCCCATCGCCCGCAGCAAGTCGTCCAGATCCCACTGTCGGGTCTGGCGCAGCGGTGCCAGTGCATAGCGGAAGCGGCCGGCCATCAGGCATGCCCGCCCACGGCATTGCGCAGCCTTGTCAGCGTGTCTGCCCGCGTGCCCGACTCCAGCACCGACTGGCGCAATACCGCGCGGATCGCCGGAAACGACTGAATCGCAAGGTCAATTTGCGCATTGCTGCCTACCCGGTAGGCACCCATATCCACCATTTGGCGGTTGCGCTCATAGGTCGCCAGGTTTTCAACGATGGTGCGCATCAATTCCCTCTCCTCGCCAGTCGCAAGCTCACCGGCCAGCCGGCTGGTACTTTGCAACACATCGATGGCGGGGAAATGCGCCTCATGGGCCAGCTCGCGCGACAACATGATGTGCCCGTCCAGCGTGGCGCGCACGATATCCGAAATCGGCTCATTAAAGTCGTCACCTTCCACCAGGACCGTATACAAAGCGGTGATGGCGCCGCCTGAATCGGTCGTGCCACAGCGTTCGCACAGTGCCGGGATTTCGGCAAAAACCGACGGGGTATAACCGCGCGCCGTGGGCGGTTCGCCCGCAGCCAGGCCGATCTCGCGGCGCGCCATGGCAAAGCGCGTGATCGAATCCATCATCAGCAACACCTGCTTGCCCTCATCGCGAAAATGCTCTGCAATCGTGGTGGCGGCCAGCGCGGCCCGCGTGCGCACCAGCGCAGGCTGGTCCGAGGTGGCCACGATGACGACGCTGCGTTTCAGCCCTTCCGTGCCGAGCTGGGATTCGATGAATTCCCGCACCTCGCGGCCACGCTCGCCAATCAGCGCAATGACGTTGATGTCGGCCTTGACATCGCGCGCCAACATGCCAAGCAGGGTGCTCTTGCCCACCCCGCTGCCGGCGAAAATACCCATGCGCTGGCCTTGGCCGATCGGCAGCAAGCCGTCGATGGCGCGCACCCCCGTTTCAAGCAGTTGGCCAATGCGCGGGCGCTTCAAGGGATTGATCGGCACGGCATGCAGGGGGCGCGATTGGGGCGTGCGCGGGGCCGGGCCGCCGTCCAGCGGCTCGCCGAAGGCATCGATGACGCGTCCCAGCATAGCACTGCCGACCCCGATGGCGGGGCTGACGCCGGTTGCGCGAATTGCGCTTCCAGCACCAATGCCGCGCGCTTCGCCATACGGCATCAGGATCACTTTGCCCGGCTTCATGCCGACCACTTCCGCCTGGAGCGGCGCACTGCCATCGGTCTGAACCTGGCAAATTTCGCCTAAGGTCACATCGGGACCCACTGCCTCAATGCATTGGCCGTACACTGCCGTCACAGCGCCCCTGCGTTCGGTCAGCGTCGCACTACGGATGGCATCGAGATAGCCCTGCATCAAACTGCCTCCTGGGTATCCCGGCGCTGTTTTCTGGCCGTCAGCAAGGCGTGGCGCAGGCTGTCCAGCTGCAAGTCAAGGCGAGCATCGAGGGTGCCGCGCTGGCTGTCCACGATGCAGCCGCCGATCTCGATCGTGGCATCGGCTTGCAGGCGGATACGCGGGTCGAGGCGCGGCCCATCCCCTTCTTCCAGCAACAGCTCAAGGTCGTCGGCATGCAAACGCACGCACAGCAGCTCAGGCTCACGTTCCTGCTGCACCAATTGCGCGACCAGGGTAGCCACGGTGCGACGCGATACCAACTTATCACCCAACACGCGGCACAGCGCTGCAAAGGCGATGTCCACCACCAGGTCTTCTGCTTCGTTGAGGACAGCGAGTTTAGAATGAGCCAGCGCCGTCGCCACCGACAGCACGCGCTCGCACTGCTCGCGCAACAGCTCGCGACCTTCTGCCTCTCCCGCCGATAGACCGGCCGCGTGGCCGCGGCGTTCGGCGTCTTCATACACCTCGGTTCGGGCGCGCTCTGCGTCAGCCTGTCGTGCAAGGCGTTCCCGTTCCAGCGCATGCTCAGCCTGGGCCAACTGGTCTTGCAAAGCCTGCATGGCCTGCTGTTGCGCCATCTTGGCTGCTTCCGCCTCAGCATTGGCCCGCGCGATCGCTTCAGCGGCCTGCGCCGGTGCAGCTGGCTCGCTCGCTGCCATATCCGCCACTTCTGCGGCCGATGATGGTTCCTCCAGCCCGGCACTTGCTCCGGCCTGCCCAAGCTTGAGGTCCGCTGCTGGCGGCGTAGCGGCAAGTGCCGCATGGCTTGGCGGCTTGGCACGTCCCAATTGGCGCGTTCCTGCAACGGCAGCAGAACGGATTATTGCATCCATGCTCTCACCCTTCGGTGCAACTGATTGACCATGGCGAATAGCGCCTTTGGAGGCGGCACCGGACTTTGATCCAGGCTGGCGCTGACGGCATCGAGCAAATAGCGGGCACGTGCTGACGCAGGCACATCATCTGACTGCGCCGCACGCACTTGCTCACGCCGCTGCGGTGACAGCAATGAAAGGAATTCATCACGCCAGGCCCAATGGTGCAAGGCCAGGAACTGGCCGACCAGCGAGGCCGGCTCCTGGCCGAACACGTCGATCAGTTGCGCCGCGCTGGCAGCGTTAATCCGTTCCTGCACGCTGCGCGAGCGCTGCGGCAGGACGGTTTCCGCTGGCAGCTCGGCATCGAAGCCCAGTGCACTCAGTTCGTCCAGGTAAGCGCGCAAGGTGGCCTTTTCGCTATCGGCCAACTCTGCCAGTATCGCCTCGCGATCCTCGCTGGCCAACCCATGCAATGCCACGGCGGCTTGACGATGGCCGCTCATTGGCCGCCCCCGCTGCGCGGTGTGGCAATCCACGCCTTGACGTCGTGGATCATCTGCGCGCGTTCGGCATCACTGAGGCGCTTTTTCTCCGGCGCGACCGGCCGCTTGCGTGAGGCGCGCAACAAGGCAAAGGCGCCGGTCACGCCAAGCAGCGCGCACAGGATCCACACCACGGCGCTGCCGGTATCGAAGCCGCGGCCGCCTTGTGCGGCACGCTCAACGGGCGCTGCGGCCGGCGCGGATGCGATTGCCGTGGATGGTCCTGCAGTCGCCCCCAGGACATTGGCATTGACGATTTGGTCAATCGATGACACCACGACGGCGTCACCACGCTCCTGGTTGACGCCAATTGCCAATGCCACCACTTCTTTAAGGGCATCGGCCTGCGCCAGCGACATCGACTGCTTGACCAGCACGGCAACCGTCATGCGGCGTACTCCGCCGCTGGCCACGGCCAACTGTTCAACCCGGCGGCCGACCTGGTATTCAGACTCCGCGCTGGTCGCTCCCGGCGGCCGTGCGGCGGCGGCGCTGGCAGCGCCAGCTGCTTCGTTACTGCTGTGGCGTTCGCGCACCAGCACGCCGCTCTGGCGCGCTTCGGCCTGGCCATGCCGGGCCGGCAACACTTCTTCGGTGGTGACCTTGCTCTGGTCAAGGTTGAGCTGGACATCGACGGTGGCAATCGCGGCACCCGGACCAAAAGTGCGGTCCAGCACTTGCGTCACCTTCTTGACCAGGTAGTCTTCAGCGGCGCGTTTGGCGTCGAGCTGATTGCCAGCACCGTCGGCGCCGTCGGCCTGGGCCACGCGGGTCAGCGCCACGCCATGCTGGTCCAGGATGGTGACGTCGGAGCTAACGATATCGGGCACCGATGCGGCCACCAGGCGCTGGATGCCGGCAATCTGCTCCGGCAAAAGTACACGCCCCTGCTTCATGCTCAAGGTCACAGACGCCTTGGGCTTGGTCACGGCTTTCTTGAACAAGCCTTGTTCCGGAATCGCCAGATGCACACGGGCCGCCGCAATATCGTCAATGGCCAGGATCGTGCGCGTCAGTTCGCCCTGGACAGCGCGCAAGTAATTGACCTTCTGGACAAATTCCGTCATGCCGAAGTCGGCATTATTAAACGCTTCGAACCCCACCGCTCCATGCAGCGGCACTTCCTTGGCCATCAGCTTGAGTCGGGTCTTGTAGACCAGGTCCTTGGACACCAGAATGGTATTGCCGCCATCGGCGAGCTGGTAGGGCGTTTTCATCCGGTCGAGCTCAGCCGTCATGGCCGCGGCATCGCGCGCGGCCAGGTCGGTAAACAACACCTGGTAATCACTGCGGTAAGCCCATAGACCGAGCGCAATGGCGCCCGCCACGATCGCGGCAGCGCCCAGCGCGACACCGATCCTGGCCCGGCCTGTCAGGTTGTCCCATATTTCAGCAAACGACTTCACTACTTACTCCTAGACTTGCATTCGCATAACTTCTTGGTAAGCGTCCAGCAAGTGGTTGCGCACCTGGGCCAGGAGCTGGAACGACAGCTTGGCTTCTTCCATATGGATCATCACTTCATGAAGGTTCTGCACTTCGCCGCTGGCCAAGCGTTGGATTTCATGGTCCGCATTGACCAGCGTGGTGTTGACGCCTGAAAGTTGCTGGCTGAACCAGTCGCCAAAACCAGGAGCAGGCGCCTGCGGCGCGACGGCCGGCAGGACATCCGGCGTTGCCAGGCCGGCTGCCGCGATGGGTTCAATCATCACTGGCCTCCAATCTCGAGGGCGCGTGCTGCCATCGTGCGGGCGGCGCTCATGGCGGCCACATTGGCGTCGTAGGCGCGCAGGGCAAGATTGAGGTTGACCATTTCCGACGCATGGTTCACGCCCGGATAGGCCACCATGCCCTTGGCATCGGCATAGGGATGCCCTGGTTCATACACCATGCGTGGCGCAACGGCTTGCGGCGCCAGCGTCACCGCAGGTGCCGCAGCAGCCAGCTGGCCAAACTGCTGGGAAAAATCCAGCCCTTTGGACAGAGCAACGACGCGCATCGGCTGATAGACCTGGCTGGCGCTCGGCGCTGCCGTGTGCATATTGGCGATATTGGCCGCAGTGACCTCCAGGCGCAGCTTTTCTACCGCCATGCCAGCGGCGCTGACCTGAAAAGCAGTGTTGTAATCCATTAGCGTTTTCCTTCGCTGATCGCCAGGCCAAGCAGGGCATAGTGCTTATTGAGCGCCTTGAGCAAAGCCTGCTGGTGCAGGGTGTTTTCGGACAAACCTGCCATTTCGGTGTCGAGTGCCACAGGCGCGTCGCCGCCAGCCGCTTCCAGCACCGGGCGGAAAGAGGCCAGCTGTGCTGCGGACGGCACTTGCCCTGGCTGCAGGGAATCCCTCAACTGCGCCATCCGGTTCTCGAAACTTACCGCGACGCGCTGATAGCCTGGCGTATTGGCGTTGGCGATATTCTGCGCAATCGCCTGCTGGCGCAATGTAGTTGCATCCAGTGCCAGGCTCAATAGGGCGCTGGTATTGCTATTGACGATGGAAACCATATTCACACCCGTATTGGTTAAATGGGGACTATTGGACGAGCAATTCGGCGTGCAGGGCGCCCGCGGCCTTGACCGCGCGCAGGATTGAAATAATGTCCCGCGTATTGGTCTTGATGCGCACCAGCGACTGCACCAGGTCGGCCACGGTATTGTTCCCGGCTGCCACAAAGGCGCTCTCGGTCCGTTCATCGACGTCGATCCGGCTATTCGACAGGGGCACACTGCGCGCACCGCCCACCATACTCACCTGCATTGGCTGTGATACGGTGTTGTCGGTCACAATCGACACCTTCAGGTCGCCATGCGACACGGCAACCTTGGCGATACGCACGTCGCCGCCCGACACCACCGTGCCGGTCCGCTCATTGATAACGACTTTGGCGCGCCGGTCCGGCTCCACCATGACGTTTTCCACACTGGTGAGAAAATCGGTCAAGCGGGCACGCTGCGCATCGGGCACGCGAATCTCGATGCCGGCGCCATCGACTGCCAGCGCGAGATTGCCGCTGAGCTTGGTGTTGATGGCGGCCGCGACCCGCGTTGCCGTCGTGTAGTCCGGTTCGGACAACACAAAGGTCACGCTCTGCGTGGTTTTGCCGGCATCGGCCAGCACGCCCTGCTCGACGCTGGCGCCGCCGGGAATGGAGGCCACGGTTGGATGGTTCTTTTGCAAGACATTGCCATTCATATCGTATTTGTAGCCACCGACCGACAGCGGTCCCTGGGCCAGCGCGTAAACCTGCCCATTGGCGCCTTTCAGCGGTGCCAGCATGAGCGCACCACCAACCAAGCTGCGGGCATCGCCAATTGACGTCACCGTCACGTCGACCGTATCGCCGGGCCGGGCGAAAGGCGACAGCGTGGCCGTCACCATCACGGCCGCGACGTTGCGGCTTTGCACGTCATCGGCCACGATGGTCAGGTCGAAACGCGACAACATATTGGCGATCGACTGGCGGGTCGCCTTATTGCGGGCCGAGTCACCCGTGCCGGCCAGGCCCGTCACCAGGCCGTAGCCGGTCAGGGCGTTGTCGCGCCAGCCGGACACTTTGCCCAGGTCCTTGATGCGGATCGGCTCTGCCTGCACGGCGAAACAAGACAGTGCCAACACTGCCAGCAATAAGATACGCATGGCCTACACTCCGAACCAGGTCAGGAAGCGCTGCCACCAGGCCGGGCGTTGGCTGTCGGCCAGGTCGCCCTGCCCCGCATAACTGATGCGTGCATCGGCGATGCGGGTGGACATGACGACGTTGGCATCGGACACATCTTGCGGGCGGATGCGCCCTTCGACCCGGATTTGCTGCTTCTCATTATTAATTTCCAGCAGCTGCTCGCCAGCCACCACCAGGTCGCCCTGCGGGTTGATGGCACGAATGGCAACCGTGATCTGGGCCACCAGGCGCCCTTGCCGCTCGGTGCGGCCGCGACCGTCGAGCTGATTGCCGGTACGTGCGCCGCCTGCAAAAGACTTGCCCGGGCCACGCAGGTCAAAGCCAATGTCGGCGTCCCGGCTGGCACTGGTATTGGCCGTGCTCGTCGCCGTAGCGTTTTCGACGACCAGGACCGTAATAAGATCACCGGGGTGACGCTGCCGCATGTCCGACGTCAACGGCTGGAAATTCGCAGGGTCATACAGGCTGCGCGACTGGGCCTGCGCAGCCAAGCTGCACACACCACACACCACGCCAAACAATATTCGCTTAATGAACATTTATTTACTTTCGACTTCCACGATGCCTGGCGCGACAACGCGCGCCGCCACTAATGCCGAACCATTGTCGGGCCTGACTTTCACCAATTCACCGATGGCAGCATCGCTATCGGCCAGGGCCATTGTTTCTACTCGTACTGCGCCAGCGGCCAGGGCCAGGCGGACGCGGTCGCCACGCATGACCTGCCCCCTGGCTGCCTGGTCACGCAAGGTCAGGACCTGTCCCTCGGCAAGCGCATGCTGCAGTTTGCCACCCTGCTGCACATCGGCTTCGCCCAACGGAACCCCCTTCAAGCCAACCACATCGCGCAACTCCAGGGCTAGGTCAGCGGGAACCAGTTCCGCCCCTTGCCGCATTGGCTTTCGCGCCACATACACGTGCCGCATGGCTTGGACGTGCAAAGGTACCAGTACCGAACGATAAGGCAGACCGTCGACGATCACGTCCACCCACACTGTCATGCGCGACGCCAGCGTTGTGCCACCGAGCGGGCGAGCCCTAAGCTGGTAGGCGCCGACCGGCACCTCCAGTCCTTCCGGAGTAGCCAGTGCCTCGACGTCCAACCGCCAATAAGCACCGCCAAACTGTTGCTGCAGTCGATCCTTTGCCACTTTCAGCACCGAATCCTCGGCAATGGCCTGCGCCGCGGTACGCAAGGAGACCACCGTTGCACCGTCCATGGCCAAGCCGTCCGCCGCAGGGCCGGCCCGCCGGCGTATGAGCTGCTCAAGCTGCGCACGGCTCAGTTTTTCTACATACGCAATGCGCGGCGCATGGCCAATTTCCAAGTGTTCCAAGGTTTGCACCGCATCGCCGTCCGCGCCGGACACCGTGGCCACATCGGCCAGGACGATGCGTGCGTGGTCCAGCGTGACGTCCGCACGTAGCGTCACCGTCACCGCTTGGGTGGCGCATGATGACCCGCAGGCCAAGCAGCTTATGGCAGCTGCTGCCAATATTCTCTGGAACACGGGAATGAAATTACTTACGCAAGTTATTGCTCATCGCAAGCATTTCGTCGGAGGCCTGGATCACCTTGACGTTGGCCTCATAAGCGCGCTGCGCCACCATCAAGTCGACCATCTCTTCGATCAGTTTGACATTGGACGCTTCCACAAAGCCCTGGGCGACCGTACCCAAGCCGTCTTCGCCGGGACGGCCGTAGATCGCGTCGCCCGAACTCTCGGTTGGCTTGTACAAACCGCCACCAATCGCCACCAAACCACTGGTATCGCCAAAGCGGACCAGCTCAATGCGGCCCACTTCGCTCGCTTCACTGTGGTCGCGGTTCTGCACCATGACCCGTCCGTCGGCCTCTACGGTAATGGATTTGGCATCGGTACCGACATGGATCGACGGTTTTAGTGCACGCCCATCAACGCTGGCCAGCAAGCCATCCTTGTCGACGCGCAACGTGCCGCCGCGCGAATAGGCTGGCGTGCCATCGGCGCTGACCACTTCGAAAAAGCCATCGCCCTGGATGGCAAAGTCCATCGGCTGGTCCGTGCGTTTCAGTTCTCCCGGCACAAACGAATGGGTCATTGCCGCCACAGCCACGCCATTGCCTTGCCACAATTGACGAACGCCTTCCGGTCCGGCGACGGTCAGGTCACGCGCCACCAGGTCTTCGAAGCTGACACGACCTTTCTTGAACCCAGGCGTGTTGACATTGGCCAGGTTATTGGAAATCGCATCCACGCTCTTCTGCTGCATGTGCATGCCAGTTGCAGCGATATACAGGGCGTCGTTCATGAATCAAAATTCTCCCAATTTACGAATGGTCTTTTCCAATGACTCGTCATACCCCTGCACCAGCTTTTGCAGGGACTCGAAATGGCGAACCGTCTCCGTCAGGCGCACCATTTCTTGCGGTGAATTCACATTGGAGCCTTCCTGGAATCCAACCCGCAGCGCGTCCACGCTTTGCGCATCGGCGATGCGGGCGCTGCCGGCCTGGTACAGGCCGTTACCGAGCGGCAGCATGCCGCTGATATGATCAAATCGAACGCATTTCAGGCGACCGGCCAGGCGTTCACCTTGCATCACGTCACCGTTTGCCTGCACAGTAAATGGCCCGTTGCCCAGCACAATGGCACCCGCAACGCCGGCCAACGGCAGTTGTTGGCTGCCAACCAGGCGGCCTTGCAAGTCGGTGCGCAAGCTACCCTGCCTCGTATAAGCGGGGCCCGTGGGCGTATCCACTTCGAAAAAACTATCGCCTTCGATGGCGACATCCAGCAAGTTCCCCGTGTAGCGCATCGGGCCGGCGCTGAAATCGAGGGCCGTATTCTGCAACTGCGCCGCAGCCATGTTCTGCGATGCTACAACCCCGTCCAGGTGTGACCGGAACGCGCCCCCGACGGCGATTTGTTTCTTGTAACTGGGCGTGGAAACATTGGCCAGGTTTTGGCTGATGGTGTCCAGACGCGACAAGTCATTCTGCATGCCTACGCTTGCAATGCTGATTACTTCACTCATTCGTCACCTAGTCATCGCAATACCAAATTTTTTTCGAAACCGAAATCAATTCACGCCGCCAAATCTTTGCCAATTCGCGACGTACTTACCAGAAGTTCACTATGGGACTAAGGTGGACATCTCATCCGACCGCCATGGTTCAGCTGTACGTACCGACGGAAAATTTGCCAGTACAAATACAGGGCCAGGTAATCTAATTCGCATTTCTGCAAACGTGAGCGGCAGGGTAATGTCGTTTTGTTGCCCTTCTCATCCGAAAAATGTTGCCACAAATCAATATTCATAGGTATTAAAGAACGTTGTGCCGATTCGTGAGAGCAGCAATTATGAGGACTGGACACCTCGCCGTATACGAGATATATCTCGTTGTGAGGCAAGATTATTCTTGCATTCGTCACTTCTCACGGGCTGCAAGACTCAGGCATAATGTTATTTTTTATCCAATGTAGATGCTTTTCGGAAACAGACAATTTATTTGGCGATCTTGGTTGTTAGGACTCTTGATCTCCTGCGGCATAAGCGGCGCCGTGTACGTCGCTGCGTCGATGCTACGTGAACGTGCAGCTCTAGAAAGCTTCGTCGAAGAAGCCAGATACGCTCAATACGCAATCAATACCACCCTCAAGGGGAATCTCACGGTACTTCGAGGCGTTGCCAGTTTGATGCAGACGCGTCGTGAGGTGAGCCGGAACGAATTTCATCGGTATTTGAAGCTACTCGACCTGCAGAACAAATACCCAGCTATTGTTTCTGTCAATTACGCTACGCGCGTGCGCAGCGTCGATCTAGCCGAATTCGTGGCACGGCAGAACTCAGAAGAAAGAGTAACTGGTGAGACAGATACCTATCCATCTGCATTCAAGATCTACCCATTTGTCCCCCGTCCGGAATATTTGGTGCAGTCCCTTGTGTATCCATCCCAATGGCAAAAGCTCGCAGGATTCGACTTAATGTCTCGCCCTCCTGGCGATATTTTGCTTCTGGAAGAAGCGCGTGACACAGGAGCACTGGTGGCGTCGAGCATCGCGCTGAAGAGGTCCACCGAAAGACCAAGTGCGGATAGAACCAAGTTGGACAAATCCATGAAAGGCGTGGTGGTTAGCGTGCGTATGCCTGTCTATGAACCCAAAGCGCCGGTAGGCACCTTGAGTGAACGCAGGGCAGCCTACATCGGATCAGTGGGGATCCACATAAATATTGATAGTCTTGTTGAAAATGTTCTGAACAAGACGTCTCTACACGCCGCGCATTTAAGGCTGACAATTGCGGCTACCACAGGAACTGCCGAGCAGCTAATTTTCGATAACGCACGAAATGTCAATTCTGCTGCTTCGACAGATGGTGGCGTTTTTAGGGTCCTTCTTCCAATCGACTACAACGGACGCGAATGGTCCGCACTTTTTGAGGTTCCCAAGAGCACAATGGACACCGATGTCACACGATGGATGGGCCCCATTGCTGCGCTTTTCAGTTTCATTCTTTCTATGCTCATTTGCGCGCTGTTGTTTATGCAGCTATCGGAGCGCATCAGAGCATTGACACTGGCGAGGATCATGGCAAGAAAGGCGAGTGGTAGTCGTCGAAAGTTAAAGGCGACGAATAGAAAGTTGTCCAGACTAACAGCGCATACCATCGACATCAAGGAAGAGGAACGCAAGCGCATCGCGCGCGAAATCCACGATGATCTTGGGCAAACCATGCTCTCATTGCGGTTGGATATCGATACTTTAGCTGCAGGCGCCGACAGTCTTCAGGTTTCACATCTCCAGGGCACGAGAGGAAAGATCACAGCGGCAATCAATAGCATTCGTCAAATCATCAACAACTTGCGCCCGACCGTCTTAGAACTCGGGCTCAATGCCGCGATTGAATGGCAGCTTGAAGAATTCGAATCGAAAACAGGTATAAGTTGTACGTTTTCAGACGGGAATTATCACGTTGAAGTTGATGACGTGTCGTCCACCGCGTTTTTCAGAATTCTGCAAGAGACACTTACCAATATTTCACGCCATGCCCAGGCGACACTGGTCAAAGTTGACTTGAGGCAGGACGACGAGCATTTATACATGACTGTCACGGACGATGGCGTTGGACTTAAACCAGACCAGCGCAATAAGGTAGGCTCGTTCGGACTAATTGGAATAGAAGAAAGAATCGCGATCCTGGGTGGCACGTTCCGGGTAACCGGTTCGCCTGATGGCACGGTGATTCATGTATCGGTGCCTATGAATTACGATTTCGACGAATCGAATAACACATCTCTGCCACAATCGATTTGACGAAAATCAAAACACGAATACAAAACACCTTGGATACTTGGAGGTACAGCAATGCGAAAAATTGTTCAGATATCAACCGTTCTACACGACCCGCTAAAGTCAGGGAAAACAGAATCGTGTGTAACGGAAATATTCGGGCTTTGTGACGACGGAACACTTTGGGTTAGATACGGAGCACTCAACACACAAGGTTGGGTTCTGGTGGAGGGGGTGCCGCAGGGTGATGGTGCCCAACCCGTAGCGAAAAATGAAGTTCCCAGGTTTAGTGACAGCCAAACTTTGCTTTTGATGGCGCATGCACGAAGGCTTCCACAAAAAAAGATTCTGGCCAGCCTGAAAATTTCTGTGGAAGTTTACGATGATGAGGTCGCAAGTATCTTGGCGAAGCTTGGCGCAAGAAATATGGAATCCGCCGTCACGATTGCACTTGCTGCAGGCTTTATCCCCACTGTACCAATTAGGCAGTAATGCCTCAATCTTATTAGTGAACTATCCCATGAACAGTCACCAAATAAATCTCAACGACATTTCGAAATTGGATTTCAGCGCAATTAAGGGCAGCCTTGTACGTGAAGAGGGCTGGACCATCGAACGGGCCGACGCTGTGGAGTTCGAGTACCGGCGCTTCTTGATCCTGGCAAAAATGTTCCCTAACGAGCGACTTACCCCAAGCGTTGATGTTGACGCGTTTTGGCATTACCACATTCTGGACACGCGCAAGTACGCGACTGACTGTGAGCATGCCCTTGGCCATTTCCTGCACCATTCGCCGAGCATGAAAGATGCTGAACACGACCAGGCGGCCGTTATGGACCGTATGAAGTCGTTGTACCTTTCTGTTTTTGGTGCCGGCGAGGTAGACTGTAAGATGGCATTTTGTGCGGTTCTCCCAGTGGAAGTGACTGAGATGGCATTCTGTGATGTTCCGCCGGTGGAATCGACCAAGATGGCGTTCTGTGCGGTTCTGCCACCGGAGTTGACCAAGATGGGGTTCCGTACCGCGCTTGAACCCGCCCTAACTACCGGGGCCTGAGTGGGCTACGAAAAAGAGGGAACATCAGGCTCCCTCTTGCTATATATCTGCTGGCGGCAGCAATTGATGTGACACTGCGTACTGCACCATTTCCGGCAAAGTCATTCTCATTTTCTTCATAATCCGCACTCTGTGTCCACTCGCGGTCTTGTGGCTCATGTGCATTTCATCGCCTATTTCAGTATTGGACTTGCCGCTTACGATTCTTATGAAGACCTCGTACTCCCGGTCAGTCAAATCTTTATGGGTTACCGCGTTACTTGCCAATGCACTGAGAGCCAGTTGCTCAAGCGCTTTCGCGTTTAAGTAGCGCTTGCCCGACGCAACCAAGCGAATTGCGGTGAGCAAATCAGCGGCTGCGCCATCCTTAGTCAGGTAGCCGAGCGCGCCCGCCTGGATGGCCCTCACGGAATATTGTTTTTCATCGTGCAGGGTCAAGACCAGGATCGCCACCTTGGGGGCTTCACTGTGAACCTGACGGATCAGATCGAGGCCGCTGCGGCCAGGCATCGACATATCCAATATCAGTACGTCAAAGCCCCCTGCGCGAACAAGAACCATGACTTCGGTTCCGTCCTCCGCCTCCGCGACTACTTGAATATCTTGCGCTCCGTCGAGGATGGCCCTTATGCCTACCCGGAACAGAGGGTGATCATCGGCGAAAACAATGCGGATCATTTGGAACAGCCATTCCTATCGATAGTTATATGCATTCCAAGTCAAAAATGGCTATTGACTCGCGGCGAATTGGGCCTTAGTTAACCAAAGGAAATTTAGTTTTGCAATATTACATTATTTCGCCTTGTTGGGCACGTTGTCGGTCAACTGAGGATTCACATGCATTACGACACCGTTCGCATTTCAAACCCGATGACCTGGTATCCGAAAATAGTACGGTGCTATTCTAGAGTCAGCCCAAGCGGAGACAGGCTTGAAAAAGCGATTTACCGAAGAACAGATCATTGGCGTCCTGAAAGAAGCAGAGACCTGCGCCAAGATTTCAACTCTTTGCCGAAAATACGGTATTGCTGAGGAAAATCTCTACAATTGGAAGGCGAAATTCGGCGGCATGAGCGCCTCAGAGGCACACTCCGGGCTTCCTCAGTTTGCCCCCAGTTCCGCACGGCCGAACCAGACCCATCCAATCCGATCTACTACCGGACCTGCAGCGATTTCACGCACGAAGCACAGGTCAACAACATCAAACTGGATTGACCTTAGACCGTCCAGGGGCAAAATAGCTAACTGGCCACTGTTTGGCTGTCTGGCCTGGAGACAGCTTGGGACTTAACCATTGAAATGAGGACGCGTGTGCGCAGAGCTTGCTGCCGAGGCAATGGCGAGCAATATCATCACGAAAAATATTTCACAATCCAAAATCTCACAGGGGCCACCCGAGCGCACCTAGTTAAAATGGGTGCTGGTCGGGAAAACTGCCGGTGAAATAGCGGATATGATGAATATCAGTAAATCTAACGTAGACAACATGTAGAGGAAGTTGCCCGACCGATTCCAAAGGAACGGCATATTCAACACAGCCTACTTCGCTTTCCGCCAAGGGATGTTGACGGAAGAACACCAATGAACCGCATCGCCCCACTATAATATGACGGTCCCAGCGATCCGAAGAGCAATTGAATAAGGCCAGATAAATGTCATCATTGATCAATCCGATTCATGTTACCGGCAAAGTTCAGTTTGGCGCCGAACGCCGCACCAGCGAACGCACGGCTGCAAACCTGCGCGCCGTATTGCGCTTTCCGGATCGGCCGCAGGCGATCCAGGGCAGCGTCATTGACATCAGCACGGGCGGCGTGGGTTTCATTTGCCAGCAGGCCGTTGCGCCCAACTCCAAATGCACGATCGAATTCGACTTACCACGCGCGGAAGGTGGAGCCGGGCGCGTGGCACCGATCTCCTCTCTCGTCATCAATACCATGCAAGTCGTTGGCCAGGCGTATCAGTTTCGGGTCAACCTGCGCTTCACGGTGATGCCGCCTGCAGTCAGGATGCAAATCGAGAATTTCGTTCAACAATCGATGAAACGGGCGTAATGCCATTGTGCAGACACCCATGGGTCCTAGTTCATGCGCACGTTTACTAAGAGCCTAGTCTCCGGCGAATCACCATCACTGAATGGAACGCTCAGCCTTAAGCTCGCCGGATTCTCGGAACAGGACAACATTCCAATTGGAGATATTGTCGCGGCGATCGACGTACTGCCAAACCATCACTTGGCCGGCCTGCGCGAAATTGTCTATGCGCCGGACTGGCCGCAGCAAACGCCGCCACGCCTGGGTTCGCCGCACGCACAATTTATCCAGCGTGAACGCAGGATCGTTTTTTACAGAATGGGATCAAGCGACTTGTTCCACCATGTCCTGTACCATGAAATTGGCCATTTCGTGTACTTCCTCGCCATCAGCAGCACCGTCAAGAAGCAATGGGTGACACAAATATTTCCGCACTCGGCCTGTGTAACTGCCTATGCCGAGCAAAGTGCGAGCGAAGACTTTGCCGAAACCTATGCTGTCTATTTGCTGGACCCCACAGCGCTGAAGGACCTGCCGCAAAAGGAAGCCTTCATGCGGGAATGTGTGTTCTCTGGCCGGCCGGAAACGCTGAAAGAGAAAAACGGCACAGTGCGTACCGAAGAAAGGAAACGTTCCAGCCGAATCAATTTCAGCGCTTAGCTGGTCAATTTACTGGCGGACCCAGTGTTTTTCCCCAGTGAAGCCGGGGTATGGATCCTCACAAGCAGGTACTTCGCATCGCGGCTGATTGCTCTCGATCTGATTCGTTGTTCTTGCCCCCAAGAAGCGGCGCTGGGTATTCAACAGAAAGCAAGCGCCGCAGTCGCGTCAATTTCAGTGCCTGGCGGCCAGTACCGCTTGACTACTTGAACTTGAACGAAAGACCAGCGCTCAAATTGGTGGAATCGCTGCTAGGGCGCTGCAGTTCAACGCGCAGCGACACTGCAGGCGTAAAGGCATAGCCCAGGCCGATACCATACAAGGCGCCGCTGGCATCTGCACTGCCCGATTTGCCGTTATAGCTGGCCGATGCATTCAGTTGGTTATAACCGATACGGGCAAATGCACTGAATCCGCTGGCGAACTGTACGCTGCTAATCAGGGACACAGCGGCTTGGGTGGTGGTCACTGGGATGTAATAGGAAACTTCACCCAGACGGCGATAGCCGACTTCAAGCGCGAAGTTGTCGTTAGCTTGGACGCCGCCAAAGACACCAAAACTATTGTCATCGCCCGCGTGGCTAAAACGGGTCTGGCCCGCGTCCAAACCAAGATATACGCCGGGGGTCGAATCGGCCGCATAAGCAGACGAAGCAAAAACCAACAGGGCAGCCAACAGAGTGATTTTCTTAAACATGAACTAACCTTTTATCTAGTAAGTGAAATCAGAGAAAATGTGCAAGGCCAATAACACCTGCACGAAACAGCGAGGGATTCTACTTGAAGAAATAACAGGTCAACGCAGAATATATTTTTCGCAAAATCACTAAACTATTGCTGCAATCCTCAGACAGCGCGTGCGATACCACTTCAATTTCCGAACCTTGAGCAACGTCGCCTCCGGCGTGTTCTTGTTCCTGTCGAAAAAATATTCGAAAGTTACTATCGGTGACTTTTTGACATGAATGATTGATATATGCTTTGCCCGCCTTGTGTGTTCAGGGGCAATTAAAATATCTATAGAGAGGAGACTCAATGTTCAAGATTGTCACTGTAGTTGCCATGTTGGCGTTGACTGGTTGTGCTTCGATTTCGGGGGAGAAGCTGCAGCCGCTGTCAGTCACAACGGTCATGGATAATAAGGAGGTATCTGGGGTTGGCTGCACATTGTCCAATGACGCAGGTAGCTGGTTCATCACCAGCCCAGGTAGTACTACAGTGCATAAAAGCACGGGTGACTTAGTCATCGATTGCAAACGCGATAGCGTCGCAGGCAACACCCGCGTCGTATCCAAATCCAACGGCGCTGTTTGGGGAAATATCCTGCTCGGAGGAGGTATTGGCTACATCATTGACCGCAATACCGGTGCCGGTTTTGATTATCCAGCGACAGTAACGGTCATGTTGCGCCAAGTGGCAGACTCCCTGGCTCCAGCCTCACCTGCTGCAGCCACGACACCGGCACCAGCTCCTGGCCCTGGTGCCGCGCCCAATGCGAAATAGTGACGCTTGGTACGATGCAATGAGTCTGTGCAAATAGACCAGAGGACTTGGGTGAAAAACCAAGTCCTTTTTTCTTATCTACGTCAGGTTACCTGGGCGTCCGCAAGCCATCACAAGTGTGGCGAGTGATTGCCCCGTTCGAACATATTCCACATGGCTTCTTGTGCTTCGATGCTTCGAAAAAACGAGGATACCTTTTCAAAGGAGGGTGTAATGCATGTGTGGTGTAATTCTCTGCATTTTCTGGCTGCATGTCTGGCTCGCCGAACAGTGGCGGCACCTGACGGGAAGAAAACAATGCTTGCGCCCGCAGTTGCCGACACCGGGCGTCCGGCCTGCCCCGGCGCGCCGCTCTGGTGGCAAGCGCAAACCGAGATCGGCGCTCGACCAGGTACTGGCGCTGCATTTTGCGGGCCTGAGCATTCGCCAGATCAAGCTGGAATACGACCGGTTGAGCGCCTCTATCGGTGAAACGATCAGCATCGGCACCGTGCATAAGTGGCTGCAGTTGTTCGCCAGCGACATGCGTGCCGTGCAATTGGCCACCAAGCATGTCGTGCCAAAGCATATGCCTGCCAACAGGTGCTGGGGTGTCGAAGCGACTGGCAAGAAGGATGCCACAAGCAAGCTCCACACTGTCCTGGGCATTATCGACTGCGGCACCCGACTATGCATCGCCCTCAAGAGCATGGCCGACGAGAGCTCGGCGGCCTTTCTGCAGGAAGTGCGCACGGCCATCGCGTTGTTTGGCAAACCGAAGTGGATACGCACCGATAACGGCTCGGTCTTCCGCAGCAGGGAGTTTCGCAACGGACCGAAGGCCCTAGGCATTCGCAAGCGTTTCAGCGCACCGGGCAAGCCCTGGCAGAACGGGCGCATCGAACGCCTGTTCCTGACCTTGAAACAAGAACTCAATCGCTTGATCCCGATGACCGGCAACGACCTTGACATGCTGCTCGACCAATTTCGGTATTGGTATAACGAAGTTCGGCCGCACCAGCACCTGTTCGGCTGGACGCCAATGGAGGCGTGGCGCGGGGCCAACCCGTACGCGGCGGCGCTAAAGGCGACCATTCTGTACCAAAGTTGGGGTGGCCTGCTGCTGGGCTTTATTCAGCGGCGCTAGGCCGCTTCAAGGTGCACATTGGCGTTCATTGTCGACGAACGGGTGTTCGGAATGGTGTTCGCCTACGCGCCACATAATGCTCATTTTTTAGGCAGATCAGGCGCCAAAAAAGGAACTTTGTTCAACAAACAGGCCGCGTGCGGAGTCGCGTTGTAAGAAAACAACGCGAGAACCTGAAAAATCGCGCTTCCTTCGTACTTCCCCATGCTGTTGTGAACAGTGAACGGGGCAGCAAGCAAGTAAATCAAGAAAGTCTCAGCATTGACAACCCCTCTTTGCTGAAGGCAATCCAATCCTCTGAATCACTCTGCAGTATCAATCCGTCCAATTCTCGCACTTCTCGCACCATTTCTATGGCCGCCCGCAGTGCCACCCCGCCAATCTTCCCTTTCAACCTGGGATCAAATCTTGTCGTAAAAAAGAGTGCCATCCGTCCAACTTCAGTTTCCATGCAAGGAATACGTAGATGTTGACTGTAATCCACGATTGTCTGGCCTTCGCTCAGCGTCGCCGGAGCCCCAAGAATTTCAAAGAAAATCTCTTCGCTTAAGAACGTGCCGAGGAAAGCAGGATCTTGAGAAAGGCGTTTTGTTTCAATAACAGCTTCGTTAATATTCATTTCGTTCCTATCAATATACTTTTATCTGCGACCAGAAGAGCGGATTTGAACTAGCCGATGTGTCATAGATCCCATGATAACCGTAGAGCAACGTCGATTGACTTCCATATTTACTAGATGTGCATGCAGCCCATTCAACACGTCCCATGTTTGGTTGCAATATGTCTTCCAAGAGTGTTGGCTGCAAGACCACATTCCCACCTTGCAGGTTCAAGAGTTCAGGCGGACGTAGCATTAAGCTAGGTGCAGACTCTCCAGGCATATACGTCCTCTTAAAGACTTTAGAGACATCTTCACCGGTTTCGATCATATTACCAAGATGATCGCTTATGGAAGCACCTCTTTCAGAATACACCGTTAGCGATGTTCCTGACGGGATAACGAAACTACCTGGTTCTTGAGTACCATGTCCGCTCAGTACGATCGATGAGGATCGTTTGCCTCCAAATACTGCAATAGTACCGGAAGGCCCCCGCAATGGTCCGACAAATCCGGGCTCGTACTCAACTCCGCTGTAATGCTTTACTGTGGGTGCATATGTCGTTCTCGATCCAGAAACATAAGCTGCATAGGCGCGAGTGGATTGATTCGTTAAATGAGCTTGCACAGCCGCAGGCGAAAGTGTCAACATGCCTGCCCCAAACTCTGAGACCTGCGGTGATGCGCCCGTTGCATATTCAATGCCTTGACCAATGACAGTGCGCGTTGCTTGACCAGTCAAGAGCGTTTGCAAGCCGGCGCTCGCTTGATCTGCGCTAGCAACCAATCCTACATATCCTACGCCGGACAACAAGAGACTGCCGCCGCCGGTAAATGGAGTAGCCACACCACCTGCAACAATCGCTGCGCTACTTGCGAGGGCACCGGCCACACCGCCTGCTGCCTGTATCAATCCCAAGGCACGAGTACCGACATCCCAATCAGAGAAAGTGTTCAAAATTGATGGGGTTGACGGGATAGAGCTATCTACGCCGGCAATGTGACAACTTGTAGGGGTGCCATAGCAAAGCCCAGTCGAGCCATCTTGAGCCGTGTAGTTGTAAACGCTTCCACCTGGGTATGCGTCCCGCAGCCATTGCGGGAAGGCTTCCACCGAAGTATTGGAGAGCGTTGGCCAACTACTCTGAGAGATCTTCCCAACCATGCGAAGCGGTAGATTCATTGGTGAACCGGCCGCGGCATTGGATGCAAGCGAGGCATCCTTATTGCCGCTGAGCGCTTGATACCACTCATCGGCATTTGGGATACCACGATCATTGACGATCACGCCTGGGCCGTTCGACAGCCAATTGGCCACGACCGAAGAGCCACCATCCGCATAGTCAGTTGGGCGAGACGAAACTGCACCAGTCGCAGGATCAACATATGACATGCCATTGACCGGCACAGGCGAGCTCGATGGGGTTGAACTATTTATTGACGCGAGACTGTTTCCGATCGCGTTACCGAACGCATCTGAAGCCACGCGCGCGTAGTCAATCTTTCCACCGCTAAGGATCTTCGATGTCACCCCTGCGGCAAAGCCGGATACTGTTCCGCGCACAATACTACCTACGCTCTGATCCAAGCCATGGAACATACTGCTTTCTGCGACGTTTTGGCCGACCCAAGCACCGGCTCCCGCTGCCGCAACGTTTCTCCAACTGAAACTGCCCTGCAGGCCGGTCACGCTGCTAATGCCTTGCGAGATCGCACCGGACATCATGGCCCGTGCCGCCACCTGCGCGGCATCCTTGCCACCCAAGAGCGCGTTGCTGGTGGCGCCGAACTCGCTAGCAACGCCAGCGGTCACCGCACCGCCTAGTGCGCCGAAGGCAACGCCAGTCCAGTTGAATTCGTCCTGCATTCCAATCGCCATCGCCGTACCTTGGCTGGCAATGCTGCCCACCGCACCGCCTATCGCTCCGGCGGCCATCGCCGCACCGATCGACAGGCCGGAAGTGCCAGCGATGAGCCCGCCGGCAGCGCCCAGAATGCCGCCACCGGCACCCATTGCGACAGCTGCTGCACCCGCCGTAACTACGGTGGCCGCGATTGCTACGATGGTGGTCAGGATCATGCCAGCCGCGCCGCAACCCTTATCGGCCGCCGGCATCGCCAGTGTCGGCGTCGTGTCGCCCACCCGCTCACCTGCGTTATACGGCTTGTACTCGGCATAGCCGTCATGCACCGTATTGACCCGCGACGGCAGCGTGATCGAGTCGCCGGCTTTTAGGGTTTGGTTGCCAACCATACCATTGGCGTCAGCAATCAGGTACCACAGCTTGCTGTCGCCCCATACCGCCTGGGCCACCGCCGTCAGCGTCTCGCCGCCCTGCGCCTCATACACCGAAGGCGCGGCCAGGTTGGCGCCCGAAGTAGCCGCTTCGTAGATGCCAAAACCCTGCTTGCTCACGGCGCTGTCGTCCGTTCCCAGCAGCTCACCGTTCACAACGAACGAATGCGTGGTCACCAGTTTCTTATTCGGGTCATTCGGGTCACCCTGCGTCTTCTGCAGAATATGTCCCATTGCATCGCTGATGAAGCTGCGCGACTGATGGGAGTCGCCGCCATCGTTGAGCGACACCAGGTTACCGTTGGCATCGTAGGTGCTGGTGCTGGTGGCACGGTTCCAGTTGCCGCCGAGGATGATCTTGGTCGTCGTCCCGGCTTTATAGCTGTCAAAGCCCTGATAGGTGAAGTTGACCTGTTGATGCGTGCCTTTGCTGCCAGGCACTACGGTGTAGCCATTCAGCCTGCCCGCCGCATCATAGCCATTGTTCACACTTCCCGGATCGCTGATCGCCATGTAGTAGATATCATCCAGGAAATTGCCAGCTGTATCGCGCATCTTCAGGCGGATCACATTGCCCGACTTGTCGTAGCCGTAGGTCTGCGTGGCGTCGGCAATACCAAAGTCCTTCAGCGCCGTGACGTTGGTGTGTTCCAGTGCCCCGCTTTGCGCTACGCGGCCCTCCGCGTCGTACTTGCGCGACTCGGTCACGGCCATGCCGGCGGCACCAGTACGGTTCACCTGCGACAGGCGCCCTGCCGCATCGTAGGTGAACGATTCAACAGTGTCTGCCAGATTGCCCTCGCCGACGGCACCAGCGCGTTGGTAACGGTAGCTGTCGGACAGGCGCAGGCCCGCCTTGTCGTACACGATCGTATGGCTGTTGTCGCCAGCCACCACGTTATTGCCTTGCAGGTCGCCGTTGACGATCAGCTCGCGGTTCATCACATCGAAGGTGTTGTAGGCGTCCACCGTGGTGGCCGTGCCATCTGCGCCAGCAATGGTGGTCTGTACGCGGATGCGGTTGCCGTTCAAATCGTAGGTATAGCTGAGCTTGAAGCGGCCATCGGCCACGCTGGCAATGCGGCCCTGCTTGTCGTACTGGGTCACATTGGATTGCACCACTTCGACTTGGTACAGGCCAGCGTTGACCTTGTCGTCAAACTGACCAAGGTCAGGCTGGGTGTTGATGCCGTGGATAAAGCTCTCCACCACTTGGCCGCGCGACTGTCCGCTGGCCAGCGCCGCCTTGAAGAAGTTCAGGCCGCCTTCGTCCGGCGCGCGGCCCAGCGCATTCTGGTACATCCGCGTGATGAATTCGGCATCGGTGCTTGGCGCTGCGCCGGCGAGCATGGTGTTGGCCAGCGCCGCCAGGCTGGAATTGGCCTGCAGCGCATGCACCCAGCCATCGACCACGCTGGCTGCCGGCACCTGGCCGAACAGAGCCATGGCCACCTGACCGGCCTGGTGGCGTTCGCTGCTGATGCCTGCAGCAACGTTACGGTCGGTAGCAACAATGGTCGTTTCGCGCAGGCGGTTGCCGGCCAGGTCGTAGCTGTAGCTGGTCGAGCTGCGCGTGGCCAGGTCCTCGATGCGCGAGAGCAGCAGGCCTTCGTAACTGTACTCAAGGTGCTGGCCACCGCTCGAGGTCTGCTTGGTCAGCTGGCCAAGGCGGTTATAGTTGTAGCTCAGTACATTGCCGCCCATGTCGGTGTGCGACTGCACCCGTCCCCAGGCGTCCATCGTCCACGCCATGGTGCTCACGCCGTCGAACTGTTCCTTCTTGTGGCCCAAGGCATCATAGCTGGTGAAGGTCGCGTGCAGGCCGTCGTTGCTGTAGATGACGTTGCCATTGACGTCGTAGCCGGTGCGGGTCACGGTGCGGTTTGCTTCGCCGATCGCGCCCGTAGTCACCGAAGTGCGCCGGCCCAGCTCGTCATAGGTATAGGTCTCGGTCATGCGGGTCATGTGGCCGTTGTCCACGTGCGCGGAACCGACATCGGTGAGGTCCAGGCCATAGGCCATCACGTTGGCCGATTCGGTCGTCAGCACATGCCCCAGGTGGTCGTAGCTGTAGCTGGTGACGATCGGAGTGTACTGCGCATCCGGCGCCTCATTGGGCACGATTTGGCCCGAATCGGCGTCGTAATGGCTGCCGGTCGATGCCATGGCGCCGCGCTCTTGGGTCGTCGACAGGCGCTGGCCGAACGCGTCGTAGCTATTGTGCACTTTGCCGCCGTCCGCATGCTGTTCCTCGGTCAGATTGCCGTTGACGTCATACAGGTTGCCGTTCACGTTGCCGTTGGCGTCCTGCGTGGCGGCCAGGCGGCCCAGTTTGTCGTAGGCGTAGGTCGTCGTGGCGCGGTGCTCCTCCGTGCTATTGAGCGTACTGATGGCAGCGGCGCTGGTCGAGGAAACGAGCTGGTTGTTGGCGTTGTAGGTGTAGTCCGTCGTCCACGCCTTGTTGCGCGCGTCGCTCTGGCTCAGCACATTGCCCCAGCGGTCAACGGTCTGGTACACGGTCGGGCTGGCAGTGACCACCTCGGCGAACTCTTTGTTGCTGGAGAAGCGGGCCTGCGGCAGCGTGGCTGGCGTGCCGCCGTCGGACAGCGGCAAGTGGGCCAGCGCGGCGCTGGCGTCGGCCACCGCCTTGGCCAGCACCGGGTCGGTATGGGTCGTCCCAACGTCGGCAGCCGTGTCTTTCGCCAGCAGGTGAAGCGCATTGATCACCTGGTCCTGGAACAGATGTTGCGAGACGATGCCGGCCGCTTTGGGGCCCGCATAGTTCGTCAAGCCGTTGACGATGTCGACGACCGTGGCGCCACGCGAGGCGCCATTGGCCAGGCTGCCGCTCCAGAAGCTCAGGCCAGCGGCATCTGGCGTGCGGCCCAGCACCTGGGTGAAGATGGCGGTGACGAAATCGGCATTGCTGCCTTGCGGATAGCGCGCCTGGCCAGCTGCCGAGTTCAGCAGGCTGGTGGCCAGGGTGTCGACGTCGGCCAGGCCCTGGCTGCCTGCCATGGCGCTGAAGAACTCGTCCGTGGTCGGCGCCCGGCCAATCACGGCCAGGTAGGTCTGCACGACCGAGCGGGCAAACGGCGTCGCGGTTGGATCGCCATTGGCGATGGCCGCAGCCTGGGCTGCTGACACCGCGGCTGCCGTTGCGGCGGCAACCGCCTCGGCAACAGCCTCGGCGATAACGCCCGTATCGGAACTGGCGTTCTGCACCGTCCTGGCGAGCGCGTCGGCGATATTGTTGTGGAAGGTCTGCAGGGCCCGGGTTTGTGCGTCGTCGATGCTGACCTGGCTGCTGATGCTGGCCAGGATGTCGGCAACGACGTCGCCGCGCCGGCGACCTGTTGCCAGCTCTGCCGTCCACTTGGTCAGGTCGGCCTGGGTCGGGGCGGTATTTTCCAGCGTGACATAGATCTTGGTCACGAAGTCGGCATTGCTCATCCCGGCTGGGAAGCGCGCCGTGGCTTCGCTGGCTTGCCGCAGCGTCCAGTCGGCAATGTCGCCCAAGGTATGCCCCGCCTTGAGGGAGTTGACGACACTGTTCATGCCGCCAAAATCGGCGTAGCGGCCCAGCAGGGCGAAGTACAGCTTGGTGGCCGCGATGCGGTATTGTTGGTCCACACCGGCGTTGACCTCCGCCAGGGCTGCTGCTGCCATATTGGCGGCTGCGGTTCGCGACGAAGCTGCAGCATTGGCCACGGCGCTGGCCGCAGCGGACGCTGCCGTGCCGACATTGGCGGCGGCCTGCGCTGCCCCCAGTGCCGCAGCAGCCCACGCCGACATCAGGTTGGCGGCGTTCAGGCTGGCGGTGGTGGCGAAACTGTCGACCACCAGCATCTGGTTGACTGCATTGGTGGCGTTTTGGACCGCCGTTGCGGCATTGGTCAGCGCCAATGCTGCTGCAGCGGCGACAGTGGCCGCGTCGGCGGCCGCCTTGGTGGCGGCAAGCGCACTGGCTGCGGCATTGGCTGCCGTGAGCGCGGCGGCTGCAGCAACAACGGCATCGGCATCTGCTTGGGCGGCGGCTGCCTTGGCGGACTTGCTGCTTGCCGTTGAGGTAGCCAGGTCGGCCGCCTTCCTGGAGTCATCCGCCGCCGTCAAAGCGGCAGCTGCTGCCAGGCTGGACGTCAGTGCGGCAGCGGCCGAGCTGACCGTGGCCGTCGCTGCCGTCGCGGCCAAGGCAGCCGCGTCGGACGCAGCCTTGGTCGTCGTGACCGCCAAGGCTGCGGAGTTGACCGCTTGTTTGGCGGCCTGGTCGGCCAGGTCCGCCGCCGTGACGGCAGCGTCGGCGCTGGCCTTGGCATTCGACAAGGTTGCCGTAGCGGCATAACTGGCCGCCAGTGCAATGGCGTTGGCAATGGCAGACTTGGCCAGGTTGGCATTGTTGAGCGCCGTCTGGGCGTCGTTTGCTGCCGTGACGGCCAGGTTATAGGCCGCCAATGCTGCGGCGGCAGCTGCGGTGTAACCATCCAAGGTCTGCTTGGAATTGGCTGCCGCGACGCGGAAGTCAGCGGCAGTGGCATCGGTGTTGGCGACATTCAACGCGACCTGGCTGCGCGAGTAGTCCGTGAGCGACTGATTGGCGGCGGTCCGATAGGCGCTGGCATACGAAACGTAGGAATTGTAGTTATTCTGCGCCGCCGACAGGTTCGACTGGGCAGTGCTCAGGTTGCTCGCCGCATTGCTCTGCTCAGCCAGCGCACTGTTCTTGTTCTGGATTGCTGCGTTGGCGCTGCTGGCAATCTGGTTCATCGCCGCATCGATATTGCCATTGAGGTAGTTTTTGTCCACCGTCTGCTGGTAAATCGAGCCATTCGAATTGAGCGTATCGGTCAGGATCTGGACCGCCGCGCTGGCACGTGTTGCATGTCCCAATGAAATTTCATTGGCCCACCACGCGCCGCCCGCCTCGTCCGGCTGGCGGCCCAGCGCTTGCTGGTAGAAGGCGTTGATGAATTGGCGGGACGTCAGATAGGACGGGAATCTGCCCTGGCCTTCCCCACTGGCCAGAATATTGGACGCATAAGTGACCATATTCGAGACCTGCAGCACGCCGCCGGTGACGGCACCCAGGTCGGGCGCGCGCCCCAGCAATGCGACATACAATTCGGTCATCTGGCGGCGCTGGCCCAGATCGGTTGCCAGCACGGCATTGGCCTGGTCAGCTGCCGGCGTAGCAGCGGTGACGGCAGCGTCGGCATTGCTCTTGCGCCCAACGGCCGCGTTATAGTCCGCATTGGCGGTCGAGATTGCCCCCGACAAGCCCGGCAATTGACCTTCGAAATACGAAGCAATCGAGTCATTGCTCTGGTAGTCCGAGTAGACCAGGCCGGACAGGCTCTGGAAACGGTTGGCAACCGTGCGTTCAAAGGTCTGGCGCGAATTGGCGGCAGCAACATTGGTGCCGCTATAGCTGGTCACCGAATCCATGATGTCGCACAGAGTCTGGGCCCGCGAGGATCCGGCGTTGAGCGCGCCGGTCCAGAAGGCCAGACCTTCGGCGTCCGGCTGGCGGCCCAGCGCCGTGGTATAGATGCGGGTGATGAAGTCACTATTGCTCAGCCATGATGGGTAGATGGCCGAGCCGTCACTGCCGAGCAGCATGGAATTGGCCACGCTGACGCGCGACTCACCAGTGGTCATCGAATTGAGCCACCAGTTGAACCCGCTCAGATCCGGCACCTTGTTCAGGATCATACTGTACAGGCGCACCAGGGCCAGCCGGTTGGTGGCGGTCGGCGTGGAGGCGGCATTGGCAGTCGTTGCAGCAGCAGAGGCAGCCACAGCACCTGCCGTGCCTTCGGCATTGTTGTAGTCGGTCTGCGGCTGGGTGGTGCGGCCCAGGGCCAAAGTATAGGCCCCGTACTTATTGTCGCGATCCGCATTGGCTGCCGCCAATACTGCGGTGGCACCGGTACCGGGGGCGTTGATGGCGCTGTCCGCCGGGCTCACCAGGTTTTGCAGGGCAGTCGACACCTTGCCTAAGAAGTAAGCTTGGTCCGTGATCGCCTGCCCGGTCTTGCCCACGCTGTAGTCGGTGATGTCGCGAATAATCTGCACGACCATGTAGCCACGCGTCGAGCTGCCCCAGCTATTGACCCAGAACGACAGGCCATTGGCATCCGGCGTACGGTTGAAGGCAATGGTATACAGCCTTTGCAGGAAGGCCGTCTTTTCCGCGGCCGTGCCATAGGCCGTCGGATACTGGCTGCGGCCCTCGGCTGTATTGAGCATGGACTCGGCCACGACGTCCAGGCTGGAACCGGCCAACTGGGTCACCATGGCATTGAGGCCGGCCAGGTCCGCGTCGCGGTTGTAGATCGCACGGAACAACTGGGTCAGCTGAATGCGGCTATCCGCCGTCGGCGTGCTGCTGGCCATGGAGGCCTTCAGCGCGTTGCTGTTGCTGATCGCGTTGTTGGCAGTGGTAGCGGCGCTGGTCTGTGTCGCCTTGGCAGCGCTCAAGTTCGTGGCGGCTGTGACCGCCGCGGTGTCGGCATCGGTTTTGGCTTGTTTGGCCGCTGTATAGGCGTTGGCAGCTTGGCCAGACAGCACCGACATGGCGCTGTCGACGCGGTCATCCACCTTTTTCTGTGTCGTGTAGACGAGCGGATCCGTGCCGACATAGGTATTGATGTTGCGGATCGTCTCCAGCACAAAGTCGGTGCGGCTGGCGCCGTGCGCAAACCGGTCGAGCCAGTACGCCACCCCTGCCGCGTCCGCCGGGCGGTCCATATAGTTCAGGTACTGGCGGTTGAGGAAGGTAGTGCTGTCGACGTTGGCGTACAGGCTTTGCCATTCGCTGCTGGTGACCATATTGGCCGCCACGGCGGGCAGGCCGCCGCCCGGCGCGTCATACAGGCCGACCCAGTTGACAAATTCGGTCAGCGTCGGCGCACGGTTGAGCATCGCCAGCGACAGGCGCACGATGTCCAGGCGCTCTTCCGATGCCGTGCTGTCGACCGCTGCCAGGGCGTGGGCTGCATTGGTGGCCAGTACCGCCATGGCACTGGCAGTGCTGGCCGTGCTGGCCGCTGTCGTCGCTGCGGCGGTGGCGGCATCGGCGGCATCCCGGGCGGCCTGGCTGGCGTCGCTGGCTGCACTGGCCGCCGCCGTCGATACGGCATTCGATGCCTTCGAGACGAGGTCGTCGAAGAATTGGCGCGAGGCGATGACCACCGGATTGGTATTCTGGTCAGTCAGCATCGTATCGACCATGCGGCTGACGATCGCATCGCGCGACCAACCAGTGTGCAGCTCGCCCTTCCAATACGCCAGACCTTCGGCATCGACCGGACGGCCTTCCACCTCCAGGTAGAAGCTGGAGAGGAAATTGTCGTCACTCATGTTGGCATAGCGCTGCCAGCTGGCGTAAGCCACCATGGCGTGCGCAACGGCAGCGCCCTTGTCGGCGGGCGCCAGCGGCGCTGCCACGGCCAGCAGGCTGTCCATTTCGGCCAGCGTTGGTGCGCGGCCCAGCATCGCCTGGGCCAGGCGCACGACCAGCAGGTGGTCGCCCACGGCCGGCGTGGTCAGGCCCGCCAACTGGGCATTGGCAGCGGCAGCGGCGGTGGAGGTCGTGCCAACATTGACGTTGGCTGCGGCCAGCGCATTTTGTGCGGCGGTATTGGCGTCGGCCAGTGGTCCCTGCGGAGAATTGGTCATCAGGGAATTGGCTTGCTGCAAGGCCAGCGCCGCCGCTGCTGCCACCGTCGTGACAGCGGCAGTGACGGCGCCGTCGAACAGCTTTTGCGACGTCAATGCGCCTTCGTCGAGCGCGGTATTCTTGACCACCGCATCAATGATATCGGACAGGATGGAACCACGGCCGGCGCCGCCATCCAAGCCATCGACCCAGAATTTCAGGCCGGTGGCGTCCGGAGTCCGGCCCAGCACCGTCTGGTAGAAACTGGTCACGAAGGCGACATTGGCGTCGTGGCCGATGCCGGCCGGGAAGCGGCTGGCCGCTCCCGCAGACATCAAACCTTCTGCGATATTGCGCAGGCTAACGGCGCTGGCCAGTTTGCTCATGCCATCGTCGATCTCGGCCAGGGTCGGCGCGCGGCCGGCCACGCCAACATAGAGGCGGATGATGTCAAGGCGGTTTTGCGCCACGCTGTTTGGCACGATGGTGGTCAGGCCCGACAAACGGGCCGCAGCTGCATCGGCAACGCCTTTGGCAGCCTGCGCATCGTTGGCGGCGGTGATGGCTGCGCCGGATGCATGCACCAGCGCAGCGGCCGCGCCGCCCACTGCGGTGCTGAGTGCATCGGCGGTGCGGCGGTTCAGGTCGGCCTTGGCGCCCAGCTCACTGTCGACGGCATTCTTACTCTCGAGCATGCCGAGGATAACTTGGGGTAGCACGGCCGCGCGCGCCTGTGCTGGCGTCATCGGCGGCCTGGTGATGTCAGGGTTGCGCCAGCTGGCCATGGCGCCGGTCCAGAAGTCGAGGCCTTCTGAATCTGCCGCGCGGTGCAAGCCGTTCAGGTAGAACTTTTGCAGGAAGCTGCGGTCGTCATCACCTGCCGGATAGGCAATCGCCATTTCGTTGGTGTCCAGCAACGGCCCGGCCAGGCTGCCCAGGGTGGCGCTGCCGTTGGCGATCGACGCTGCTGCCGCACTCAGCGTGCTGAAGTCGGGCGCACGGCCAAACAAGGCCACGTACAGCTGGGTGTACTTCACCATGGCATCGACGACCGGGGTCGCAGCGGCCTGCGCATTGGCGGCAATCGTGTCCAGCGCCGCCTGGCGCAGCGCATTGCTGGCTGTTGCGGCGGCGGCAGCCAGCGCGGCGGCGCTGCCGGTGTCGTGGACCGGCGCCGCCAGGGTGGCAGCGGCGGCCGCTTCAATGGCAGCGTCTGCCGCTGCGCTGGCGGCGGTGGTGTCGCTGGCCGTCACCAACGCGTTGATGGTGCGGCCGGCATTGACATCGTCGCCCCCCATATCGAGGGCATAGGCCAGGCCGACGGCGACGCGGTTTTGCATCAGCTGCAGCGATTGCTGTTGGTCGCCTTGTGGGGCGTGTACTTCCACCAGGCCGCGGATGATGCGCGCTGCCAGTTCGCCGCGCGCCAGGCCGCTGTTCGGCGCCGACATCCAGTAGGTTAGGCCGTCTGCGTCAGGCGCGTGGCCGAAGGCTTGCTGATACAGCTTGGTGATGAAGTCCTGGCGGCTCATCGCCGCGGGGAACAGTGCGCTGCCCTCGGCCGAGTCCAGCATGACCTGCGCCACGTTGCCGATTGTATTGGTTGGCGACAGGGCATTGACCCAGAAGTTGAAGCCAGTATGGTCCGGGGCACGACCCAGCAGGCCGACATACAGCTGCGCCACCAGCTGGCGCTTTTGCTCCAGCGGCAGCATGGTGTCGGCCGTGGCAGCCGCCAGTGCTGCAGCGGCGTCACTGGCAGCTTTGAGCGCATCGGCCGGGGCTTGCGCGGCAGCGGCGGCGGCCGCAGCGACGGCGGCGGCATGGGCGCTGGCTTCGGCGCCCACATTGGCCATCAGCAGGGCAGCCACGTCTGGAGAATTGCCGTGCATATCGACGGCATAGCCCAGCCCGATCGACATCTTATTATTGAGCAGGCGCTGGGTCGCCAGCGCCTGGGCGTCGCCACCGACGTAAGCGGCAATGCGGTTGATGATGCCGATGGCGATCCGCTCGCGCGGCACGCTATTGGGCTGCGCAGGCAAGGCTGCCGACAGCTCGCCCGCCGTCGGTGCACGGCCGGCGATATTGGCATAGACCTGGGTGATAAACTTGGTGTCGTCGGTGGCAAGGGCGAAGACCTTGCTGCCTTCGACGTCCGCCAGCATGGAATGGGCAACCGATTCCAGCGAATTGCCGTTGGCCATATTGTTGACCCAGAAGGCCAAGCCCCCCTGGTCCGGCGCGCGATTAAACAGGGCGATGTATAACGGCGCCAGCTGGCGGCGGTAGCCATCGACGACAACGGCAGCATCGGCTGCCTGCATCGCGGCGCCCTTGTCCGTCGCCGTCACCAAGCGCATCACATCGGCAGCGGAGGCAACGCTGATGCCCTTGAGGTCGACCGCATAGTGGAGGCCAACGTCGATCCGGTTGGCCAGCATGGCGCGGGCGGCATTGCCGCCGGCCTGGTCGCCGTAGTTCGCCTGCACCGCCGCGATCAGCTGCAGCGCCACCTGGGCGCGGCTATTCGACCCCAGCAAACCGGCATAGTAGGCCAGTGGGAAGGCTGACAGACCGTTATCGCCAAAGGCCGCCTTGTAGACCCCGGTCACGAAGTCAAGCGCGCTTCCATCCGGCAACGCGGCTTTGCCCTCGTCACTGGCCAGCATTTCGTCGGCAATGTGTTCCAGGGTAGTGCCCGACTGGACCGCGTTGACCCAGAACTGCAGGCCAGCCGCGTCTGGCGCGCGGCCCAACAGGGCAATATACAGGGTGGCGACCTGCTCGCGGATGCCCTGCGAAGCGACGCTGAAGGTCCCTGTCTCCGATTGCGGTGCAATGGCCGTATTGTCGCTGCTGTAAAGGACTTGATAATCGTAATTACCATCGTCCAGTTTGGACGTATCGAAGCGTTTGACGTCGCCAAAATCGCGCAACGCGGTGGCGTCCTTCCATTGTGTACTTCCCTGGACGCGGTATTGCAGCTGCACGCGAATCGAGGCATCGGCAGGCGCCTTGATGCGGATGCCATGGCTGACGGAGCCCTGGTTGCTGTTGTCAATCAGCACCTGCGCCTGGCCGGCCATATCGCGTTTCGATACCTTGACGTGGCTGATCGACGTCACCGCTGCCGCATTGCCCCAGTACATGGTGGCGCCATGGCTGGCTGTGGCACCATCAAAGGTCTGGCTGATGGTGCTGGTCTGCCCCTCTTCGTCCTCATAGGTCAGCTCGACAATGACGTCGCCATTGCCCAGGCCGTCCAAACCGGCCCATGACAGTGCTACCCCGTTTTGCCCGCTATGGACGGTCTGATCAAGGCCAGTGTGTTCATTTGTGGAGATCCAGGACGTACTGGTCTGGGTCACGCCGTAGCTCAGCGATACGCTGTCATAGGTGCTAGGCGTGTACATTGCCACGGTCTGCTGCGGATGGATCTGCGCAATGACGTGACCCAGCATGTCGTAGCGCATTTCGGTGCGCGACAGGCCGTTCAGCTGGTTGATGTCTTCGATCTTTACGTTTTGGTAATCGAGCAGGTTCAGCTGCGCACTGCGCAGCTCGGCCGTCATATTGCCGTTGACGTCATACAGCATGGCGCGTGCGATACCGTCGCCGGCATCGGTCAGCCAGGTGTGGCCGGCATTGTCAATAAAGATGTGCTCGGTCGACAGCACACCAGTCGTGCCATCGGGCTGCTGACCGATCACCTGGCGCAGCGTCACTTCGCCGAAGGCGTTGTAGGTATTCTGATGGGTGAGCTTGTTGCCATCGCTGTCCGGCGTAATGCTGGCCACAAGCTGACCAACGGCATCGTACTTGTTGATCTGATATGCCGTATGGGTGACGGCGGCACCACTGCGGTCTAGGTCGGTCACATTTCGCCATTGCTTGGCTAGACGTCCCAGCTTGTCGTAGGCCGCTTCGCTGGTATGTCCTTCGGCATCGACGGTTTTGATGGCGTGACCAAGCAGATCATACTGCGTGCTGGTGAAGCGGTCTTGTGCCGCGTCGATCAGCTTGACGGAATATCCAAGAGCATCTGCCTGGCTGGCGCCGTTGGCACGATCGATGCGCTGCACGACGTTGCCAAATGCATCAAGCCGCAGTTCGGTCAGTCCGGTTAGGTCAGCATTGACGGTGGCGACGACCCGGCCCAGCTTGTCGTAGTAAGTGCGGCTGGTATTGTTGAGCGCGTCCCTGGTGGCAATCAGATTGCCCACAGCGTCGTAATCAAAGTGCGTCTGAATATCACCCCTTGCGCTTCCGCTCGAATTTCCCATGCTGCCGTCGTCGCTGTACTGTACGTGGCGGCGGATTTCGTCGGTCTTGCGGTTCTCCGCATCGTAGAAGAAGGCCGTTTCGCGGTCGTTGTCGTCTGTCTGCGGTGCATCTCCATCAGTGATGACCTTGGCATACTCCATGCGGCTGATCATATTGCCAGCTGCGTCGTAGCCCATCGTGGTCAAGTAGCCATGGCGGCCGCCATCGTCGGTACCGGTCAGCTGAGTGCTGAGCAGGCCGCGCCGGTCGAAGACAAACTTGTTGACATCGGTGGCGCCCACGGTGTTGCCGTTGGCATCAACTGCGAAGACCGACTTGGTGACGGCCTGGCTGAAAGCATCATATGCGGTGACGGTGGTGCGCGCCGCTTGCTTGCTGATGCTGCCGTCGTAGACAAACACGGTCGGCTCGCTCACCTTGACGGCATTGCCGCGTGTGTCGTACTCGGTATGCAGGGTCCGGTCCGCGCCATGCGCATGGTTCTTGACCTGGTTGGCGATGGCGTGCAGGTCCTGGCCCAACACGGCCTGGCCATACGGCTCGGCATAGCGGATCAGGTCGGTGACGTCGCCAAAGGCGTTGCGCTTGTATTCGGTCAGGTAGCCGTTCGCGTCCAGGTCGTAACGTACCCTGCCCTCCTGATCGTAGGCCTTTTGGCTGACCTTGTTATCGGGGTCGGTGTTGGTCAGGGCATTGCCAAGCGCGTCGTATTGGACGACGGTCTTGAGTTCGCCCGAATCGATGACCGAGTCGTTGGCGGCATCATACACCTTAACCGAGGGCTGCAGCGTTTCGGTCTGGCGGCCGGCCGCGTCGTAACGGTATTGGATGGTGCGGGCCTCGGCGCGGGTTGCAGCTTCCGTACGCGCGATCACCTGGCCGAATGCATCATAGTCGATGCGCGTTTCCAGGCGAGCCGGGGCCGTCGTCACGACCGCGGCGCCCGCCGCGGTCGCATTGGTGGAGACATCGACCGCCGGCGCCAGTTCGCTGGTGAGGCGGCCCGCGGCGTCATAGCTGTAGTTCCAGGTCGCGCCTAGCTTATTGGTATAGCTGCTCTTGTGACCGAAAGCATCGTAAGTGAACGATTCCGTGTGGTTCAAGGCGTCCGTGGTGGTGCGCAGGTCGCCACGCGCGTCGTAGGTATGCGAGGTGGTGCTGGAACGCACAGCCGTGACTGCCTGCGCCAGGTCCTGCGTCGCCGATACCGGATCGAGGTACTGCACCAGCGTGCTGACCTGCCCTGCCGCCGTGTAGCTGTATTGTTTGACATAGCCGGCAGCATCGCGGCTGAAGGTCAGCCGGCCGAGGGTGTCGTATTCATTGGTCTCGATACGGTCATTGGCGGCATCTGCGTGGGCCAGATTGAGTGCGTTGGAGACATCCGCGTCGCGCGCCAGCTGGCTCAAAGGCACGGCATAGGCATGCGACTGCGTCACGGCGCCGTCATTGTTATAGGCGTAAGTGGTCAGTGCGCCTACTGCGTCGAGGGCGATGATGACGCGATTGGCACTGTCATAGGCGAAGCGCTCGATGCGATCGCCCGCATCGGCCGCCGGCGCGGCGAGCAGCCAGTCACGATAGGCCTTGTCGGCATTGGTCACTGGAGGCGTGAGCGCGGTCAGCGTGTTTGCATACTCAGTGCGCTGCAGGACATTGCCGTTGGCGTCGTGCGTCACACGGGTCAGCGCCCATTGCACTTTGCCATTGGCGTCTTCGCCCAGTTCGATGGCGCTAGCCACCAGTGCATTGTTGCTGTCGTAAGCCATCCGTTCGTGACGGTTCGGTCCCGACGTCACGAGCAGATCGGTCACGTTCTTTTCGGTGGCATGCAGGCCCAGGCTGGTGACATTGACTGGCTGGCTGTAGCTGATGCGTTCGGTGACATTGCCTGCACCGTCGTATTCCATCCGCGTGACGGCACCAAAAGCGTCGATGGCCATGTGCACACGGCCAAGATGGTCGTACACCGTGTGTGCAGTGCGGTCCTTGGGGTCCGAAATGATGTGTGCCAGCAGTAAGTCCGTATCCGCTTCCAGGCTGCGCCCGGGCGGCAGCGCCGCCGGCGTAGCCGGCAGGGTCACTGCCTTTGCATAGCGCGTGACGCTGTCGACACGGCCATCCTGGTCGTAACCGTAATGGGTGACGGCGCCCAGCGCATCGATGGTGTCGCTCAGGCGGTTGTCGGCATCGTAGACGTAGCGGGTCAAGGCTTGGCCGCCGACCAGGCGGCCAATCACGTTGCCATTGTTGTCGTAAGCGTACTCGGTCCTGAGAGCAACGCCGTCCGGGTCCACCACTTCAGCGCTACGCTGGCCCAGCGCATCGTATTCGTAGACGGTCACTTTGCCGCCCGGCTCGGTCACTTTGTGCACCCTGCTGCCGCTGTCATATTCGAATGCCGTGACCAGGCGTTGGCCGGACGGCTCGGCCGTCGTTGCATCCGGATCAGCTGCCAGGCGTGCCAGCTCGCTGGCCGCCAGCGCTGTCTGGTAGCTGGTGCGGCGCACCACATTGCCATAGGCGTCATAGTCGGCGGTGCTGACGGCGCCTGTGGCGTCGGCCTGCCAGATCTGGCGGCCGTCGGCGTCGTAGCGGTACACATTGAGCGCATCGTGTGCGCCATCGACCTGCAACAGGCCGCGCACCGTGGCGATCGTCGGATTGTCGCCTGGGTCGGTGATCGGGTTGGCGTACCGTACCGTACTACTCACTTCACTGCGGCTGTTGTAGCGCGTTTCCGTGACGTCGCCGCGCGGGTCGATGGTGAACACCAGGCGGCTGTCGGCGTCGTAGGCATAGCGAGTGACCTGGATGGACGACGCGCTGCCGCCCACTCCCTGGACATCCACGCGGCGTGCGATCAGGTTGCCGAACGCGTCATAGTCGAAGTGGGTGACGTTGCCGTTGGGGTCGATGCTCGCGCTCAACAGGCCAGCCGCGTTGTAGGCGCGCGAGTCGATGGCGTCGGCGCTGCTGTGCAGGCCGTCCACCAAGTCGCCGATGTGGCCATCGTCCTGGCCGCCGCTGAGGTCGGCCAGCTGGGCCGTGGTGAGGGCCGTGGCCAGGCGCCGCACACTGAGCAGGCGGTTGTTGCTGTCGTAAGTGAGTTGCTGGACGTCGCCGCTGGCGCTGCAGGATACCGTCAGGTTGCCGTTCTTGTCGTAATAGAAAATACTGCGGTTGCCCAGCGGATCGGTCGAGCTGGTCTTCAAACCGGCCGCGTTGTACGCATAGGTAGTCCCGGATTGGTTCCAGACGCTGCTGCTTGCGGCAGGCGCTGCGGTCAGGCCGAGCTTTGCAACGGCCTCGGGCGCCAGCGTGCCCGTCAGGCGGCCAAAGGCGTCGTAGCGCTGGTAGCCCGTATGTTGCGCGACCGTCGAGGCGACCAGTTTGCCGGCCGGGTCGTAGCTGTAGCTGGTTATAGTGCCGGCCGGATCGGTGACCGTGGCCAGCTGGTTCAGCACCGTATAGGTCATGGCGGTGCGCTCGAAGCCGCCAGTCGGCCGCAGCGCGTCGATGGTAAGGCCGGCGTGGTAGCTGACCGGCGTTGCGTAGCGCGTGCGGGCCGCCACATTGCCGGCCAAATCGTAAGCGGTCTCAGTCAGGAATCCTGCACCGTCGATGCTGCCGACCGGCCGTCCCTGGCCGTCATACAACACATAGGTGTGGACATCGGCTGGGCTCTGGTTCGGGCGTAGCTGGCTGATCGTCCCCGCGGCACCGGTGACGGTGTAGTGGTAGGCGATCGTTTCAACGACCTGGCCGGCGCCATTGTAGCGCTGCTCGGTCAACACACCAGCCGGGTCGATGACACCCACTTGCAGGCCATCCTGGTCGAACATAAACCAAGTGTTGTGGTCTTTGTCTGACGCGGCGGGGTAAAAACCTTGCGGCACGCTGCCAGCAGGCGGAAGGTCAACCCGCGCAGCGAACTGCCGGATTTGGACCACACGCGACTGGCCGTCGTAGTAGCGGCGGCTCAGGTTGCCAGCATTGTCCACCGTATCGAGCAGGCGGCCGGCGTCGTCATAGGTGCTCCAGGTCGTGCTGTCATTGACAAGGTCGGTGGCGGGGCGCAATTGGTCAATGCTGATGCCGCTGGCCGCGCCGGCGCGCAAGGCACTCTCTACTTGGGCTGGATTGCCGTAGCGCTTCATCTGCGTGACCTGGTTGCGCGCGTTATAGCTGTATTCGGTCAGGTAGCCGGCCGCGTCGACGGCGCCAACTTTGCGGCCCAGGCCGTCATACAGGATGTAGCTGCGCTGGCCGTTGGCGCCATAGATGGTCTCGAGCTGGCCGCCGGCCCGGTAGCCGTAGTGTTCCAGCAGGGTCGTCCCGGCGGCATCCGAATGCGCCTCGGAGCGCAGGCGTCCGGCGCTGTCGAAGCTGGAGGTGACGGTCAAGTCATTGGCATACTTGGTGACGATACTGTTGTTCAGGTCATCATAAACGGAGGTGGTGGTGCCGCTCGCGTCCGTCGCCGTACGCAGGCGGCCCAGGCCGTCGTAGGTCATGCTGCGTACGTTTCCATTGGCGTCGCTTGTATTCAACAGCTGGCCGGCCTGGTCGTAGGCGAAGCGCGTGATGGACAGGCCTGCATCGACGACGCCGGCGCCGCTGGCATCGGTGCTGGCATAGGTGGTGGCGCTAGTGGCCAGGCCGCGCGCGTCGTAGCCGTAGTCAGTACGGACCAGTTTGGTGCGATCGACGCCGGCACCACTGGACCAGGCCACCAACGCGGCCTCGGTGGGCTGGGCCGGCAAGGTGTTCAAGGCGACCAGGTTGTCGCGGTAGGAAATGGCGCTTGTGAGGCGGCCAGCACTGTCGTAACGCGATTCCGTGACCCGGCCCTCAGCCGAAATGGTAAAGCGCAGGCGATGGCTGGCGTCATACACCAGGCGCGTGGTGGGCAAGGCCGCCTGGCCCGCGCCCGGTGTGCCGCGCGCAACACTGAGCAAGACATTGCTCGTGGCATCGAAGACGCGCTGGACCTCTTCACCCGAATCGGCATGCTCAAGCACGCAGTTGCCGTTGGCGTCGTATTGGTAGCTGGTGCGCAGGCCACTGGCGTCGGTGGCGGTTTTTACATTGCCTGCCGCGTCATATTCATAAAGCAAGGTCTGCGTGCCAAACGCTACTTTCGTCAGCTGGCCCTGGCCATCGTAGCCGTAGATGGTCTTGTTTTGCAGCGGGTCGGTGACCGTGACCTGGTTAGCGACGTCGTAGTTATAGGTGGTGGTGTTGCCCAGGCCATCCGTGACTTTTTGGACTTTCCAGTCAGCGCCAGCCTGCACGTAGTCAAAACTCAGGCGTGTGCCATCACTCTGCGCGACCGAGGCGACCAGGTTGCTGTTACCCACGTAGGAATACGTAGTCACATAGTTCAGGTTGTCGCTGCTGTTGTCAGGCGTGAGGTCGGTGACGACCGTCATCAGGCGGTTTTGGCCGTCGTAGGTGTATTGCACGCGCGTAATGCTCGGGCCGCCCGTGGCCAGGTCGCTCGAGATCCGGGTCAGGTTGCCGTTGTTGAATTCAAAGTGGGTGCGGTCGCCGCTGCCATCGGTAATCTGGCTGAGCTGCCCACCCGTGTACTGATAGCTCAGCAGGTAGCCGCTGCCATCGCCAGTGCTGACAATGCGGCCGCCGTTGGCCGCATCGTAGACTTCGAAGTCGCCGGCAGTATCGTTGTGGTCGGCGCGCCAGGTCCACTGGGCGCGGGCCGCATCGTAGACCATCGTCTGGTAGGTGCCCGCGCCATCGGTCGACACATAGGCATTGCGCGCCGCGTCGAATTTGTACAGCTGTACGCTGCCATCGCCATCGATCCGGGTCACCGTGCTGTTGGCCGTATTGACGGTGCCGGCCAGGCCAGTCACTTGCTTGTTGACACCGAGGCGCCAGTTGGCGCCCATGCCAGCGCCCGTGCTGCCCTGGGCATTGTAGGTCCGGCTCAGGTGCAGGTCGGCGCCCACAGAAACGAGCAGGTCGTCATTGCTTTGCAAGATCAGGTTGCCGTTGGCCAGGTTGACGTAGCTGGCCTGCTTGGCGTTGCCGAGCACGGCATTGCCAAAGATGCCATTGGCACCGAGCACATTGGCCGACGTGTTCATCAGTCCGGTGCCGTTGCCGCTGACCATGCCCATCATCGTCAGCATATTGGCGTCGCCGTCGGAAATGACGGAACCCCCGCCACCGTGCCCGACGCTGCCGCCGCCACCCGAATGGCCGCCCTGGCCGCTAGCGTTGGATACCGCTGCCAGATCCAGTACGATCAGACCGCTGGTATCGGCAATGGCGCTGGCGGCGGTGAAGGTCGCCGTCCAGGTCTGGCCGCCGTCGGCCGTGTTGAAGGCGCCGAGCGTGGCTCGGGTCGGTGTGACCGCACTGCCGTCAAAGCCGGTGACGGCCTGGGTAAAGGCGATGGTGACCTGCGTCGCTTGTCCGGCCGCCAATGCCACGGCGCCCATCGAAATGCTCGCCCCGAAGTTTTGCGTACTGATCGAATAATTGACCGAACTGGTCGTTCCCGTGCCACCCGTGTTGCCGGCCGCATCAACCATACCGCTATTGTTCAGGACGACAATATTCGTCGTGCTGAGCAGATTGGCCGTTGGCGTGAAGGTCGCCGTCCAGGTTTTGCCGCCGTCGGCCGATGCCAAGGTGTCGAGCGTGCCGTTTTGGACCACCAGGTCGCTGTTGTCGAAACCGGTGACGGGTTCCGAGAAGGTGATGGTCACGGTGGCGGTTTCGCCCACCGTCAGTGCCGTATCGGACAAGGTGATGGTGGCGGTCGGACGCTGGGTGTCGATGGCGTAGTTGGCCGAGGCGGTCGATCCCACGCCGGCATTGCTGGCTGCATCGTACACGCCGCTGTTGGACAGCGTGACGACGTTGGTCGTGCTGGTCACATTGGCCGCAGGCGTGAAGGTCGCCGTCCAGGTCAAGCCGCCGTCGGCCGAGCTCACCGCGCTGAGCGTGCCGTTCTGCACATTCAAGTCACTGTTGTCAAAGCCGACGACAGGTTCCGAGAACGCAATCGTCACCTGCGCCGTCTCGCCGGCGCTGAGCGCATAGTCCGACATGGTGATGGTGGCGGTGGGACGCAGAGTGTCGATCACGAAGTTGGTGGAGACGGTCGTCCCCGCGCCGGCGTTGCCGGCTAGGTCACGCACGCCGGCATTTGCCAGCGCGATGACATTGGCCGTACTGGCCAGGTTGGCCGTCGGCGTGAAGGTTGCCGTCCAAGTCTTGCCGCCGTCGGCCGAGCTGACGGCGTCGAGCGTGCCGTTCTGCACCGCCAGGTCGCTGTTGTCGAAACCGGTGACGGGCTCCGAGAAAATGATCGTGACCAGCGTCGTTTCGCCGACGCTCAATGCCGTGTCTGACAAGCTGATCGTGGCGGTCGGCGCCTGCGTGTCGATCGCGAAGTTGGCCGAAGCGGTCGTTCCCACGCCGGCGTTGCCTGCCAGGTCTTGCACACCAGCGTTGTTCAGTGTGACCAGGTTGCTTGTGCTGGTCAGGTTGGCACTTGGCGTGAAGGACGCCGTCCAGGTCTTGCCACCATCGGCCGAGCTGACGGTGCCGAGCGTGCCGTTCTGCACGGTCAGGTCGCTGTTGTCGAAGCCGGTGACCCGTTCCGAGAAAGTGATCGTTACCAGGGCCGTCTCGCCGGCGCTCAATGCCACGTCGGACATCGAGATCGTGGCGGTAGGACGCTGGGTGTCGATAGCGTAGTTGGCCGAGAGGGTCGTTCCCACGCCGGCATTGCCAGCCAGGTCACGCACGCCAGTATTGGCCAGCGTGATGACATTGGATGTGCTGGTCAGGTTGGTTGTCGGCGTGAAAGTCGCCGTCCAGGTCTTGCCACCATCGGCCGAGCTGACGGCGCCGAGCACGCCATTCTGTACGGTCAGGTCGCTATTATCGAAACCGGTGACCGGTTCCGAAAAGGTGATCGTTACCAGGGTGGTTTCGCCGGCGCTCAATGCCGTGTCAAACATGGCGATGGTGGCAGTCGGAACTTGGGTGTCAATCGTGTAATTGGCTGATGTGGTCGTGCCGGTGCCAGCGTTGCCGGCAAGGTCTTGCACACCGCTATTGGCCAACGTGATGGCATTGCTTGCGCTGGTAAAGTTGCTGGTTGGCGTGAAGGTCGCCGTCCAGGTCTTGCCGCCGTCCGCCGAGCTGACGGTGCTGAGCGTGCCATTTTGTACGTTCAGGTCGCTGTTGTCGAAACCGGTGACGGCTTCCGAGAAGGTGATCGTGATCAGGGCTGTCTCGCCGACACTCAAGGCTGCGTCGGACAAGGTGACTGTGGCGGTCGGACGCTGGGTGTCGATGGCATAGTTGGCCGAGACGGTCGCCCCCGCATTGGCATTGCCGGCTAGGTCGCGCACGCCACCATTGGCCAGCGTGATGGTGTTGGCCGTGCTGGCCAGGTTTGCCGTTGGCGTGAAGGTCGCTGTCCAGTTTTTGCCGCCATCGGCCGAGCTGACGGCGCTGAGCATACCGTTTTGCACGGCCAGATCGCTGTTGTCGAAGCCAGTGACGGTCTCCGAGAAAGCGATCGTCACCACTGCGGTTTCACCGACACTCAAAGCCGTATCGGACATGGTGATGGTGGCAGTCGGCAGTTTGGTATCAATCGCAAAATTGGCTGACGAGACCGATCCCTGGCCCACATCCCCTGCCAGGTCTTGCATGCCGGCAGTGTTGAGCATAATCGCATTGGACGCGCCGGTGAAATTGGCGCTCGGCGTGAAGGTCGCCGTCCAGGTCTTGCCGCCGTCGGTCGAGGAAACGGCGCTCAGCGAGCCGTTTTGCACCGTCAAATCGTTGTTGTCAAAACCGCTTACCGGCTGGGAGAAGGTAATCGTCACAAGCGCCGTCTCGCCAGCAGTCAAAGAGCTGTCGGAAATGGCAATGACGGGGGCGGCGTGATCATACTGGAATTGCGACAGGATGTCGCCACTTGGGCTGTAGTCAAAAATCGTGCCGTGGTAGGCGGCCAAGGTCATCGCGTTGGACCAATCGCTTGGCGTGGTTAAGGTATTCGCCGTTGCCGCACTCAACGCATTGACAAACTGGCGAGTTTCCCTGACGCGGCCGGCGCCGTCATAACGTGTCTCGCTCACCTGACCCTGCGCATTCCATTGGAAGCGCTGGCGGCCCGAGGCGTCATAGGAGAAACGCTGCGTGCTGTTGGCCGGATCGGCCGTGTTCAGCAGCGCCGCGATGCTGCTGACCGTCACCGTTGCAGGTACGCTGCCCAAGGCCGCCGCATACTGGGTCTGGCGCACGATATGGTTGCTAGCGTCATACTGGTTTTCGACGACTTTGCCGTTGACATCAATGGTATAGATGGCGCGGTTGTCGGCATCGAAGACGGCGTAGCTGACGCGGTCAGTAGCAGGATTCGGCGTGGCACCTCCCACCGTTGTTTTGATGAGGTTGCCCTTGCCGTCGTAATCGTAGCGGGTCACGACGCCGGCCGGATCGGTCGTGGTGCTCAGGCGGTTCGCACCATCATAGGTGTAGCGGGTCGCTCTGTCGGTGGGCGAGGTCGCACCAAGGGCTGCACCTAGCCAGTTGTGGTAGTCAGTCTCGGTCGGCACCGTCCCTGACGATGCCACCGGGCCGTAGGCCTTGTTCGTCAGCTCGGTTTGCTTGGTGAAGTTGTACGTATTGTCATAGCTCAAGTATGACACGCTCCACGCCATCGAAATACCGTTGGCCGTGTTTTCCCAGCCCAACGTGGTAGCTTTGCCAGCCAGACGATTGGCGGTGTCGTAATACAGACGCGTGCTGACGTTGAAGGGAGCGCCGAGGCTGGTACCTTGCAAGGTCTGATTGTTCGAAATAAAGGTGGCGATAGCGCTCGCCGTAGGGATGCCAGTATCGAAAGCCTTCGCATATACCGTTGTGCCGTCCAGATGGCCGGTAACGTCGTAATCGTAGCCCGTAATGGTCCAAGTGGTTGCTCCAGCATTACTCGACTTCAAGGTAGCGCTTGCAGAGATGCGATTACCGTTATCATAGAAGCTGAGTGTACGGGTATCGCTGTCCGATGCCTGCACGGTCGCGACGTCATTCGCGGTAGGCGAATCGATCGTCAGCTTGTTGGCGAAGGTACGCAGATCACTCACGTTGCCAAACGCGTCATAGCTGCGTGTGCTGACGGCCCACTGGCGCACGCCGGCGACGACTCCAGTTTGCGTCAGCGTCGTTGCCAACAGGCCACGCGCGTCATAGAAATAGCGTTCGCGTGCATCATGCAGGGCATCCTTTGTGATCGTGTCGGCCACCACCTGCGCCTGCAAGACATCCAGGCCGATGTTGGGATCAACGGCCGTTGCGTAGCGCACACGTTCGGTGATTTTGCCATTCGCGTCGTATTGGTAAACCGTCAGGTCGCCAGCGCCGCCGACCGTTGCCCAGACCTGGCCACGCGCATTGAAGATCGTCCTGCTGCGCGCGTCTCGGCTGAGGCTGAAAATGGGGTCCACCGTCGAGTTGACGGTGTCGGTCTCGACCAATGTGCCGAAACTGTCATAGACCTGCTTACTATGCTCTCCAAGCGGATCGGTGGTGTCGACCAAGTGCGCCGCATTGTCGTATGCAAAGCGCTGGACATCATCGCTGGCCGAAGCCAGTGCGGCCATCGTCGCGGCAACGCTTGCCGCCTGTCCACCGCCCATGGCCTGCAGAGTGGCTGCTGCCAGTTGGTTAGCAAAGCGGGTACGCGTCGCCACCTGGCCAAAGGCATTATAGGTCGTAGCAACGACGCCGCCAGCACCATCGACCGTGTAGGCCAGCCTGCCATTGGTATCGTAGTAATTGAGCGTGCGCTTGCCCAGGCAATCGACGGTCTGGATCAAGCGACCGTTCTGATCATATGAGTAGTTAGTCGCATACAGCGCCCATGCCGCGTCGTCGGTACCGAGCGTCGCACCCCGCGGACTCAAGGACGCGGTGACGCGGCCTTGCTGGTCATAGCGGTAGTACGTGTCGATGGCACCGGAGAGCCAAGTGTGTGTAAGGTTATCGCGTGAGTCATAGTAATTATAGGTGGTGACACCAGCACTATTGACCGTACTCGAAACCTTGTTGGTATTGGTATAGGTGTACGTCGTGACCTCGTCACTAGTAGAGCTGGCAGGACGGACGGCGCGGATCTGCATACCCGGCGTCCATGTCACCGCGGTGGCGTAGCGGGTCACCGTCGACAGGTTGCCGACATAATCGTAGGCGTTTTCGGTCAGGAAATTGCTCTCGTCGACGGTACCGGTCAACAGGCCGCGCGTGTCGTAAATGTAGCCAACACGGGTATAGCTGCCGGCGGGGCGTGCGTCAGCAACGGTGGTTGCGCCTCGTTTGTCCACGGCGGTCGGCGTCATATAACGTCGCTTTTCCGTGACGTGTTTCGCACCGTCGTAGATGTATTCAGTCAAATAACCGTCGGCGTCGATCTCAGCAGCCTTTAGATCATCCTTGTTGTAGATTACATAACTGATGCGGTCGGCAGCGGCCGTGGCTGGGCGCGTGAAACTTGTCAGGGTGTTTTGGGCGTCTAGCGTTGCAACGCTGACCCGTTGTGACCAGCGGGAGGTCTTGATGAGGCGCGACTTGGCGTCGTAGTCGTACGAGATGACGCTGCCTTGTCCGTCGATGGTGTCGGTCAGTCGCCCCGCTTTGTCATACACATTCCAGGTGCTGCGATCGCCGCCGGCCGTACTGGCCGGACGAACTGCAGAGAAACTGGTGGCGGCGGCCAGAGCCGCCGGGTTGGCCAATTGAGCATATTGCTTGGTCCGCGTGACTCGGTTGTCTGCGTCGTAGAAATACTCCGTGGACGATCCATCGCTGTTGACGCTGGCGACCATGCGGCCGGTATTGTCATAGAACCAGAATTTGCTGTTGCCTTGGGGGTCCTGTTGTCGGATTAGGCGGTTGTCGGCGTCATAGGTGTTGATCGTCGAACCGAAGATGGTTCCCGTGGTATTGCCTTCGGTAACGCTGATAATCTTGCCATCGCGGTCGAGGACGCTCGTTCGCGTTAAGCCGTTTGCAAACTGCGTCACGATGCGATTGTTGGCATCATCGTACGTGTACAAGGTCAATGCCTGGTTCGGTGCCGTTTCCGTCAGCAGGCGACCGAGCGCATCGTAGGTGCGGGTCGTGACACGCCCGAGGGGGTCGGTTGTGGACAGCAGATTGCCTTCTAGGTCATACGTATAGTAAGTATTAAAGCCCCAACCGCCGCCGTTGGCACCAACGATATCGGCCGTGTATTTCGTGGAAATTAATCCGCGTGCATCGTATTGGTACCAGGTCTGGTTGTACTTGGTCTGATCGCCGGCAAGCGCTGCGCTGGCCCACGCGGCCACGACGTTTTCGTCAGGATTGCCGGCCAAGATAGAGGTGTCGAATTGGCTTCCAGTGTATTCAAAGGTAGCATTAACTCGCCCTAGGCTGTCGTTGTAGTATTCCGTCACGCGCCCATCAGCAGAAATCTTGTAGTGCAGATCGTGCCGGACCGTGGCTCCAGAGTTATAGATGCCGCTATAGACATAGCGTGTTGTTTGCACTGGAATGTCGGCACGATGGACACTCAGGAAGTTGAATTTCGAATAGCCATCCCCCGCCACAGCGAGCGACAAGTAGGTTGTCGTTGAAGTCGCAGTGAATTCGAGGACAATGTTAGAGGAATGAACATCGTCAGCGTTTGCGATGAGCGATGCTGGCGTGCCAGTTGTGCCGGGCGTGTTGCCCACATACACATTGGGCACGGCAGCGTTCTGGGAGGAAATGACATTACCCAGGAGGCGGTATTTTTGACCGGGTACGGTCGTCATTGCGGTGGAAACATAGCTGCTAGCAGCTGTCTTGTTGACAATGACTACACCGCCGTTGTATTCCGGCGGGTCTTCGTAGGCATACGCTCCCGCCTGCATCGATGAGGTCCAGCCGGCGCCCGATTTTGAATACATGCCATTACTGACCAACTCGGGCGATTCATTGACGTTGTACCTGGATTCTTGCAGGACGGCGTTGGTGAAATCAAAGATGCGCGAGATGCAGTTTCCCTGGGCGTCCGTCTCCTTGGTGCAATTGCCGTTGCGATCATATTCGTACTTGGTCTCGTTATTCAATGCATCAATCTTGGACGTGACATTGCCATTGGCATCGTAGACGAACTGGGTCACCTGGACCACACCATTGATGGCAGGCGCCTCGATTTTTGTCAGTTGTCCATTGGCGTCATAGGAATAGGTCGTGACATTCTGAAGCGGGTCTGTCACCGTGGTTTTGCCAGACAGGTAGTTGTAAGTCGTTACTCGGCCCAAGCCATCCGTAAAACTACTTACCTTATAGATCTGCCCCACTTTAACGTAGGTAAATGACAATTGGGTGCCATCGTCCTGACGTACGGTCGCGATCCGGCTGCTGGTGCTGTCATAGGTATAGGTAGTGTTGTAGCCAATGGCGTCCGAGGTATTAGTCGGTGTGAAGTCGTGATTGACTCCGGTCAACCGGTTCGATGCATCGTAGGTATAGGTGAGACGGGATTGAATCGTACCGGTCGCGCTGCCGGCACGCACGCAGATCTCGGTGAGCTTCTTGCTGGTGAAGGTGAAAGTCGTATAGTCTTGACTCGCGTCAACAATGGTTTTGATTTGGCCGTTGCTGTCATAAGTATAGTTCAGCTTAACCGCGGTCATTTCACCGGCAGCAACAATCCGGTTGTTTTGATAATTCTCGAACACCCCTTCAGTGTCGCGATGATTGGGCTTCCAGGTCCAGGTCCCGGAGCCCGAAGTATTGGTGCAGGTCAGGGTCTGGTAAGCGCCATCGCCGGCGGTGGACAGGTAGCAGGAGCGCGTCGTGTCATAGGTGAACAGGGAAACACTGCCCTCTCCGTCGACCCGCTTGATCGTACTGCCAGCTGTGTTTATCGTACCGGTCAATCCAGTCAGGGTTTTCAACATGCCAAGCTGCCAGAGCTGACCGTTGACGCCGATATCACTGATCGTCCCTTGGGAATTGTATGTTCGCGTCAAAGCGACATCGTTGAACGCCGCGGCCACGAATTCATCCTGGCTCTGTAGGGTCAAATTACCAGTGGTAACATTGACGTAGGCGCCTTGCTTGGCGTTGCCTAAAGCAGCATCCCCAAACACGCCATCGTTGCCGAGCGTACGTGCCGAAGAGTTTTGCAAGCCTAAGCTGTTTCCACTGACATTTGCGACCATATTGATACCTTCCCTATTCCTCGATGAACATGTCGGATGGGATTTCCATCTGACCTTTCCCAAGGTATCAATACGGATTCAGAAATGTTTAGGCGACTTAGCAGAAAAATTACAATCAAATATGTTCCGATTTCCCTTTGGCAACCAATTGGAGGAATCTAACAAGAAGGCCTATCCAATCAAAGCCAATTGTTAATTCATTTTTCATTGAATTAACAAGTAACACTTCAAACAATCCAGAGAACTCTTCAGATTCTTTGAGTGAATGAAACTGAACTAGGGGGAGTCAAAGCACATCAAGCAAATCTCCACTCGACGTCAAATTGCAATGACGCAATTTTCTGGCGAAACAACTGATAACTGGTAATTATCAATCGACATTTTGGTCATCAACGGCGCTAACCCGTTGGATAAACTTGCTCAAGGCACCGATTCTGACTCCCTGAACAACTCCTCTGGATCAATCGAGATCGCTCCAATAGTCCAAATGGCTCAGCCAAGTGGTTCAGCCGAATGAAGTTTTGACATATCAATGTTTTCAAATCAGTATTGATTCTGATCAATATCTGTGTTT
>JACXTT010000543.1_pt1 | contig 64489 bp, 59 predicted proteins | sample 9270951 | NCBI WGS metagenome assembly JACXTT01 (sample SAMN15532306, study PRJNA645909) | rock metagenome | isolation source: weathered quartz diorite | place: Puerto Rico | collected 2017-06-21 | reverse complement strand
GTACAATTTCCAGAAGCGACGGCTGTATTAAAGAATGATTGAGTGACATAAGTCCCAAGCTGAGTGTTAAGCCCAGTGACATCAGACATAGCGATGGCACTGTCACTCCAGTTTGTGCCATTGTATTTAAAGAAGTGACCATTGACTGGAGATGCTGAACTCACGCTGACCGACTGAATTTTTGCGACCGTGGGATTCGGATAAGTTCCAGACAGATCTCCACTGGCTGCTGCTCCAGATTGAATGGCGTTGGTTAAGCGTGAATCATTTCCCGCAGCCACAGTGTTCGCTGTCGTTCCAACATTCAATGTCAGAGTGGGTGTCGAGGTATTATTAATAATTGTCAGGTAAGAGTTGTTTGAAGTGACATTCGTCACTGTACCGCCAGAGGCGCCAGTAACAGCTGCGCAAGAAAGTACAGAACCATCATAGCTTAAAAAAGATCCAGGGGTGCAAGTCGGTACACCTGTCTTCAGCACGAAGTCATCCGCAGTTTTAGTTCCAAGAGTTTGAGCGGATTGTGCAAATGCAGAGTAAGGTACTGAACGAATTTCACTGTCAGGACTGATAATTTTCCAACCCGTTCCATCGTAGAACTGGACACGTAGAATTCTCGAATGACCTTGAGCGGGAGTGTAGGTGCTGGCGACGTTATTGTTAGCGTCTCCACAATCTAAATTTGTGGTGTTATCAAAAACGCTTAGAAGGGTTATTGTCGGTGACGTCGGAAAGAGTTTTGTTCCAGTACCGATAGGCACGTCAAAGACCCCGCCGGAGTTCACCAAGTTAACAGCATTTTTTTGTTCACGATAAATAACGCAAGTTCCGGCAGGATTGGTGATTTCAAATAAGAAACTAACATTGTTGTATTCGAGGGGTGTGCCGTCAGATTTAAGAATGCGTCCTTGATAAGTTAACGAGTTTGGAGCCGCTCTAAGCTCTAAAGCTCCAAACATGGAAATAAGAATAGTCAGGAACATACAAATTCTCATGTTAAACTTATCGGTTCTTTAACAATTTTTGATGAGTTTTTAGGTCTGGATTACGAGATTATTAAGAGAAGATAGATCACATTCTCAAAATGAGACGAAGTGAATAAGTTCAATTAGATAATTATTTTTTTTTACAGATCTTAGACTTGGGATTGATTTCGCAAATAGCTTCACGAAGTTCGGTGTTTTCTTGCTTCAAAGAAGCAATTTCGCGACTTTGTTCCGCAACTACAGATTGAAGTTTCGCTAGTTGAGATTCGTTCATCTTGCAAAGTCCCGCAAGTTCCTTGGTGGACTCAATGAGTGGACCAATTAGTTTTGTATAGCCAACAGCTTTAAAGCCCTCACTGTCGGTGTCGACAGCTTCAGGAAATACTTGTTCTACTTCTTGGGCAATGACACCCATATCGCGTCTTTGTGAATAGTTTTGATTTGGACGAACATCATGACGCCAGTCGAAAGTGACACCACGAAGTTGCAGAATTTTATTGAGTGAGTCAGGGATGACTTCAATGTTCTTTTTCAAGCGTCCATCAGAGACATTCGTCCAAGCTGAGTTTCCAACGGCAGTGCCATTGACAGTAAAGTTGTAACTGACATTTGGCATGCCATTGATGGCAACTAAGCCATTTGCGTTGATTGTAAGTGCATTGGCACTTGAGGTCGTTGGACCAGGGCGAATCCAGAAAGTAGCAGCGTCAACGCCTTCAAAGAATTTTTGTCCTGTGTCTCCTTCTTCATATCCAATGTAAGGAGCCGTTGGATTATAAAGATATAAAGGCGCGCCGGCTGCGGCTGTGCCACCCTTGTTAAAAGCAACCCATCCATTAGGATCAATCATCATTCGGGTATTATTGGTGTTGCTATCCCAGAAAAAGAGATTTTTAGTGCCGTCGATTGCAACGTCAGTACCAAATTCCCAGCCACCAACCATCATAGAAGCCCGTTGATCTGCAGGAAGACCGCTTGAAATGATATTGAAAAGTTTGCTACCACTTGTTGCCTTAAGCGTGAGTAAGCTGGTCGGCGATGAAGTTCCTATTCCCACGAGACCGTTATTAGTGATGCGCATTCTTTCTGCCGTGGTTGTCGTTCCATTTGGTGTCGTGCGAAGAGTCAGATAGTCACCTTGAGCTGTCGAGCTTTGATTTTCAGAGGACCAAATGACCAAGCCGGGGCTGGTGACTCCAGCGATCCCATTTTTCCCTAAGAATTGTGCTATCAAATCATCAGTTTGAGGATGGGTCGGCGCTGCAAATGTTCCGCGGGCTCGAGTGCCGATGAATGTCCCACCCGTGGTATTGGCAATACTAGACACAGATTTTGCCCAGACTATGGCATCGGTGTCTTGAGTCTGCGTGGTGATATTTCCGCCAATAAGTAATTTAAGTGTTTGTGAAGAACTCCAAGTTCCGATCTGATCACTGGTGTTACCAATGCGAAGGGTGCTGTCGTTGGCTCCCGAATTTGGACCAATTCCCCAATATCCTGAGCTGGCCCAGTTTCCAGTATAAGGAGCATACCCTGTGGAGCCCGAGTAAGATCCAGCATAAATCCCGTATTGAGTGGCATTGTTACCCTGTGGTCCCACCTGCAAAAGATTTTTTGGATCACTGGAACCAATACCAACATTTCCTGTTTCAGCAATGCGCATTCTTTCAGAAGGCGAGGTGTTGGAAGTGCTCGTCGTATTAATAATCAATTGTGTGCCCGCAGTTCCTGCGGCCCAGTCTTCTGAAGTCTGAGCATAGATTTGTGCGCCGGGTACGTAAGTGGAACCATTTTTTAAACCCTGAAAAAGAATTTGTCCTAATTTATCGTAACTTTTTAGTGAAGTTGCGGCTGCATAGGTTCCACGTGCAGATTGTAGTAGCAAAGAAGCATTTCCCGATGCGGATCCAGAATAGTTATAAACATTGAAGCCGGGGGAGCGAGAACTAGTAGACGAAGTATTGATTATTGAAACTCCATTGGAGCTATCGGCACTTGATAAAGTCAGAAGATCACTTGGTGTTGTCGTCCCAATTCCTACATTGCCGGTCGTTTCAATTGTCATCGCCACAGCGTTGTTAGTTTTAAATCCTAATGCATTGGAATCGTTTGTACCTAAAGTTGCGGACGCACCAAATGAGTTTCCTCCATTGAGGAAAAATCCTGCAGATGTATACGATGTGCAGCTTGGAACTCCTGAAGCATCAAAGGAAATTGTCTGTCCCACTAAACAATTGAATGGAGCATAGGCTGAGCCGGTACCGTTTGAAGCAACTAAGCGATTTCCCGTCATGGAAGAGGCGCCGGTTCCTCCTTTTGAAACTGGTACTACAGAAGGGAAGTTTGTAGGATCTGCAGATATAGTTCCCGAGGTCACGCTGATGCCGGCTCCGGCTTGAACGACTCCCAAAGTAGACGATGTCGCCGCATTCACGGAGATCGCCGGAGTTGAAGTGCCCGTGGCAACGACAATGGGCAATGTCCCAGTAACGTTAGTGACAGTTCCATTTGTTGAAGTAACCCACTTTAATCCAGAAGATTGAGTTGAATCCGCCGACAGAACCTGTCCGTTGGCTCCGACAGTTAAGCTGATATTGTTAGTGCCATCATTTGAAATCAAGGCACCTTTTGTAGATATTGGGGAAAGAGTATTGAATGCATTAAGCGCATTGGTAGCTCCCGTACCGCCATTGGCGATAGGCAAAGTTCCAGCAACTTCTGATGTTAAACTGACATTAGCACCATTGGTCGCCGTTGTGATTCTTCCGAAAGCATCAACTGTAATGTTAGCTCGAGTGTAAGAACCAGCTGTCACACCAGAGTTTGCAAGTGAGATCACTGGTGTGGTTGCTCCGGTTGCGACACTGACTTGGCCTGCAGTGCCAGAGACATTAGTCACTGTTCCTCCAGAGCCGGAAGCAGAAGCAATTGAGACCCAAGCACCTGAGTTGTATTGGTAAATAGTTTTTGAATCCGTTGCAAAGTAGATTGAACCCGCAGAAGGAGATGCAGGCTTACTTGCATCCAATCCAGTTTGAATTCCAGGAGTACCACCTGCATTTAAAACTAACGAGTCCGTGATTCCATATCCACTTAAGGTTGTCGGTCTGCCAGATGTAATTTTGCTCCAATCAAGACCCGGAATATCCGCAGTAACTAGCGAAGCGACACCCGAAGTGACACGACCTTTGGCATCAGTAGTGACCTTAAAGTAAGTCCCTGCAGTTCCCGCGTCTATCAGCGAAATCACCGGAGTTGTTGCACCCGTCGCAACGCCAATCTGCCCTGCAGTACCAGAAACATTAGTCACTGTTCCTGCATTCGTAGAGTCCGCAGCCGGAGCCCATTTACTGCCATCGTATTTAAGAACTTCTCCAGTGGCTGGTGCAGTGGTGTCGACAGGAATGCCGTGAATTTTTCCAACCACTGTCGAACTTTGAGTTCCAGTAACATCGCCATTCAATGATCCTGTGAACCCGGCAGCATTTCCAGAAATATTTCCGCTGATTTTAGCGCCGGAAATAGAGCCGCTAATTTGCGATTCAGTGATAACGATGTCATAGCAAACAAAAGTGTTTGAAGGAGATTGAAAGACCAAAGACTGACCTGCAGTGCAACTTGCCGGGAACATTGTCGTATTCAATTTATTATTGAGCTGAGTTTGTAAATTCGCAACGTCTGAAATCGCCAAGGCACTTGCGATCCAAGAAGAGCCATCGAATTTCAAAACTTGATTTAAAGTCGGAGCAGTAGGATCAACATTCACGGACTGAATTTTCAAGGCATTGCCAAAGCGTGAATCATTTCCCGCAGCCACAGTTCCAGCAGCGATTCCCACGGAAACCCCAATCACTGGAATAGAAGCTGTCCCACCCTTAGTGAGGGGAGCAGTGACATTCACATCACTGACCATGCCGGCACCACCGGCATCATTTTGACACGTGAAATTTGTTCCGTCGAAAGTGAGGTACTGACCCATCGCACAGGTTGAGATTGCCGTCTTTTCTATGAAATCAGTCGGAAGCTTATCTCCTAATCTTGCCGAAGAATCTGCGTAAGAAGCAAAGGGAACAGAGCGAATTTCCGCATTGGGAGTGATTTCTTTCCACCCCGTGCCGTCGTGAAACTGCACAGCCAGAACACGAATGTCTCCTTCAAGAGGAGTGTAAGTGGAGCCGCCTTCGCAATTTTGAATCACGGAATTATTAAAAGCATCGCGAAGTTTGAACGTCGGTGAGGCAGGAAAAAGTTTAGTTCCTCCGCTGCCGATCGGAACATCAAAGACCCCTTTAGAGCCTTGCATATTGATGTTGTTTCTTTGCTCACGATAGATCACGCAATTCCCGGAAGAATTTATGATCGAAAATGCAAAACTAACACTGCCATATTCCAGAGGAGTTCCGTCATCACGAATGATGCGACCTTGATATGTGAAGGTACTAGGGGATGCGAAGCTAGTGATAGCAATGAATATGCTTAGAATGCAGATCAGTAACGTTCCGTTTCGCATGGCTTACTTATCGGTCTTTTACTGATTTTTGTTAGTAATCTACGGATAAAAGTGAGACAGCTTTATATCTAAGGTTTATTTGTTTCAGCTTGAGACTTTTTTGAAAGCGTATTCGCGACCAACGCCAAGGCAATGATCAGAGCTCCAGACAATTGTCTTAGACTTAAAGTTTCATGGAAATACCATGCTCCTAGGATGGCTGCGGTGATGGGCTCAATCATCATCAACAGTGCTACTTCCGAACTTTTTAACTTTTGCAAAGCTGCAAGCTCCATCGTTAAAGGAATGATGGTGCTGATGATGGCGATACCTAAAATGCTAGTGGCTTGTGTGCTGGTAAGCGTTTGCACTTCTGAAAAATGCGGATGATGGAAAATGGACAAGGCCAAGGCGCCGAAAGTGATCACATAAAGGCTGGAAGTAATCGGTCGCACATTTTTTTGCAGACGACCTGATAGCAAAACGTAAACTGCATAACTGATGGCAGCGCCCAAACCAGCAGCCACGGCCCAAAAGTTATTCACCTCAAGATGACCCCACAAAAGCATCAACAATCCTGTTGAAGCGGCCACCAGGCAAAGAGCTTCTTTGCGGGAAATTTTATCGTGAGTAAAGAAATGCGAAAAGATATTCACCCAGAATGGATAGGTGTAAAGCAAGAGAGCTGCCAGAGTGACACTGACCCCTTCGATGGCTTTGAAATACAAAGTTGAGAAAAAGGCATAGCCAAAGGTTCCCAACATCGCGGCGATGAAGATTTGTTTTTTCGAAAGGCGAATCCATTCAGGTTTGAACAGAAGAAGAAAGATCCAGATCAGAAGAGCGGCGAGGGCAAAACGGTAAGAAAGAAATTCTCCGATGGAAAGGCCAGATTGAAAGGCCACTTTTCCGAAGATGCCCAAGAAACCAAAACCCACGCTGCCAATCGAAATCTCAATAATTCCGCGAAGTCGTGGGTTGATTTTCATAGATTATTTTTTTGAACCTTTGGAAGCAGAAGCCGTCTTCACGCCACCAGAGTAACCCGTTCTGGTATTGCCTTCTTTTTTAAGGCGGACACGGGATGCTGGTTTTGCTGTTTTCTTAGCAGATGGGGTGCGACCTGCATAAGGAGAAGATTTTTTGATTTTCAAATCCTCTGGATCGTCTGGCAAGAACACACGTTCCGCAGCGGCTTCATTGATATAAACTAATGCGCCAGCTTTCAGAGCACCTAAACGCAAACGACCGATAGCTACACGTTGAAGTTTGATAACATCAAAGCCGATTTTGGCGAACATCTGACGGATCTGACGATTTTTACCTTCAGTGATGACGATCTTGAGCCATTCGTATTTTTCAGATTGTTTGTCGCCGGCCTTTTTAATTCTTTCGATATGACGAGCAGAAACTTTTCCACCGATGATTGAAACTCCATTACGAAGCTTTTCAAGATGCTGCGGTTGTGGCTGACCATCCAATTTAACAAGGTAAGTTTTAGTAACTTCCTCTTTTGGATGTGTGACTTTGTTGGCATAGTCGCCATCGTTCGTCAGAAGAATCATACCTTCAGAGTCCCAATCCAGACGTCCCACCGGGAAGACACGTGCAGGAACGCCACCCAAATATTCAGCAACAGTTGGACGACCTTCTGGATCTTCCATTGTAGTTAGAACGCCAGCAGGCTTATTGAAAATGAGATAAAGTTTTTGAGTCAGAGGTTTTCTAAGCATCTTGCCGTTGACTTTGATGCTGTCGATGGACGGATCAACCTTAACACCAAGTTCGTAAACGCGTTTGCCGTTCACAGTCACTTGGCCTTCTTCAATCATACGGTCCGCATGACGGCGAGAAGCTAGGCCGCTATCAGCGATTAATTTGTTAAGTCGAACTCTTTGAGTGGAGCTATCTTCAGACATTCTTCATCAGCCTCGGGTAATTGTTGAGTGATCAATATATCACTACTAAGGGCTGATGAGGAGGAGATATTCTTGCGATTGTGCTCTCCAAGGGCATGACGGACGTCACGAGCCAAAAGAGTCATCAATTTATCGCCTAAGAAGATGTTTTCAAGAGCTGTATCGGCCTTACCAAGGATGATATTGGCCCATTTCAAAGCCTCAGCGTCGCCCTGTTGGATTAGAGCCGCAGTTCTTTCAAGTTGGCTGATCAAATCCTGATAGTAAGGATCAGTTCTGCGATCGAGAAAAAATTGCTCAAGTCGTTTGATAGGGAACAAAACGCGAGTTTGATCCTGCAAAGGATCGTTCTTCATTTCCAGAAGCTTTTGGAAAACATAGCCGCGCAAAAGAACGCCTGTGATCTTGTCTTTTACAACTCGGAATTGCGCAGTGATATAAGGAGCAACCTCAATTTTATGAGTATTGTGAGCGCTCAACTCCAGTTCAGGAGTGTAGTAAAGAACCAAGTCACTGCGCAAAGGCTCGAGGGCACCATTGCGAATGGTGAACTTCTTGTCGAAAGTGCGAACTTCCAAAGATTTATCAGCGCGAAGAAGGATTGCGACCACACGCTTGTTTTGATCAGGCAAGATGCGGAATTTGTCGCCATCTTTGCTGATTGTCTTGATGTATGAACTCACTGCGTCAATCAAATCCGAAGCCTGCTCGATTTCAACGATCTGTGTGTGTTGAGGGAAGCGGATGGGAGCAAGGTCGAACTTCTGTTGGTAGAAAGCGTTGAAATTCTCCAGCAAGAACTGAACTTCATGGCCCAACTGCTGCTTATTTGAAGCCCAGTGCGGATAATCCATGCAATAAGCAAAGAAAGTTTCGATCAATTCAGGAGTCAAAACATCGTCTGCGTGAGGGAAACCTTTAAGAAAATTATAGAAGGACAGACGCGTCGGCGTATTCTGTGGATTAAGATCACTGACGAATTTTAGCAGCTGTCCAACTTTTAGCATTTTTGCGTTTTTCCCTTGGGCCCTAACGTATGAACATTTGAATTTTTAGTCCAGAAAAAATATACTCAAGTACGGACATTTTTTCGATGGAGATTGCGCAGCACAGTTTGCACTCCAGCTTTGCTGGAGTAGGATAGTGACGCGGAAGCGCTACCAAAAGTATGTCCGTACCTTATGTCCTACGGAGGGGCGCAGAGATGCATAAAGAATTAAATCCTGAACTTTTTGGCGAGAAGAAAATTGCAAAGTCTCCTAGTATGGATAGAGGCATGGAAAGTGCGTCCGCATTGGCTTCTAACGGCACAAACTATCTTAATACGGATCGCCAAATCTTCGAATTGAAGACTCAAAATCAAGCCTTGGCAGAGCAAATGAACAAAATTGTTGGCACTGTGAATGAGTTGATCAAAAGCACGAACTCTAAATTTGAACGGAACCAACATCTTTTGACTCGTCTAGAGCAAAGCCATAATGGGCTTGCGACAGAGGCAGGACAGAAGATCACTCAGCTTACTCAGCGTGTGAATGAGCGTCGCAGCTTGGATTTGAAGGTTCAAGAGATGGTCGATCGCCATAATAACGTGATCAAAAGCTTTGAAGTGCGCATGAATCACTTGCAGAAGTTGTTGGCTGAAAAAGAAGCTCAAATGATTTCCTGTCAAGCGGCTTTGAACGAGTCGAAAATGGAAATTGCACGTCTTAAAAGACTCTAGATGTCCGATTACAACCCAGGCCCTTTCGAGGAATTAGAATCGAATAAGGTTTCACTCCCGTGGTGGACTTGGGTTGTTCCTTTGTTTATTCAAATTGGCGGACGCTTTTTAAGCACAGTTGTCACCATCTCTCCTGGAATCTATTTATTTTATTTTCCCTATCTGACGGGAGTACCCATGGCGCTATGGTGGGGGCCGCGGGTTTTTCCGGCTGTGTTTATCGCCAGTATTGTTGGGGCGCATCTCGCGGGAATCACAGGTCCCATGGTATTCTTTCTAGGATTGTCGGAGCTGTCGAAAGTAGCTTTCAGTTGGGCCGCTTGGAAATTATTTAAGATGTGCCAGCGTGATCTTAGCCAGACTAAAAATCTTTTTATTTGTTGGCTGGTATGTTTTGCGCTGCCGAATGTTTTTGGAAGTTATGCGGTGATGGCGGTGTTAGCCGTGAATCAGGCGTACCCTGCGAATATGTTCTTTCATCACTATTTGAAGGTCACTCTGATAGACACACTGATGGGGCTTGTGGTGAGTTTTCCACTTTATATTTTTCTCAGTAACAGTTTCTCACAACGAGGTTGGTCGCAATGGAGAAAGTCACCGTTCCGATAGAGGAAACTAAATTGCCTACATGGACTTGGTGGGCACCGTTTCTAATTATTTCAATCGCGAAGGTGATTTCGGTTCGTTATTTTGCGTTCGATCATGTGATTTGGATTTATCTTCCATATCTGGTCTCACTGCCTCTGTATTTTTGGTGGGGTCCTCGCGTGTTTCCCCAGCATGTCATTGCTGAGATGTTAACAGCGAATCTATATGGTATCGCCGATGGCATGGTCATTATTTTTTACGGCTTGGCTAATGCGAGCAAAGTTTTTATGGGATATCTGCTTTACAAACAGATGTGTGCAACTCAAGCTCTGCAATCAAGACGTGGTTTTTGGAACTTTTTCTTTTGGGTTTTACTGATTCAAAACCTCATTGGTAATTTTTTATTTTTGTCGTCGTATGTGCAGACCGGAGCTTATGGCTCAAACTTGTTCTGGCGTTTGTACGGAATCAATACATTGAAGGATATTCTTGAGGCTGCCCTGATCGTCTATCCAATTTTAGTTTTGGCGACTTCGCATTTACGTCGTCAGGGCCTTGCAAGAAATGATTTTTTGATCGAGGAAGAAAAGACGACTAGCTAAGTGCCAAGATCTTCGTTTCCAGTTGTGCTAAGACCATCGGCCACGCTTCTTTATGTTGAAGCATGGATTTGTCATCAGGAAAGCCCGCGTGGGTAAGTAACACATGGGTTTGTGATCCTTGCGGTGTTAAAGCCACAGTCACCCAAGTTTCAGCACCCAGAGTTCCGCTAGTTAACCAGGTCAACTCAATCAATTTATTCTCTTCAAGTTTTAAGAAACGCCCATAGTGTGGATGTTGTTGATCTTGGAATTTAACTTGAAAGAAAAAGGGTTCGTTAATTTCAGGTCTCATCAAAACTGTATCGGGAGCTGCAAACCACTTATCAATTTGCTCTGTCCATGCACGATATATGGCGTCGGCACTGAGGTTCATCGTGCGCTCTGCTTGGCAGAATGCAGGTCTTTTAGTTAGATCAGGCTTTGCAAATACGTGGGCCATAATACCTCTACAATCCCTTTGGGACATGGTTTGATTTTACGAACTGAAGACCTGCAAGGCAATATCGAGTTGGAAGTAACAAGGTCCAAGCTTTATGTGTTTTGACTGTTTTCGTGATCACTGGCGGATTATTTTCCAATCTTGAACCAATCAATATTTAAACAGCGCAATTCTTCTGATGGGGAGGGATCTATGACTTTGTCCACTTGTTCAAGGAATTGAACAATCATCTCGCGAATCTTTAAGGCGTCGTCCTTTGAAAGTGTCATAGGAGCGGTATAGTGAAGCTTGGCGGATTCTTCATCGCTCATTTCCTGTAAAGCTTTTTGTCTCCAGTTGGTGTGATGCACTCGCACCCACGGAGAACTTGCCTCTAGGTGGGTTGTGCTAGGGCCAACTAGAAGTTTGCCTTTTTCTTCTTTGCAAAGGCCTGCATTCAAAAGGAAATCGATAATAACTTTGGTTTGTTTTTTTGAAAGGTTTAAGTAGTCAGCGATAGGATCTAAATTTTGAAAACCCTTGATCGCTGTCATTTGTCGAACCGCTGAATAGGTCCAGTCAGAATAAAAAATGGCGCGCTTTTCTTCGCTCAGTTTTCTTTCAGCGTGAAGGCGATTCGCCAGCTCTGAAGATTTCTTCTTCATCTCATCAATTTGTCTTCTTAAGATTTTTCTTAAAGGTTCGTTGCCTGCTCGATCAATTTGAACCAGCAGCAAGAAGAACTCACTCTCAAGTTCTGTTAGCCCTAAGAAGTCACAGGTCATGGAAGCTTGTTCAAGAGTAAAAGTCTTAAGGCCTTTCAGAACTTGGCTGATCAGGGTTGTATGAACACTCAGATAGATCGCTAATTTATGGGCTTGCCCGTAGCCTTTCTTCGGCATCTCCAGAAAGCGCTTTTTGATGAAGACTCTGTAATTCGAAAACTCGAAGATCGAAATCATATAGTTAGCCTTAAAGTGTTTACCTGTAAGTATATACTTCCTAATACTTTATACACCAAAAATCTATAATCTTGGCTTAAGTTTGGTAAATTGGGTCCATCGAATGAACGAAACTTTAAATCTTAAAAGGGAAATTTATGAAAACTCGTATGCTTACTTCTTTCTTGGGTGCTGCTCTTTCTTTGACCACAATCTCTAGCTTCGCGGCGACTCCTGCCAGTGAACTTCCACAAGCTGTTTACAAATGTGGAATGAGCCCAGATAACATGATTGGTCTTGCTTCCGAATATACAATTCTAACGGGCGGAACAAATGTAAAAGTGATTTTAGCGACCGTTGCCGTGATGGGATATCAGATCGAAGAAGGTCGTACTCATCAAGATACACCTCCTAAAATTACCAAGCAGGGTTCAAGCTATGTTATCGAAGCACGTCTCTACAGTTCTGAGAATGCGACAGCTTTGTATAATCAGGTTTTGACTCTAGACACGCAAAAACAAACTTTGTTAGTGCAGTTTGGGGCTGACAGAGCCATCCCACTTCCATGTAAGCAAGTGTTCCCATAGTTGTATCGACTAAAATTGAAAATGGGCCTTAAAGACGGGCATTAAAATTGAAATGTCTAAATTTAGCTAATTTTAGAGGAGAAGACCACTATGAGATCGAATATACAGAGCATTGCGGGCTCTTTGCTGGCAACTAGTTTGACAGTGGTCGCTCTTTTGAGCCCTCTAAAATTATTCGCTCAACCCGAGGTTAAGTCCCCTGGGATTCAGCGTTCAAATTTGAACAAAATGTCGTTGAATCCAGCGACTGAGATTCTAACGAAATTGGCGGATTCAAAAGGGACACAGAGTAATTCAAAGTTACAGCAAGGTAAACTCTCGGAGGCCGTTAAGCAGCTCCTTATGGGGACCAAGGACGGAGGCGGTGGAGATGATATCGCCCTAGAGTTTCAAAGTTCTGCGCAAAAAGCTTTGCTGGTTCTGCAACAAGTTGTTCCTGAAACCTATAAGGATCTTGCTAACCAAAATATTGCTGCCACCGTTGAACATGCGAAGGTGATAGTTGTAGATGATGTTTTGGACGTTGAGATTAAAAAACTAGTACAAAACTCTGTGGCCTTCAACGTTCCTGAAATTCAAACTATCTTGGTGAATCGTCAACGTTGGAAAAGTATGCCCAATGACGATCTTAAAATGACGATTGCGTTGCATGAGGTGTTAAGTTTAAAAGGTCTTGAACACACCGGCTATTATCCGATCTCAACAAAAATATGGAATGATCTTAATCGGAAGCGAACAGTTCAGCACAAAGATGTGGGAACCGTTGAGAGCGCTGTTTATAGATGTGCAACGAGTCCCGCGAACATGATTGGTCTTGGCGTTGAGTATCAGATTTCTTTAAAGCAGGATCTTTCACAGGTGATCTATTCACAGTTCTATGTTGGAAATGCAGATGGAAGCATTGTGCGTGCAGAGATGGGAAGAACTCGCCGAAACTATCCAGCCTTGATTAAAAATCAAGACTCTCAATATTATATTCATTCGCGCTACTACAACTCTGAAGATGCGACATTTCGAGACGAGGATATGATTTTAGACGTTCATAATCTTGTTTTGAATTTACTTTATATAAACGGTCAAAGTCTGTCGATCGACTGCAAACTTGTTTCTAAATAAAGGGAATGTCTTAGGGGCGCCATTCCACCATGTAGATGTCAGATGAAGAAGTGAATTCTTTGATGAGTGGAGGAGGCGCCACATTGTCTTCTTTGGCACTCCAGGCGACCGTCCATTCAATTTGAGTTTTCTTGTCGGTATCTTTATCTGCGTTTAAGTAAGAGATCTTAATAGATTTTATTTTAAAGCCGCTTTGTAAAATGCGTTCACGCAAGGTCTCTTCAGAGATGCTTTGCGGATGAATTTGAATTGCAAGAATACCTCTTCGTTCTTGTTTAAAACGATGTTCGAAATTGCGCAGTGAAGATAACACAAAAAGAATGATGCCGGTGCCAATCCATCCCAGAGTCAATTGACCACCGCCAAAATTAAGTCCAATGATCGTCACGAACCACATGGTTGCTGCAGTGGTTACTCCGGTCACCATATTTTCTTTTCGCAGAATAGCTCCTGCGCCAATAAATCCTATTCCGGAAAGAACTCCCAAAGGCAGACGCATAAGATCCATAACGATGAATGATTGTTGTTCTTTTCCGGTCAAATCAAGAAGGGCATTCGCCTGCAGCATAGAAAGAGCCGCAGCTATACAAACCAGAATGGTTGTGCGCAGGCCCGCGCTGTGACCATGTTCTCCGCGATTGAAGCCAATTAAGGCTGATGCGATAAAAGCTGAAGTCAGTCGCCAAGCGATATCAGACAAGGTCAAAGTTAAAGGCATGGCAATCCTCGTTGTTGAGTTCACTTTATCTGTTCGCTATTCAGACATCAATCGCAAGCTGACTTCGTAACAAGTATGAGCAGGTTGCAATCTTCGCGATGATCTTCCATGAAACTTTTGAAAGAATTGAATCAGGCCCAGTTATCGGCTTTAAATTTTCGTTAACAAGTTATATGAATTTTTTGGGAGATTCATGTGGCGGGACTTCGAAAATTAACTAATTGGGCTGAATTGGACCTGCGCTCTTTGTCGATATTTCGAATTTTGCTGGGGCTTTGTCTGTGCGAAGATCTTTTTCAAAAATTAATTTACGCTAAAGAGTTGTATTCGGATTGGGGCTTGATGCCTCGAATTTATTGGATGTCTGAATACATGAATGAGTGGAAGATTTCTCTTCTTCTGGCTAATGGCGAGCCATGGTTTCAGTATCTATTTGTCTTTGTTGCCTTGGTTTGCGCTTTGTGTTTTACCCTGGGCTATAAAACCAGAATCAGTCAGATCCTTCTGCTGATATTAGTAGGCTCTATTCAAAGTAGAAATTATCTAGTTCTTAGTTGCGCGGATGATCTTATGCGTGTGGCTTTATTTTGGTCCATCCTTCTTCCGCTAGATCGTCACTACTCAATTGGCAGAAATTCTATTTCTTTGTCGAATCAAGAGGGGCAAAAAATACGTTCGATAGGAACGGGGTTGTTAATTCTCCAACTGGTCATCATGTACCTCATAACGGCCTGTTATAAAATCAACCCCGTTTGGACGACCGAGCATTCGGCGATTTACTATGCTTTGAATATTGATCATTTCACGACGCCCCTGGGACATTGGCTAAAGCAATTTGAAGAGTTTGGAAAGCTTCTGACGCAGACGACTTTGATTTGGGAGTTTGTGGGGCCTCTTTTGTTATTTGTACCGGTTTTTTCTAGGACGATAAAAACTTTTGTAGCTGTGGGATTTATCTTCTTTCACTTCGGCCTGGCGTTGTGTTTGAACCTAGGGACGTTCCCTTGGGTTGCTATCGCATATTGGACAATATTCTTGCCAGGGGACCTTTGGGACTTTCTACTGCAAAAGGCGAAACAGATTTTGCCGATCCAGCTGCCCTTATTCTTTCGAGAATTCAGAGCGCATGAGTCTATAAAGGTATTGCGAGTTCTTTCTTCTCGAAACAGAAGAATTATTAACTGCCTTTTTGCGAGTTTAATGGCCCTGGTTATCTATCAGAATCTTGCCGATTTAAATAATGAGAAAGTTCCTTTCCCATCTCCACTGCGGCATGTTCTATATGCACTCAATATGAATCAAGTATGGGATATGTTTGCGCCATACCCAATCCGAAATGATGGTTGGTTTGTCGTTCAAGGAAACTTTAAAAATGGAGAGACCCGCGACTTAATCACGGGGAAAGCCGTTACTTATGAAAAGCCTGAATTGATTTCTGATCTTTACGCCAGTTCCGAGTGGAGAAAATTTTATTTAAATCTGTGGAATGACGGCGATACGCGGATTCTTTTGCCCTACGCGCGCTATCTATGTCGCTCGCAAGCTTCACAAGATGGCAGCAGCGCATTGGTAACTTTGAAGATCACCTTTATGAAGAAGACGACACCGCCCATGGGAATGTCATTTCCTCCGATAGAGCCCGTACAACTGTGGTCCCACGACTGTTTCACAAACTAGTCAGGCGCGGCGAATTAGTTTTTTTGTAATAATAGATAATTGCCGCGGTCCTGATACTTCTTCATGAAGAAATATCGCTTATTAGAGTCTTTCATTTTTCTTTGGGCCTCTTTGACTGACAAAGTAACCAGGCATTTTAGATCTAAACGCTTTTCCTGCTCACAGCTGTCGACGACAGCATGGTCGTAGTCTGCAAACTCAATTAAATTCAATGTGAAGTAACTGCGACCCAAGGGCTGAATGATTGATTCAATATAAGGATTTTTTTCCAGCTCTTGGGACTCTTCAGGTGCAACTTTCACCCAGCATAATTTTCCGCAGTCTTGCAGTTTGTTTTTGTCAGAAGCTCGATGAATAGGTTGGCCTAAAAGCTTTTCGGATTCGATGGCGATTTGTTCGGCCAGAACTTGCAGGCGGGAATCGTTTTCTGGGACGCCCACGATAATCATATCGTGGCTTTGAAAGTCGGGGAAGAGACGATAGGCCACAGCGTGACTGACGTTTGTATCGTTGGCACTGATCTCTGAGGGTTTGATCAAGGTGTCAGCGCGAAGGCTGACGCCTTTTTTGATCAAATAAGCCATGGCTCCAGTAATGATCAAAAAGGCAAGGGACAGAATGAAGATGATTTTTTTCATAGAGGAAATTCCTGGGCAGCAGGATTTGTCTTGCCGCCTTTGATGTTTTACTTAGCGCCTTTTTCCATTCTAGTCAAAAACGCGTCGGCCTTTTCAAATTGAGTCAGTGTTAAAGCATCAATCCAAATTCCATTTGGATTGATAAAGATCACAGTCGGCAAGCCTTGAATATTATATTTCTTTTTCAAGCTACGAAGTTGTTCGCTGTCTTTGGTGGCATCAAACTTCAATAAAGTATAACTGCCAGCCATGGCGCGAACTCGAACATCGGTGAAGGTCTTTTCTGAAAGTTCATGGCAAGCTGCGCACCATTCAGCCCAGAAGTCGATGATCACCGGCTTGCGATCTTTAGTAGCTTGAGCTAGAGCCTCGTCCGAATAATCTTTCCAATTCAGAACTTGAATCTGATTCAAAGAGTTATCAGCCATGATACGTCCACGGATATAAGGACGTAGATCGAAAACGGCAAGACAGACGTAACCAATGCCCACGATCAATGTTGCCTGCATTAGACCTTTTTGGATCATGCTAAAAGGACCGTTGTTTTTAACGACCATAAAGGCGCCATAAACGCTAGCCACAATAATAAGTCCGATACCAAGAAGGGCATCAAAAGGACGATCCGGAAGTAGCAAATTCAAATAATAATAGAATGCAGAAAGCATCAAAGAACCTAGGACAAACTTGAAGCCCACCATCCAAGCGCCAGAGCGAGGCAGGGCTTTCACCAACTGATTTGAAAGTCCCAATACGATGAAGATCAAGCCTAAACCTAGAGCGTAAGTAAACAAGAAGAAGAAGCCGATCAGTTTGTTTTGTGTTGAAGCAACATAAGTCAGAATAGCAACCAGAACAGGACCAACACAGGGGCTTGCGACAATCCCTGCGAATAAGCCCGTCAGATAAGCACCACCCAAACCATTTCCATATTTGCCATTGCTGAGTTTGTTTCTTAAGAATGCCGGAACTTGCAATTCATAAAGTCCATACATACTTAAAGCCATGGCTAAGAAGATCACGCAAACAACGCCTAACACGTAAGGATTCCCTAAGCTGGCGCCGAAAACGCCACCGCTGGAAGCTGCAGCCAAGCCGAGCAGAGAGTAAGTTGTCGCAATTCCCAAAACATAAACCAAGCTTGTGATGAAATTTTGCAGACGACTTTTGGTTTCAGAATGATTTCCCAAAACCGCCAAGGTGATGGGGATCATCGGAAAAATACAAGGTGTGAAGCTTGTGAAGATTCCGGCTAAGAAAACGAAAATAAGTCCGGCAAAAATGCTAGAGCCTAAATATTTTTTGAAGTTATGAGTATCGAAGAAACTTCCTTCGGTCATCGGCGTGTTTTCAGGAGACGGCGTGGTCAACTGTGCTTCGCCTTCAACCATCGGTGTGACAATTGGAATCTCAATTGTCTTTGTAGTAGGGAATAAACAGAATTGATCAGAGCAAGCTTGGTAAATTAATTCCAACTTCATCTTGCTATGCTTTTTCAAGAAGCGATCTGGAGCTTCAATGTGAGCTGTTAGAGTCGCCTCATTTTGCATGCCACGGCGTTCTTTTTTTGAAAACTTATCAAACCAAGTGGCGATCGGTTCAATTTTCGAAGGTGCAACCTTGAATCCATCTGGATCAAGAATCACGACACTGAATTTATCTTCATAAGCATGATACTCCGGAGGAAGTTTCATTTTAATTGTCAGAGTTCCGCTTTGACCTGGACTCCATTCATAGGGCACGACCTGAGCGGACGCAATGAGTGGGTCTGTGTCGTTGGGGTTTGCTTGCGCCCAAGACGTTAGACTGGAGAAGGTAATAAGTAAGGCCGACAAAAGATAATTCAACGTTGCTGTCATATTCTTTTTCTATTCCCTCTCTCGACCATGGGCAAGATTATTTACAGATGACTCAATACTACCACTTATCGCGCCGATAGAGAATCTGAGAGGTCATATCTTATGGGTTTTGTAGGTATATTGATTGTATTTGCGACAGTTTTTGGAGGCTATATTGCCGGTCACGGTAAGATGGGCGTCATTCTTGAAGCTGCGATGCTCGAGATGGTGATTATCGGCGGTGCCGCATTCGGTGCCTATGTGATCGCCAACCCAATGAAGATCGTTAAAATGGGGATTAAGCTCTCTATTAAAGCAATGACTTCAAAAGGTCCTCAGAAAAAAGACTATGTTGAATTGATGCAAATGCTTTTCCAACTCTTTCAGGTTTTCAGAAAAGAAGGACCTCAAGGTATTGAGAAGCACATCGAGGAACCAGAGAAGTCTGACATCTTTAAAGCTTATCCAAGCTTTATGCATAATCATCATGCCGTTGAATTTTTATGCGACACGATGAAAGTGACTCTCTCTGCAGAACTTTCTCCTTATGACGTTGATGATTTATTGGACGCCGACATTAAAGGTATCCATGCCGAAGAACATCTAGCGCAACATGCTGTTGCGGCAGTTGCCGGGGGATTCCCGGGACTAGGGATCGTTGCCGCCGTACTTGGTATCGTTAAAACCATGGGTGTTTTGACGGCAGGTACAGAGGTGATCGGGGAGTACGTAGCCCATGCCCTTGTTGGTACGATGTTGGGGGTATTTTGCGCGTACGGTTTGATTGAACCGACTGCGACAAAAATGGCAGCCGATATCGAAGCAGAAGGTCGTTACTTACAATGTATTAAAGCAGCCTTGGTGGCACTACAACGTGGCGCTCCTCCGATAGTTTGTGTGGAGTATGCTCGTCGTTCGATCATGCCTGATGAACGTCCATCATTTGCTGAAGTAGATAAAGCGACTAAAGAGATCAAAAAAGCCGCAGCCTAAGAGTGCGTAGAATGAGGCAGCTGTTCGTAAGACAGCTGCTATGTGAGTCCAACGAAACGGATTGTGAAGTATGGCAGAGAAAAAACAGACGATCGTAATCAAGAAGATCATCGTCCAAGGCGGTGGTGGTCACGGGGGATCTTGGAAGGTTGCCCTTGCAGACTTCATGACGGCCTTGATGGCCTTCTTCCTCGTTATGTGGATCGTGGGTCAATCTGATCAAACAAAAAAAGCTGTCTCAGATTATTTCTCTACGCCTTCAGTTATTGAATACAATTTTCAAAATTTCGGAGCGGAAATCACTCTGGAAAAACTTTTCCTCGATTTGTTGAATGAGCCGATGAAAGCTTTCCAAAGCTTCATGGAGCCAATCGATAAAACGCCAAATCTTTTGGACATGGGTTCCACGAAAGTGGTTGCAGCCTATTTAGCTGATCAGATGAATGATGTGGCTAAAAATGTGGTCGTTACCCCAGAAGGTTTCGATTTCGATATTCCTGATTACATGCTGTTTGAAAAAGGTTCTTCGCAACCTAATGCCAGCTTCGTGAATGTCATGGATCGTATTAAAGGTATTACGACAGGTTTGAAAGATGCTGAAATCAAAGTGACATCAGGTTTGTTTGTTCAAGCCGTTCCCGATGCCAGCTTGATGACTGCGAACCGTGTGGCCTCCCAACGTTACGATGTGGTTCGTAATAAAATCTTGGCCTCTTTGGAAAGCAGCACTGTGAATGTTTCTGGCGGAATTAACGTCAAAGAAAAGCGCGGTGAAGTGGATCCTAAGAAGTTGATTGGATTTATTCGTGTTAAGATCTCTCAAAAAGAGCTGACTTCGGATGGACACAAACCTCGCAAGTTGCAAAACTTATTTGGTGAAGCACGAGTCGATATGTCTGTGTACGATAACTTCGTTCAACAAATCAGTACTCGTCGTAAAGCGGAAGAGCACTCTAAGAAGCCTTTGAAGCAACAGGTTGATGACGAGTTGAAGGAAGAAACTAAAATTCCGTCTTCGCTGACAGAATAAAGAAGAAATCTCCGGCTCCGTCAAGATTGGAACTTGCCGAAGTTCCCGTCACGGAGCCTTCAAAAAAGATCGGTCCCCATTTAGTACCCAAGCCCGTTTTAAAATCAAAATAAGGATCAAGGGTTGTGACATCTGGAGTGTTGTATCCGGCTTCATTATCCCATTCCCATCCATTCCAAATATGTGAAATCAAGCCGAATGCATAACGAGAAGACGAATGCTTCGTCCCTTCCCAGTTACTTAAGTGATCATAAAGAACTTTAAAGTCACCGAAGTTGAAATGCAGACCGAATATATTTCCGTTGTGATCGCCGGATTTAAAGTACTGACTTTCGCTGTAGGAAATGACGGCGCTGTTGGCTGTCGAGAAATTGATTTTCACATCACCATTAATGCGCAAATTAAAATGGTCATCGCTATTTTTGAAATTGGTATTTGAACCCCACAAGCCTAAGCGGAATTGAGGTCCAAAGTTAAACCAAAAGGAGCCTTGCAGGGCTGGCGATTTGTCGGATTGAGAAAGACCATATTCCACATAGTGTGAAAGAAGGCTTACGTCGCCCGTCATTTTGAAAGTGGGTGATGTATTCTCTGCAGCATGTGCTGTGCAAAGGGCGAATAAAATAATGATAAAACCAATGTATCTTCGCATAGATAGTGGTTTTCATTGTGGACCATAGGATGGGAAAAAACAAAGAAATCACGAGGAGGATGCTGCTGGAACTGGACCAAGAGCGGTGGGCAGGGTACTCTGGCGGACTATGAATTTAGATCTTCCTTTGAGCGAGTACACTTTTATTGCATTTGATACCGAAACCAGTGGGGCTTACCCCGTTGGCCATGACATCGTCGAGTTCGGAGCCGTGAAATATTATAAAGGCGAAGAAGTGGGCCGCATGCAGTTTTTGTTGAAGCCTCGCGAGGCCATGGGCGATTTTATCATCGGCATTCATGGCATCACCAACGAGATGGTCGCCGATGCTCCGAACATGGGCGCAAAAGTTGTCGAGATTCACGAGTTCTTCAAGGGTTGCATTGTGATGGCCCATCACTGTCCTTTTGATTTGGGTTTTCTGACGTTGGAGTTTGAAAAAGCAGGATTGCCTCTGCCATCGGAGCCTGCGTTGTGCACGAGCCTTCTTTCGCGCAAGTTGATTCATGGGGTAGAAAATCACAAGCTTCAAACCTTAGTAAAACACTTAGGCATTGATGGCGGGCAAGCGCATCGAGCTTACGATGATGCCAAGGCGTGTTTGATGGTGGGTTTGGAATGTTTCAAAAAATTGTATGATAAAAATGGAGATGAAGAAGCTACGCTTGCCAAAGCAATCAAAAGCCAAGGCAAACAATTATGGTGGAAAGATTATTCCTTAGCGGGAAGAAATCCGATCATCAGAACTTTGATTGATGCGATCAATACAAAAAAAGATATCGACTTGGTTTATGATGGCGGATCTACGAAGGGAGAAACGCGTCGTTTGACTCCCATTGGAATCGTCAGAAATCCTGATGGCGATTACCTTCAAGCCTTTTGTCACAAAGATAAGGCGAACAAGCGTTATTATATGTCACGTATCAAAGACGTGGCCGCTGTATTTTAGAGTCCGCCTATCGCGCGTTATGCGCACCTCTTTATAATATAGATATAAGATATAGAGAATCGTGAGGGCAGCTTCTTTTTTCGAGGCTGCCTTGACGAAATGTTATTCGTCTACATGTTTTACTAGAAGCGATTTCATCAGTACTAATTACTGCTGGTACTTAGCTCTCATGAGATCACTTCTTAATCCTCGCCTATGCTGCGGGGGAAAGGTGTAATCATGTCTTTCGTATCTGGTTTTATTCCAGTCATTCCTTTAAGAAATGCCGTTTTATTTCCTGGCATCAGCATGCCTCTTCGTGTGGGCAGAGAAAAAAGTATTCAGTCTTTACAAAAAGCCTTGAACGACCAGAAGTGGATTGTTCTGCTTACGCAAAAAAATTCTGATAACACAAATGTGGAAAAAGCTGAGGATCTTCCGTCTATAGGAACACTCTGTAAGATTGAGTCCTATAAGAAAGAAGACGACGGCAGTTACAGTATTTTCGTTAATGCTCATCAGCGTATTCGTGTTGTGAAAATGAACGCCGAAGGCGGTGCTTTTGAAGTTTTAACGGAAAGTTTAGATGACGTCAGTACTATTGACGCGAAAACGCAAGAAGCGTTGCTTGCCAGCTTGAAGCAAATTTCATTTGAGACCCTGGATCTTTTGGGTCGTCATATGCGCCGAGTGAAAGAGTGGATCGCTGATATTGATGATCTGAGCTTGCTGACTAACGTCTGCGCGGCCCATGCTGATTTTAATTTGAAAGAGAAACAAGAACTTCTTGAGACTGTGGATCTTAAAGAGCGATCTTTGAAGATCTTGGATCTTTTGCAAGAGCAAAAAGAACGTCTTAAAATTCAAATCGGTATTCGCGACAAATTAAGCGAGAATATCAATCAAAGCCAACGCGAAAGCATTTTGCGCGAACAAATGCGCGTGATTCGCGAGCAACTGGGAGATGAAGACTCAAAAGGGGCTCTTTCTTTATACGAAGAAAAGATCAAAGCCGCTGGAATGCCTGCAGAAGCCTTGGAGTTGGCGACAAGCCAATTGCGTCGTCTTGAAGGTATGAATTCAGCATCGCCGGAATATCAAATCATTCGCACGCATCTAGATTTAATGGTGGCTTTGCCATGGGATAAATCTTCTGCCGAAAATGAAATTGACCTTGAAGCGGCGGAAAGAATTCTTAATGAAGACCATTTTGGAATGGATAAGATTAAAAAAAGAATTCTGCAACATTTGGCAGTGATGAAACTTCGTAAGTCTCATCAGGGTTCTATCTTGTTATTCGTTGGACCTCCAGGGGTCGGTAAAACTTCTTTGGGTAAAAGTATCGCCAGGGCTTTGGGTAAAAAATATGTTCGGGCTGCCTTAGGCGGTGTGCGTGATGATGCGGAAATTCGCGGTCATCGCCGTACCTATATCGGAGCTTTGCCAGGTCGAATTATTTCTAGCATTAAAAAAGCGGGTGAAAATGATCCAGTCTTCATTCTTGACGAGATCGACAAACTTTCTCGCGGATATGGTGGAGACCCGGCTGCGGCCCTACTAGAGACTTTGGATCCAGAGCAGAATAATACTTTCCAAGATCATTATTTGGATACGCCATTTGATCTTTCTAAAGTGTTATTCATCGCTACGGCCAATACCTTAGAGACAATTCCAGGCCCACTTTTGGATCGCATGGAAGTCATTGAACTGACGGGTTACACCGTGGAAGAGAAAAAACAAATTGCAAAACGTTACTTGTGGCCGAAGCAATTGAAAGAGCATGGTATTGATGAATCGCAATTAGAAATCACAGATCGCGCTTTAACTAAAATGCTCACGGACTATACGCGGGAAGCGGGCGTTCGCGAGTTGCAGCGTAAAGTCGCAACGATCTGTAAGTTTATGAGCTTAAGGATTGTCAAAGCTGGCGGTGAGAAAATCACAGTCGACATTGGTGATCTGGAAGAGATCTTTGGCGCAGAGAGATTCTCTGCCGATATGATCGAAAGTGTGTTGCCTCCAGGAGTGGTGACAGGTCTGGCTTGGACTCCGGTAGGTGGAGATATTCTTTTCATCGAGACGGAAGAAATGGCTGGTTCGGGTCAACTGCAACTGACCGGACAATTGGGTGATGTCATGAAGGAATCAGCGAAGATCGCGTTAAGTCTTCTTCGCGCTAGATTGCCATTGTTAGACCCAACCATTGATTTCTCGAAAAAAGAAATCCATGTGCATGTTCCCGCCGGGGCCATCCCGAAAGACGGCCCATCGGCAGGGGTTACGATGCTGACTTCCATTGCATCGAAACTTTTGAAAAAGCCGATCAGTCCTAAGTTGGCAATGACCGGGGAAATTTCTTTAAGAGGAAGTGTTCTTCCTGTCGGCGGTATTAAGGAAAAAATTATTGCCGCGCACAGAGCCGGAGTTACGGAAGTGATTTTGTGCAAAAAGAACCAAAAAGATCTTAGAGAGGTTCCAGAAGAGATTAAAAAAGATATGGAGTTCCATTTTGTGGAGAACGTCAACGAGGTTCTAAAAATTGCCCTCGATGTTGAACTTCCCGAATTTACGAAAAGGAGTATCGAAGACTCAACTCCCTTTTCACCGGGCGCCATAAATTAATAAGATTCCTCCCGTAAAAAACCTTTCCCTCCAATAAAAAAGGCCAAGCAGATGATGCTTGGCCTTTTTTATTTTATGGGACCAGCCATTTCATAATATTTAGAGGAATGTGCCAGTGTGATGGAATGCCGCCATCACCATATTGACCATAGTTGTTACTGCCCCAGCATTTCGTGTCACTCGTAGTTGTAAGAGCGCACGAAGAATTATATCCCAGGGCAATCTCGGAATAGGCAACGCCCGAATCAATCACTTGTGGAGTCATTTGGTACACAATGCTGTTGTTTCCTACTTGTGCGGAGTCATTGTAACCCCAGCACTTCAAGATGCCTGTCGTCGTGACACCACAAGTATGATAGTGGCCCATGGCCACGCGGGCATAGCTGACTCCAGAGTCAATTACAGTCGGTGATGTTGCATTCGTTGTTGTACCATTTCCAATTTGACCATAGGAATTGAAACCAAAGCATTTTAGGACTCCACCACTCGTGATTGCGCAGGTGGAATCATATCCCGTTGTCACATAAGAGTAAGCAACGCCAGAGTCGACAACCGTGGGAATATACTTACTGCCGGAGGTATATCCGTCTCCTTGTTTTCCATAGGACTGATCGCCCCAGCATTTAAGAACGCCGCCAGTGGTAATTGCGCAGGTATGGCTGTCATGGGCAGAAACTCTCAGATAGCTCACACCAGGATCGATGATCTGTGGAGTTGAAGCATTTGTTGTGCTGTTATTGCCAAGTTGTCCATAATTATTTTTTCCCCAACATTTGAGGACTCCGCCATTAGTGATGGCACAGGTATGAAATGTCCCTGGGGACACTGCTGAATAAGCTACGGAGGAATCAATGAGTGTGGGAACTAACTTATTGGCGGTGGTACCATCTCCAATTTGGCCGCTGTCATTTTTTCCCCAGCATTTTAATTGAGCTTCGTCGGTGATGCCGCAGCTGTGATAATAATTTGCAGTTAGGTGGGTATAAGCTATAGCGGGATCTATTTTTGTGGCAGTCAGTCGATTTACAGTGGTGCCGTCACCCACTTGACCATTGCTATTGAGACCAGAGCAGAGAATCCTATTTGCAATCAAAGAACAAGAATGCCCATAGCCCACAGCAATCTTTGCAACATTGCTCAACCCAGTCGAAGCAGGAGTTCGCTTATTCATTATAGTTGAGTCGCCAACTTGGCCTGAGGTATTACTGCCTCCACACTTTAGATTTCCATCAGAGGTAATTCCGCAAGTGGTGTTGTATCGTGCGGATCCAGTTGTAAAGGTGGTGGAGACGTCGACAGAGCTGACGCTATAGACTGAGGCTCCCGAGCCAATAAGAAGTTGCCCTTCTGAATTCAATCCCCAGCAGTACATCAGATTTGCAGATGAAAGGGCGCAGGTATGACCTGTGCCAGCCCAAACCTTTAAGAAGCCTCCTGTCGAGACCGTAGTAGGAGTGTATCTGGTGGTAGTGTCTCCTTGACCGAGTTGCCCTGAATTATTGGCACCCCAACATTTAAGAATGCCACCAGTCGTGATTCCACAAGTATGTGTTTCGCCGACACTCACTGTATTATACTTCGTCCCGTTATCAGTGACCGCTGGGTATTGACGGGAATTGATGGTTCCATCACCCATTTGGCCATTGGTATTGTCCCCCCAACAATTGAGAGTTCCATCGGTAAGCAGACCACAAGCGTGATTCAAACCCAAACTTACAAAATTATATCCGCTGCCAATATTTGTTGGTAGCAGCACTCCCAAAGTACTATATCCAAGTCGGTAGTTGGCATTTACACCCCAACAGCGCAAAACTCCAGCGGTCGTCACTCCGCAGGTGGAAGAGCTTCCTGCACTTACTTGGGAATAATTTGTGCCTGAGTCAGTGATAGTGGGAACAGAGACATTACCTCCAGCAGTGCCCAATTCATTTGAAGAATTAGAACCCCAACATAGCAACTGACTAGATTTAATGGCGCACGTATGAGAGTTTCCTGCCGAGACATAGGAGTAATTGGAGTTTGCATCCACAGCAGAGGGAGTTGAATTCTGAATAGTTGAGCCAATCCCAAGCTGACCATAAGTATTATCACCCCAGCATTTTAATTTTCCGGAACTTAAAATAGCACAGGTGTGCTGACCACCCACTGATACCATGCTCGCAGTGGGTAAGGTTCCAGCATACTTAATAAAGACCGTGGATTGTGAAAGATTGTCGGCGGAAACTAGAGGCATCGAGATATTCGAAATTTTCACTTTCAAAGTTGAATATCCAGGGGCTGTACCAGTGTTATTGAAAATCGTAAATGGCACCGATGCGGAGATCGCTCCTGCAGCAACGGTAACGGCCGTCGAGTCAGATAAACTATGATCGGTGCTATACACGGCGTCACCTTGAGTTTTGAGAGTCACTTGCACGGGGTAAAGTTTTGCCTGACTTAATTGCAACGTGAATTGTTGTGCTCCACTTCCAGTATTAAGAGTGCGCTCACGCTCAACAATTTTTAGGTAAGCCATGGTGGTATCTTTAATCCATGATGTTGAGGTCGCAGTGCTTTGAATATTTCCAGCTGCATCGACACCAAGCACACAGAGGATCATAGTTCCATCAGCAAAGCCCGACATGGCTGTAGTAATTAAAGTTCCCTTAGGATTGATAGAGTTATAGCCAGAGGTCACAGCACAGTCGGTAGATGCTTGCAATCCCACTTTGTATTTGTATGAAATAAGGTCCGCAGGGCCAGCGACGCTGACGGACAGTGGATCGGCGCCACTGGGACTTTCCGGCAAGCCTGAAAGTGTAACGGTTGGTGCAACAGTATCTTTAATTGCTGAGGTCACTATTGTAGAAGAAGAATTTCCTGCGGGATCTATTTGCAAAGCTTCGACACCCAGATTTCCTTCAAGAAGGCCGCTAAAATCAAAAGCCTGGTTGAAGGAATTGGACGAGCAAGGGATATCTATAGTTGAAACCGGAGTTTTCAGTCTTACGGTATTTCCAGTTTCGCAACTACCACTGATGGGGAAGGCCATTTGATTGGCTTGTGAGACATAGCTAGGGGCAGAGATCGTAGGTATCGAAGGTGCAACCGTATCTTTAAAGAAAGTAAATGAGGCAGGACCGCCTACATTTCCAGCGCCGTCCCTTTGGGTAAAGCTAATGGTGTAACTGCCATCCGGAAATGCTGTTAGGTCAGTCGTTGTTTGCCAAGATCCTGTGGTGCAAGGGAATTCTTGCGAGTTAAAGAGAACTACTGCACCAACATCGCAAGTTCCAGCCACTGCAAAATTTTTGTAATTTGAAATATTGGCATAACTTCCAGGCCCCGGCTGAGTGAACTTTCCTACTCCGGGTGGTACCGTGTCTTTCAAATAATTTACAACTGTGATCGGCGATTCATTTCCAGCTAGATCGAGAGCTTTGAACTGAAGGCTGATCTGTCCTTCTGGTAAGTTGGATAGAGCAAGTGAAAGTTGGGCATGGGCATCTGGATCGCAAGGAATACTTAAAGTCGCCGCGCCCGATACCTGGATTTCAGAAGAAGTGACATCGCAATTTATCGTAAAGGCAAGAGGGTTGCTAGTACTTGCGTTGAAGACAGAACCGTCCGCAGGTGAAATCACCAGAACTTTAGATGGGGCGATGTCATCATGGACAATTTGTTGAGTGAGGCAAGAACTTTCATTAAGGGCCGCATCTCTGAATTTCACATAAACATGATTGATTGAATTCGTGGACTTTAGATTGAGCGTCTTTGTCGTTGCAAATGGTTCCCAATCACCATCCGTATTGCAGGTTTCATTTTGCGTGATATACATCTCTTTTGCACCGGTACTAGCCAGTTGGAGCTGAACACCTGGAACTTTCGTGTATGCCGCTTGAGAGTTGATGCTAAAAGAATTATTTTCTGGGGGTAAAGTATCAACTTCCAATATCGCAGAGCTAACAGCTTGCGAAGCTTCTTGCCATTTTCCAGTGGTGGCAACTTTTCCGATGGCACAAAAGACAAAGGCTCCATCTTTTTGCGGTGTCAGGGAAACTTTTCCAGGAGGACTTTCTGGAACCATGCTGAAGTCGACATTGTTGCAACTAAGCATCGAAGAAATGGCTGTGATCTTGTAAGAGGAATATCCATTGCCAGATACTGACACAGATTTTTCTGAATAATCATTGGCGGGATTTTGTCCTGGAATGAATTGGTTAAAGACGATTTTGCTTGAGCCATCAAGCTGGCTACGAAGAATAGAAACCTGAGGCACGACATCGGTGCAACCGATGAGGTTCAAGACCGCGATCATCATGATCACAGTATATAACGTGCTGCACTTATTCCCCTTAAGCATGGCTAACTAATCGGATTTTTATGTAGAAAACTAGATACATTGTGAACGATTTGTCGGCGCAATGTGGTCCAACGTAAACCGTGAGATCTCAATATGAAACAGTTTAGTTATTAAGAGGCAATTGCCAGCGCTTTGAACCACATTAAGAGTGCAAAAATAGACCGCTTCTTAACAGTTTTTTAAAACGCTCTTCGTTCTCAAAAATGGTTCGAAGTTCTATTCGACCGGCTCTTTCTTTTTATCTGTTTCGGAAAACTCGACGACATTGACCGTGCGCTCACGCTTGATTTCCTGCAGGCGGGTGTTGATTTGATCAGCCAACTCTTCGAGGTGTTTGAACTCATCACCATTTCGCAATTTCAAAGGCTTAGCAGTTCCTGCTAATGATTCACTAAGGAATCTTTCAAAGGCATAAAGAGGACCAGCGATGCGATGTGAAATCAAGCGACCCACAGCGAATAAAATCGCACAGAAAGCGACGCAAATGATAGTGAACGTAATAACGAACGGCACGAGGAACTTGTTCATCAGGAACAGGTTGTTGCCAACAAGTTCTTGAATCGTCACGCGCAAGTAAGTGTACGAGAAGACCAAGCTGATCAACGTCAAGCTGAGGCCGACCCCCATTAAGACAAAGCAGTATTTTAGTTGGAAAGGCATGTTGACCCAATATTGCTTACGCACATTGTTTTCAGGCCATAGCAATTCGCCTTCACGAATGATGGCGTAAACGATCAATCCGTATCCAACCCATTGGAGGGCATCTGCCAAGTTGAACGCAGGACTGGAAAGGGACGGAGTTCCAACCACAATAAAATCGACAACATAACCCCACAAGATACGATCGGTGACATTGCCGATAATGCCGCCGATTAAAATCGACAATCCAGATCGCAAAGTGAGCGATTTAATGGGCAGCAAATATTGAATCAACGCGTAAGTACAAAGCAGAAATGCGCCGCCTGTTGATAAAGACACAATTCTTAAGACAGAGGGTAAATCTGAAAATAGGCCTAGCATTGCTCCGTGATTGTGATGCAATACAAAATGAAGTGGACCGAAAGATAGAATTTGTTTGAGATCAGCTGCCCATATTTTGGTAACGCGGTCTAAAAGCCAAGTTGCCAAAAGCGGGAGAATCACGATGAGCCATTCGCGTTTTTTCATGTTCTAAAGTCTATCAAGGGCCTGCTTTTCTTGCGAACTGAATTTTTGATCGCTACTATCGTCTAGACAGTGTTTATGAATTGATGAAGGGACTTTTGCCGATGAGATTTTTAATTCTTACGACAGCTTTGATGTGGATGTTAAATGCGCATGCCGGTGTGGATGCTAAGGGCGCAGAGAGTGAGCTGGAGAGCTTGGCGAAGAAGCAAGGGGTCCAGTTGAAGGATCTTTCTATCTATGCCACCACGGGCGAAGGTGAAAGCCTGAAACCAGTGCTCGACGTTAATTCAAAACAGACGATGATTCCAGCCTCTATCAGCAAAGTTGTAACAGCCTCTGCTGTTCTGGCGAATTTCCCTCCAGGTTATAAATTTAAGACCCAACTTCTTTCAAGTGGTGATGTGAAGAATGGTGTTCTAAAGGGCAGCTTGTATCTTAAGGGCGGTGGAGATCCTTCTTTTGTTTCTGAAAACATGTGGTTCTTGGTGAACGCTTTTTTGCGCAATCAAATTAAAAAAGTAGACGGTGATATCGTCGTTGATGATTCACTCTTTGATAAAATGCGTTACGACGTTAGTCGACAAAAGGAACGCGTGGATCGTGCCTACGACGCTCCGGTGGGCGCGATGTCTTTCAATTGGAACTCGGCAAATATCTTCGTGCGCCCTGGGCAGCCTGGCCAAGAAGCAAAGGTGTACTGTGATCCAGAGAACGACTACATCCGTCTGGTTTCAAAAGCTAAAACTACATCTGGTAACGAAAACAAGCTCGTCGCAGACCGCAAAGAGGATTCTAAGTTTGATGGTGACGTGATCCATGTCGGTGGCAGCATTGGCAAAGGATACAAAGAAATCGCGATCTTTAAAAATATCACGCAGCCTGATCTTTGGTCTGGGTATAATTTGAAAGCCTTTTTGGCACAAAGAGGAATTCAAGTAACCGGCGCGATCAAAACAGGTGTCACACCAGAGAAAGCCGATGTTTTAGCTGAATCAGAAAGCAAAGCCATCGAACAGATCTTGGCGGATATGAACAAGTTTTCAAATAACTATGTCGCAGAAATGCTTACGAAAAATCTTGGCAGCTTGCGCAAGTCCAAAGGTGCAACTCTGGCGGATGGTGTAGTTCTTATTAACGAACATTTAAAAAGTCTCGCGCTTCCTGAAGATCAATATCATATTGAAAGTCCATCGGGCCTGACTCGTGAAAACAAGATGTCCTCTTACGCTATGTGGAAAGTTCTTCAGCATCTAAGAAATGACTTCAGAGTTCAGCCAGAGTTTCTCACCTCATTACCAATTGCGGGAATAGATGGGACTCTCAAAAAGAGAATGAATAATTCTGCCGCCGAACGTTGGGTGCGCGCCAAAACGGGATATATCAATAACGTTGTTTCCCTGGCTGGTTATGCGGGACTTGAGGACGGACGAGTTGTGACTTTTAGTTTTGTTTACAATGGGTCTACAGATGAAACAAAGGTCCGGCAATTTTTTGATAAAGTGCTTATCTTCTTAGTAAAATAAGCCGAATTAGATCCATGACGACGGGAGCACGTTCAATGAAACTAATGAGTGTCTCAGTATTAAGCGTTTTCTTGCTAAGCTCTATAACTGCATTCGCGGCGGATGATATTGCTGCGCAAGTAGTTCCGCAAGTTGCTGCTCCTTTAAATGCTGACAGCCGTTTGTGGCGTGCTCCGGATTTTAAAAATCAAAAAGACTTTTTGGGTTATTCAGAGACTGCTTTCGCCGTTCCGAAAGGTATGGAGAAGCAAGTGCAGTTCTGGGTGGATATCTATTCTAAGTATTCTACCTCCCAGGGGGTGATTCATGACATGGACAATGTCGAAACCATTTATGAAGTGGTGGATTTCAAAGACTTAAAAACCGATCGCGAAAAACAAAAGAAAATTGATGCCGCAAAAAAAGAGATCGCCATTCGTTTGAAGATGGATAAAGAAACCGCAGGACGTATGCGTTTTCAGCTGGGTCAAAAAGATCGCATGCAGGCGGCTATTTTCTATTCAGGTCGCTATATTGAAGACATGGAAAAGATTTTCCGTGAAGCCAAAGTTCCAACAGAGTTGACTCGTTTGGCCTTTGTGGAAAGCTCTTTTAATATCATGGCAAGATCGAAAGTAGGAGCGAGTGGTATTTGGCAGATCATGCCTTACACGGCTCGTCCTTATAAAATGATTTCTGCCAGCGTTGATAAGCGCAATCATCCCTTAGAGGCAACTAAACTGGCGGCAAAACTTTTGCGCCAAAACTACTCGATGTTGGAGTCGTGGCCTTTGGCCGTAACGGGTTATAATCACGGCCCCACAGGCGTAAAGAAAATGACGGTTGAATACAAATCAAAAGACTTAGCTCATTTGATTGAAAACGTCGACTCCCGCCGCAGTTTTGGTTTCGCTTCAAGAAATTTCTACGCATGCTTCATGGCAGTCCTAGAAGTTGAAAAAAACGCGAGCGCTTATTTCGGTTCCGTGGTTTGGTCAAAACCTTTGGACGCCCAGGATCTGAAACTTCCAACAGCAGTAAAGTACAAAGACCTAGTAAAGTGGTTTGATGGCGACTTGGAAAAAGCGCAAATCTTCAACCCACACTTAACTGTCTTAGTCACAAAGCGCGGCTACGCAATCCCTAAATACACAGTAGTGTCAGTCCCAAAAGACAAATACAACATAGCCCTGATTTCCCTAGCCCACAGAGATCGTTCGATCGCAGCAGACGACAAAAGAACCCGATAGGTACCTGCTTCCTATTGGTGCGATTCGGAACATAGTCAGTTAAAAAAATGTCAAAACAAAGAGGAGCTCGAAAGAGGCTCCTCTTTTAGTTTTTATTCATCAATATGCGTCTGCTTAACGGCTACTGGCGTCAGAAATATGTACCAAGTTTTATCAATAGGAAGCAGGTACCTTTTCGGCGGTCTAGGCATTCATGAAAGGCCTTGAACTGGAGTTCGTAAGTCTTCAAGCTCAAGAGCTGAGGAGTTCAACATGATTAAATTTTTATTAATTGCGATTTTATTTCTACAAGTTTCCATTTCTTATGCTGCGGATTTAATTTCTTTTACATTTCAGAATGAAGAACTGACGAAGATTATCGAAACTTATTCTAAAGCTTCGGGGCAGAAATTTATTATTGATCCAGGCGTGCGTGGTAAGGCGACGATTTTGATGCCGGAAAAAATCTCAGTGGCAGAGGCCTTTAATCAGTTGTCTTCGGCTTTAGCTGTGAATGGCTTTGCGATTTCTAAAAGAGATGACACCATGGTGGTGATTTCTGCGCGCAATGTGCAAAGAAGCATGGTGGAAATAACTACTGAAGTTCCGGCATTGAAGCCAGAACGCATGGTCACTTGGATATTTTCTCCAAAGTATCTTTCTGTGAGTCAGATCAATCGTGATCTGCGTATTTTACCTTCACGTGATGGCGAGATGAATTTGTTTGTACCTAAAAATCAGCTCATTATTACTGATTGGAGTTCTAACATTCAGCGTATCGCTGAATTGATGAAGAACTTGGATACACCAAATTCAGTGCAAACTCAGAAAATAGTCGATGCGGAAGAAAAGAAAAGCGAATCTCGTCGTGCGATGAAAGCAAAAGAAGCTAAAAGCACGAAAGAATAGGAGAATAGGTACCTGCTTCCCATTGGTGCGATTCGGAACATAGTTAGTTAAAATATGGAAAAATATAAAAAGAGCTCATGAAGCTCTTTTTTTTTGAGGAAACATGTACCAAATCTTACCAATAGGAAGCAGGTACCTTTCCGCCTTTCCGGCATTTCTGGGGTTTTTCTGAAATAAAAAACCCGCTTTATCGGCGGGTTTTTTTGCTCTTAGAATTTAAATTTCATCTTTAGATGAAATCGCCTTTTCCTTGAGGGATGGCTTTGTTGTCTGCTGATGTTCCAAGATCCAAATATTTATAGAACATTTGAGAGATCTCGTTCAATAAAGACGGGTCGTTAATGTAATTCGGATTATCAATTGCCATTGTATTCACAAGGCCGATGAACGCGTTCACCAAAAGATAAGAAACCTTGTCCATATCTTTGCCTGGAATTTGTGGAAGATTATATCTAACAACTTCTTGGAAGAAGCGGATGAAATCAGAAACATATGCAGCTTCCGCGACATAGTACTGAATCGTTGTAAGCTTCGCGCGCAGTTCGTAGTTGCGACGGCAGATCTCGAACGAAAGTTCGATCATAGCCTTCACGCGTTGTTCTGGAGGTAGGGGAGAGATCGCGCGCATTTTCTCTGTCATGATGCGCTTGTCTTCTTCCATCAGATTTTTCACAACAGCCTGAACCACAGACTCTTTATTTCCGAAGAATTGATAGAGAGAGCCAATGCTTACGCCAGCCTCTTTCGCAATTTTGTCGGTTGTAATGGAGTAAAAGCCCTCAGAAACCAAAAGGCGTGAACATGCGTCCAGTATAGTTGCTACTGTTTGACGAGAACGTTCTTGAGTTGGCGCTTTTACAATAATCTTAGTTTTCTTCGCTTTTTCTTTTTCCATAGACTGAATCATGCTGAGTGATTCTCCCTTTCCCGAGGGATACGAGTCCCCTGAGGACAGATTATGTCCCAAGACACATGTACGCAAGTCTGGATTTTTACAAATCTGTAATGTTCATTACAGCTAGGCCAAAGTCTACTTCAACTCCTGGCTGCAGTAAACTTCAGCTCGTTGAGCATTCGCCGGGTAACTCATGCCCTTAGCGAAAACGCGGCATTGTTTAGGGCTGAGACTCTTATTATAGCGACGAAGACATTCCCAACGCGCCTCGTCTCCCGAATCGGGGAATTCCATGGCTTTAGTGACCGTGAGGCACTCTTTAGCAGTGAGTTGTTGGCGAAGATCATAAAGACAAACCATGCGGGCATCTTCCGCATTCGTCGAATATTCCAAAGAGTTTGCGATGTTCAAACACTGAGAAACATTGATCTCAGATTTCTTTTGCTTCAAACAAGTCAGGCGCATGTTATCGCGCTGATCTCGCGCAAGCTTTGCGCCTTTAGGTACGGAGCAAAGGGCTGTTGCAGCGGAACCCTGGGCAGAGGCGTTCATAACTGTCATCATCGTTAAAATCATCAATATTAAACTCAACCAACGTGTTTGCATCGATTCCCCAATGTGCAAAGAAAAAGCCCTGCAAAAGTACCCTAATTTCAATTTGAGACCAAGCTCGCTGTCGACCTTTTTGACAAAGAACAAATTGCGGGGGACCCCATCTAACAAGCTGGAGGTACAAACTTACTTTTGGGGCCTTGCTTTTCTTTTTGCGGCTTCATTGCTTCCTAAAAGAAAGTCTGTACCTTATCTCGATCCATCATCTCTAAAAACAAACGGCTCCTTGAACAAAACAAATTGCCTCCCAAAGAGCATTTGCTCCCGTTCCGACTTTGCATCGCATTTGTCAGGATTTCGTTCGCAGCTATTCAGTTCTGCGTACGGACACCGAAAGTATCGCCACTCACATTTTAGCAACTAGGAGAACAACAATGATCACATCGAAGATTCAACAATTATTTTTGGGAGCACTTGCAGTTGCATCGCTTGCAGCTTGTTCGCAAAACGGTGCGCAAATTATTAAGGGCGCGGAATTAAAAGCAGAGGTTCAACAAGGCGACATCTATGTTGATCTCACAACGCATTTAGATTCAAACAACGTACAAATTCTAGCAGTGCAACTACCGATCTATAACCCTGAAAACCCGCTAGAGCAATTGGGCTTGGTTTCTATCGCAACACCATCACAAGGCGTGACAGATATCTCTTTGGCTTTGAATCTTTCAAAGGTCACAAAGCTTCAATCGTTGACCGTTGAAAAAGGTCTTCCAAACGGAACAGCTTTCCCAGTGTGGGGAGTGAATGCAAACAACTGGTATTCATTGCCATTGAACAATAGCAAAACTTCAAAACTCTATGTGAACATCGAAGGTACTTTGCAAAAAGCAGTCGTAGGTTACGCATTGGTGTCTGACAGCTTGAGTGCTGGAGTGACTGCGAATATCTTCGCACCGTTCACAGCAGAAGGTGTAACTGGTTATGGCGGTATCTTTAGCGGTGTAAAGCCTGGAACAAGTGGTGTGGCTGTGTTTGCGGATGTTAGCAGCGTTTTGAAAGCGGTAAATCCTACGTTGGCAAAAACTTCTCAGTCGGTTTATTTCTTGGATCGCACATCAGAGGCTCGTCAAAAGCCAGTGTTCAAACGTTTGATCGATTTGAATCTTAACAGAGCAAAAATCAAAATTAAGTAATCGTGAAGGCCTGTGCGCTGTTACCAGCGTATAGGTTCTGGTTCGATCTCTACGCCAAAGCGAGCTTTGACATCATCGCAGACTTTGGCGGCGAGTTTCCACACATCATCAGCGGATGCTCCACCATGATTGACTAAGACCAAGGCTTGCTTTTCAAACATGCCTACAGGGCCTAGTTTTTGTCCCTTCCATCCAGTCTGATCAATCAACCAGCCCGCAGCTAATTTAAATTTTCCTGCGCCAGCCGGAAAGCTGACAAGTTGAGGATATTTTTTTAGTAAGTCATCCTTCTGAGTCGCTGACACGATGGGATTTTTAAAAAAACTTCCTGCGTTGCCGATCACTTTGGGATCTGGAAGTTTGCTCGTGCGAATAGCAATGACGGCCTTGGAAATATCCACGGGATTTTCTTGAAGACCCTGGCGTTCTAATTCTTTGCGAATATCACCATAGTCCAAATTCAATTTTACTTTTTTCGGCAGACGGAATGTCACATCCCAGATTAAGTATTTTCCAGCACCATCTTGCTTAAAGAAACTGTCGCGATAAGAAAAACAACAGTCATCGTTAGAGAAAGTTTTGAGCTCGCCGGTTTTTAGATCCACAGCAGTGACTTCCCAAAGAGTGTCTTTCACCTCAACGCCGTAAGCTCCGATATTTTGAATCGGTGCTGCGCCCACGGTGCCGGGAATCAACGACAAGTTTTCCAAGCCATGGTAACCGTGCTGCAAAGTCCATTGAACGAAGTCATTCCAGTTTTCACCGGCCTGGGCTTTGACGAACCAATAGTCAGCTTCTTCGTGGGTCAGCTCGCGGCCGACGTTGGAAACTTTGATCACAAGACCTGACACTACAGAAGGCAGCACTAAATTGCTTCCTCCGCCTAGGATGTGCCACTTTTCATTTTTTAAACTGGGATCTTGAATCAAGGCATGCAGATCAATGATGGTATGTAACTCTGTGTAAAGGCCCGCCAGAGAACGAAGTCCCAAGGTATTATATGTACTCAAATCAACTTGTGGATGGATCTGCATGGATCGAAAGCATATTAGAAACCGAGGGCTTTGGCCATCATTCTTTCAAGCACTTCGTCTTTGTTAATGAAGCAAATGCCAAGTCCCATGCCTTCAGCCCAAACAACTTCGGCAGATACATTGTGAGTTTTTTTGAGGCTGTCTAACTGCACTGTTAGATTCAGGAGGTCGCCTTTTTGAGGAACATAGTCCCCATGAGAAACCTCCAGAAAGGCTCCCGTTTCGGAAAGATTGCGGAGGTGAGCTCCGAGCACTCCGATGTGGCCGTAGACCTCGATAAAGGCCTTTTCTTTCGTTTCAAATCTCTTGGCGATGTTTTCGGTCATTTAAAACTCCGGGCTACACTTCTATTCTCGGAAGAAATATCGCGTTCTCTGAGTTAAAAATCACTGGATCTCAAATTGAGACTGAATTCTGGACCTATTTTTTGAGGTAAGTCAGAAATGAAAAAGGAATAGGCGTTTCTACATCACGACGCTCAGTCAGTTTGAAAACTTTTTCGTCGATTTGCGGGTAATAAGTGTCCCCTTGAAACTGACGATGAACAAGTGTGAGGTAAATCTTATCCGTTAAATTCTTCTCGAGAGCTTGTTTATAAATCTCGCCGCCACCAATAATGAAAACTTCATCTCCCCATTGAGCGGTCAATGGGTTCGCGTGGGCCACGGCTTCTTCAAGACTTGCTACAAAGATCACCGGACTTTTTTCGGTGGATTCAAATTTCTGTTTCGCAGGGTCGCGGGTGATGACGATGTGGTAGCGGTTGGGTAAGGCTTTGCCTTTGAAAGACTCAAACGTTTTTCGGCCCATGATCATGATGTGCCCTTTGGTTGTTTCTTTGAAGAACTTCATGTCTTCGGCTAAATTCCAAGGCGGGATATCACCTTGGGCACCAATCACGCGATTTTCAGAGCAAGCCACAACGTGGGTTAAAATCATACTGCCACCGGAGCCTTGATCGCTGGATGCGGATCATAGCCTACGATTTCAATGTCTTCGTATGTGAAATCGAAAAGGTCTTTTTTCGCCGGATTCAATTTCAGTTGTGGAAGAGGGCGGAAATCGCGAGTGAGTTGTAACTGTGCTTGTTCCAAGTGATTTGAATACAAGTGGGCATCACCCAATGTGTGAACAAAGTCGCCCACTTCAAGATCGCAGACTTGTGCAATCATATGGGTCAACAAAGCATAGCTCGCAATATTGAAGGGAACACCCAGGAAGATATCCGCGCTTCTTTGATAAAGCTGGCAAGATAGTTTTCCGTTGGCTACGTAAAATTGGAAGAAGGCATGGCATGGAGGCAAAGCCATCTTATCAACATCGCCCGGATTGAAAGCAATCACCAGTAGACGACGTGAATCTGGATTCTTTTTAATTTGATTCACGACGTTCGTGATTTGATCAATGGTGCGACCATCAGCAGTTTCCCAAGAGCGCCATTGTTTTCCATAAACCGGCCCGAGGTTACCGTTCTCATCAGCCCACTCGTCCCATATGGAAACTTTATTGTCTTTCAAATACTGAATATTTGTTTCGCCTTTTAGGAACCACAAAAGCTCATGGAAGATCGAACGCGTGTGCAGTTTCTTTGTCGTCAGAAGAGGAAAACCTTCTTGAAGGTTGTAACGCATTTGATAGCCAAAAACAGAGATCGTCCCTGTGCCAGTGCGATCTTCCTTTTTGGTTCCGTTCTCTAAAACAAATTTAATCAAATCGTGATACTGCTTCATCGAAGCTCCTGTCTGCGCGGTATGTACGCGGCACTGAACGCCTTTTCCTATTTTATTTGGTCGGCTTTTTTTGTCTATTCGAAAAATAGTCCCAGATGAATTTACCGCAGGGACCCAATTCTTTTGCAGAGTGGCGAGCGATGCAGAGAGTCCCTGAGCGGGTCTTTGCCTCGAGCGGCACGAGGGATTTTTGCTTGATTTCTTCCTGAACCATTGGCTCTGGCATAAATCCCCAGCCCAATCCTGCCTGTAGGAGGCTTTTCTTGGTCATGAAATCTTGAACGCTAATCACTTTGTGAGGATTTAAGATGCCCTGAGAGCGGTTGGAGCTTCGCACGGTGCTAGCCAAAATAATCTGTGAGTGTTTACCAAGCTGCTCGTCCGTGACCTTTTTCAATTTACCCAGAGGATGTATGGCTGAGCAAACCAGAGACATTTGCACTTTAAAAAGTTCTTTGGAAATCAAAAGACCTTTTTCATTGAAGATCGTTCCGAGAGCTATGTCAGCGTGGTCCTCCAACAATTGTTCGTCGTTACTGAGGACGTCGTTGATGATTTTGATTTCCGTCTGCGGAAATTTTTGAGTGAACTCCTTGAGCATTGCTATGAGTTTGGGGAGGGGCCATAGCACGCTCACGGCGAGACGGATTTCCGGTTCGTATCCTCGTTTTAAAAATTCTGCGGTTTCCTTTATTTCATCGAAATGAAAAATCAGATCGTCGGTCTTCTTCAGGAAGGCACGCCCTTGGGGTGTGAGCTCGGGGCGATACTGATCGCGGTTGAAGATTTTAAAACCCAACTCGTCCTCTAAAGTTCGCATGGCATAGCTGACTGCACTCTGCGCACGATGCAACTCCTGGGAGGCTGCTCGGAAGCTTCCAGATTTTACGATCGTTTGAAGGACTTGCAGTTGATCTAATGTCATCGGCTTAAACTATATCATAAAATTAGATCATGTTAATCAATTTATTATAATTTTTTTAGATCATTATAAAAGCTATCATTGAGTGGTCTTGGATTCACATTTAATAAGGAGTAAACCTCTATGAAAAAAGCAGCAGTTGCCGCACGTTTGATTTTCGGTTTTTTGTGGGTGGTATTTGGTTTGAATTTCTTCTTCCATTTTCTTCCTCAACCGCCTCCACCAGAAGCGGGTCTTAAATTTTTGAGCGGTTTGATGGCAGCTCCATACTTCTTTGTGCTTTTGAAAGTGACAGAGATAGCTGTGGGCGTGATGTTGCTAGCTAACATCGCCGTACCTTTGGCCCTGGTTTTGATCTCACCGATTGTGATTCAAATTCTTTTGTATCACACGGTCCTTGATCCATCCGGTGCGCCGATTGCCTTGCTGATAACAGTTTTGAATTTGTTCCTCGGCATCGCTTACTGGCAGAACTTTAAACCTCTGTTTAAAAAGGTTTAAACTAGGAACGAGCAGATTTACTGAACGAGAAGGAGGACTTTATGATGTTGCATCGAGCATCCAATGAGCGCGGCTTCGGGGAGTTCGGTGGCTGGTTAAAGTCCTTCCATACATTTTCGTTCAGTGACTATTACGATCCAAAGTTTATGGGTTTCCGCGATCTTCGTGTGATCAATCAAGATTGGATCGCAGGGGACGCGGGTTTCCCTGCCCATCCACACAAAGACATGGAAATCATCACCTATGTTTTAAGTGGCGCTGTTGAGCATCGCGACAGCATGGGAAATGTCGGGCAAATCAAAGCTGGTGAGATCCAAGTGATGCATGCGGGAACAGGCATTCGCCACGCCGAAAACAACGCTTCAAAAACCGACGACCTTCAGCTTTTCCAAATTTGGATTCAACCAGACACCGTCGGAGTCAAGCCGGGTTACACTCAGGAATCCTTCCGTCGTGAAGAAAAACTGAATTTCCTGTGCTTGCTAGTTTCTAAAGATGGCCGTGACGACAGTCAAAAAATTCATCAAGACGTCGACTTATATGCATCAATTCTGGAAGAAGGAAAGTCTTTGGAGTTTAAGCTTCGTCCCGAGCGCGCCGTCTGGGTGCAACTCGCCGACGGAGAACTCGAAGTGAACGGCAAGCGTCTCCAACCAGGAGATGGCCTAGCCATCGAAGACGAAAGCTCAATCAAAATCAAAGCCCACAAAGAAACCGAATTCCTTCTCTTCGACCTTCGCTAGGTACCTGCTTCCCTTTGGTTTAAAAAAGTACATAGGTTCATCGGTTTTGGTTAAGAAAGCGAATTTAAATAAATAAAAAGGGAGCACGCAAGCTCCCTTTTTATTTAGATTTTTACTTAGCATGTACCAATTCTACCCAATAGGAAGCAGGTACCTTTAAGGTGTTATTTCTTGTAAGGCATTTCGCCGAGGTAGTCTTTTTTACCGATGTCTACGCCGTTGTGGCGGAGGATTGAGTAAGCTGTTGTTACATGGAAATACAAATTTGGAAGGGCGTGTTGAGTTGTGAACTCAAAGCCAGTCAAATATTTACCTTCCCAGCGTGGCTGAGAGATATGTTTTTCTGCGGCACCATTGAAGTCCGCAGCTGTGAATGTGTTTAAGTAAGCGATTGTTTCTGCGATGCGAGTTCTTAGTTCTGGCAAAGTCGTCTCTGTGTCTTCGTGCTTTGGAGCGTCTTTGCCGCTAAGGCGGTGCGCTGCCAATTTCGCGGTGTCGCAGGCAATTTGGATTTGGCGAATAAGGTTAAATTGATCCGGAGCCAAGCGAGAGTTCAAAAGGACTTCAGGCGCAAACTTTTTTGTCTCTGAATAGGCAGCGGCCTTATCGAGGATGTGATTGAGATTATTCAACATTTTCTTGAATTGTGGGATTGTGATTTCGTAAATCATGGATTCCTCCGGCTTGTCTGGTTTAAACCCCAGCCTTGCTGGAGTAAGGTTTGTGTAAGTATTAGCCCGAAATTCTTAGATGTATAGGGTCTAAAGTAGGAAGTTTGGACATGATTTGTCATAGTCCTTTGATACCGAGGCCCTTTGTGTTAACTAGAAGGCCTGATTGTATTTATATAAACCTACTCTGGCTTTGCCAGAGCGTGACCAGAGGATTGCCATGAAATCAGTAACTGAATTTCCTACTTTTACATTGAACAAAGGTCTTGCTGCTAAGGCGGCTCTAACTACTGAAGGTAAAAACGCTGAAGAAATCTCAGCAAGCCTTGGTGAAACTTTCAAATTCGAAGGCGACAAACTTAAGCATTTCGTAAACGCACTCGAAGTTGCTGGTCAAAACAAAGACACTCTTAAACGTGTTGTTGTTATGAGCTTGAACGAAGGCGAAAAAGCCCCTGCAAAAGCAGTTCAAGTTGAAGAGTTCCATTACGTACCAGAATTCCTTATCACTGCAAAACCAGTTGTTGCTGAAAAAGCTGACGGCAAAGGTGGCAAAGGTAAAGGTCGTGGCCAAGGCGGTCGCGGTGCTGGCGATAAAAAAGGTGGATCTCCTTGGGGCATGTCTCCTGAAGAACTTGCTGCTAAAAAAGGTAAAGGCGCTGCGACTGCAAAAGCGTAGTTTGCTTTTCTAAATTAAGAAATCCGAAAGCCTCAGAGCAAAACTCTGGGGTTTTTTTGTATTCTTGCTCCCTGGTTTGACTTAACTTCTTGGCGAATTCAGAAATGAAGAGGCCCAAGGAGGGAGCTATGAGATTTCTTTTCGTAAGCATCTTGTTGTTTCAACTTTTTGTCTTTGAACTGGCAATTGCCAATCCTTATTCCAGCGAACATTTGCGCAGCTACAATGTGAATCCTCAAGCGGTTACAGTGTCGGGAGTTTCCTCTGGCGCATTCATGGCGGTACAAATGCAAGTCGCCTTTTCGCAAAATATCGCAGGAACTGCCAGCGTAGCTGGAGGCATCTTCTGGTGCGCAGAGGGAAATTCCCAAAGAGCGCAGAATGAATGCATGAGAAATCCGAAAAGTTTGAATGTAGCGAATTACGTGAAGAAAGCACAGGAGTTAGCAAGTCAGGGAAAAATTGATCCACTAGCAAATTTGACTTCAAAAAAAATCTATATCTTCGCGAGCCCGAAGGATTCAGTTGTAAATCCAGTTAGCAGTGACAAGTTGAATGACTTTTTCAAAACATTTCTGTCAACAAAAAATATCAAACGAGTTCAGAAACCCGAATCAGCCCATGGTTTCTTGACGGTGGATCAAGGTGGTCCCTGCAATCTGGCGATCATGCCTTATATTTTAAAATGCAATTTTGATATGGCAGGGGATATTTTGCGAAGTCTCTATGGAGCATTGAATCCTAAGGGAACTGCGAACCCGTCACACCTTCATATATTGGTGCAAGATGAATTCGGCGACGCTGAATCCGTTTTGTTCAAGCAGGGTTGGGTCTATGTTCCAGCATCCTGTGAAAGAAATGAAAACTGCCGACTGCATGTGGCTTTCCACGGCTGTCAGATGAATCCTGATTTTATTCAGAATAAATTCGCGACTTTGACGGGATTCAATGAATGGGCTGAAACAAATAATATTATCGTCTTTTATCCTCAAGCCGCGAAGAGACTTCCGGACAATCCCTATGCTTGCTGGGACTGGTATGGTTACACCGGGGGTGACTACGTAAATCAGTCTGGACCTCAAATGGCAGCAGTCATGAAAATGATCCAACGGATCATGGCGCAATAGAGGAAGTTTTCCTAGACGTAGTTACTGAAAATAGTAACGGAGCCAAGTTTAGAAGAAGGTCTGCGTTGATAATGTTAGGATTGAAGTTATCTGTTTAACTTAAAAATCTTAATTAAGGCCGTTATGAAATATCTTGTTCTTGTTTTACTTAGTTTTGGTGTGAACGCCCATGCGGATATGATTGGCTACGGTGATAAGGACTGTAAAACAGTCACTGAAAAACGCGCTCTTCTTTATAATAAAGAAATCTGTGCCCTGGAAATTAGCTGCAACCATTTTCCGTTGAACAATCCAGATGGTGGAACAACAGTAAAGCAGAGCGTATATTGCCGCCCTGACTCAGCGAACTTTTGCCTTGCGGCAGAGGCATGTCTGGCGGATAAATCTATTTCCAGTGCTGAGATTCCGATGATCATTCCAAAATATGGTGGCGACAATGTGGCTCCGGTAAGAAGCACTGGTGCTGATAGCACGGGGAACACATGCCCCTGTGGCCCTGATAAATCAAAGCGCACTGATGGCAGCAAACGTGCAGAGCCAGCGAAATCAAGCACCGATAGCGGAGCCGCAACTAAGCGCACCGAAAGTACTTCCGGCAGAGGAGTGAACTAATGAAATCTCTTCTAACAATTTTTGTGACTTTGCTATTCGGAGCGACAGCTTTTGCAGTGAGCGCAGACACCGTAGCTGTGACTGGGAAAATTATCTCGCTGGAAAAAACCACGCTGACTTTAAAAGTTGAAGACAGCAAAGTGCAAGTTCCGAAAAAATATCTAAGCAATAAACACGCAGTCGGCGAAGTAGTAACGGTTGCGATTCCAAAGAACGAGTTCAACCAACTCGTTGTGAGCAAAACTAAAAAGTAATCTCAATCTCGAAATCTTGTGAAACAATGGCAAAAGGTACCTGCTTCCTATTGGTTTAAAAAAGTACATGAACTAAATAGGATGCTTCAAAAACTGACTTCAAAATTGGAAATAAAAAAAGGGAGCTTTAGAAGCTCCCTTTTTTTGTCTGAAAATTTACGAACTATGTACCAAATCGCACCAATAGGAAGCAGGTACCTATTGGAAGTTTTGGACTTGGGCGATGTATGGAAGGTTGCGGTAGTAGCCTTGGTAGTCTAGGCCGTAGCCGACTACGAAGTCATTTGGGATTTTGAAGCCGACGTGATCTAGTTGGCATTCAACTTTGAGTGCATCTGGTTTTTCAAGCAATGCGATTGTTGTAAGGCTTTTTGGTTTGCGAGAAAGGATTGCGCCTTTCAAGTAGTTCATTGTCAAACCAGTGTCTACGATGTCTTCAACTAGGATGACATGAACGCCTTCAACGGGGCTGGAAAGATCCAAAGTTACTTTCACTTCGCCTGAAGAAGATGTGCCGCCGTTGTAGCTTGAAACTCCGAAGAATTCGCAAGTGATGTCAGTTTCCATGTTGCGGATCAAATCAGAGTAGAACATGAAAGAGCCTTTAAGTACGCAAACCGCGACTACTTTTTCGCCCTTGAATTTTTTTGTTAGAGTTGCGCCGAGCTCTTTAACTTTAGCTTGGAGCTTTTCTTCAGTGATGTAGGGTTTTAGAGTCAAGTTTGTCATTGTGAAGGCCTTTCTTACACGAACGAGTTATTCATGATTTCACCGAAGCCACCGCCACCGGGAACGATATACTGCTTATCATTTAAGCCGTGTTCTTGATCCCAATATTGGCCTGGAGTTGCATCTAAAACTGCCTGAGGACTAAGCCCGCGGTCAAGTCTTAAGGCATAGATTACGACCTCTGGATGAGCCCTGAGAACATTCTTCAGGTACTCTGGCGTCACAATCAAATTAAGGCAGATAAACTTCTTAGCTGGTCCCTCAATATGCTGCTTATAATGCTCTATCGCAGTCACCATCGTGTTTCCAGTGGCTCCCATTGGATCCGGGAAGATCACATGGGCCCCTTTAACGTCGCCCCCGATCTTCATACCGCCTAAGTTGGCGCCGGTGACGTGATCTTTGCTGTCTGTCATTCGTGCGGCAAAGATATGATCCTGACGAATATTTTGGGGAGGCAGAGCGAAATGCAGAAAGTTATAACAAATATGGCTCGGATAAGTTCCTGCTCGGGCCAAATTGACGCTGACTGCTTTTTGTTGTGAGGAAAGACGTTGTCCCTTGAGTAATTGCTCGGGGTGAAACTCTGTCATGCGTGTGATTTGCGAGAATTGTTCTTGGTCGAACTCATTGTTCATCGTCAACGAGATTAAATGAGTATAAAGAACTTCGACGATGCGATTGATTTCGGGTTGAACACAATCGGGGTGACAAGCTTTGGCTAAAAGACCGTTCAGAAAAGGGCTGTCGATAATATGCACTTGGGGCCCGTAGTGGTGCACCAACTCTTGCTGAAATTTTGGCATGTGAAATCCTAGTTGTGTCTAGTTGCTTTTTGCGAACTCGATGAAGATCACAAAATCGCTGTCGCCCGCTCTGAAACGCGGGGAGTGCAAGATTTTATAAATATCAATTGCCATCAGTTCGTCGTCGTTTTCAAGATTGGATTGAGTGGGCATCACGCCTGAAATGAAGAAGCCTGTGCCTGTGCCGATTTCAAAAATAGCCGGGAAAGACTTTCTTTGAATTTCAAAGCCACCGCCACCAGTTGAGGAGTTCGGCTCGCGCCATGTTCTTTGAATCTCTAAGTTTCCGCGAAGATTGTTGGAGTCCATGTCGTTCAATTCAAAAAATGTTGTCAGGCCGATTTCCACAGCAGGATTGCGACGATCTTTAAGGCCATAAAACCATTGCAAGGTTTTAGAAGAATCCAAAGCGCGATCTTCTTTGTGAAGTATTTTAATGTTAGAAGCAGAAAGACGCTTTTCAATGTTGGGAATAATTCCGGCCGTGTAGTCTTTGAAGCTCATGAATTGACCAGTGTTCTGACTGGCTTCGAAGATTCCATTCAAAGCTCCACGGTCGACTTCCGCATAATAAACAATCAGGTGAGAGCCAGAAGCTTTTGCAAGGCCGCGACCGTCTTTGTTATCTTTGCTGCTCGGATCTTTGGTCGCCGCGAGTGCAGCTTTTGCACCAGGCACTTCGCTGGAAGCTGATTCCGTTTGCTGTGAGGCAAACTCTTCGGCGTTGGACGCTGGGGCGTGGTCGCCATGATTGTCAGCGCTAATTTCTGGAGGCGGAGGTGGTGGTGGATTCAGTTCAGAAGAGTTGATCTGCACCGAGGATTTTAAATAGGTCACACGTTGTTGAAGATTGTCTTGGCCTTTTTGATAAAGATAAATGCCCAAGCCACTTGCAATGACCAACAACAAACTCAATTGAATCAAAGGATTGCCAAAGATTTTTTTGAAAAGCGGAACCTCAGGCGGTTTGAAGCTTTCCATATCGACGCCACATTGAGCGCAGTATTTATCTATGGGTTGTTGAAAGCCACAACGTGGGCATTTAATTAGCATCGATATTCAAGTCCTTTTAAATATTCGAAGAAGCCTTATATATAGAGTAGGTTAAAGCAACTTGACGCTCAATAGAATTATTCATACCTTGAAAGTCTTACTCCAGCAGCGCTCTGGCGAAGCCGGAATGTAGGCCGCAACTTCAGCGACTGTTATCGAATGAAAGCTCGTGCATGAAAAAATATAAGCCTAAATCCGGTGAGAAAATTGAAATTCGCGAAGAAATAATCCCGCCAAAGGTCGAGCTTCCTGTTGAGTTTTCCAAAGAACATTACCCAGTGATGCTTCAAGAGGTGTTGGCAGCGTTTTATCCTTATCGCACTCAAGCGGATGTAAAATATTTTGATGGTACTTTCGGAAGGGGTGGTCACTACATGGCGGTGAAGCACACCGTTCCCCAGATGAAAGCCGTTGTCATGGACCAAGATCTAGCTGCAATCAATTACGCGAAAACTCGCTTCCAGACAGAAGTCGAGAAAGGTGATCTTCAGGTAATCCATGGAAATTTCTCGAAATTTTCAGAACATAATCTAAATAACTTTGATATGATGCTCTTAGATCTAGGAGTCAGCTCACCGCAGTTAGACCAGGCCGACCGAGGCTTTAGTTTTTACCACGATGGGCCCCTGGATATGCGAATGAATCAGCAGCAAGGATTGACAGCTGAGGTGCTTGTGAATACGGCAACAGAGGACGATCTCATTCGGATCTTCAAAGAGTATGGCGAAGTCTATCGCCCTTCTCGTGTTGTGCGTGCGATCGTGAACGATCGTAAAACAAAGGCATTCCAGTCGACGAATCAACTTGCAGGTTTGATTGAGCGCGTGGATGGTTGGCAAGTAAAAGGCCATCATCCTGCAACAAAATACTTTATGGCTTTGCGTTTAGCAGTGAACTCAGAGCTTGAAGTGGTGGGTGAAGCATTGCCAGCGATGATGAAGGCTTTAAAGCCGGGTGGTCGTTTGGCTGTTATCACTTTCCATTCGTTAGAAGATCGAATTGTGAAAAATATCTTCCGAGATGCAGAAGCGCTTGGCAGACCGGTGTACAAAAAAGTAGTCGTACCATCTCAGGAAGAGTTGGACATGAACTCTCGCTCGCGATCCGCGAAGCTGAGAGTCTTCGAGAGGAGTGCTCAGGATGAGCTCAGAGAACTTTAGACAGCTAAAACCTTTCTTTAGTATTTTACTTATCATTTCAACTTTGTTCGCCATCGTCTTTTTGCAGATGGAAGAACGTCGCATGGGTTACAGCGTTTTGAAGCTGACCCGTGAACACAAAAAAGTGTCTGAAGAAAAAAGAGTGAAGGAAATCGCTTTGGCGAAAATCACTCGCCCGCAATTGCTGGATCACATGGCTCAGCAAAAGTTCACGCTTAAAAAAATTCAAGCCAACCAAATCATTCACTTGAGTGGTGTTGTGGAAGCTCCTGTTAATAAAGTGGCGAAAAAGGATCTTTAGTTGAAATCACGTATAGTCTTCATCTTTGTTGGTATCGTTGCTCTGTGGTCGATGTTGATTATGCGCGCTGCTTATTTGCAGTTCTTACCCAACGATCGTTTGAATGCTCTTCAGAATCGTCAGTTCCAAACGAAAGTGACTTTGCAAGCTCGTCGCGGCGCCATTGTTGATCGCAATGGTCGTGATCTGGCTATGTCGGCAACGGCTTATTCTTTATATGCTGATCCTAAGCTTTTGGAAAACCGCAAAACAGTGGCGAAGAAGATTGCCAAGGTCTTGAATCAAAGTCCGGAAGCAGTTTTCGCAAAGATCAAAGATGGATCTCGTCGTTTCGTGTGGATTCAGCGCATGATCGAGCAAGATAAGGCAGACGAAATTAAATCTTGGGATCTGCGAGGTCTTTCTTTTGTAGAAGAATGGCGTCGTGTTTATCCTAATGAAACTTTGCTTGCGCAGACTTTGGGTTTCTTGGGCATTGAAGGTCAAGGTCTTGAGGGCTTAGAACTGGGCTATGACCAAGCACTTCGCGGCAATCAGAAAAAAGTCATGGTCAAACGCGATGCCCGTGGCAGACCTTTGATCAACGACGGTTTGATGTTCACCGAGAATCCAGATGGAAATGAACTTCGTCTAACAGTGGACTCCGACCTTCAGTATACTTTAGAGAGCGAATTGCAAAACGTCGTTTCGACTTTCGAAGCAGATCACGCTGTAGGCGTGGTGCTGGATGCGAAGACTTCTGCAATCTTGGCTCTTTCTTCTGCTCCATCCTTTGATGTGAATAAAGCCATGACGACGGCACAAAATTATCGTCGTAATAAAGTGATCACTGACAGCTTTGAACCGGGCTCTACGATGAAGACCTTGGTGATCGCCTCGGCTTTAAGAAATGGCACGATTCAACCCAACACAAAGTTCTTCTGTGAAAACGGAAGCTTCAAAGTGGGTGACAAAATTATCCGCGAAGCTGAAGCGAAAGAAAAATTCGGCGATCTAACAGTGGCGGAAATTCTTGCAGTGTCTTCAAATATCGGAACCACGAAGATTTCTTTCAAAATGGGTGCAGATCATCTTCGCCAAGGACTTCTTGATTTCGGTCTTGGGCAAAAAATCGGCGTGGACTTCCCCGGTGAAGCTCGCGGTATGGTGCAAGCCCTTCCATGGCGCCCGCATTTACTAAGTAATATTTCTTTCGGTCATGGAATTTCAGTGACGCCTTTGCAGATGGCCAATGCTTATGCGGCAATTGCTAACGGTGGTGTTTTGAATACTCCGTTCATGGTGCAATCGGTGCGTGATTCTGAAACAGGTGAGTTGACAGAAACAAAAGTAAAACCGATCCGCAGAGTTTTAACTGCAGAGCAAGCCGCACAGATGCGTGCGATGCTTTTGGGTGTAACGACTTTGCCAATTGGTAGCGGTAAGAATGCCCGCGTCGATGGATTCATGGTTGCGGGTAAAACGGGAACAGCACAAAAAGTTAATCCGAATGGACGTGGTTACTTGCGTGGTGCCTATGTATCTAGCTTTGCGGGTTTCATCCCAGCTAATGATCCCAAGTTTGTGATCTATGTTGCGGTGGATTCTCCACGTAAAGCTTATTATGGAGCAACAGTGGCAGCGCCTTTGTTCTCTCGTGTGGCTTCTTATGCCGTTCGTAAAGAAGGAATTGCTCCTTTGATGTTGGGCGATGAAAGAACCGTAAATCCAAGTACCAAAAGAGCCATCGCGGCTGCAAACAAAGCTGCTAAAATCGAAGCGGCTGCTGCGGCTAAAGTTATCGTTGCTAAGCCTATCATCACGGCTCAAGAACTTGACCAAGTCACGGCGACTAAGACCGGGGAAAGCGTTCCTAACTTAATGAATCTTTCGACACGCGAAGTTCTTCGCAGAGTCAGTGGTCAGGACATTAAGGTGAAGTTTGTGGGGCAGGGTTTGGTTTCTGAAGTGGTCCCTTCAGTGGGGGCTCCTGTTCCTGAGGACAAGAATATTACGGTTATACTTCGTTAGTTCCTGCTGGGTTGGTTTACAACCCGGTTCTGGTCATACTCTGCTTCGCCGGTCTGGCTTACACTCCGGCTTCTCCGGAGTAGGCTCCAGTAAGATTTACTGTACAAAATTCTGACAGGCTCTGTTTTCCGAGGGGTGTGCTATATTGCCGCATCCTAAACGGAGGAGCTTTCAATGAAATCAATTCTTGGTCTTCTTGTTGCCTGTGTGACTTTCGTTTCTTTTCAATCCTATGCGGGAATTTATGATGCCGCTGCGGCTCCAAATCAATATTCGGTTCCTGGTGCGATGATCACTGAATACGAAGATCTGGTGATGATCACGATTGATGGTTACAACACGGACTCGGTTCAACAACTTCATGAGATTATTGCGATGGGTTTGAAACTTCCTAATACCTACGGAAAAAACTTCGATGCTCTTTATGATGTTTTGACGGACCCAGGCTTAGTTTCAAAACAGATCGACCTCACTGTTTTCGGTGGCGAAGCTTTGAAACAAAAAATTGGATCTAAAAATATTAAGAAACTTTTGAAAGTTATGAATGACGCTCAAGAAGCGGATCCAATGCATGTCAGTACAATGTACTGGCAATAGAAAATAGAAAATTGATAATAGAAAAATAGAGAGACGAAAGAAAAGCCATCGTAAGATGACTTTTCTATTTTTAACCTAGATCGTTGATGTACTGACCGATTTTTGTGACGACCAGTTGTGGAATTTCGTGACCACCACGGAAGCCGGTCAGTGAACCCTTCATGCCATTCTGACTTAAGAGGGTTTCTAACTTTTGGGCTTGTTTAAATCCTAACACTTGATCAGATTCACCATGGCTTTGGAAGAACTTCTGACCAGCGCGAGTTGGAATCAACTCTTTCCATTTATCTTGGCAAACCAAAGTTCCTGACATGATGACAAGACCTTTTGGAGTTTCTGGCGCACGCAAGTAAAGTTCTGTGGCCAACATCGCACCTTGGCTGAAGCCTCCCAAGATGATTTGATCCCAAGGTACCTTGAGCTGACGGATCATTTCCATTGCAAGATCGCGAGCTTTCTCAAAACCCTTCGGCGTATCATTGCTGAAATCGCGATGGGTTCCTGATTCCATTGCGCGTTGAATTTCCATCATATCGATGTTCCACCAAGCGCGACCTGTCCAGCCTGGTCCAATGGGGACTTCAAGAGGTCCATTTGGGAAAAGCCAGTTGTAGGTTTTTTTAGTTGGAATGACATCGCCCAAAGATTTGAGGTCATTTGCATCGGCTCCATAACCATGGAAGAAGATGACCCAGGGCGCATTGTCGTCGTGATTAATTTCTTGGCAATGTATTTTTCCGAGTTGTCTCATAGTGGCTTCATACTATACTTATTTTATGAACCTACAGCATCTTTTTTCAGCTTTAGCGGGAGTTCCAGAAAACGTCTTCAGTCACTTGCAAGTGAGTGGACTTTTTAATGATGCGCGCAAGGTTACGTCTGGTTCGGTCTTTGTCGCTATTCGCGGCGTTAAAGTCGATGGCCATGATTTTATTCCTGATGCAATTTCCAAAGGCGTCTTTGCTATTGTCGTTGAAGATAAAAGTAAAGTTCCTGACAGCTTTAAAGGCATTGTTCTGTCAGTTCCAAACACCCGTGAAGCCCTAGATATTCTAGCAGCTCGTTATTACGGTGATCCCGCGCAAGATCTTTTTTGTGTTGGTGTGACTGGCACAAATGGGAAAACCTCTGTCACTTACATGACGGAAGCCATCTTGAATTTCGGAAAAATTCCGACGGGCGTGATCGGAACTGTGAATCACCACCTTGGCGACAAAGTGTGGGCGTCTGACATGACAACTCCAGACCCTATTTTTTTACAGAAGCGATTGCGAGAGTTCAGTGATGAAGGGGCCAAGGCCGTGGCAATGGAAGTGTCTTCACATGCCTTGGATCAGCATCGCGTGGATAGCATTCCTTTCAATACCGTGATCTTTACGAATTTGACTCGTGATCATTTGGATTATCACCAGACCATGGAAAATTATTTCGAAGCCAAGCAAAAGCTCTTCACGGATCTTTTGTGGAGAACAACCAAGGTTCCATCGTTTGCGATTATAAACACTGACGATAAATTAGGTCGCCGCTTGAAGGTGGCAGATCCTGCAATTCTTTGGACTTACGGATCGAAAGACGCGGACTTCCGCTACAAGATCAAGCGCATGGATTTTGCTTTAACTCACTTCCAAGTAGAAACTCCGATTGGCTCTGCTGATATTCATTTGCCGATGTCTGGGGTGCATAATGTGATGAACTCCTTGGCGGCCCTGGCGGCGGGTTTGTCGGCGGGCATGCCGCTAACGATGTGCTGTGATGCGCTTTCAAACTTCACAGGAGTCCCTGGTCGCTTGCAGTCGGTGCCGAATGGTAAGAATGTTTCTGTTTTCGTAGACTATGCTCACTCACCGGATGCTTTGGAGAATGTCCTGATGGCATTGACGAAAGTTCGTGAAAATTTAAAAGCCCATTCACGCATTTGGACGATTTTTGGTTGTGGCGGAGATCGAGACAAAGGAAAACGTCCTTTGATGGCGCAAATGGCTTTGAAATATTCAGATGAGGTGGTGATCACCTCTGATAATCCACGGACTGAAGATCCGCAGGCCATCATCAACGATATTTTGACTGGCGTGAGTGATAAAGACAAAGCTCGGGTGGTAGTGGATCGCAAAGAAGCCATTTTGGAAACGATCAGTAAAGTTCGCGAGGGCGATGTGATACTGATCGCGGGAAAAGGGCATGAAGATTATCAAATTATTGGAACCGAAAAATTTCCGTTTAGTGATGTGAAGATTGCGGAGCAAGCTTTACAGTCCAGAAATTAGATCAAAGCTGAGGAGTGTCGATGAGAGCCATGGATGTGCAAACAATTGAAAAAGTAACTGGGGCTCAAGTCATTAGCTCTAAGGCGAATATTTTTTCTGGGATCGGAACTGACACTCGGGCGGATCTTTCGGGTCAGTTGTTTATTGCCTTAAAAGGTGAAGCTTTTGATGCCCATGGTTTTTTAGATAAAGCCGCTGCACAAGGTGCGGCAGGTTTGTTAATTCACGAAGAAAATGAACTGACAAAAAAGCTAGTGGGCCAAGTGACGATTTTAAAAGTGCCTGATACGTTGAAGGCCCTTCAGCAGTTAGGGAATTGGGCCCGCCGTCAGTCCCATGGTAAAGTCGTTGCAATCACAGGATCGAATGGCAAGACCACAACGAAAGAATTTACCGCGGCTTTGATTGCTTCTGCGAAGTCGGTTCATGTCAATAAGGGCAGCTTTAATAATCATTGGGGTGTGCCATTCACCTTGTTGCAGTTAGATCCAGCCAAAGAGGTGGCTGTTGTTGAGATGGGAATGAATCACGCCGGAGAGTTAACAGAGCTGGTTCATATCGCAGAACCCGATGTCGTGGTTTGCACGATGGTGGGACGGGCCCACGTTGAATTTTTTGGAACCATTGAAAAGATCGCCGAAGCCAAAGAAGAAATATACAATGCCGCTTCAGACAAAGCGATTCGTATCTACAACTTGGACAATGAACAAACTCATAATATGTATGTTCGCGGGCAAGAGAAATTTTCGCATTCAAAAATTATGACATTCTCTTCTGAAGATCCAAGGGCGGATGTACATCTTGTGATTAGCTCCATGAATATGAACGAGATTTTCGTGAAGGGAGTTATCGGAGGCCTTGAAGGGCAAGCTCGAGTTCAAGTTTTTGGGGCACAGAATTTGACGAACTTAATGGCGGCGGCGACGTTGGGGCTTTCCGTAGGAATGACTCCGAATCAGGTCTGGGCGGGACTGCCCGAGTGCAAAACTAACTGGGGTCGTAATCAACTGGTTCATCTGAAGTCCGGCGCACAAATGATTTTCGATGCATACAATGCCAATCCTGACAGCATGAAGGCTTTGATCGACAATGTAAAATTGTTGACGGTTCCAGGGAAAAAAGTAGGTGTCTTTGGACAAATGCGAGAGATGGGATCAGCTTCGCCAAGTCTTCATTTTGAATTGGGTGAACGCGTTGGTGCTGCGGGTTTTGATAAAGTATATTTCATTGGAGACGATGCGGATTCCTTCATGCAAGGACTTAAAAAAGTTGGCTATGCGAAGGCCGCGATGATTCAAAAGGATTTTACGGATGATGCAGGGAAAGATCTTGCGCAAACCCTAAAGGGTGGCGATATCGCAGTGGTGAAGGCGTCCCGAGGCACGAAGCTCGAGCGTTTTGTATTTCCTTGCGAGCCTTTGGACTTTTCTGAAAAGTCATAGATTGTATGGGGAACCGTATGAGAAAGTGCTGATGAAGAATTGATAGAGGAAATAGAAAAAGCACCGCGAACGGTGCTTTTTCATTTTTTAAATGAGTTTAAAACTAGAAATAGTACGTTGCGCGAGCGCGGAGTTGTTTGAGAAGCATCCAAGATTCAGTTTTCTCAACAGAGCTTCCATTGGCTTCTATATTATTGATAGCTTTGTTAGACAAGGAGTGTACTGACAAGTAGTAGCCAAGATCGAATCCGAGGGTTCTAACCGGGACATAGCCTACAGATGCTTGAAGGCCCAATCCAAGTGGAGCTACGGCATCAGTCATATCTCCCGAAATGACTGAGGCATGACCTCCGACCGTTCCCCACAAACCATTTGCTAGAGCATAGCCAACATTACCTTCGGGACGGAATTGTGTCAGAGCTGCTGCTGTTTTTAATGAGTTAGATCCGCCGCCGTTATTTTCAGTTTTGCTGATGACTCCAAGTCCTAGCATATAACCTGCTCGCGCTCTTGGAAGATTCGCATAGTTCACCGAGGCCCCAAGAGCTCCAGCGCCTTCATTGGTATTGCCAGAGATGTCAAAGGAGACACCACTACTGTCTTTTCATTTAATTCGAAGTTCCGCATTCATGCTAGAGTATTCCAGTCCGGCATTCCAACCTTTCATCACATAAGTAGAGAACTGATCTTGCGGAGCCTCAGCTTTCGTTTGATCAACCGTGTTGCGGCCCTGACCTTGTGCGAATGCAGAAGATGCAAAAGAGAAAACTACGAGTGCTTGGAATACTTGTTTCAACATGGGATCTCCTTAAATTTGAATTTTCGTTTAAAGCTGACAGATCTGGATAATTGCAACGCTTAGGCCATCTAAAAACTGATTTAACATGGCTACACAAACTCAATGATGTTTTGATGTGAGATAAAGTCCCTTTTTGGCGGCGTGTGAAAAAGATGAAAACAGGAAGTACAGTGTTTCAAAATTGGAATTTGAAAATCAGGTCTTTAAAGGATGTTGCAAATCATACTTCCGCTCTTTGCTAAGAGCAAAAGACTGCAATAGCGTTAACTCTATGAAGCACCAAATCTATTCTTTGATTGAACTTGCGGTGGCCCTTAAAAGCCAAGTTCCGGCTGAATTAGAAATTCACGCCTCATTGCTAATTCCCTATGCGCTCATTCTTCCTCCGGGTTTTAGTATGAAGGGTGTTGATCCTCAGAAAAATATTTTAAGTTTTAATAACGGTGATGGCATAGGTTTGACCGCTGACAATGAGATTTCTGATTTGACGATTCAAACAAGCCCGTCCCATCGAGCGATCTATACTTTAAGCAATCACGTGGATTTAGGTATTTTTAGACTGAAAAATTTAACAGTGACGGGACAAATTCAAATTCTTACTAGGATTGGCACGAACAAGGCCAAACTCATTGCAGAAAAAATTGATATTGTTTCCTGTGATGCCCGACGCTGTTCGGAGCAGCCTCAAAAATATGGGGTGAATGTTTATCAAGGAGCTTTCACAGTTTATAACTTCAATGGAGACGCCAAAAGTGTGATCGAAGCAACAATCACTGATCTTTCCGTTGGCAGACCTCGCGCACCTGTTTTGGGATCGGGTTTATTTATCAGTGGCTATGGAGACCAGGGCGGAATGGTTCAAGTCGATACTCTGACAACCAACGAGATTCACTCCAACGGAATGATCCCCTATGGAACTGCGGATATGATTACGGCTGCAGTTTTTATTGTCTACGGGGCTTATGTGAAAAGCATTGTCCATCACGGTGCCATCACGACCTACGGAGTTAATGACATGGTTCTGGATGCCTGGGGAAAAGTAGAACGTTGGGTGGCGGAGCAGCCAGTGACCTCCTATGGTCCCAGCGGAATTGGCTTTGTGAATTTTGGTATCGTTGATTATTTCGAAGCTAAAGAAAAAATTGAAACTTTCGGTTTGGGAGCTCGAGGTTTTAATCAATATGACGGAACCATAGAGAAAGCGATTTTCAACTCCATCATAACCCACGGAGATGGTTCGATCGGAATTCAGGTCAGCAAGCCAGTGGGCAACATCGAAGTCAAAGGGGCCGTCGTCACCCATGGTTCAACGGGAGCCACTCTTGTCAAAGGTGTGATTATGAATTTGCCAGCCAATGGGATCAGTGTGAAGGCTGGAGGGGAGATCGGTCATTTGATTTTGTCAGATGTGGAAACTCAAGGGGATAAAGTGATCTCCTTGGAGGTCGATGGCAAAATTTCTAATCTTTCAATAAAGAACGGCATTTTAGCTAGGGGTTTGGATTCAGTCGGTGTTGCGGTTTCTGATGGAGGACAAATTCCTTTGCAGAAGATTTCTGTGAACTCAGCGAAGGGTATTGCAGTTCGTCTTGGAAAATCTGTGAAGCCGTTGGGCTCTAGCGAGTTGAAAGCTCATGGAGCAAAGGGTGACATTATTAATGAACAACGGGGAAGTATGTAAAACAGAATGTGAAGAGGAAAATTAGGAAAAGAAAATCGCATCTATGCGGCAAAAAACGCGATAAATTCTTTGTAGGAATGCAGTGATAGCGTGGGCCCTCTGTCGCTGCTTAAAATCAGCGAATGCCTAGTGATAACAATAGCTTATGAACTAATTGTTGCATTTAAAGGTCCAGGTGTGCTAAACCCTTAAAGTTCCAAGTCAAAACTAAAATTTCCACGGACATAGGGGATTCGCGCAGCATGCTTTATCAATGGCTTTATTCAATGGCAGACCATTTTTCTCCATTGAATGTATTTCGCTATATCACAGTTAGAACATTCATCGCTTTTTTTACATCATTCTTACTTTGCTGGATGTGGGGACCCTACTTCATCAAACGTTTGCAGATGAAACACTTTGGTCAGTCTATTCGTGACGATGGTCCTCAAACTCATAAGAAAAAAGCAGGCACACCAACCATGGGTGGTGGGTTGATTCTTCTTTCAACTTTGATTCCATGTTTGTTGTGGGTTGATATGATGAACCCTCTTGTGTGGGCGGTTTTGATCATCACTTGGGGCTTTGGCTTCATCGGTTATATGGATGATTGGCTCAAGGTTAGTAAGAAAAATTCAAAAGGTCTTTCAGGAAAAATTCGTTTGGCCGGAGAGTTTTTGATCAGTGGTGCAGTCATCGGCTACTTGGTTCAGTATCACAATCTGAGCACCTCGGTGACAATTCCGTTCGTTAAGGCTTTGTCTTTCGATTTGGGTTACTTCTATATCGTTTTCGCAGCTCTTGTGGTTGTGGGAACTGCCAATGCTGTGAATCTAACTGATGGCTTGGACGGTTTGGCGATTGTACCAGTGATGATCTCCGCAGCGACTTTGGGTTTATTTGCTTATGTAACAGGTCACTTCTCGATTGCGAGTTATTTGCAAATTCATCACGTTGTGGGTGCCGGGGAGTTAGCTCCTGTGGCGGCAACCATCGTTGCGGCGGGTATGGGCTTCCTGTGGTTCAACGCGTATCCAGCTCAAGTGTTCATGGGTGACGTGGGCTCTTTATCATTGGGAGGCTTTTTAGGATCCATGGCTGTCATTACTCAGAATGAGTTGTTGATGGTCGTCTTGGGGGGAGTCTTCGTGGTCGAAGCTTTGTCTGTGATCACACAAGTTATTTCCTTTAAACTCACAGGGAAGAGAGTTTTTAAGATGGCGCCAATTCATCATCATTTTGAATTAGCGGGTCTGACAGAGACGAAAATCATCGTTCGTTTCTGGATTATTTCTATTTTATTAGCTGTTCTAAGTTTGGCGACTCTCAAGTTGAGGTAAGAAATGTATAAAGAGTTTAGTGAATTAAAAGACAAAAGAATTCTAGTTGTGGGCCTTGGTAAAACAGGGGCGTCTTTGGCGCATTTCCTAACTAAGCATGGCGCTCAAGTGACGGTGACGGATCATAAATCGAAACCGGAACTTTCAGTGCAATTGGAACAATTGGGTGATTTGCCAATCAAGTTTGAATTGGGTGGACACAGTCCAAAAACTTTCATCGCGCAAGATCTAGTGATCTTGTCTCCGGGTGTTCCTTCAAACTTGAAGATCTTTGATTATGCAAGATCTCAAGGTATCAAGATCACAGGTGAGTTTGAGTTCTCTGCGGGTTTCATCAAAGAACCCATCATTGGTTTGACTGGTACAAATGGTAAAACCACTGTGGCGAAATTGACAGAAGCGATTTTGAACGAATCCGGTGTTAAAACTTGGGTTGGCGGCGCGACTGAAAAACCATTGGTTGATTATCTTCGTGCAGATGAAAAAGCTCAGGTTGTGATTGCGGAAGTTTCAAGCTTCATGCTTGAACATTGCGATACATTCAATCCAGGCAACGTCGTGTTTACGAACTTGGCGGAAAACCATTTGGATCGTTACCGTTCCATGGAAGAATACGTCAATGCAAAACGCCGTATCTTCAAAAACACGAATCAAGCAACGACAAGCATCTTGAATGCGGATGACAATGCTGTGGTTGAGTTGGCACGTGATCCAGCGGTTCAACGTGGACGTATTTTCTATTTCTCTCGTAAGCCAGCTTTGGAGCCGCAAATCATGAACATCGGTGGTGCTGTGAATATCGGCGACGAAATTCGCGTGCGCACAGGCCCAGAGATCGAAAGCTTTAGCATCAAAAACATGAAGATGCGCGGTAAACACTCTGTTGAAAATATCATGGCGGCTATTCTTGCGTCTCGCGAACATGGTGCAACTCGTGAAGCAGTTCAAAAAGTTATTGAGAACTTTAAAGCTCTTCCTCACCGTATTGAATACGTTCGTAAAGTGGGCGGAGTGATGTTCTATAACGATTCTAAAGCGACAAACGTGCACGCTGTGCTTCGCGCTTTGGACACTTTCGACGAGAACGTTATCTTGATCGCGGGTGGTAAAGACACAAATCTAAACTACGAACCTCTTCGTTCTGTGGTTAAGAGAAAGGTGAAAACCTTGATCTTGGTCGGGGAAGCGAAAGAAAGAATAAATCGCGACCTTGGTGATTTCTCTGAGACCTTCTTGATCGGTACATTTGAGGAGGCGGTCTTGATCGCTTATCAAAAGTCGAGAATTGGTGACGTTGTCCTGCTTTCTCCAGGTTGTTCAAGCTTTGACATGTTTGACAGTTTTGAAGAACGCGGCGATTATTTCAAAGAGATCGTGAGAAAGTTTCATTGATTCGAAATGCCCGGCAGCAGTGTTGGGCATTCATGAATTGAGGATTAACAAGCTCTCCATCGACGGAGAGCTTTTTTTTTGATTAATTACTTCAGCGAAGCTGAAGTGCTGACCGGCCAGGAGGGCTTTGTGTTTCGTCTTTGTGCAATCGCACTTTCATCTCTTTTCCTTTTATCTGCTTGTGCATCTGGAACTTTCAAGGCTCGCCAAGAACAACGTGAAAAATTGGCGTCGTCGTCAGGCATGTATTGCGAGTTCATTAACGGAGATAAATATCCGGATACGGATGTTGAATTGAATATGCAAATGGCTCGTCGTTGCGATGCTAATCGTAATTTCTCGATCATCAATTATAAAAATGCTTCTGATCAAATTGGTGTGATGTATTGTTGCGCAATGCATAGTGGCGGTAGTCATGAGCAAAAAGTTTCGCGCCAAGCGAAGCCAGCTCCAGCTGTTTCTGCGCCTATGCCAATTGCCGCAAAACCTGCTCCAGCAACTCCGGTTTCGGAGCCGAAAGCTGACGACTCAAGCGACGAAATCGTCGCGGAGTAGAGGGTCCAGTTTTTCCCCAAGCCTAGACGTGAAACGGACTTCTGATTAAGCTAAAGGTCAGGAGTCCGCACCATGTTGAGATACTTATCCAGCAGCTTGTTTTTGGCTATCATCACTCTTTTGGGAATTGGTCTTGTCCAAGTTTACTCATCGAGTTTTATTTTCGCGATCGAGTCCTACGGCGACGGTCTGTTCTTTTTTAAGCGCCAATTTATTTTTGCCATCATCGCCGTTGCGGTGTTGATCGGAACTATTCATATTCCATTCCGCTACATCGAAAAATATGGTTGGACCCTTTGGTTCGCGGCAACTGTTGGAGTTCTTGCGACATTCGTTCCAGGTTTGGGAGTTCGTGTCGGTGGTGCGATTCGTTGGATTCAATTGCCTTTGGGAATTCGTTTTGAACCCGCTGAACTTTTGAAAATTTCATTTTCTATTTGGTTCGCGAGTTTGATGTGTCGCAAAGAAAACACGCTGGGCCGTGTGAAGTGGCACTGGTTGGTGTTGGCTTTGATTGCTCCTTTATTGTTGCTTCTAAAACAACCTGACTTCGGAAGCTTTGCGATCATTATGATGGTCGGTGTGGCATTGTTGTTTGCTTTCGGTTTGCAGTGGAAATACATCGCGGGTGCTTTGGCGGTGATGATTCCCGCTTTCTATTTCCTGGTGATGCTAGTGCCATATCGTCGTGCCCGTGTTTTGGCCTTCTTAGATCCATGGTCGGACCCTGCGCAAAAAGGCTTCCAAGTGATTCAGAGTATGCTCAGTTTTCACTCGGGGGGATTGACTGGTGCCGGTCTTGGTCAAGGTCAAGGAAAGCTCTTCTTCCTGCCAGAGGCACATACAGATTTTACTTTGGCGGTTTTCGGTGAAGAGATGGGTTTCGTAGGTTTTGTCGCAATTCTTGCCTTGTATGGTTTTGTTGTATTCCGCGGGATCCAAATTGCAGTGAAAGCTGAGGAGCCTTATAAGCGGGCTCTTGCACTGGGTCTTAGCGTGACTTTTGCCCTGAGCGTGTTTATTAATTCCGGCGTGGTGATGGGACTGTTGCCAACGAAAGGTCTGACATTGCCATTCCTGAGTTACGGTGGCAGTTCTCTTGTGGCATTATGCTTTATGTTCGGCTTGATTCTGAACATTGAGAACTCGTTTGAAGAAGACAGATTCTCTAAACGTTTCGGCCAATCGAGCGGTCATTTGAATGGCCAATCTCGTTGGAAAACTTCGAAGGTGAAAAATTCATGAGTAAAAAAAATATTGTGATTGCTGGCGGTGGAACTGGCGGACACATCTACCCAGGCATCGCAATAGCTCGCGCGATCCAAAAAGTGGATCCAACTGTTGAAATTCATTTCGTCGGTACCGCACAAGGCCTTGAATCTAAGATTGTGCCCCGTGAAGGTTTTCCTCTGCACTTGATCGAATCCGGTCAATTGAATGTCAAAAGCCCCATTAAAAAAATAAAAACACTTCTTAAAATTCCCTACGGTCTGTGGCAATCCGTGCGTCTTCTGATGCAGTTGAAACCCATGTACGTGATCGGTGTGGGTGGCTATGCTTCTGGGCCCTTTGTTTTGGCAGCAAGTATGATCGGATTCAATACTGCAATTTGGGAACCCAATGCGATGCCAGGAATGGCCAATAGATTGTTATCTCGCTTTGTTGATAAATGTTTTGTGGTTTTTTCTGAAGCTAAAAAATATTTGAAAAACGAGACGGTGATCTCTGCAGGAATGCCGGTTCGTCAAGAAATTGAAGATGCTATTCATGATATTCAGAAGGACGATAAATTCCATTTACTAGCCTTCGGAGGCAGCCAAGGAAGTCGTGTGATTAACTATTGTCTTAACGACGCCGTTAACAAAGGCGGCGATTGGGTGAAGGATCTTTCTGTTGTTCATCAATTAGGAAAATTGGATTACCAAGATATCTCTGCAAAATATCAAGGTGCGCCTTGTGATGTGCAGGTGCATGAGTTTATTTTTGACATGCCCAAGTATTACAAATGGGCAGACATTATCGTCAGCCGTGGAGGAGCAAGTTCAATTGCTGAAGCGGCTGCTTTCGGGATTATTCCCATAATCGTTCCATTGCCAGCAGCCGACGATCATCAGCAAAAAAATGCTGAAAGTCTTGTGTCTAAAAATGCGGGCCGCATGATTTTGCAAAAAGATCTGACTCCAGAACGTTTGATTTCAGAAGTTCAATCTTTGCGCCAAGATAAAGCGTTGCGAGAGCAAATGGTTAGGAATATAAAGAGTCTTTATATTCCTCAGGCAGCGACAACGATCGCGAAGGAAATCTTGCAATGAAGTTACAAAGCGCGAAATTTCATTTTGTTGGAGTGGGTGGCATCGGAATGTGCGGCCTTGCTGAACTTTTACACAATATTGGTGCAAAGGTTAGCGGCAGTGATATTTCTGAAAACGTGAATACGGAACGTCTTAAAGAGATGGGCGTTAAGATCTTTAAAGGTCACGCTTCTTCGAATGTCGGCAATGCTGACGTGGTTGTGTATTCCAGTGCGATTCAATACGGGAATCCTGAGATCTCTGAAGCTCGCGCAAGACAAATCCCTTTGATCCCCAGAGCGGAAGCTTTGGCAGAGATCATGCGTTTGAAGCGCGGGATTGCTGTTGCCGGGACCCATGGAAAAACGACGACGACTTCCATGACCTCAGCGATCTTTCTTGAAGGCAACTTGAGCCCGACAATTGTTGTCGGTGGTCGTTTTGAGTTGATCAAATCCACAGCGATGCTGGGCACCGGGGAGTGGCTTGTTGCCGAGGCCGATGAATCGGATGGCAGCTTCCATAAGCTGTCTCCTGAAATTGCCATCATCACAAATATCGATTCAGATCATTTGGATCATTTTAAAACTTTTGAAAACTTGCAGAAGTCTTTCTATGACTTTGCTTTGAAAGTTCCTTTTTATGGAAAGGTGATCGCTTGCGGTGACGATCCTATTGTTCGTCAGATCTTCGAAAACTTCCCAAAAAGAATTTTGTATTATGGTTTTGATGAAAAGAACGATTTGGTCCTGAGTGGAGAACAAGGAAACTATTCTTTGTATCGCAGTGACCGTTTGTTGGGAACTCGTCATCTTGTTGGCAACTTCAAGTTGAACGTTCCAGGTCGTCACAATGCTTTGAATGCCGTGGCCGCTATTTGTGCCGGCGTTGCTGCCGGAATTCCGTTCAATGCTTGCGCTGCGGGCTTGCAACGCTTTGAAGGTGTGGATCGTCGATTCCACTTCAAGGGTGAAAAAAGTGGCATCAAAGTTTACGACGATTATGGACATCATCCCACAGAAGTGCGCGCAGTGATGCAAGCCTTCCGCGAAAAGTATCCAAAGAATCGCCTGGTCGTATTCTTCCAACCCCATCGTTATTCACGCACGCAACATTGCTGGCATGATTTCACGACGGCCTTCATGGAGGCGGACCAGTTGCTGTTAACAGACATCTACCCCGCTGGCGAGGCACCGATTCCAGGCGTAAACAGTGAAAAGCTCGCCCAAGAAATGAAGCACGAAAACGCGAGCTACTTCTTGCGTGACGATAAATCAACACAAAAAATCGTCTCCATGTTAAAAGACGGCGACGTCTTCATAACCCTAGGAGCCGGCGACGGCTGGAAACTAGGACTTGATGTTCTGGAGAAGATCTAAAAGGTACGGCCTTACTTTTGGTTGAGATCTGCGTTATAAAAAACATGCCAGAATAAAAAAAGCGCCATCACAGGCTTACTATTACCCACAATTCTAACGAATTGTGGGTTTTGTATTTATAGGGTGAGGATTTCATATACGTCTACTGCAGACATTAGCTTTAGCCATCCAGTCCAAATACTTTTAATTCCAG
>JACXTT010000542.1_pt1 | contig 64496 bp, 50 predicted proteins | sample 9270951 | NCBI WGS metagenome assembly JACXTT01 (sample SAMN15532306, study PRJNA645909) | rock metagenome | isolation source: weathered quartz diorite | place: Puerto Rico | collected 2017-06-21 | reverse complement strand
ACGAGGACCGCCACTTCCCTCCCGAGCAGATCATAGACTGTCAGCGAGACATCCCCGGCCCGCGGCATGGAGAATGTTATCTTTGTCTCGGGATTGAACGGATTGGGGAAATTATCCGAAAGCCGGATTGCCGAAGGGACTCCCGAGATCTCCCTCACGGCGGAAACGGCCTGATATGAATTGGTGCGCCTGATGTTATTGACCCATGACGAGCCGTTCCACTTCTGATTCACATCGACGGTGAGCCTGCCGCCCGCATCGTATGTGTAGAGATCCTGGCTGGTATTGACCCACGCTGAACTCATCCAGGACTGATTGGCGCGAACGGTAGTATGGCCCGTCTTGTCATAACTGTAGAGGATCTGGCTTACATTCACCCAGGCCCCGCTGCTCCACGTTTGAGACTCGTCGACGCTTCTTCGTCCCAGGCCGTCGTAGGTAAGCAGATGCTGGCTGGAATTCACCCATGCTCCGCCCGTCCAGGTCTGGTAGAGGTCCACGATCAGGTTCGATGCGCCGTCATAGGTGTAAACGTACTGATAGACGTTTGACCAGGATGTTCCGTTCCATGTTTGATAAACTTCCGCCGCATCCAGGTTGCCGTTGTAACTATAGAGGTATTGACCTGAATTCACCCAGGCGGTACCGCTCCAGGTCTGGCTCAAGCTGACCGTAATCTGGTTGCTCCCATTGAACGTGTAGAGGTACTGTCCTGAGTTCGTCCAGGCGCTGCCCGACCAGGTCTGAGTGAGTTCGCTCGATATTAATCCGTTGCCGCCGTAGGTGAACACGTAGTGTGCTATATTCATCCAGGCGCTGGTGACCCACGACTGGTAGACGATATCGGTATACTGGTGCTGTCCATTGTACTGAATGAGTAGCTGGGCCGAATTGACCCACGATAGCCCGTTCCAATACTCGACGAGTTCCGTGGTCAGATTTCCGCTCCCATCGTAACTATAGTGATACTGCGTGGTTCCCATCCACGACGATCCCGTCCAGGACTCGTAGGAATCGAGAGTTTCCTGTCCGTTGGCGTCGTAGCTGTACACAACGCGTGTCACCGGCACCCATGCCAGAGTAAGGGTATCCCACTTTTCGTTCAGCATCGAGGTCCGGACATAAATCGTGTCGATGCGGCCGTCGGGGGTCACGACGACGAGCGGGATCGATGAGACGATGGCCTCCGGCTCCCCGCTGGAGATTACCCGGTCATGTCTGGAGTTTTGGGAGGCCAGGAAGTTTGGAGCGCCCCCGGCCGCCTGCAGCGCCGGCAATAACAGATTCGCGGGAATGGATCTGCCGTCGGCAAGTCCCTGTTGCGCGAGCACAATCATACCCGAGACAACAATCAACAACGCGGAAAAAAATTTCATGCGACCCTCCTTGAAATTGAATTTTTTGATGAATATCCGATGCTCGTTCGAAGGCGCAGAACCCACGAAAGACTCCCGTGATCGCTTTCAACGCCTCAAATCTACGCCACGCCGGGAATGATCGAGGGACTCCGGGTGAAAGGGGCAACGCTTCGACAAGCTGAAAGAAGACGGCCTTCCGCCGTGTAGTATAATAATAAACTCCTCTCAGAAGGTCAAGGGGATGGTCGTGCGCACGTTTGGAGGTGATCGCGGCTCAGGACAGGTTTGCGTGTCAAAAAACTCATACGCGGGCACTACCAAGTCGTCAGTCCTTGCTTGGACACGATATTGTGAGGGGAGGATTTTGCACTTACCCGATTTTTTCGGTCAGCTCTCTCGGTTGCCACACGGCTGCTTGGAGTCGTCATTCGGGGAATATGTCACCTTTGACAAGGCCAATGCCTTAAACCGAGTCTTGCCGCGACCGGGACTTGGGGGGTCGCCACCTCCTTACCCGGTCAGATACGGAGCAGTTTATCTTTGCGCTTACCTCACCAGCAGGAGCTTCTTCGTAGCGCTGTAGGACCCCGCCCTGATCTTGTACAGATAGACCCCGCTGGGGAATTTGTCTCCATCGAAGAGAACACTTTTGTATCCGCCCTCCTGCCGCTCGTCAACCAGACTCGCCACTTCCTCTCCGAGGATATTGAAGATCTTCAGGGTGACGTGTGCCTCGACCGGGAGCTGATAGCGTATCACTGTTGAAGGATTGCAGGGATTCGGGTAGTTCTGCTCGAGAGCGTACTCTGACGGACAACCCTGCGGCTCGCCCGCCAGTGTCTCTCCCGGAGGTGGCGGCGGCGGCTCGTCATCTAATGTAAACTTAGGCAGACTCTCGCCTGAACCTCCGCCAGAGAGTATGGGCGTTGCGGGGCCGCGTGACTTTAGCCAGTATCCTCGCCCCGGGATCAGGCTATCGGCGATCACGTACGTGTGCCTGTATGCGAAATACCTTGATGTCGCGCTCCCTGGAGGTTCGATAGGGATATTCCTAATTGCCACGACGTCGGAAATAGTCCCGATCAGATTCCAGCCGGCTCTGATGGCGACCGTATCCAGGTGGCGCGGCGGTCCGTCGATAGCCACCTGCTGAGCGGTCTTGAACTTGACCCAATATCCACGGTCGATTTTAAGGGAATCCGAGGGGCTATCCCCGCCGTAGGCGCCTGTTGTGTCATAATGGAACAGGGGGAACTGCGCCCCCGGGAAGACCGACGAGGCACGCGGATCCGAAACGTCGACCGGTAAAGAGATGAGATTCCATCCGCCCGCGGCCGAATAGAGACGATGGGCCCCCGCCCCCGTCACGGACACAACGCCGGGGGATCCGGCTGCATTGTGGTAGAAGTATATGTGAGACCCCAGCGGTACGGCCGAGTCCGCACGGAATGTGACGGTGAATCTCCGGCCCGACGAAGGCGCAATTGTCGCAGTGTCAGGCGACACTGTGACCATGCCGTTGTCGGAGACTACTGATGATATGATCAGGTCACCGGGGCCGCCGTTCTGAATGAGAATGCTGTCGGTCTTGGAGGTGAAGAGGTACACGCTCCCGAGATTTAGCGGAGAGGGGAATGCCGAAAATGCAGTAGTCGTGTCGACGCTTTTCAGAATCCACCCCGCCGGGTCGAGCCGGACGGATGTCGGTTTGAATGAGAGTGTCAGCGTGAAGATCTGCGACCCGGCATTGTTGAAGAGCGTCACAACGGTGTCATGGCCCGGAGCAGATATCTTGAAATCGACGGGCATAGTGAAATAGGCAGGGTTTGCCGTGAGCGTACTCTGACTGATTCCGATCGTTACCCTGAACCCTCCGTCACCCGTCGAATCCACGATCCACCGGCTCACATATTGCGGATATCGTTCGCCGTATATCCACTCGCTGAAAAAGTATCCGAGGGATTTGCCCGATGTGGCTTCGCACACCGACTGGAAATCTTCCGTCGTGGCAGTGCCGAACCGGAAGCGCGGATCGTGTGCGTAGTTGTACATCGAATGGAAGAAATCGCTGTCGCCGAGCACGTGACGCAGCATGTGGAGGACTACCGAACCCTTGGCGTAGACCCGGCTCCAGTTGAAAAGAGAGCCGACGCTTCCGGAATCGGCGACATAGACGCTCGCCGTTGAGCTTTTTGCATCCGCCATGTTGCTTGTGATGCCGCTCCAGTACGATGCCTCACCATACTCGGCCCTCTCGTAAAGATGCTCACAAAATGTCGCGAAACCCTCATTGAGCCATATGTTTGGCCACGTGCGGCAGGTGATCATGTCGCCGAACCACTGATGCGACAGTTCGTGGGCCGTGAGGTAGTCGCTGAAACCTCCCAGGGAGGTCATCGTCTGGTGCTCCATCCCCCCGCCCCAGCCGAATTCCGAGTGTCCGTATTTTTCGTCGAAGAACGGGTAAAGGCCAAACAGATCGGAATAGATCCTCAGCTCGTCCACGACCCGCGGCAACTGGCTGAGCGCGCTCGTCAGATGCTCCGGCAGGACATAGTTCAAAACCTCCATCGAGTCCGCCGGGCCGTATGTGAACCAGTTGGAGAATGAAGCGTAATTTGTGATGGCGACCGATACCAGGTAAGTCGATATCGGGTGGCCCTCATGCCAGTGCCATGTGTGCGTGCCGTCGCCGTTGTTGATTACCGAGAGAAGCCTCCCGTTCGACCCGACCTTGAAGGCCGTGTCGCACCGCGCGTACATGTCCATCGAATCCGCCTTGTCGGACGGGTGGTCGATGCATGGCCACCAGTCTTTCGCCCCGTAAGGCTCGCTCAACGACCAAATCCATGGCTCGAATCCATGGGCCGAGAACTCGAAACTGCCGAAACCGCTGCTCCCGGGGATGCCCTGATAGTAGATGACCACGCTGATGAGCTCCCCTTGCGCGTACGGACGGTCCAGGGTTATCGAAACGTCCGATGGATTCTGCACAAAGGCGCACTGTGTGTTTCCGGCCTTGATGGAATCTACATGCATGCTGCTCATCAGATCGATATCGACCGTGCTCAGGCCCGGCTGACGGCTCACCGCATTCATGAGCACGCTGCCACGCAGATACGCCGGGCTGGCGGTGATAGCCACGTCGAGACGATAATATTTTACATCGACAGGCTGCGAGGGAACGGCGCCCCCGGCCCCGCGCGCTGACAATGCTTTATAACGGTTGATCTCCGATTGGATGAATGGCTTATCATATCCCCGCTGTGCATATCCGACATGGGTGATGAGAGTCAGCCCCACGAGGATTCCCCTGAGTGCCGGCTGGTAATTTTCCATTGGCGAACCTCACTGGTGATGTGGTCGATGGCGAAGAAAATGGAAAAACCTTGCCCCCTTCTTGCACTACGCGCCTCCCGGATTACCCGGCATAGAAAGGAACAAGGTTTCCTGCAGAGCGCTGGTCTCTACTCATGTGCCGGCTCCGCTATTGAAAGATACAAAACCGGGAGGCAATTTTCAATCTCCCGGTTTCACCGAACGGTCCAAAACGAGTTTTACCACGTGGCGTTCAGAAAAGATTAGGCGCATCAATCACCCGGGTGCAGGTGAACTTGGTCTGAGTGTTGAGAATCCCCCGTCCCTAGGCGGAAGGGGCGGGCTAAACCCTGGAGAGGGGTTTATTGAGGGAGGAAAACGGTCTCCTGTCCTCTCTTATGAACTCGAGGCGAACCGGGCGTAAAAAAATTTTCGGCGAGGAATCGTCAGAAACGGGCAATTCGCCTTTGGGGAACCCTCTTAGAAGCAGTTAGGCGGGAAGTCCGGAATCCGGGACTGGCTGAAACGCCTCAGGAACTTATGACCAATTCCTGACCCACATGAATCTTCGTGCCCCGGATTTTATTCAGGGCCCGGAGTTTATTGACGGAGACTCCGAAGGCGGATGCGATCCTATGCAGCGTGTCTCCCCTCTTGACCGTATAGGAGAGAGGTTTTTTTGCTTTCAGCGTATCGAGCTTTGCGAGAGACGCTCTGGTCGGTGCGGCTGTCGTATCCTCGATAAGAATTTCGAGCAGTTGGCCGCGCCGGACCGCGGTCGAACGCAGCCCGTTCCATTTCCGCACGTCTTCGAGATCGACGCCGTACCGCTGAGCGATCCTGTAGAGATTGTCCCCGGACTTCACGTGGTATCGGAGCCAGTAGGGGCTGGTCTTGCCCGAAGCCACCGGCTTCTCCTCGGTGGAGTCGGGGGGGGCGGCGAGGGCCTTCAGGTGGTCGGCTTCGGACCACGAATTGATCGCGGCGTATTTGGTCACAAGATCTTTCGGGACCCAGACATTCAGCATCGTGCCTGCCTGGATCGTCGTGTGATAGGGAATTTCATTCCACAGGCGGAGATCCGTGAGACGCACGTCGAACCAGTCGGCGATTTTTCCGAGAGAGTCTCCCTTCCGGATTTTATACGCCAGCTTTTCCTTTCCCTTGAGGGCTTCCGCGGCATGGCGGGACCGTCGCGTGCGAGGCGCCGGCTCTTCGGGGGCAGCCGCCATGGTGGTCCCGGAAGCGGAACGAATCGGGATGATGAGGCCCTGTCCGACGTGGACCCTGCGGGTTGTCAGGTGATTCGCCTCGGCGAGGAGGGTTGTCGAGACTCCATATTTCCTGGCGACCGCAGCGAGGGATTCGCGCCGGCGGATCGTATGGGTCACATAATCCTTCTTCTGATCGTCGGGTATATGCGAATAGCCGAGCGTGAATGAGTCCCGTGTTCCGGACGGGATTCGGAGCGGATAGCCCTTGACGCCCGGGGGAGTGCACCATTGCAGGAGCTCCGGATTCAGTTCACGGAGGGTTTCGACGTCGGTGCCTGCGCATTTTGCGAGCACGGTGAGATCGATGCAGTCGCTCACCGGAGCCACATCGAAGTGGAACGCGTCGGCCGGGGTCACATCGAAGCCGTAGGCATGCGGATCAATTGCCATGACGGCTGCGGCGATATACTGCGGGACGTAGTTCCGTGTTTCGCGCGGAAGTTTCGGGCGCATTTTCCAGAAATCCGTTGAACCGCTGCGGCGGATAGCGCGATACACCCGGCCGGCGCCCGAGTTATAGGCGGCCAGGGCGAGATACCAGTCGCCAAATTCTCCATAGAGATCCCGCAGGTGGCGAGCCGCTGCCCGCGTGGCTTTTTCAAAATCGCGCCGTTCGTCGAGCCAGAAATTGCCCGAAAGCCCGTAGAGCCGTCCGGTCCCCTTGATGAACTGCCAGAGCCCCACGGCGCGTGCCCAGGAGCGGGCCATGGGGTTCAGGCCGCTTTCAATCATGGAGAGATAGACAAGCTCCTCGGGAACCCCTTCCTGGCGGAAGGTATTCTTCATGATCGGAAAGTACTTTCCGCTCTGGAAAAGCCACCGCTCGAAGTGCCCTCGCCCGCGGCCCTGGAAGAAGCGTATATTCTGCTCGACATGGCCGTTGACAACGAGGGGGATGGATGCCGTCTTGATGATCTGCTGGGGTTGGTCCTGGTCGGAGGTATCCGATGCCTCGTCAATTTCATTGAGTTTTTTGCGGAGAGCGAAAACCGAGGTTTGGGAACCGAGACTGTCGATCTTGGCGATGTACTTCTCGTAATCCTCGACGATGCTGTGGCTCAGATCGTTGAAATCCCTGTTATTCTCGATGTTAGGATAATAGCCGAGCTCATTAAGGATCTCGATGGCGGTTTCGAACTCCGCTGCGGCCCGTGACGAATCCTTTGATTCCTCCGCATCGAGCGCTGAAAGGTAGTGCTGGCGGCTCTGCTCGAGCAGCTGGATGGTAAGGGCGTCGTAATTAGTGTCGGCCAGGGAATCACAGTCGGCCGACTGGAGATCTAGAGAGTCTGCGGGCTGGAAATTCCGGGCAATAGTGGAGGCCGGGTGCAGGGAGGATTTTGTAATCTTCTCTGAGGAGCACCCGAATATGACAGTGAGAGCGAGGAGAGCAAGGGAAAAACGTCGCAATACAGTTCTAATTCGTTGGTTCGCTCAAAATTTGCAAAAATCTCTGAAAAGATAAGGGTTTACAGTAAAAATGTCAAGATATTTTTTAACCCGCAGTGATCTGGAGCAACATCACAGGGGGATATTGCTGTGCTTTTTCTTGGGATTTGAGTCGACCTTATTCTCCAGGATAGAAAGCGCGTGAATGAGGCGGGGGCGGGTATCGGCAGGTTCCAGGACATCATCGATGAAACCCCGGGCGGCGGCGATAAAGGGATTGGCAAATTTCTCTCTGTATTCTGCGACCTTCTTTTCAAGGGCTTTTTCCTTATCAGCGGCCTTTTCGATCTCCTTTTTGAAGATAATCTCGACTGCCCCCTTGGGCCCCATGACGGCGATCTCCGCGGTGGGCCAGGCGAAATTGAAGTCCCCCCGTACATGCTTTGAATTCATGACGTCGTAGGCGCCGCCATAGGCTTTTCGGGTGATAACCGTGATTTTCGGGACCGTAGCCTCACAGAAAGCGAACAACAGCTTTGCCCCGTGCTTGATGATCCCCCGCCATTCCTGATCCGTGCCCGGGAGAAATCCCGGGACATCCTCAAAGACGACAAGCGAAATATTGAACGCATCGCAAAACCGGATGAACCTGGCCCCTTTAATGGACGATTCGATATCGAGGACTCCGGCAAGCACGGCGGGCTGGTTTGCAACGATCCCGACAGGCCTCCCATCCAGCCTGGCGAATCCCACGATGATATTTTGGGCATAAAGCTCATGGATCTCAAAAAAATCCCCGTCATCCACGATATGGCGTATGACATCCTTGATATCGTAGGGCTTGTTAGGGTTTTCCGGCACGATCGAGTTCAGCAAAACCTCGCGCCTGCCCGGATCGTCGCTGGGCGTCATGCTGGGGGGATCATCCGCGTTATTCGGCGGCAGGTAGCTCATGAGTTTTCGAATAGATTGCAGGCATTCGGCCTCATTCTCGCAGGCGAAATGGGCGACGCCTGACTTCGTGGCATGAGTCAACGCGCCTCCAAGATCTTCGAACGAGACATCCTCGTGAGTGACGGTCTTGACGACGTTTGGACCGGTGACGAACATATAACTTGTTGTCTTGACCATGAAGGTGAAGTCGGTGATAGCCGGCGAATAGACGGCGCCTCCCGCGCAGGGCCCCATGACGGCGGAGATCTGCGGGATGACCCCGGAGAGAAGCGTATTGCGCAGAAAAATATCGGCATATCCCCCCAGGCTCACCACCCCCTCCTGGATCCGTGCGCCTCCGGAATCATTCAACCCGATGATCGGAGCTCCGATCTTGGCGGCGAGGTCCATGATCTTGCAGATTTTTTCCGCGTGGGCTTCGGAAAGCGATCCTCCGTAGACGGTAAAATCCTGGCTGAAGAGGCAGACCGGTCGGCCGTCGATGGACCCGGTCCCGGTCACGACTCCGTCCCCGGGAAATTTATCCATCCCGAAATCACCGGAGCGCCCTTCGACGAGGGCATCCATTTCGACGAAGGTCCCGGGATCGACAAGAATCTCAATCCGTTCCCGCGCGGTGAGCTTACCTTTCTTGTGTTGTTCCTCGATGCGCTTTTCACCCCCGCCCTTCAGGGCGCCTTCCTTCCTCCTGCGCAGTTCGAGCAATTTGTCGGATTTCTGGCTCATGGTTTCCCTCGGATTTAAATTTTTTCTCGTGCGACTGTTGGAACGAAGGGGCCCGGCCGCTCTACCCTCGGCAGACCGAGCAGGGCCCTGGCGCGATTCAGGGCATCGTCTATATTGCCAAAAATATTCTCCTCGCCGATCTCATAGAAAAGGTTAGACTGGGCGAGCGCATGGAGCGGCTGGGTGTGGATATCGGTGACTATGAACGCAATACTCTTCATCAGCGCGCGGAACGATCTCGACTCGCTCATGTTGTAGGCGACGATGCCGAGGATGGTCCCGGCCTGGAGATCAGCGAAAAACTGATGAAGGGAGTAGTGCCGGAGAGTGGTGAGAAGTTTCGGCCTGAGCACTGTGGAAGATACGGCAATCGGCTTGAAAAATCAACGGATTTTGAAAATCCGCTGCCAGCGGTCTCGCCACGATTTCTCGGGCGGATCCTCGCGTCTCGACTTCGCCTCGTTTTGGCCGTGCGGTTTTTCATTTCTTCGCTGATGCGCCTGGGGCTCCGGGTGTTTCCTCCGGGATGGAGCGGCTTCCGGGATCTTGCCGTCGAGCGTCCTCAGAGCAATGCTTCCGGGGTAATGGAAAAGAATGTGCTTGAAAAACTTCTGTTCGTCCGGTGTGGCAACGAGGGAAATCGCCTCCCCCCTTTTCCCGGCCCTGGCCGTCCGTCCTATCCGGTGAGTGTAGGACTCAACATCCCGGGGGATCTCGTAGTTATAGACATGGCTGATATCCTCGATATGGAGGCCCCGGGCAGCGACGTCGGTCGCGACGAGCACGCTGAATTTTTTGCGGCGGAATTGGTCGATGACCCGTTCTCGCTTCGGCTGCGAGAGATCTCCATGGAGGCAGCGGGCCGGAACCCCGTGCGCGGCGAGCTTCTTGGCGAGGCGCGAGGTGACATGCTTCCTGTTGCAAAAAACAAGAGAGAGATCCCGCTCATGTTTCAAAAGGTGGATGAAGGTCTGCAATTTCCTCTCGGGAGTCGTCACGTAATACACCTGGCGGAGGAGTTCCGCCTTCACGGCGGAGGGAAGATGGACACGGACGGGGTCGTGGAGGTATCTGTGGCTCAGTTCCGCGATTTCTTTCGGAACCGTTGCGCTGAAAAGCATCGTCTGGCGCCGTTTGGGGACCCTCTTCAGAATTTTTTCTATGTCGTTGATGAACCCCATATCGAGCATCCGGTCGGCCTCATCGAAGACGAGATACCGGATCGAATCCAGTGAGACTTCCCGCCGGTCGAGAAGATCGATGAGCCGCCCCGGCGTCGCGACGATGACATTGCTCGATTTTGCCCTTGCGATCTGATCGGCGATCGAGACGCCGCCGTACACGGGCAGTATGGCAAGATGTTTCCCGGACGAGAATTTTGTGAACTCTTTCGAAACCTGTACGCAGAGTTCCCGGGTCGGCACGAGAACGAGCGCCGCCAGGCCATGCCGTCTCTCCGTCTGTTCAATGATGGGAACCGCAAAGCTGATGGTTTTGCCGGAGCCGGTTTCCGATTGAGCCAGAACATCCCGGCCCGCCAATATTGCGGGAATTATCGAGAGTTGAACGGGAGTTGCTGCTCTGATGCCGTGGCTTTCAAGGAGCGAGAGCATGGCTTTGCTGATGCCGAGGGTTTTCACAGTACGGCCTTCATGGATAAGTTAATCGAGGACCCTTTCGATGATTCCGCCGCCAAGAAGGCGGTCCCCCTCGTAAATCACGGCGGACTGTCCGGGTGTGATCGCCCGCTTCGGGTCGTCGAAAGCGAGACGGAAGCGGTCTGATCCCTCGGGATAAAAAGTTGCGGGCGCGGGGGCATCTTTATACCGGATCTGTGCTTCCACCCGTGTGCCGGCCGGAAGCTCGCTTCGCGAGATGAGATTGAGGCCTGTGGCGAGAAGTTCCCGGCGGAGGAGAGCCTTTCCGGGACCTATCGAAACGGTATTCGTGGCAGCATCGATCCCGGTCACGTACATTCGCTCCTCGTGGGAACCAATCCCGCTCCGCTGCCCGATCGTATAGAAGGGAAAGCCCTGATGTTTGCCCACGACTTTGCCGTCGAGGAGCAGATCTCCCTCAGCGATGCCGGGCCGCCGCTCGCTCAAAAACCTACGGTAATCGTTATCGGCAACGAAGCAGATTTCAAAACTCTCCTCTTTTTGGGCGGTCTTGAGCCCGTACCGGGCGGCTATCCCACGCACTTCGGTCTTGGTAAGATCTCCCAGGGGAAAAATTGTCTTTGAGAGCGCTTCCTGGCCGAGGGGCCAGAGCGCGTAGGTCTGGTCTTTGCCGGCATCCCTGGGACGTGCGATGCCGAACCGGTTTCCGTTCCGGCAGATGCGCGCGTAGTGCCCGGTGGCGATATGAGAAGCTCCCAGTGTGGCGGCCTTCCGAGCGAGCTCGCCCCACTTGATTTCCCTGTTGCAGGCAATACAGGGATTGGGGGTACGCCCGCGAAAATACTCGGACACGAACCGATCGATCACGACCCGGGAAAACTGCTGGGTGAAGTCGACAACGTAATGCGGGATTCCCAGCTTGACCGCGACCATCCGGGCGTCATTGAAGGCGTCAAGGCCGCAGCAGCTGGTCTCGTTGCCAGTATTCCCTCCCACCTCGTCGAAATCGTATGTTTTCATCGTCACCCCGATCACCTCAAAGCCCTGGTCGAGGAGCAGGGCGGCGGCGACCGAGGAATCGACTCCCCCGCTCATCCCAACGACTACGGTCGTCTTCTTCGTCTGCGGCATTTTTCAAAGTACGCAAAAACGGGCGAAGAAAAAAATCCGGCGGCCCGGCTCAAAACCGCAGGTCGAGCTGGATCCCGACACGATCCTCGACGTTTCCGGGGAGTTCCTCCAGCCCGGATCCGATCCGTTTAACATCATCTCTTACCAGCTCCGAGTATTTTGCGGTAAATTCAAGAAAGTCTGATGGTGTGAATTTTGCCAGGATATACCACCGGGACCCCGTCCCCTCGAGAAGCGGCGAATTAAAGACGCCGGGAATATCACGTTCGGACTCCGGGATTTCGGTATCGATGGAATTTATTCCGAACAAACAGAGGCGAACGTTTACTGCGACCCGCCTGGAAGGATGAAGCAGAACATCCTGCGAAATGAGGATCCCCTTCTCCCTCCGCCCTGCCGCCGAAAACAGGCTCCCCTCGGCGAGCGCACGGAGCTCCGTCCGTGCCCTGGAATAATCCGCGACAACCCGCATCCGTCTCTTATTCCGGGTCCGCACCGCCGTCGACGCAAAATTTCCGCCATCATTGTATGAAAAAAACTCTTCGGAGGAGCTCGCATGATAACGGAGTGTGAAGGACAGTTGGCCGGACAATAACTCTCCCTGAATGAAGAATTCGTGCGAACTGAGAGGAAAGAGCGCCGGTCGAGTGAACACGTCAACAAAGGATGAGAGGCGGAGTCCTTTCAGATGTGCCCGTGCCGCCGCGTAGAGGCCCCTCTCATGGGATTGCTCCCCGAAGGGAAGGCCGTGGAGGCTGATGAAATCGGGGGACGAGGAGCGGTAGGTGACCAGGATATCGGTCCCGGGAACGGGAGAGATGAGCAGGCCTGAGATCCCGGCCGTGGAGCCGTTGCCTCTCCCCCATTCACCGAAAAGGACGGCGTCCGGCAGCCGAATCGAATACGAGGCAGCGCCCACGGTCAGCGCGCCATCGGCGTACGATCCGCCTGGCAGGCGGAAGGGCCGGTCGAACCGGGAAGCAGATAGCGTCAATCCGAAGGCAAAAATCCCTGTGTCAAGCTGCATCGCGAGGCCCAGCAGTTTTTCCTCCGTGTTATTCCTCCGGGAGATTTCAGACTCCGTCCGGAAGTAGCCGCTCGTGGAAAAGCCCGTAATGGCGCCAGAACCATCGACGATTGCGGTTCGGGACATTCTCGAGAAAATGAGCGTGGCACTCAGGGGCCCGGGACGGAATTCCGCCGCCGCGCCCCGCAAGAACGAGAATTCTCCGGACGAGGCATAGGGTTTCAGTCCGCCGGCGCGGCGGTAGGACGGGGCGATCACTTCCGCACCCTTTGAGAGCGCGACTCCCGGCCAGAAGGCTATGCCCTGTCCGCTCGAGACGACATAATCCCCGAGAACGATTTTCATCCCCCCCGCCGGCGAAATCATGGCAAATCCGGAGGTGAAGTCATTCAAGCGCACCTCTCCCGGGTCTTTTTCGGCGACAATTCCTGCTGCAAGGAACCCACGCCTGAATTTCACCCTCTGGTAGGCACGGAGTGGTGATCCGGCGTAGAGGTGCTTTTCGAACCCCCTGGACAATTGAAATTTCGTGCCGCATCTCGCTCGGATCGTGATGCCGTCTTCGGCCGGGTCCGGTTCGAGGAGGTCCGGGACGGGCGAATCTTCGGTAACATGAAATTGCTCCTCGACGCCTGGCGCCCGCACGGTATCGTAAATGATGGTGGTATCCCGGGCCCAGAGCGAGAGGAGCGCTGTCAGGCAGGCTAGCATGGCATCACCTGAAAAAGAGTGTGAGGGAAGCCTCGTGGGTCCCGCCGAGCTCATGGGAGGCGAATGCATAGTCAAAGCGGGCAAAGTCTGTGCCGATACCAATCCCTGCCGAAATTTCCGCAGGAGAATCGGAGGCCCCCCACCGGATCGCAATCGCAGCGGCAGGACGGTATTCGAAGCCTGCCCGGGGAGACACCCTGAATGATAAATCCTTCTGAAAATCAAGAACGGCCGAGAAGTCCGCCGACGGGGAGTAGGCCAGCCCGGTCGTGAGACTCCGATCGAGAGGTTCTCGGGAAACCCCGATGCGGGCGGCGTTCACGTTTTTGAAGAAAATCCCCCAGTGAAGATTCTCAAAAGGGATAAGCAGGCCGGCATCGAGCGCAAGAGACGCGGCGGAGCCGTATCCGCGGATCGTGACGGAATGGAGATTGAGGCCGATCCCTGCCGAGGCACCGAAATCGACGGCGAACGCGGCGGTGGCGCTCAGCTCGTGATAGAGATTGAAACCATAGCGGCGCACGGCGAATCCCAGCGGCCCGGCGTGGGTGGGAAAGACCGCTGCCGCTGCGCTCGTTGATAGTTCGGAGAGGCCGAACGGTCGCGGAGAGTGGAATACAGAGAATGAGACTGAAGAGATCTGTACCATGCCCGCCGGGTTGAACAGCACGGCCCACGGATCGTCGGCAAGGGCCACGAAGGCGTTACTCAGAGCCGCGGGCCGGGCTCCGGCCTGAGTTTTTTCAAAACTTGCGAAGGCCATTCCCGGAATGAGAATGGCGAAGATGCAGATGCGCATACCCCCTCCTCCCAATTGGTGAGACTGTTTACTTGGAGAAATCCCCCAGTTTCGCTATATTTGCAGAAAGAATGGAGATTCGAATGAAAATCCTATGGCTTGCCGTTTGCGCATTCAGCCTCTCCTCCCTCCTCCCGGCGCAGGAAATGGACTGCGACGTCACAATGAACACGGATGCGCTCTCGTCCGAGGTAAAGGACAATCTCGTCGATTTCGTCTCTCAGCTCAAGCAGTATGTGAACAGCTACAGGTGGACGAAGGAAGATTTCGGGAACGAAAAAATACGGTGCAGCATGACGATCTCCTTCATCGGGAAGCAGGGGGAGAATCACTATATAGCGCAGGCGTTCATCGGGAGCCAGCGTCCGATTTACAAGACGGTGCGCAGCACGGCCCTCCTCCGGATTATTGACGACAAGTGGGAGTTCGATTATGTGCGGTCGCAGTCGATGGTGCACAGCGATTACCGGGCCGATCCCCTTTTGAATTTCATTGATTTTTACGTCTACCTCATCCTCGGCTACGATGCCGATTCGTACAAGGACACCTATAAGGCGGGGATGGGGACGACGTATTTTCAGAAAGCTTTGGAAATCGTGAACCGCTCGGCGGGGTCTGGATCAGCGGGGAAGGGGTGGACGGTTTCCTCGGAGGTCACATACTCCCGGGCGCAGCTCATCGAAGAACTGGTAAACCCGAAATTCCAGACGATCCGGGAGGCGGACTACGAGTACCATTACCGTGGCCTCGACCTTCTCAACAAGGATGAGGCGAAGGCGAGGAAGAACATTTTCACGGCGCTAATGAAGATAGCCAAATTCCAGCGAAAAATCAATCAGCGAACCCTCATCATCAGGACATTCTTCGACACCAAGTATCTTGAGATCGCCGACCTTTTCCGTAAAGATCCGGATCCCGAGATCTACACAAAACTTTCGGCGATCGACCCGGCCCACCAGAAGAGCTACGACGAAGCTCAATCGAAGCGCTAGCGTTCAGGGCGTAATCTTCACATCCAGAATATGATCGTCGGGGAGCATCGAATTGACCGCATCCATCCCTGATTTCACCTTTCCGAAAATCGTATAGCGGCCGTCGAGGTGGGGCTGCGGTGACTGCGTAATAAAAAACTGCGACCCTTCAGTATCCTTGCCGGCGCTCGCCATCCCGAGAGTCCCCGTTTCATACCGGAGGGGAGAGAATTCCGAGCGGATGGCGTATCCGGGTCCTCCCCAGCCGTCTCCGCGGGGATCGCCCCCCTGTATCACAAAATTCGGCACGATGCGGTGAAACGTCAGCCCCCGGAAAAAATTCCGCCGGGTTGCAAGCTTCAGAAAGCTCATCACCGTAAAGGGGGCGTAATTCTTATAAAGCTCAAGCACGATCTCCCCCCTGTCGGTCTTCAGCTTCACGCAAAGCGTATCCGACCGAAAATATCCGCAGAGGGAGTCCTTCATCCCGTGGAGGTACTGAAAATCATAGTCAATGAACGTCGGGCGGAAGGGCCCGATATCGGGGGCTTTCTGGCCCGTGATCAGGACTAGCGCCGCGCTGGCGGCGAGAGCGACGGATCTGTCTTTCGCAGCCAATTCTCTCTGCAGGGCGTCGACTGCCCGTAAATCTTTCATTTTGCCGAGCGTGGAACAGATTTCCTGGATGGCTTCAACGTCATCGGGCACCCGGGCCTGGTTGAGAGCCTCGAGAAGCGGGGGGACCGATGCCGGGCGCTGGAAGAGGGAATCTCCGAGGAGGGATGCGGCCGTGGTCACAAGGGCGACGTCTCGGGACCGGAGCGCTTCGATGGCCTTTCGATATACCCTTCCGGCCACGGCCGTATCGCCCGATCTGTGGGCAAGCTCCTGTAGCGCCTCGAGGGCGGGTCGGGCGAGATTTGGCGGCATGGCAAGCAAGGGAGTGACCGCCTCGGGGGACCCTGTAAAGCCGAGAGCGCTCACCATAGCGGCATGCGGGGAGATTCAGAGGCAAGGGCCCGGTTGATGATCGAAAAAGAGGATGGCCCCTCGATCTTGGCAAGTGTCGCGGCGGCGGCGGCCTGAACCTGCCAGGGAGACTTCTTATCCTCGTTGACGGCGATTCGCGCGAGCTCCCCGACTGCCGCTGACTGATCCGGAGTCCGCATCAGGCTGGAAAACTTCAGATTCCCGAATGATGACGTAGCGGTAAGAGCCACGACACTCTCCGACGAAAAAGAGCGGCGAAAAAGTCTCAGGATTCCGGGCCTCTGTTCGAGGTTGAAATTCGCCAGCGATTTTAGCGCATTCACCCGAACGCGCCAGTCGCCGTCGGACTCCGCAATGTTCGTCAGAGTGGCGAGAGCCGCAGTATCTTTAAGTTTACCGAGGAGAGTCGCGATATTCATCCGGACGAGGGGGTCGGAATGCCCGCACAGGGGAAGAATTTTGGCCAATTCGCGGTGAAACTCAGGATGATCGCCGATGCGTTGGAGGGCGTAGGCGGTCTGCCAGACCGCGTCCTCGGAAACGTGTTTCAGGACAAAGCGAACTCCGTTGAGAGAGACGACTCCGCGGATCGCACACCGGGCAATGCTCATCGTGAGGGGAACAACGTCGTCGGGAGAAGAACCGCATCTGAGGATGAGGTCATCAAGAGACTTCTCAGATCCGAACTTTCCGATCTCCTCGATGAGGCGGCCGCGCGGGCCATTTCCCGATTCCGGCGAACGGGGCAATCGATCCAGATTTTTTCCGAGGGACTGATAAAAACTATCGCGGCCTGCCGGGCTCAGCTGGCCGCCTGTCTGGCCGATCGAAAACGCGGCGGCATACTGCACCGACTGATCCGGGTCATCCCTCAATCGATCGAGAAGAAAACCGAGGGCTGTCGTATCCTGCAGACTTCCGAATGCGAGCGTCGCGCGGGCCCTCACGGCAGGATCCGGATCATTTAAAAATTCTTTGAATTCCGATGGAATCCTGCGCAAGTCCTGAAGCCGGCAGATGGCGTCCATCTTTCCCTGCCGTTCCTGCGGAGGGGCCGAGGGCGCCTGTGGCGACGCAGAGAGAACCTGAGCGAGGAGGAGCGGTATGAATTTCATTTCAGAAGAAGAGTCGTTGTTTGAACCGGGCCCCGATCGTGTTTTCCGCGAACGACCGGGCCTTCAATCGATCCACCTCGTCCAGTTCGACGGCGGTCATCGTGACGTCAAGGCCATGTTTGACGCACTGCCGCGAAAACTCGACCATGGCGGAAAACATACTCTCGCCGTCGATCCGCATGAGTTTTCCGTACTGATCCGGATCGGTTGAGTTCAGGCTGATCGAAACGGAATCGACCACCCCGACAAGCTGCGGCACGATATTCCGGCCGTTGATGATATTTCCATGTCCGTCGGTGTTGAGCCGGACGCGGCCCCGCCTGGACTTCACCCATTTCGAGACGCCGAGCAGGGCATCGAGGCGTATCGTCGGCTCTCCGTATCCGCAGAAGACAATCTCCTCAAAGCGCGCGGGATCGCCGATGGCGCGGATGATCTCGTCGACGGACGGTTCCTCAGTAATCCGGAGGTTATGCCCCTTGATCACGGCCGCCCCCTTCCGGTCGCAGAAGACGCAATCGGCATTGCACCTGATCGTGATGTTAAGGTAAAGAGAATTGCGGATCCGGTAGGCGATCGCGGGCGGGGGATAGCTGCCCACCCCGAAAAGCGAGAGGGCCCCGAAGGATGAGGTCCGTGCGATATCGTCGAGCGAGAGGTTCTGCAGATCGGCGATTTTCTGCGCGATGATCGGAATAGCGGACGGTTCATTGCGCTTCCCGCGCTTCGGGGCGGGCGAAAGATAGGGGCTATCCGTTTCGAGAAGAATATGTTCCGCTGAAATCTCCGACACCACGCGGGCCATGAGGTTCGGCTTCGGCTTGTCGCCGAAGGTAACCGGTCCGGGAATTGATATGAAGAATCCCCAGTTGATCACCGTCCGCGCCATCGAGGCGTCGCCGGGAAAGCAATGGAAGACTCCTTTCGGGGGCGGGTACCGGTCGTGGGGACGAGTGAGCCGGCTTCGCCACCCGGTGAGGGAGCTGACCTTATCACTGATGATATCGAGCGTATCGGTTTCAGCGTCACGGCAATGAATGACGATGGGGAGATCCCGCCGGGCGGCGATCTCGATTTGCTTTGCGAAGACGGAGCGCTGATTCCCCGGGGGGGTGTAATGATAATCGAGCCCGATCTCCCCGATGCCGACGACGGCGGGGTGGCGGCTCAATTCTTCAATTTCAGCCAGGCAGACATCGTCTGCGGATGCAGCCTCATGCGGATGCACCCCGACGCAGGCGCGTACTGCCGGGAACCGTTCGGCGAGGGCGATCGCCTGGCGGCTCGTCTCAAGATCGGTGCCGGGCACGATGATGAAATCGACGCCGGCATCCCGGGCCCGGGCCATGACTCCCTCGAGATCGTCCTTGAATTCGGGCGCGAAGAGGTGGGCGTGCGTATCGACGTACATGAAGTCAGCGCAGTATTTTTCTGAGAGATTCTATCACGCGGTGCGTCTGTGCCGGTTCGAGGCCGGGGTAAATCGGGAGGCGCAGGAGTCTTTCGAACACTGAATCGGTCACGGGAAGCGTGAGACCGCCGGTCCCGAGAGAGCGGCGGGCGTAGGGAGAGGAATGGAGCGGCACATAGTGAAACGTCGCGGAAATTCCCTCCTCCCGCAGCTCGCGGGAGACCCTGATTCGTTCCTGCTCATTCCGTAGCAGCACATAAAATATATGGAAGTTTGATCCGCAGTGCGGAGGAATCACAGGCAGCCGGAGTTTTTCCTGGCGCTCCAGCTCCTGCAGCCCCTCGACATAGCATTCATGGATACGGCGGCGCGCATCCTGAATCGTGTCGAGCATCCCGAGCTGATATTGGAGGATCGATGCAAGAATTTCAGAGAGAACATAGCTGCTGCCGTGCTCGACCCAGGTATACTTATCGACCTCCCCCCGAAGAAAAACCGACCTGTTCGTCCCCTTCTCCCGTACAATCTCCGCGCGGCGGGCCAGGGATTCATCGTCCGTGATGAAAGCGCCTCCCTCCCCGCTCACATAATTCTTCGTATCATGGAAGCTGTAGGCGGCCGTATCGCCCAGCGTGCCGAGGAATTTCCCCCGGTACGTGGCGTTCACCCCCTGGGCGGCGTCTTCGATGACGGCGAGGGAGCGGGCCCGCGCGATTTCAGCGATTTCATCCATCTCAGCGGCGACCCCGGCGTAATGGACGGCGACCACGGCCCGGGTTCGCGGAGAAATTCTTCGTTCGACGTCGGCCGGGTCGAGGGTGCACGTCCGGTCGTTGATTTCGCAGAAAACCGGTTTCCCTCCCCCGCGGATGATAGCATTGGCGGTGGAAACAAACGTAAAGCTTGGCGTGATCACCTCGTCTCCGGGCTGCAGATCGAGGAGCATCATACTCATTTCGAGCGCGTGGGAGCCGGAGGTGGTCAGGAGGGCATGTTTCATCCCGAACGCTGATCTGAGCCGGGCTTCTACCGCCTTCGAGACCGGTCCGTCGCCGCTTAGCTTGCCGGATTCAAGGGCGGAACGGATATAATCCAGCGCCCGGTGATCGAGGTAGGGCTTGGAGAAGGGGATTTTATCTTTCATAGAAGCCGAGGAGCCGGGAGAGCGATTGCCTCATGTCATGCTCGTGTTCGACGAAGGACCGTGCAGCGGCTCCGTGCAGGCGGCGGAGATCACCGGAGGCGACATAGGTCGAAATCTTTTGTGCCGCGTCCCTGCTATCGGCTACGTTGTAGAGGAGGCCGTTCTTCCCCTCCTCGATCTGGCGCAGATTTCCCCCTGCCCGTGAAGCGACGACGGGCAGTCCGGCAGCCATCGCATCGAGCACCACGAGGGAATAGAGCTCATTCCGGCTCGGGAAGACGAAAACATCCATGGCGCTCAGATAGCCTGCAAGATCGGGCTGAAATCCGGCGAGAAGGATTTTCTGTGAAAACCCCTCGGCCGCGATAAAGGCTTCGATGTCCTGGAGATATGCTTCGCACCGCGGTTCAAAGGGAGATTCATCCGGCTTCACGCGGCCCTTCCGGGTCGGCTCGCCTACGATCAAAAATTTTGTTTTTCCGCGCAGTTCGGGGTCAATATAGGAATAACCGCGGGCAAAATCCATCGCTCCTTTTCCCGGATCGATGCGCACCATCGTTCCGACAAGAATTTCGTCCGGCGACACGCCATAGAGGGAGCGGATTCTCTCCCGCTTGGAATCGTCCGGGTTGCGCTGTCTCAGGTCCCTGCCATAGGGGAGATAGTGGATTTTTGACGCCGGGACGGGATAAACCCGACCGAGCTTCCTGACGAGCTCCTCTGAGGAAGTAAAAATGCCGTCGACCCTTTTATAAATAAATCGGTGCAGAGGATCGGTCTTATTCGATACTCCCATATAAATGCTGAGGAAGAGTTTTCGGCTCCCGTCGCCGAGGAGCGAGAGGGATGCCGGCCATATATCTTTGTGAAAATGGACGTGGAGGACATCGACCGATTTCTGTCTCAGAATTTTTTTCAGGGCGAGGATGGAAGAGGGCCCGACAGATCCCGCAAGGTGGATGGTGGGGATCTCCCGTTCATGGAGGAACCGCTCCACATTGGAACCGGGTCGGCAGGCGGCCGTGACTGCCCAGCCGGCCTGTTTGAGCTCGGCCATCAGAGTGCAGGAGTAGAGTTCCAGCCCTCCCCACGAATCGGATGTGCAGAAATGGAGGCACGAGCGCATTAGAATTTTCCCTCGAGCGTGAGGGAATAATTGCGGGTCGGCGCCAGGTTCCCGATGAAGTCCGTGTAGTAATACTGGAACAGATTATTGACCTGGAGGGATGACGTGAGGAGAATCCCGGCGAAGGGCCAGTCAGCCGCCACGTGCAGATCGACCACTGACGCCGAAACCCTCTGATCACCTCCCGGCACAATCAGCAGAAACTCATCATCAATTCGTTCGAACCTGCTCACATAGCGGTAGTCCAGGCCGAACCTGGTGCGATCGAGCGAGACCTTGGATGAAAGGTAGAGCAGCTGGCGGGGCCGGTATTTCAGCACTTGGTCGTTTTCGACATCCCGTGGATAGACATACGTGTAGCTCAGGTCGGTGATCCACGAATGGCGGAGCGCGCTCATGGAAAGAGAAACTTCCATGCCTGTGACGCGTGCATGGGTCACATTCTCGAAATGGACTTTCCCGTCCGACCCGAATGCGGGCTCGATGAGATTCCAGAGCTCATTCTGGAACAGGGAGACATCGGCGGCGGAAAAATCCCCGATCGACTGGTTGCCCCCGATCTCGAACGACCAGCTCCTTTCGGGCTGAAGATCGGGGTTCGGAGAGACGACGATGCCCCCCGCCTCGGTTGTCGTAAAGACCTCGGCGATTGAGGGAGCCCTGAAACCCCTGCCTGCGGATGCCCTGAGGGATGTCGAGGGTCCTGGCCGTAACACGAGGCCGATTTTGGGATTAAACTGCTCGAGACCGGGAAGATCGCGGATCGAGTGGAAATCGAACCGTCCGCCGAGAGTGAGGCGCAGGTCTTTTTCGGGGGAAAACTCATCCTGGAGAAAAGCGGCTCCGCCGTGCGCAGAGTGGACGCCAAAAATCTCCTCTGCGACGACATCGTCCAGCGAACCGGAGATCCCCGCGGTGAGAAAGTTTTCCGCGGAGAGCTGGGCATCGCCCTGGACCTCGGCGACCAGAGCATCCGAGCGGGAGCTGCTCCCGGCAGGGGACGAGGGGGTGGGCAGATTATCCTGCCAGTGCGAGTGGAACCAGCGGACATTCGCAAATAGAGAGGCAGCGGACGATATGACATGCTTATAGCTCACCGCGGCGTTGGAGCGGAATGACTCGATGCGGTCGTTGAGCCGGTCATCCGACGGTTCGAGAGCGTGGTCAAAATCCTTCCAGTAGAGAAAATTGCCGCGGCGCTGGTCGAGGACGCTCACCGCGGCTGACAGGGTTTGAAAGGGAGAGATATCGTAACCGAGCCGGGTCCAGCCGTTCCAGCGGTGCCAGAAATCGTTTCGTTTATATCCGTCATCGAGAGTCCGGCTCAGCCCGGCGGAGATCGTGAGGCTCCCGGATCTCTGGAGGCGGGAGGCTGAGATGCCTGAAAAAGAGCGCATATCGGTCGCCCAGTTCCAGGTAGCGAACTTCGGGAGCTCGTAGAATCCTCCATAGAATTTTGCGCGCGTTTCGGGTTGGTCGCTGGGACGGCGGGTGATGATGTTAATGACTCCTCCGAGCGCGCTCGAACCGTAGAGGGCGGATCCCGCTCCCTTGACCACTTCGATGCGCTCGATTTCTCCCGCGGGAATGCTTTCCCAAATAATTTCCCCGGTATCGCCGGTCAGGAACGGAAGTCCATCGATCAGGAGAAGTACCTGGGAACCGACGCCATAGCTGAAGCCGGTCGAACCCCGGATATTGACCTGAGAGCGGGTGATGTTCACTCCGGGCACGTACTTGAGGGCATCGTCGATCGTGACGGTATTCCGGTATGCGAGCTGGGTTTCCTCGACAATGCTGAGCCCGACCGGCACATCATCAAGGCTTTGTTCTCTCTTGTTTGCCGTGATCACAACGGGGCTTGTTTGCAGCGGGGCGGGGACGAGTTCGATGGTCAACGGCTCCCCGCCCGGAGAAACGCTCAAAATCCTGCGTTTGTACCCGATGATGGATATCACGAGCGAGTAAGTTCCGGGCGGCACCGAACTGATGGTGAAGCTGCCGTCGGGCTTTGTCGCGGCTCCGAGGATCGTTCCTTCGAGAAACACATTCGCGCCGGCGAGAGCTTGCCGGTCCTCGGAGCTGAGAACGGTCCCTGCGATGACGGGGAGCGCCTGCTGCGCGGCCGCGCTCAGCGGCAGGAGGCAGGCGACGGCAAGCTTAGTAAGATTTCGAGAAATCGACATAGACATTTACGCCGGGGACGACAGAATCGCGGGGCACGTCGACGTAGCCGGCGGTATCCGGGGAAGAAGTATGGAAGACCCCGACTATCCGCCAGTCCTGGAGGAGATTTTGCCCAAACTGTTGTGCGACGGCTATATAGGAATACCGCCCCGGGGGGAGCGGGGAGAGAAGCAGCGTGTAGGAAATCGAGTCTGAGCCATACGGGCCGAGCTTTTCAGTATAGCGGGCGCGGCCCTGCTGAACGTCCTGGATGAAGTTTGAGGAAAACCCCTGGAGGGCGCCCAGGCGGAGATCGACGACGCTGTCGGGGGGAGGCCAGTGCGAAAAATAAATCGTGCCGCGGATGCCATGGGTTCCCGCCGAGGTGTTCAGGTTCGGGGAAAGCCCCTCATCGCACCCCGCAAGAAGAAGGAGCAGAAGCGCAGGACGCAGGTGCCGGATCACGCGGAGAATTTTCTTCTAAGATATGAGGGGGTCTAGTGAAATGCAAATATTGAAAATTTGCGCAATAATCATATATTGGTTCACCTTCTGGAAATTCCGGTGAAAAGTTATTCGGAAATAATCGTTCTCATCTGTGCGTGCCTTGCGGCGTGCCGCGCCGGCGGGACACTGGGGGACAGGGAAAAGTTATCCTCGAGCGTAGAGGTCGTCGATTCGGCGGACGGGCGGCGGTTCATCATCAACGGATTGGTCCGCGACGTGGTAGACACCCTGACCTGGAAGTCGCGATCCCGCTACGCGGCGGTCATGGAGTTGCCTTCCCAATTCTTCGAGAGGCCGGGACAGGCGCTCCTCATCGGCATGGGAAGCGGTTCGATACTCCGGAACTATGCCGCCCGGGGGTGGAAAGTTGAGGTTGCCGAGCCCGATACAGGCATCCTTCACGGAGCGAAGAGATTCAAAATTCCCCCCTCGGAGATCTTTGAGGCAGACGGGCGGGAGATTCTGGAAAAGAATTCCATGAAATACGACATCATCCTTGTCGACGGGATTTCGACGGGAAAGCTCCCCGGGCACCTCCTGACAGAAGAATTCTTTTCGCTTGTGCTACCTCGCCTGTCGCCTCGCGGGATCTTCGCGGTGGCATTCGAGAGCGTGGGGTGGAAGGATCTGCTCGTCACATCGATCGGGGCCACGATGAAGCAGATCTTCACCGATGTCATGGTCCTTCCGATCGCCGAGCCTCCGAACCAATTCGGAAGCATCGTCGTCATGGCCCGGACTTTTGGGGGCGACATACTGCATGACCCTGACCGGAACACGACATTTGATCCGGAGTGGAGGTATGGGACGGAGTATCAGAAAACCCACGCGTGGGATAACCAGTTTGTCCCAAATTTCGATGAGGGGAGGATACTCACGGACCGGTACAGAAGATCCGACCCGATGCTGACGAGGGGGGCCGACTCGGCGAGAGGGCAGTCGGACTATTACATACCCTGATTCTGCTTATCCATCGGCTTGATGGTGCCCGACTCTTCGATCGTGACCGGATAACCGTCGAGGGAGGACGGGATTTTTTTTGAAAGTTCCTCCGTCTTTTTCACCACGAGCACGCCGATGCAGTCCTTCCCCTCGGGGGTCCGACCAACGTACACTCCGGTCACCCCGTCGATAGCCATGAGTTCCGCCGCATGGGCCTCTTTCACAGCATTAATATCCCGTTTGGGCACTGTGTCGCCGGACTGGCAGGCGAAGACAAACAATGAGAGGAGAAGAAGAGCCTTCATAAAAAAGAAAACCCGCCCCGGTTGGCCGGGGCGGGGAAAAATTCTCAAAAATCAGTTGCCGACCATCGTCGCGCCACCCGCCCAGGAAAGAACGGCATCGATGGGGTTGGCGACGGCGATCGTATTGCTTCCTGCGTAGAGGAGGCCGACGGCCCGTGCATTTGTCGTGACATCCTCAACCATGAGAGATCCGGAGTCGCCGCTATTGAGGAAGCGGCTACGTTTATTTGCGACGAGGATCTGCCCCGTGAACGTCTTCGTGAACGCCACCCCTCCGGCGCACTCGTTATCATACTGCACGCTCACGGTTGCGTTCAAACCGGAGATCGAGCTGCGGGAAAGCCCCGTCGTCCTTCCGCTCTTCTTCACCGCCTGGCCGATCGATGCGGCAACGGTGGTTGCAGATATCGTGCCGATGTCGAGAATCGCACCGCTCGTGCTCACCATGCCGGAGATGACTTGGGCATACCCGGCGTCGACGTTGGCGCCCGGGAGGCTTCCGGAGCCTGACAGGGTGGCCACATTCTGTGCATTATTCGCATTGCAGCCTATATCCACCATCCCTGGTTGGATGACCGGATCGCCGGCGGTGGCAACGCGTCCGTTCCCGCCCGAGACGATATCGCCCCAGAACACGTGGTAGTTACTCAAAACGTACTGCGTTGTCCCTTTCTTGATCAGACTTCCGAGAGTCCCGCTGCAGCAGTAGCCGTTCGCGAGATCATAACGCCAACCGCCGGAGGTGCCCAGTTGAATGGGGGGCGTCTGCAGGGCGGTGTGGGAGGCCATCGCGACGATCTTTCCGGTGACCAGCATGTTGACCGGAACTCCCTCGACGGAAGCGGGAACCGAGGTAGAAATCGTTCGTCCCTTTCCGGAATTCGGACCGTTTTCCACGAGAATCGTAATCGACAATTTCCCGTCCGCATTGATCGTCGTGGCGGAACCGAGGACGTTGGGATCCTTCATCCAGTCGGGAGTATGCCGGTCCTGGACTGCCATCACGGTCTGGACGTCCGGGTCATCGGTGGTGAACTTGGAAAGCGGCTGGCTTTCCTGGGGATTCGCGGCGACTGGCTGGTTACGGTAGCTGGTGCAGCCCCCGATCAAAGCCGCAATTAATCCAAGAATGCAGAGAACAGAAAGAAGTTTCATAGGTCTCTCCTATGGATGGTTCACGTACTGTGAATTACGCGATTAACTTGTACTTCCGAAGGCGGAAACTCTGCGACCCTCGTCTTCGGCATGCTTCGGGACGGGATAGACAAGGATACAAAATTCCGTCAAATATGTCAAGGATAATCTTTCGATTGTGATCCCGGGGCGGGGCTATCTCACAATGCCCCCCTCCTCAATATCCCCGTCGACGGTCAAAATCGACAATTTACCCTCTGAATTTGAGGCGGCAAGCAGCATTCCCTGAGAAACCTGGCCCATGAGCTTGGCGGGGGCGAGATTGGCCACGACGATTATCTTCTTCCCCAGGAGGTTTTCCGGTGCATAGTGCTGCGCGATGCCGGCCACAACCTGCCTCTCTTCCGAGCCGATGGACACCGTCAGTTTCAGCAATTTATCCGATTTCGGGATTTTCTCCGCCCTGAGGACCCGTGCGACCCGGAGGTCGATCTTCCCGAAAATATCAACGCCGATGGTAGGTTTAAGTCCGGGGGCCCCGCCGCCGAGTTTCCGAATGTGGCGATCGATGGCCTCATCCTCGATTTTTCCGAACAGAATAGTCTGTTTGCCAAGGAGAGAATTGTCCGGGAGGGCGAGCTCGGAGGCGGACGACCAGGGTGCCGGCCCGCCCGAGAGTCCGAGCATGGCCCAGATTTTTTCGGCCGATGACGGTATGACCGGGAAGAACAGGATGGCGAGAGCGCGGACGGTTTGGAGCGAAAGATTGATCGTGGTTGCGCAGCGTCCGGGGTCGCTCTGGATTGTTTTCCAGGGCTCGCTGTCATTGAAATACTTGTTTGCGGACCGGGCGAGATTCATCATCTCGGCGGTGGCCTCGCGGAAGCGGTATTTTTCAATTAGCTGGCCGGCGGCCGACGGCACATCCTTCAAATCTTTGATAAAAGCCTGGTCGCGGGGGGAAAGGGCCCCGCGGGGGGGCACCTTGCCGAAATGTTTGGCGGCGAACGTGAGGGTCCGGTTGACAAAATTTCCCAGAATATCCGCGAGCTCGTTATTGGTCCGGGCCTGAAAATCCTTCCACGTAAAATCCGCGTCCCGCGATTCGGGGAGATTCATCGTGAGGGTGTACCGCAGGGCATCCGCGGGAAATTCTTCAAGAAACTCGTCCACATCGATCCCCCATCCCCGGCTCTTGGAGAATTTTTGGCCCTCAAAATTCAGGAACTCGTTGGCGGGCACATTCTCCGGAAGTATGTAACGGTCTTTCGATGCGTCGTTCCACGCCATGAGCATGGCCGGGAATACAATGCAATGAAAGACGACGTTATCCTTTCCGATGAAAGCCACATACTTTGTCGAAGAATCGAGCCAATAATCCTTCCACCCCGCCTTCCCCGTGCGGGCGGCCCATTCTTTAGTGGATGAGATGTAGCCCAGGACGGCGTCGAACCAGACATAGAGAACTTTGTGCTCGAATCCGGGCAGGGGCACTTTCACGCCCCACTCGAGGTCCCGGGTCACGGCCCTGTCTTCGAGCCCGTCCCGGAACCAGCTGCGGCAGTACTGCAGGACGTTCTCCTTCCATCCGTCGCGCTCATCGGCGTCCTTGACATACTTTTCCAGCTTTTTTTGAAATTCTCCAAGGGGAAAATAGAGATGCTGGGTCTCCCGGACGGCCGGGGTTTTGCCGGTCAGCTTGCTGCGGGGGTTGAGGAGGCGCGAGGGATTGAGGAAGGACCCGCACTTCTCGCATTGATCCCCGGTGGCTTCCGTGTAGCCGCAGATCGGGCAGGTTCCTGCGACATAGCGGTCGGGGAGGAACATTTTCGCCTGCTCGTCGAAAAACTGGTTTTCCTTTTTGAGCCGAAGGATTCCGGAAGCATGGAGTTTCAGAAAAAACTCCCTCGCCGTCTCGTGATGGAGGGGGAGCGTTGTGCGGGAGTAGTTATCGAAACTCATCCCGAACTTTTCGAACGCGTCCTTATTGAGCGCGTGGTACCGGTCGACCACCGCCTGGGGAGAGATTTTCTCCTGATCGGCGCTGATCGTGATGGCGACGCCATGTTCATCGGACCCGCAGATGAAGACCACCTCCTGTTCCCGTGATCGCTGGTACCGGACGTAGATATCGGCAGGAAGGTAGGCTCCGGCGAGGTGTCCGAGGTGGATCTTCCCATTGGCATAGGGGAGGGCAGCGGTGACGAGCAGGCGCTTAAATTTCACACTCCGTCACGATCGAGGGTTGGGGCTGCTTCCTGGTCAGAGGGGGTCGATTGAGTGTTTGAGCGAGCACGCAAGATTCAGAATTATCAGCCGAATATACACATTTTTGCCCAGAAGTGAAATTGCGCGGTCGATCGCCTCGACGGCGAGGGGGTAATCCGCTGCCGGGTAGAGCGAGGCAAGCTTCCGGATCGGATCGGCCCCGGGATCGTCGGAGGGGGTCCCGGCATTGCCGGCGATCACCATCGCATCGCGAAGCGAATTCTCGAGCAGGTGAAGGAGTTCGACGATCTCATGCTTTTCGTAATCGCGCGACAGGCGGTCCGTTTCGGCGAGAATCTCGGCGCGCGATTTCAGAAGAACGGTGCGGAGAATTCCGAGGGCTTCTTCACGCGATTCGCCGAGGGGGGCGCTGGAATAGGCGAGGGCCCGTGAATAGGAGCCCCCGGAGAGCCGGGCGATCGTCCGTGCGGTCGGGGCCTCGATCCCTTCGCGCTCTTCAAGCGCGCGGGCGATGGCATTTTCGGGAAGGGGATCGAAGCGGATGTGCTGGAACCTCGAGCTGAGCGTCGGGAGAAGCGCTGCGGGACGGGACGTCGTGAGGATGAGCAGCGTATCCTCGTGCGGCTCCTCGAGCGTTTTCAGGAGGGCGTTTGCTGATTCCTCATTCATGGCATCGGCGTCGAGGATGACGAATATTTTCTTCCTCGCCTCGACCGTGCTGAGCGAGGATTCCCTCCTCAGTTCCCGGATGCTGCTCAGCTTGATCGTCCCGGCCCCGGGGAGGGAGATCCTGTGATAAGGATTCTTTGCCTTGAGGGCGATCTGTTCATGGTAGAGGGAGACCTCCTCCTCGGTGAGCCGGTCGAGGGGGTGGTCCCCTTCCTTCTCGTTATCCCCGACCGGGAGGGGAAAAACAAGATTCAGATCCGGATGGCTCAGCGACGCGGTCCGGACGCAGCTCGGGCACACGCCGCACGGCCGCCCGGCAGCCGATTCACAGTTGACCGCCTGGGCCAGTTCGATAGCGGCGGCGTACTTCCCTGACCCCTCGGGGCCGGAAAAGAGATATGCGTGTGCGAGCCGGCCGCTGTCCAGGGACGATCTGATCATGCTTCTCGCCCGTTCCTGATTGATGAAGTTCTCCATGGGATCAGAAAGCGTGGCCGATGCCGAAGTGGAAGACGCCCTGGCCGAACGTTCCGCTCCAGAAAGGCTTTTGGAAAATGGATTGCCGCGCGACGTCTGCCGTCGGATCATAAAGGCGGAAGCCATAGTCGACGCGGAAGGGGCCGAAAAACGATTCGTACCGGAACCCGAATCCCGCGGCGACGGCGACCTGCCGGAATTTCACATCGTTGATGGAGCTCCAGATATTGCCGAAGTCCACGAAATAGACCCCCCAGATATTTTCCGGCTTGATGAAGCCCCATTTCCCGAACCCCCGGAAATGATTCACCCTCATTTCGACGCTCCCCTCGAGAATGAAGTTGCCTCCGAACTGGATGAACTCGCTCGACATGGCGCCGAGTTCGCGGGCTTTCCATCCCCGGACGCTGTTGCTTCCCCCCGAAAAATACCTGCGCGTGAGCGGAATGCGGACGTCGCTGTATTTGCTCTCGCCGTATTTATCCTGGTAGCCGGTCTTCAGCTTAAGGGCGAGGATATTATACCTCGTGCTTGTGAGATCGTGGTACAATTTGCCGAGGAGAGTGACTTTATAATATTGGGTGAACGGGAGTCCGGAGCGGATCCCCGGGAGAATCTTCGGAAGCACTCCCGATTCTTCGAGAGAGATGCTCTCGAAAAACCCGTCGGTCGGGGAGAAGATATCGTTCGTCTTATCCCGCTGCAGCGTCAAAGTGAGAATCGAGTTAAACTGAGGCTGGTCTTCCTGCCTGAGGATGGTATCGGGTTGGGCCGAGGGGAGGAGGATTTCGGGGCTGACCCGCTCCAGGGTCCACTCGGCGAATCCATAGGTATAGCTGGCGAACTGTTTGCTGAGACCGATTTTATTCCGGAGAATGGAGAGAATATACGCCTTTTGTTTTTCCGCGCTGATGCTGGAAGTCCAGGAACCACCGAGAGTCCGGGTGAAGAGGTAGGGCTGGAGAATCTGAAACTGAAGTTCCACGGCTCCCTTGACGGTCGAGTCCCGCAGGCCGGATCCGCCGAACACGTTGCCGAAATCCCACCCGAAGATATCCTGGGTCCGTAAGCGGGTCTGGGCGGTGAAAGTCCGAGCGTCACCGAAAAAATTCCGGTTCGTGAAATCGAGCCCGGTGCCGAGATTAAGAAAGCCCCCTTCGTCGGAGACCAGCAATTCGGGGGAAAGCTCGTTACGGATTCGGGGGCGGACGGTGATTTCTATCGGGATGCGGGCCGACGAGGAGTCGGGGGCCGATTCGACGCGGGCGGATTCAAAGATGCCGAGGCGGTTGAGGTTCCTCTCGCTCGAGAGTCTTTTCTCACGGCTATAGATATCCCCGGTCTCAAAATCGAGTTGCCGGAGGGCGAGATCGGGGGTGATATCTTCCCGCGGCGGGTCGACGCGGACGCTCGTTTCCCCGAACTGATAGCGTTTTCCAGGGATGAAGGAATAACGGACGGAGAAATTGTTTGTGGAAATATACCGGACGGCTGACGAATGGGCCTCATCGAATCGGGCGGCCGGATATCCTGAATTATTGAGGAACTCCAGGATGCGGGCGATTTCGGCGGAGGCGCGGGCTGACTGGTAGGGTTTCGACTGCTGGAGAAGCGGCTCCTTGAAGAGAGCCATGCGGACCTCTTCGGGGAGGGAGTCCAGCCCCTTGTAGGTGATCGTGTCGACGAGCGACTGGCGATTCTCGGCGATCGCGAAATGGATAGTAGCCTTATTCGCGCCGGTATCGAGATGAGTATCGCTCGAGACAAGCATTTCATAGAATCCGTTATTGCGGTAGAAGTCGGAGAGGAGGCGCTTGTCCTCCTCGAGCTGATCCTGGTCGAGGAATTCGGGCGGGGATCCGATTTTTCCGCCGAAGATTTTATAGAAGAAGCGGCTGAAACCTCCGGAGGTCTCCTTCGAGCCGATGACCGATTTCAGGGCGCCGTCGTCGAAGGCCGAATTGCCGGAAAATTTTATCTGATCGATCTCGGGGGTTTTCGGCGCGGGCTGGGCGAAGGTTATCGCGGCGAGGAAGAGGGCGAGGGGAGGGAGCGAGGCGATACGCCCCGGTGCGAAAAAACCCATCCCTCGTTCCCGCGGATGGGTCTTCGGGCGAAGGGGCATCACCCGATGGGTGAGGTGAGAGGTCGATGGCCGGATCGGCTAGTATTCATTTTCATCTTCGTAGAAGAAATCCCCGTCGGTCGGATAGTCCGGCCAAATCTCTTCCATGCTCTCATAGGGTTCCTCGGCGTCTTCAAGCTCCTGGAGATTTTCTATCACTTCATTCGGCGCACCTGTACGGATGGCGTAGTCGAGAAGCTCTTCCTTGGTGGCGGGCCATGGCGCCTCATCGAGATAGGAGGCGAGCTCCATCGTCCAGATCATACATCACGCTCCTGACAGACAATGACATTCACCAAAGCAAACAATCCTCTTGCCGGAAAAGTTCTCCGATCAGCGAGCGGCGATTTTCTCCCTGTACTCTTTCGCGCTGACGTCGTCGAGAAAATAATCAACGGGGTTTTGAAACACGCCGTTCTGGCGCACTTCATAGTGCAGGTGGGGGCCGGTCACGAGTCCGGTGCGACCGCTGCGGGCGATCTGGTCACCGCGTTTGACATGTTGTCCTTCTCGCACGAGCACTTTGGAGAGGTGTGCATAGAGGGTCTGGAATCCGAAGCCATGTTTGAGGACGACGAGGATTCCGTATCCGCCGCCGCTATGCCCGGCCATTTCGACCGTGCCGTCGCCGGCCGCGTAGACAGGTGTGCCGACGTCGTTGACGATATCGAGGCCTTCGTGGGTTTTAAAGATCCCGAGGACGGGGTGCATCCGGAGACCAAAACCGTCGGCGGAATAATATCCGTCCATCGGTTTCAGTGCGGGAAGTGCTGCGAAATAAGCCTTGTTATATTCGTATTTCTGCAATATCTGCTGATAGCTCTGCTCCTGGACGCTGATTTCGCTTGAAATCTGCTGGAGCGTCGTCTGGACATGGGAAAGAACCGGATTGTTCCCCGCGAGGGGGAGTTCTGAGAGAGTCACTGCTCCGCCCGATCCTGCCTTTTGAGTCTCCTTATCGACGCTCTTCAGGTCGACGAGGAGGCGGAGGTGATTCCCCTGCTGATCCAGACTTTCAAGGGATGACTGGAGCTCTGCCAGCTTCGCACTCAGATTTGAGAGCTCTTCCTGCAGCATGCCGTTCTCGCGCGCAAGCGAGTTCATGCGGTTATAGCCGAGATCGAGAAAATTATAATAGAGGTGATTCAGCAGCAGGAGGACGGAGACGCAGATCACAATGGAAGCGGCGATGGTCCATGAAAGTTTCGCATGAAACCGCTTGATCTCGTGGACCTGCAGATCCTCGTCGCAGTAGTAATACGTTCTATTTTTTCGAGCCCTGAACATCCCAATCTCTTGATTTCAAATGCGATACGGCCCTTTGGATTGGCTCAAACATAAAAAAATAATCCCTGTTTGTCAAGGGATTTTTTTGAGCATGTGACGCTACTCGAAGTCGTGTTCGAAGTAATCGATGGCTCTTTCGCCGATCTGCTTGCTCTTCTCGGTAATCACCGCTTCGAGGCGTTTTGTGAACTCTTTTGCGGCATCGTAGCCGTAGTGCTTCAATAGGTAGTTTAGGGCTATGACTTCACAGATAACTGTAACGTTTTTGCCCGGGAAAATGGGCAATTCCACATGGGGGAGCTGAACATCCATAATCGAAATCCCTTCGTCGTCGAGGCCGGTCCTCGTGTACTCTTCATCCGGCCGCCATTCCATCATATCGATCACCACTTCGACGCGTTTCTGGAACCGGATGGCCCGGATCCCGAACATGCTCCGGACGTCGATCAGACCAAGGCCGCGGATTTCCATAAAATGCTTGACCAGGTCGGTCCCGGAACCCATAAGGATCCCTTCGCCCTTGCGCGTGATCATCACCACATCGTCGGCCACGAGCCGGTGGCCGCGTTCCACCAGATCGAGGGCTATTTCGCTCTTTCCAATGCCCGAGCGCCCGGTGAGGAGCACCCCGACGCCGTAGACGTCGACGAACGACCCGTGGACGACCGTTTGGGGGGAAAACTGGTCGTCGAGGAAATCGCTCAGGATATAGACGAGCTTTGTCGTCTCGAAGGGCGTCTGGAAGATCGGCACCTGGCGCGCTGTGGCCTGGGAGATGAACCGGGGCTCAAGCGTATTATTATTCGTGACGATGATGCAGGGGACGTCGAAATGGAAAATCCTCTCCACGGCTTCCAGGCGACCGGCGGGAGGAAGTTGTTCGAGGTAGCCGATCTCGGTATTTCCGACGACCTGGACCCGGTCGTAGCGGAAGAGCTGGACATAACCGGCCAGGGCGAGGCCCGGCCTGTGGATATTATTGTCCTTGATCTCTTTCGAAAAGCCGATTTCGCCGGTCAGGGACGTCAGCCGGAGGCGCTCCCTGTTCGATTCGAACAGGAACCCGACGGTGATCGACTGTTTTCGTGTTTCCTTCGCCTGTCGGAAAGTCATTCTTCCTCCATTGAGGGTGGCGCGGCAATTTTTTCCTCCTTGATGCGGCGGAGAGTCTTCTTATTCCTCATATGAAGCTTGTTTTTATATTTCGTAAGCTGGCGCTCAAGCTTTCCGACCGCAAGGTCGATCGACTTAAGATATTCCTCCGATTTTTCCCGGGCGGAGAGGATCGTTCCGTGGACATGGAGGCTTATCTCGGCGACCTTGAGGCTGTTCGTCGTTCTCTCGAAGCTCAGGATGATATCTCCGCGGACGATGCCGTCGTAAAACCGGTCGAGCTTCTTGACCTCGGTGAGAGCGTGGGCCTTGACGGAGTCTCTCGCTCTGAATCTGCGCGCAGTAAAATGGATATCCATGGGCACCTCGCTTGAATAGTTCATGCTTTTGGATGCGCCTGCCGGTAGACTTTCTTGAGCCTGTCGACGGTCACATGGGTATAGAGTTGAGTTGTTGACAAACTTTCGTGGCCGAGCAGTTCCTTGACCGCCCGGAGGTCCGCGCCCCGGTTGAGGAGGTGGGTCGCGAAGGTGTGGCGGAGAACGTGGGGGCTTTTCTTCTCCGATTCCGACGCTGCGCCGATATAACGGGACACTATGCTATGGACAGCCCGTGCATAGATCCGTCGCCCGCGGGCAGAAAGAAAAATGGCGTTCCTGTCTTCCGTCCGCGTCCGATCGGAGAGAAGGCCGGATCGTCGGGCGACGTAGGACTCCAGTGCGCCCTTCGCTTTGCTCCCGAGGGGGACGATCCGTGTCTTCCGCCCCTTTCCCAAAACTTTCACGGTCGAATTCCCGAAGTCGACATCGGGAAAGTCAAGCTGGAGCAATTCGCTCAATCTGATACCGGTCCCGTACAGAAGCTCGAGCAGCGCACGGTCGCGCAGGCCCTCGACCGTCGAGAGATCGGGCAGCGTCATCATCCGCTCGACCGACGCCTCGTCGAGGAAGGCCGGGAGAGTTCTGGGGAGTTTCGGTGTGAGCACGCCGAGCGCGGGGTTGGTCCGGCGTATTTTCCGTCTCACGAGAAAATCGAGGAAAGACCGCACCGACGAAAGTTTGCGGGCGATGCTGCGGCGGGCAATGCGATCGTCGAGCAGTTTTCCCAGGAAGGAACGGATGGCGGCCTGGTCGATATCGCGAGAATCGCCCAGAAACTCCGCGAACTGATTCAGGTCGTTCTCGTAGGCGGCGACGGTATGGCGGGAATAGTGCCGTTCCGTCCTGAGGTAGTCGATGTATTTTTGTACCGCTCGCCTCATGCGGATGCGGCGGATTCGACCTGTTCGACCTCGGCCTTGCAGGAGGGGCATTTCAGATAGGTCCCTCGTTTCTGTGAGAATTTCTCCACCATGAACGGATTACCGCAGGTGTCGCACGGCGTGGCCGTAGGCTTATCCCACGAGGCAAAGTCGCATTGCGGGTACCGCGAGCAGCCGTAGAACGTCCGCTTCCGTTTTGTCTTGCGTTCGATGAGGTCTCCCTCCTTGCATTTCGGGCATTTGATCCCCATCGATATCGGCTTCGTATTCTTGCACTTCGGGTAATTCGAGCAGCCAAGGAAGGTGCCGAACTTGCTCGAGCGGACGATCATATCGCCGCCGCAGAGCTCGCACTTGAGGCCCGCAAGATGCTGCGTCTTCTCCTGGTCCTCGGGGAGCGGCTTCGTATTCTTGCACGAGGGGTAGCCGCTGCATGCCATGAACCTGCCGTTGCGTCCCCACTTGATGATCATGCGTCTGCCGCAGACGTCGCACTTCTCGTTGGTCTCCTCCTGGAGGGACTTCTTTATGGCCGAAGCTTTTTTCGAGGCCTTTTCAAGGGATTCATGGAACGGAAGGTAAAAATCGTCGAGGACCGTCTTATAATCGCTCTTCCCGGAGGCGATCGTGTCGAGCTCCTCCTCCATCTTGGCGGTGAATCTGACGTTGAAGATATGCGGGAAGTGAGCGGTCAGGAGCTTATTGACCTCCATCCCGAGCTGGAGAGCGTACAGTTTTCGTTCACGCGCTTCCACGTATTTTCGGTCGATGATGGTTGCGACGATCATCGCGTACGTGCTTGGGCGTCCGATGCCGAGGGCTTCAAGGGTTTTGACGAGCGAACTCTCGGCATATCTGGGCGGAGGCGACGTTTCGTGACGGTGAGTCACGGCGTTCAGCAGCTGCGCCGCGTCCCCGGCCGACAGATTCAATGGCAGCCTTCTCTCAACAACTTCAGGATCTTCCTCCTCGATCTTCTCCCCCTCGCCGTTGAGCGAATCGTCATACGCCAGCAGGAAGCCCCGGAAAATATACTGCGATGATGAGGCCTTGAACTGGAACCTGCCGCCCTGGATCAGCACCGTGGTCGTCTCCAGGATTGCGGCCTCCATCTGGCAGGCCACGAAACGGTTCCATATCAATTCATACAACTTAAAGAGGTCTTTGTCAAGATATTTTTTCACCGCCTTGGGAGTATATTTCATGGAGGTGGGGCGGATGGCCTCGTGCGCGTCCTGGGAGGTTTTCTTTTTCCGGTAAATTACGGGATGTTTGGGGACGAACTCCTTGCCGTAGTTGACGATAATAAACTCGCGGACGGCGGCCACGGCCTCCGCGCTCAGCCGGGTGGAGTCTGTGCGCATATAGGTGATGAGGCCGACGGAGCCTTCGCCGCCGATCTCGATCCCCTCATACAGCTTCTGGGCGAGCTTCATCGTCCGGGTGGCCGAAAGGTAGAGCTTCCGGGACGCCTCCTGCTGGAGCGTGCTCGTGATGAAGGGAGGAAGGGGATTGCGCCTGGTTTCCCTCTTCGAGACGTTCGCGATCGCAAACTTTTCGGATCGAATCTCGGCGGCATACGATTCGGCCTGCTCTTCGGAGGGGATGAATGTATATTTTTCCCGGGTCCCCTTGGCCTCGGCCTCCGCGAGTGTCTCCTTCGAGGGGACGATGAGGTCCCGCGAGTCGATCCGGAAAAGCTTCGCGTAGAATGGGTCGCTCTCCCTAGTCTTGAATGTGCCGATGATCGACCAATACTCGGTGGGCGTAAAGGCATTGATCTGGCTCTCCCGCTCGCATATCAACCGGAGAGCGACGGACTGGACCCTTCCGGCGGACAGGCCGTAGAACATAGTCTTCCAGACGAAGGGGGATACCTTATAGCCCACGATCCTGTCCATGACGCGCCGGGCGCGCTGGCTCGAGACCAGGTTGTCGTCGATTTTTTGGGGCTTTTCCATCGCCTCGGCGATCCCCCGTTCGGTGATCTCATGGAACAGGACGCGGAAAATATTGCTGTTGGCCGGCGCAATTTCTTCGGCGATATCCTCAGCGATCGCTTCTCCCTCACGGTCCGGATCGGTCGCGATATACACTCCGCTTGCTTTTGACGCAACTTCCCTGAGTTTATCAATGACCTCTTTTTTCCCCTCGATGGTTTCGAATGTCGCCGCGTAGCCGGCATCGACATCTACTCCGAGAGTGCTCTTGGGAAGATTTTTGATATGTCCGACTGAGGCATGGACGATGAAATCTTTCCCAAGATACTTGTTGATTGTCCGCGCTTTCGCGGGCGATTCAACGATCAGTAATGATTTTTCCATAGAATCCCTTCATGCGCCGGCTTTCCTCCGGTACTGTCATCACAACCCTGTGCATACTATTCAAGTTCCCTCATCCTTTTCGTGTGCCACAAATAGCGGTCCTCGAGCCACCGCATTTCCCGTCGCCCGCGCGTCGTATCGTCACGGTATCCGGCGAGGTGGAGGACGCCGTGGATGACGAGACGCTCCCGTTCCTCCTTTTCCGTTGCAAGGAACCGTTTCGACTGGCGGCGTGCCTGGTCGAGGTTCACATATACCTCCCCTTCGAGGGCGGCGTGGGACTCGCTCAGAGGGAAGCTGAGGACGTCAGTCTGCCGGCGGTGGCGGAGGTAGGTCGAATTCATCCGGATCATGGCGCGGTCGGCGACGAAGATGATGTTCAGGGAAGCGTTCGTTATCCCTTCGCCGGCGAGCACTCGGCACACGACGGTGCGGGTCGGCGCGTGGCGGATGAGGCGCTTCGGATGGGCATTGAAGACCCGGACGGCTCGCATCACCTTTTTCGCTTGGGGGCACCCTTTCTCGGGGGGGGTGTGGGGAGGAGGGATTCCGTCAGGGAGAGGGCGATCCCGGAGAGCATCACCTCCGGACCGAGCCGCGTGAAATCGCCCGAGAGGATCTCGCTATCCACGTTCGCGTAGAGGGAGCAGCCCCCTTCCCGTTCAACGATGAGGCCGCAGAGCTTCCCATTGGACTCTCCGACGAACGTCACTTCGTTGAGCATCTCGCTGACAATGAACCCGGAGCAAAAATGGAGCTGGAGGTGGGCATTCGGGGTATAGACGCTGACGAGATTGCCTCGCCGGCTGCCGATGGTGATCCCGGGGTAGATCTCGAGCGCCAGTTTCCGCTCCTGTTTTTTCCCGGCCAGCTCGTAGCGGACATTGTTGCCCCTCTGCTTGGCCGGAACCCCGAGAACCTTGGACAGCTTTTTGAAATCATTATTTTTGAATGCAAACGGCACCCTTTCCTCCATCAACAAAAAACCCGATTGCGTTCTTTCGAAACGCACTCGGGGGATTCAGCTCAGGTGGTTTTTCAGGGAACCACGACCACATTCAGAGCCTGCAGGCCTTTTTTTCCCTCGGCCACCTCAAACTCCACACGCACGCCTTCCTTGAGCGTCCTGAACTCGCTCTCCGACTTGATGGCCGAGTAATGCACGAAGACATCCCCTTCTCCTTCGGCCGGAACGATAAACCCGTAGCCTTTTTTTCCGTCGAACCATTTCACTTTGCCCGATGCCATGATTCCTTCGTCCGAGATGGCGTCTGAGTTGATGCAAATATACAATCCGGAGACCATCAATGTCAAGTGCTCAGAGTTCCAGGGTCAATCCTTCGCTTGCCGCGACGCAGTCGAATTTGTACTTCCGGTTCTGGATTTCCCTCTTGCATTTTTTGAGAATGTCGTCAACCTTCGCGTCGTCATGGGCCGGATCATGGTGGAAGAGGACGAGCCGCCTCACGTTCCCTTCGGCGGCCACGCGAAGAGTGAAGAGGTAATGGGAATGCCCCCAGCCGACCCTGTCGACGTATTCCTCAGGGGTGTAGGTGGCGTCATGGATCAAAACATCGGCGTCCCGGACGAAATCGAAAATGCGCTGATTCGGGTCGCCCGTGCCCCGGCCGAACTTTTCGACGATTTCCTTCTCCACGTTCCGGATCGAGCGGGCCACTTTACGGTCGAACGGCTCGTTATCGCTGATATAGACGAGGGATTTCCCTCCGTGTGTGATCCGGTAGCCCATGGCGAACGTGGGGTGATTCACGTAAATGCTCTTCACGACTGCGTCGTAGACATTGATCTCTTCCTCCCGGATCCGGCAGAATTTGAGGGTCGCCTTGAGCTCATTGAGCTGGATCGGGAAGTAGATCCGGTTCATCTGATCGGATATCATCTTCTGGAGGGTCACCTTATCCATCTGTCCCCCGACGATCGTGATCTCGTTGCCGGAGACGAAGGCCGGCTTGAAAAAGGGAAAGCCCTGGATATGGTCCCAGTGGGGGTGGGAGATGAGAATATGGGCTTTTACCGATCCGCCGCCCTCGATGAGTTTTTCACCGAGATTCCTGATCCCGGTGCCGGCGTCGAGGATTATGAGCTCATCGTTCGGGAGCCGGACTTCGACGCAGGGAGTATTGCCGCCGTACCGGACGGTCCCTTTCCCGGGGGTGGAGATCGATCCCCTGGTTCCCCAGAATGTCAGCCGCATGGTGTTACGCCTCTATAAGATTGTGCATACTGGCAATAATGTCTCGCAGAACTCTCGATGGAGCGCTTTTCCTCACGCGTGAGGGGCCGGACCACCCGTGCGGGGAGGCCGGCGACGAGGACGCCTTCGGGGATTACCTCATTCGGGGGGACGAGGGCGCCGGCGGCCACGAGCGCGAAAGAATTTATCGTGGAATTGTCGAGAATGATCGAGCCCATCCCCAGGAGGCAGTTGTCTCCGATCGTGCACGCATGCGCGATGACGCCGTGACCGAGAGTGCAGCCCGAGCCGATGATGAGAGGGTTCCCCGAGCGGACATGGAGAAGGCATCCGTCCTGCACGTTTGTTCCCCGGCCGATCCGGACATGATCCACGTCGCCTCGAATCACTGCGTTGAACCAGACGCTCGAGTCCTCGCCGATCGCGACATCTCCGATGATTTCTGCGCTTGCGGCCAGAAAGGCGGAGGGGTGGATGGACGGATTCTTGCCGGCGTAGGGATGGATCATTTGGGCTCCTCCGTAGACCGGGGAGGCCGCCATCCGGCACGTTTCCACTCCATCAATTCGATGCGAACATTTCCGATGAGAACCTTCATCTTGGCGAGGACCGGGACGCGGGCCGCGTCGTTGCTGAACCACCCTTCGAACCCGCCCGTGAGGCCGAAGATGCCGACGAACTTCGCCTCACCCTCAAAATGCACGAGGTCGATGGGATAATCGACCGCCTCGATCTGCTCCTTCGTCCGTTCGGCCGTGAAATCGATGAAGGTTTTCCCTTTTTTCTCTCTCACCATCGTCGGGATGGAGAGTTTCTGGGGAGTGAGCACGCGGGTGCGCGCCAGGAAAAAGAGAGAGAGACCGTCCTGGGAAAGCGTATCGAGGAGAAGCGTATCGCGGCTCTCGATGTTTTCCGATTTCCACATCTTTTCCTCAATATACATCATCTTGCGGGGATAATCGAACGTATAGATCCATTGTTTCCAGCGCTTATCTTCCTTGGTGCGGGCTTCGAATCGGGTGGAATAAACGGTCTGATCCATGATCGATGCGTAGACGGCATGGAGGTCGACGAAAGGAACGTTCTCATACGAATCGATAAGGGCGGAGGCTCTGTAAAAGGTGCGTGAATTCTTGGTGAATGCATCGACGAGTTTTATCCGGACGCGCCCGATATCGACGGAGGCGTAGCTGACATTATAGGTGAGCTCCTCCCCTACCTGAAAAACCGAATCTTCGCTGGTTGCGGGGTGGGCGGAGGCGGGGCGTTCAGCAAGAAGCAGGGAGACGAAGAGCGCGGCGGCGGCGGGCTGCGAGCGTCGGGAACGGAGGATCCGGACGAGGGCGCGAATCGGCGCGGCGGATACGGTCGAGGTCATTCCGCGTTATTGCAGGCCGGCGATTTTTGCTGCCTCGGGAAAGAGAGTAAGAGCCTTTTGAAGCTGATTATCGTCGGGCTGGATCGCGCTCCAGAATCCCTCGTTGCCCCAGAGCCCTCGGGCGATTTCCGCCTTCAGGCGCATGGCGATGCTCGGCTTGTCTTTTGAAAACTGTGCTTCGTCGATCGTGATCCCCTTTTTCTTTGCCAGCGCCTTGAGCTGGTCGATCATCTCGTCCGTGATCTTGTATCCGGCGCAGAATTTTTTCAAAGTCTTGTCGTACTGAGCCTGGATCGTCTTCCCCTGTTGATTCACGGCGGAGAGGGCGAATTCCCTGAAAACATTCTTCCCCAGAATCTGCACAAAAAGCGGCGAAGCCCTTTCCGCCTTCACGATATAGTCGGGAGTTATTCCTCCGCCGCCGAACACGTGGCGGCCCGAGGCGGTTTTGAAGACCGGTTTTGTGGAGTCGTTTTCCTCTTTGTGTTCGACGTTCTCCCCCTCCTGCTCGTTCCGGTCGAATGCCACCTTCTGATAATCGTGAACGTCTTTACCGTAGGGCCTTTGAATCAGGCGTCCCGATGGGGTGTAATAGCGGGCTATCGTAAGACGGAAGGCCGATTTATCGGGAAGAGGATATTCGTGCTGCACGAGCCCCTTGCCGAAGCTGGTCTCGCCGACGATGAGGCCGCGGTCCCAGTCCTGCATGGCGCCGGAGACGATTTCGCTTGCCGAGGCAGATCCGGCATTGACGAGCACAATAAGCGGCAGATCGGTGAATTTGCCCTCGCCGTTGCTCAAGTATTCTTCATTAAACTCCGCTTTGCGCCCTTTCGTATAGACGATCTTTTTCCCTCCGGGGAGGAGCTCGTTGGAAATTTTTACCGCCTGGTCCAGATAACCGCCGGGGTCGTTGCGGAGGTCGAGGACGAGCCTCTTCATGCCCTCGGAGCGGAGTTTTGTCAGAGCTTTCGTGAACTCGTCGTGCGTCGTCGCGGCGAAGCGGTTGATGGAGACATATCCTGTCTTGTCGTCCACCATATACGAGACGTCGACGCTGTAGATGGGGATCTTATCCCGGGTAATATCGAAGTCGATCAGATTCTTTTCCCCTGGGCGGTAGATCGAAACTTTGACATGCGTCCCCTTGGGTCCGCGGAGTTTCTTCGGCACATCGTCCCTCTTGATGCCGACGGAGGTCGAATCGTTGATTTTCAGTATCTTGTCCCCCGACATTATCCCGAGGGCCTCGCTCGGCCCGCCGGGGACCGGCGCCACGACGAAAAGGGTATCGCTGATGACCTCGTACTCGACTCCGATCCCCTCGAAGCTCCCCTGGAAATCCTCCTGGATTTTCGGGATCTGCGATGCGGGTATATAGACGGAGTGCGGATCGAGCGTGGAAAGCATCCCGTTGATTGCGCTCTCGACAAGTTTCGGAGTATCGACATCGTCGACATAATATTTCTCGGCGAGGCTCAGGACATCTTTGAACTTATTCAGTTGTTCGAAAATATTGTCGCCCGAGATGAGGCTGTTCAGCTGCATCCCGAGAAAGAGCGCGACGGAGAAGAGGATTCCTACGGAGAGTGTTGAAAATCGACGTTTCATAATAATTTTCCCCCTAAAAAATGATATTCAAATTCCCCGTGAAAGTCAACTGCGGGAGATTCGAGGATTTTCACTCCTGCCTCCTCAACGTCATCCACCAGAGTTTTTATCCGTTCCCCTAGTAGGTTATAGACCTTGAGTGAAACCTCACCGGAATGAGGGATGGTGTATTCGATTCTCGTAGTAGGGTTGAACGGATTCGGATAGTTCTGAGACAACGCATATCGGTCAGGTGCGGTCACCTTCAACGGGATGGTCTTGATCCAACGTTCAGATCCCGCTCCAACGGTAATAACGACGGATCCCTCGCTGCCGACTTGAGCCAAGCGATCGATGTCAAAATCGAATCGAACTGGTGCTTCCTTGCCAGGTAGAATCCCCCTCAGAATGATCTGATGCGACGACATGATGACCCATTCAGGTAGATCGGTCACTTCGGCCTTCAGTACTGCAATTCGCCCGCTAGACCCGTTCTGAATAGCGAGCTCCAAGTGATTGCCTTTTGACCCTGAGGCAACATTGTGCTCTACTGCGAGCGATGCTGTAGCCGTCAGTAGTATTCCAGTGAGACTGGCTAGGAGCCTGAAAGTGTTGGCATTCATAAACTTATTCCTCCTCGATTCTCTATTGCTGACATGGAGGCGGCTGTGAGCTCGCCTGGAATGTAATAATGCCCTGTGAGGCCGATGGAATGGATGTGCTGCCGGACTGTCCTGACAGCTGCACTTTCGATCCCTTGTTCGTAATCAGCCAATACTGAATGTTGTTCTCCGGTCTGATGTTCCAGCTGACTCTGAGTGGGAACTTCGCATTCTTGATCAAGATCGGGAGAGTTGTGTTTCCCTGGCTCGGCTTCACGCTCTCGATGAAATTGCCCGACTGAAATCGTGCATGAAAGAGACCCGGTACAGGCATCGGCGGCATTTCGGAATCGCGAGCAAATGCTCGTAATGGCCGGTTGGCGTTTCTTATCATCAGCCGTTGGCTATTACCTTCCGCATCAGTAACGGTCAATTGATCGAGGGTGGCCGCCGACATGACACAACAATCGCAAGGCGGTGGAGGAGCCGCCTGAGTCGTAAAATTCCAGATGACCGACCAATTACTTGCGCCGTAGCTGTTCGATGCGTTGACTCGCCAGTAGTAAAGCGTGCCATAGGAAAGGCCGGCGACCAATTGTGACATCCCAGTGATCCCCGATTGATCAAGAACAGTACTAGCAAGGCTCGAGCTGGTGGAGACCTGTAGACGGTATGACGTCGCTGCGTCAGCAGCATTCCAACTCAAGGTGATCGATAGCGGCTGATCGGTCGAGCCGTTTGCCGGAGAAAGGAGGGTGGGAATCGACGGGGCCCCTTCCGCAGCGGGAGGCTGTTCCTGCGTTATCGGTGCAATGATGGCCGCACTTACGCCATAGGTGAGACCACCACTGCGGTTCAGTTTTGCCCAGTATCCCTTCCCGGGTTTCAACGTATCGGTCATGGTGTATCCACCCGGACCGAAGCCGAAAATATTCGATACGATCGTGTCACCAGCATCCGGTCGGACCTGAGACTTCGGCAGCTTGGCTGAGATCGAGCCGATCATATTCCATCCCGAATTGACCTTTACATACATCGAATCGAGCCTGAGACCAGTTACCGCTAGCGAGACTCCCGAGTTGTACTTTACCCAATAGCCCGGACCGTTCGAAAGCGTGTCTTTGGGAGTATATCCTCCTGCTCTATAGGCGAACACATTTGAATTTGCGTTTGGATAGAGTGAGGTCTTTCGGAAATCAGACACCTCGACCGGAACACTCACCATGTTCCATCCTGAGGCGAGAGTCTCTGGAAGTGTCACGGTCGGGAGGTGCTTCTTCAGATACGCCGAATTGAATCGCAAGAGGGTATACGCCTCGGTAGTTATTGCACTGCCAGAATCTCGGATCGCAGTTGCAATCGCGGAGTCAAGCAGGATCCGGGCAACCTCTCCATTGGAGAGCTGGATCTGTGTCTTTATCGCATCAAAAAGCCCGTTGTACTTATTGACTGTGCTCTGCGTACCAATCCATCCAGCAGAAAGGGACCGCGTAGAATATGACTTTAAAGTGTCAAGGAACTTAACGCTATCAAATGGAGCTGGAGGTCCAATAGTGAGCCCCACCCTCTTGATTGTGTCTTCAATCGTTTGAAGGGTATCAAATGACCCTGCGGTAATCTGACCTTCATCTACCGGGGGAGGATTGTATACAGGTATGACAGTAAAGGAGCGAATAGTGGGCAATCCATACGAGGTTAGGACAAAGTTTCCGAGTTGTGTGCCTGGCGGAAGATCTATTTCGTTCAGTGCGCTCCCCCAACTAATGTATCCCTTGCCACTGACAATTGCGCCCCATGCACTCGGGATCCCATTATAACTAGGTAGCGACGGAACACCGATTGGAACAAGGCTGGCCCCGGAGTTACCGCCAAAATTTCGAACGACATACCGTGGATAGTCTACCAGACCACTTGAGGACAATGTCGCGCGACCGGGCAGGTTGGTGACATCGATTTGCAGTTCCTGCATGCAGCCAATACTGCTTGGATCATCACCGAGAGAATAGCGATATGTCAGAATCAATGTTGAGGGGTCCTGAGAAGCGCTGCCCCGCACAGCCACACCGTGAAGTTGTGGTATTTGAGTGGTCGAATCAGGACACTGAGCGAATCCGTTACTCAGAAATCCAATTACGAGGATGAGGGCTGTAAGGATCGTCTTCATGAGTATTGTCCTCATTGCAAGGATTCGTAGTGAATCTTGTCTATCTTTTTCTCCTCGCGTTTGTAATCTTGCTCGCGGAAGAGTCGATCCAAGAGTCTCTGATCCACTCTATTCGTAGTCCTTACAAAGACTCCATCACGGTATATATTCACCTGAATATTGTTCCCGACCGCATCTTTGTAGTACTTACTGAAATCAACGCTTTTCCCTTCACGATGGAGGATATGGCCGGAATTCCCGGGAACAACATTCTGCGCCCAACCCCCGGCGATGTCAAACCCACCACCAAAAGGCAGACTCATATCCACTGCGGCAAGATAGAGATTGCTCGCCATTCCGTGCTGAGGGGCGTATTGGTCGACTGCAGTGTAGATGGCAGAGTTTGTGTTGGCGAGGCCATAATTGCTGCTAGCGAGGGTGTGATACGCTGAATTGCTTGTATACGTAATCAAATTAGGATGATTTGTCGACAATGCTTGCAAGCCCGGAACCCTCGTCGACACCCTCACAGAGTCAAATGTCGTCGTGTCGCTGACTCGGCGTGCGGTGATCCGCTCTGTGCCGCCGAACTGTGAGGCAATATACCTGAAATTCAGGTTCCCAAGACTATCTGTTTGCCGGGTGAAAGTCCGAACCGAGTCGTACCCAGTCTGAGGGGGGATTCGCGGCAAGAGAAAGGTCCCCATTGGTCGCACGCCGCCATATGAATGTCCTCCGCTGTCGACGAGGACCGTCGTATCCACTTTAACCCAAACGTTCCTCATTGGCAAGCCATCGAACTTTGCTTGTACCTGCAAATTCAGTGTGACCTGCCCCCGTTTTATGTACCGACCCTCTCCATTTATCTGTTTTCAAAGTAACCCATCTATGGCGAGGCTCCTTGCGTCCTCGAATGAATTAGATTCTAGACCGTTGGAGTTGACACTGTGAAAAGGCAAGAATGAACCTCTCAGTAACGATATTACTCCCACACAATTAGGACAGCACCCGACTGCTGCGGTTTCGGTGACGTCAGCGGACCGGCTCCCACTTGGACGAGAGGGAGCGGTGGAAGGCGAGCACGGAGAGAGCGTTCAGGAACCAGAGAAGCGTGATGCGGAGGTATCCGTACTTCCGGAAGCGCCGCGGAGACTCGAACACGGTGAGGGAGCGGACGAACCGGATGCGGCCGAGCTTTCCGAGACGCAGGAAAAATTCGAAGTCCTCGCCCGCGGCGATGCTTTCGTCGTACCCCCCTGCCCTTTCGAAAATTTCACGGCGCATGACGTGGCATTCGCCTCTCCCCATGCCCATCCTGCAGAGATTGAGGAGCCAGAAATATCCGTTGAAAAAATCATGGAACAGCCGGTCGGCCGTTTTTTGCTCGTCGGGGTAAATATTCACGTTACATGTTGCGGCGGCGACCCCTTCATCGAGCATCGCCTGTCCCATGAGGGTGAAGAATTTTTCCGGATCCTCGATAATCACGTCGGCGTTCAGGAAGATCAGAAAATCCCCGCGTGCCGCGCGGGCACCCCGGTTTCTCCCCGTCGAGATAGTCCTGGGAGAGCAGGGATCGTTCTCCAGGCAGAAATCGGCGTGCCGGCGCGAGATCGGGAGCGTGCAATCGGTGCTCCCCCCGTCGCTCACGATCACTTCGAGATGGAATCGCCGTCTCAGTCCGGGGGTAAACTGGCAGAGAGTTTTCTCCAGAAGAGTTTCCTCCTGGAGCGTGGGGATGACGATGCTGATCCGGGGAGAGGGGGAGGATCCTGTCAATTGCACGGGGGATAGCCGCCGACGTCGCAGGTCCGGCCGACGAAGGTAAACTCCTTCGAGGGGGCGGCAATATAGCCGAGCCGGTTGTAGACATTCAGGGACACTTCCACGACAAATTCTTCGGGATTTGCGCACCTCACGTTCGGGTCGCAGTATCGCTGTCGCAGCTTTGTGAAATCCATTTCGGAGACGAGATAGATGCCGTCGTCGGTCCGGAGGTTCCAGACGACATCCATGGAGAACTGCTGCCCGGGGGTGAGGAGCATTTTCCTGTTATGGACGAGCGTCCGGTCGGAGAGATTCTGCTCCGAGAGGAGGATGGTGCGGAACCGGTCGGGTTTCCGTTTCCACCATATGAGCATGGAGCCCCTGATGTCGACCGTATCCTGGAAAACCTCGTCGTGGACGTTCTCCCCCACCACCACGAGGTGGACCTCCTGGCGGCCCGGAGGGGCGACGTGATCGTTGAGCTGTTCGACGGTCGTCACCCTGAGGGCGAGCACATTCTGGGGAGGCGCGTAGGTCGGGAGGGATTCATTGCACGCCGCAAGGAAAACGAGGAGCCCCGCCGTCAGAAGGTTACATTTCATACCGGATCCCGATTGATGTGCGCCGCGGATCGTAGTAGGCCGATGGATCGCCGAGCTGGCCCCCGATTCGTCCGTTGGAGTCGGACCATTTTGCGTTCAGGTTGTTGAAGAGATTTCGGATATCTGTATAGACCGACAGGGTCCGAATGCCTCCGAACGAGAACTTTTTTGACAGTTTGACGTTCACGACGCTGTTCGAAGGAAGCCGCGCGTTGTTCGGAAGGAAGGCCCGGGTCGTATCCTCGGGGGTATAGCCGTCCTTGGTCGGGAAGTATGTATACGGTTTGCCCGAATTGTATGTCCATATAAGATTGCAGGTAACATCCCAGGGCAAAAGGGCGTCGGCGGACACTTTCAGCGTGTGGAGCTGATCCCAGCTCAGGGGATACGGCTGGTTGAGCACAGGGAATCCCCATTGCTGCAGGTTGATCCCCTGGTTCACATAGTCGCTCACCCCTTCGGTCCGCATGAGTGAATAGGACACCGAGCCAGTGAGGCGGTCGTCGTGTGTGCGCGACAGGACAAGTTCGAGCCCCTCCGCGTTGGCAAAGGCGTTATTGACGTATTCGGCGAAACCGTAGTCGCCGGCAAGCCGCGCCTTCGAGGGGAGAAAAGTTTTTGAGTCGATCTGGTCAATGAACTCCTTCTTGAAGTATGTCACGCTCAGGAGCGAACGTTCGTCGAGCCCGTATTTGACGCCGATCTCCCACGCATGAGTTCTTTCCGGTTTCAGATCGGGGTTGCCGACGAGCACGCTCACGCCGGAGCGCAGCTGCTGGGGGTTGATGCCTGAATAGAGATAGTCGAAGAGAGGAAACTGAAAATAGTGGCCGTAGTTCATCACGAGAAGCATATTCCATGCGAGCGGGAAAGAAAGCCCCAGGCGGGGGCTCACCTGCTGCTTGAGGGATGCTTTCACGAACCTCGTCACTTGGGACTGGTACTGGCCGCTGCTGCTATCGGGTGTGACATACTCGACGACGGGCCGTTCGCTCCGCGGGTCCAGAAAGTCCCACCGGAATCCCAGGTTCACCACGGCGCCGTCCTTTTCCACTTCCAGTTTATCCTGAAAGTACGCGCTCCCGGTCCGCGGGTAATAATGGTATGCCGAGCTATAGTTGAGGAGCGGCTCGTCCGGAAGAATTTTCCCAAAATATGTCCGCTGGGGCTCATACTTCACCACATCGGAAAAAATATCGTAGACATTCATCTCTAAGCCGAGCTTGACGACATTATGCGGGTTGGGCTGGATGACCATATCGGCCTTGGCGGTCGAGATATGCTGCTTCGTGTCGGACCACCATGCCCTGTTCCCGGTTGTCACATACTCGAGGAAAAAATCGTACTGGTAGGGGGTGAGGTCGAGCGACTCCTTGCTCTCGCCGAGCTCGGAACGGAGGTAGAAGTGGCTCAGGCTGAGAGTATAGTGAATGTTGTCGGTAACCGTGTGCGACAGAAGGGCGGTGGAGCGGAAGGAAGAGCGTTTCCTCGGGGGAAGCCCCGAGAGATTGAAACGCCAGCTATACTCGTAGTCGTGCCATTGCTCGAGCGAATAGACCTCCTGTGCGGTGAGCCTGATCCTGGGAGATGCGGTATAATCGAGTTTTCCCATGCCGCCGTAATTCTTCGAAACCGGGGAGGGAAAGAATTTGTCGAAATCCTGCCACCAGCGCGTATCGTTCCACTGAAAGGTATTGGCGGTAAAATAATGGAGTCGTTCCCGTATGACGGGTCCGGCAAAGGTCAGTTCCGTTTCCGTGAGATGATTCGTCTCCCGGTTCCAGCCACCGGAGAGCCAGTCGTCCTTCTCGGTGCGGACAACGAGGGACATGCGGTCGCCGCCCCTGCGCGTCACGATATTGACGACGCCCGACAGGGCATTCCCGTATTCGGCATCGAACCCGCCAGACTGGATCGAGAACTCGGTGATCGCGCTCTTGGGCAGCGTGCTCCCCATTCCACCGCCGACCACATCCTGCATCGGGAGGCCGTCGACCATATAGACAACTTCGGACGTTTTTCCTCCCCTGACATTCCCTTCCGCGGTGACGCTGGGAAAGAGCGTGACGAGATCCTGCACGCTCCGGACCGGGAGCCTGTCGACCTGGGAGCTGTTGATGGAATAGTTCGTGCTTGTGACATCCTTTTCGATCAGAGGCCGTTCGGCGGTGATCTCCACCTCGGAGAGTTCCACAGCGGACTGCAGAAGTTCTATGCTGATACGGGTCCGGATATCGGGGCTGATCGTGACCTTCCGGTAAATGAGGGGCTGATATCCGATGGCGGAGAACCGGACATCGTAGGTCCCTGCCTCCAGGTTGTTGATCTGAAAACGCCCTTCCGCGTCCGTGGCGGCTCCCTGCGCGGTTCCGACGACGAGGACGGAGACCCCGACGAGCGGATCTTTCGATTCCTTGTCAACCACCTTCCCTTCCAGGATGCCGGCCGTGCCCGCGGCCGCGCGGGCGGCCACAAGCAGACAAACTGCAAGCATAAAGAAACTTCTCACGGCTTCATCTGGGGGAAAAAAATCACGTCGCGAATCGACTCCTGGTTTGCGATGATCATGGTGAGCCGGTCGACGCCTATTCCGAGGCCGGCCGTGGGCGGCATGCCGTACTCGAGAGCGCGGATGAAATCCTCGTCAAGCACCTGTGCTTCGTCGTTTCCGCGCGCCCTCAGCTTCATCTGTTCCTCGAACCTCCGCCTCTGATCGAGGGGATCGTTGAGCTCGGTGAAGGCGTTGCAGAGTTCCTGCCCGTTCACGATCGCCTCGAAGCGTTCGACGAGCCCAGGTTCGGTGCGGTGCTTCTTCGCAAGAGGAGACATCTCTACCGGATAATCAGTGATGAACGTGGGCTGGATGAGATGGGGTTCGACAAGCTCGCTGAAAATCTCGTCGATGATCGCTCCCGCACCTGACGCCGGATCGACCTCGATGCGAAGCTCCCGTGATATTTTCAAGAGATCTGACGGAGATTTGCCGCTGAGATCCCTGTCCGTGAATTCACGGATCGCATCGAACATCGTTAGCCGTTTCCAGGGAGGAGCGAAGTTCACCGTCTTCCCGCCGACCGTCCAGGAGGTGGAACCGTTCACCTCGAGCCCCACCGTGCTGATCAGCTCCTCGACGAGGCCCATCATCCAGACATAATCCCTGTAGGCGACATAAAGTTCCAGCATCGTGAACTCGGGGTTATGGGACCGGTCCATCCCTTCGTTCCGGAAATCCTTGGCGAACTCGTAGACGCCGTCATAACCTCCGACGATAAGCCGTTTGAGGTAAAGCTCGTCGGCGATACGCAGGTAGAGATCGATGTCGAGGGCGTTATGGTGCGTAACGAAGGGGCGTGCGAACGCTCCCCCGTAGAGGGGCTGCAGGATGGGTGTTTCCACTTCCAGGTAGCCTCGGCCATCGAGAAAGTTTCTGATAGACTTCATCATCCGGGTGCGCTTCACGAAAACCTCGCGGACCTGCGGGTTGACGACGAGATCGACGTAGCGCTGGCGGTAACGGAGCTCCTTATCGGCGAAAGAGTCGTAGGTGATCTTCTCGCCCGACTCGCCGGTTTTTTCCTTCACAATCGGAAGGGGCCGGAGGGATTTTGCCAGAACCTCCAGGCCGCGGGCGTGGATCGAGATTTCCCCCATCTTCGTCTGGAAGACAAACCCCCGGATGCCCAGAATGTCGCCGATATCGAGGAGTTTAAAGGCGTCATACACCTTCCCCAAGTCGTCTTTTTTCAGATAAACCTGAATTCTTCCCTGCGAATCCTGGATGTGGCAGAAGGAGACCTTGCCCATCCTTCGGATCGACATCACGCGGCCGGCGACGGCCACTTCGGCCGGGGGTGAATTCTCTGAAAAACCGCTGATGATGTCGCCCGAAAAATGTGTCCGCGCGAAGTCATGGGGATAGGGATCGATCCCCTGCTTGAGAAGCTCATCGAGCTCCTCACGCCGGCGTTTCATCAACGAATTGAGATCTTCGAGATGTGTACTCTCGGGGGATTCCTGCGGCTTAACGTGCATTCTTTCATCAGGTGGACGGATAGATCAAGGTAGAAAAAATGCGTTTAAGAATCAATAACAAAGATTTCCGGAGCCGGACATCGGCATTGACTTTTGCAAGAAATTTCATTTCTTAGTGCGTGATCATCCCGGCGAGGGCGGACTCCATGCTTCCGGAAGGCTCATGCGGGTCGGGAGCGAGCCCCGCAGGAAAAGGACGTACGCCGGCGAGTCCGCGGGCTCCGATCAAATCCCTTTTGCGGACGAACCTGAACATAATGCGAACAATGGTCATCGCTCCGCTCTTCGTGATGTGCGGCTGCAGTACGTCAGAGCGAGCTTTATACGATGAGATCCTAGCCCGACCATCCTCCCAGTGGTCATCGCAGGATTGTTTCTCGGTCATCGCCATCTCGGCGTCATACAATTATTTCGACGCGCGCGCTCTCATCAGGGTCATGGCCATTCCCTATTACCCGTCGGTCATCCTCGCCATTCAGCGTTCGGCGCAAAGCATCGCTCACTGGCCCGAAAATATATTCCGGGCGAACACCGACACTCTGATGGCAGATGCCGCGGGCATGTTCGTCGACTGGGAGCACACCGGACGCGTGGTGGATTCCCGGGGCAATTACTTCAAAAGCCGTCTGCAGATGGATGTGCTCGAACTTCTGATCACGGTTGACGATGTTGGGTGGCCGCGGCCCGACATCACGCAATTTGAAAAGAATATCTTTCTTGAAAACGACGGCGGGCAGACGATCACCCCGAGATTTGTCTGGGGCAGGCGTCAGGACATATTGAACACCGAAGAGACGCTTTTTGCAAGATTTCAGCTGCGGCAGCCTGGGGGCCATTTCTTTCAGAATGCCGAAAAGGTTATTTTGGTGGTCAGGGGATATGGAGAAACTATCAGGCTCGGGCTGCCACTCTGGATGGCGCGTTAGGGAGGCACGGGAGGCGACCAAGCGGGGTTGTGAAGAGAGGAACAGTGCAACTTTTGCCCTGCGCCGTCAACTTCGGTTTGCCGTGGATGTACTTTTAATAGAGGCGAAGACGTATGCACGACCGGCGAAAGGAACTGGCGCAGGGTCAGGAAGCAATCAGGCGTGGAGAACGAGGCGACCACCAAATTTTTTTCAGGAAATGATCAATCATTGAAGTAGAGAACCCCGATGTGACTTCACTCCGGACCGAGCGTGAGAGAAGGCCCCCGATCTCATGGCTATCGTCCGGGGTGGGTCTTTGATACCCCCAACGCGGTGGATACAGGGTGCTTTGTCGAACAAATGCCAAGAATGATAATCCTCTGCTCCCCGACAAATCACGATGTTTATGACTGAAATCCATCTGGAGATTCTATGACTTTTTTTAAGTCTGGTGTCGCTTGCGCATTGATCATGGTTCTTTTAATCCTCTTTCCCCGGCACGCTCAGGGCCAATGGCACCAGGCAACTGGCTTTTACGGCGGCAACGTTTACGCTTTTTCGCAAGGCACGGACACGACGGACCTGATCGCCGGGACAATCGCGGGGGCGTTCCGCACAACCGACAGCGGATCGACCTGGGGCAACGTCAGCAGCGGACTCACCAACACCAATATCTCTGCATTGGTCCTCATCGGAAAGGACGTCTTCGCTGCGACGGCGGGAGGAAGCGGCGTCTATCGCTCCATTGATGGGGACGACTGGACTGCTCTGTCCGTGACGGTGCAGGGAAGGTATTTCACCTGCCTGGCGGTCAAGGATTCTGCCCTTTTTGCCGGAGGCGACAGTATCTTCGTCTCGACTGACAGCGGGGGCAGCTGGACTCCGTTCAGCGCCGGATTGCCGGGAGGCTCGGTGATATGGTCGATGGCCATCGGTGATACGAGCATGTTCGCGGGCACTGAAACTCACGGCCTCTACCGGTCGGATAACGGGGGTACGTGGTACCAGATCCCCGGATTTCCCAGTCTGGGCGCCACTGTTCTCTCCGTGGCCATTCAGGGCGCATTCGTCTACGCGGGGATCCGGGGCGACGGAGTCTATCGTTCGACGGATGGAGGATCGACATGGGCCCACGCAGGAGTAGGATTCCGGCATGTCATAACGGGTTTCGCCTTCTATGATGGCGGCCTTTTTGCATCGGACGCAGGCGGAGGAGGAGCGGGAATAAGTCCCGGAATACACTTCTCAACCGACAATGGGCAAAATTTCAGCGACGTCAGCTCCGGCCTCCCGCCGAATACCCCCGTGAATTGTCTCGGTATCGTGCCCGACGGCATGGGTGGATCCAAACTCTATGCGGGGACAGACGGCAGCGGAGTCTTCCGATGGAGCTCCGGGTCCCCGCATTGGACGGCGGTCAATCACGGTATGACGGCTACGTACATCTGGTCGATTGCTGTGAGTCCCGCAGTAGACTCCGAAATTTTTGCTGGAGTGCATTACGGCGGAATCTTTCGCTCCACAGATAACGGGGCCAGCTGGACTTCGAAAAATTCGGGGCTTGGCAACACCGATGTGAGGGCGCTTGCGGTCACACCCGAAGGGACCGTCTTTGCCGGCACCAGTTTCGAAGCAAACTCCAAAGTCTTTCGTTCTACCGATCAGGGGGAAAGCTGGGTAGAGAAAGATTCTGGGATAGCGTCCGACTTCACGGTCTACTCGTTTGCGGTCGTCCCTCCAGTAGGCGGGTCGACCATCTTTGCGGGGGCAATCGCGGGGTCGGTATTTCGGTCTACCGACGGAGGAGATCACTGGACCAGCGTTCTCACAGTACCTACGACTTTTTCAATTACCCTTGCCGCCATCGGGGAGACTCTCTTCGTGGGCACGGAGGGTGGCATCTATCGCACCACCGATTACGGGAGCAACTGGGACCATTTCTCATTGCCGCGAAACGTCATCCGTTCCCTGGCGGTCATCGGCAGCAGCCTTTTTGCCGCTGCGGAGCCCGGCGGCACCGGCATCTATCTCTCCACCGATTACGGGGCGACGTGGAGTACTCAGAATAACTACTTTCCAAACGTCCTGACGCTCGCCGTTATCGGGCAGGTCCTTTTCGCGGGAAGGCATGAGGAGGGAGTCTACTTTTCGACCGATTACGGAGTGAACTGGACTGCGACCAACGCAGGATTGCCGATCCAGAACAATGACGTCCGGGCCCTGGCCACCAGCGGCTTGAACGTCATTTCCGGGCTTTACTACAATTACAGCCCGGGCGGAAGGGCTCTTCCCAAGCTGGGGGCGAGCCCGTTATCGAAGTGGGTCATCGGCGTACCTCACTCGGGGATCTGGGATAGATCAATCTCCGAGATGATCTTTGACACCGTCAGCGCCTCGTCCGGGGCGCACGGAACGATAATCCCTGCGGGGCCGGTGAGCACGGGCTATGGCTTGACCGATACATTTGCCGTTGCGTCTGAACCCGGGTATCACATTGCAGCTTTGATCGTGGACGGAGTCAATCAGGGAGCTCGCTCGAGCTTCGTCCTTTCGAGCGTGACCGCCAAACATACCATTAAAGCTGAGTTTATCGGAGATCTCCTCCCGGCGCAACCCGGGTGGAACATGCTCTCTCTCCCCGTAATTCCCATCGATTCGCACAAGAGCAGTCTTTTTCCCGATGCCATTTCGAACGCGTTTACTTATACCGGCGCGTATACGATCTCCCCGGTTCTCGCCGACGGACCCGGCTACTGGCTGAAATTCGCGTCCCAAACACCGATCGCGCTCACGGGCCGGACCGTTGATGCGGAGTCGGTGAGCGTCAAGGCGCGGTGGAACATGATCGGATCTATCTCCTCGCCGGTGGGCGTCAGCAGCATCACGAGCAATCCCCCGGGAATTGCCACTTCATCTTTCTACACCTATTCGGGGCATTACGTCATTTCGGATACGATAATGCCGGGACGGGCATACTGGGTAAAGTCCGGTCAGGACGGCAAACTCTTTCTCTCGCACTCATCTCTCGCTCAAAAAGCGGCGGCGAGAATCCATGTTGTGCCGGACAACGAGTTTCCACCCCCCCCGCCGGAAACAGAGTCAATCCCCAGGCGGTACCCGGCCATTTTCAGCCTCGACCAGAACTTCCCCAACCCCTTCAATCCACAGACGGAAGTCAGGTATCAGATCCCTGAGCCGAGCTTCGTCTCGCTGAAAATATACGACATCATGGGGAGGGAGGTAAGAACACTCGTCAATGAAAGAATGGAGGCCGGGTATTACACTGAGAATTTTGATGGAGAGGGATTGTCGAGCGGGGTATACATCTGTCACATGCGTGCGTCCGCGACGGGCCAACCCGCCATCCAGTTTTCGCAGACCCGCAAAATGATCCTGACAAAATGAGGAGTTCCCGGGGGCAAGTCCCAAGACCCTTGGGAAGGCCTGGCCTCGGAGGGGGGGGGTGCGGCACCGGACCACTGTCTGCCGATCGATCAGCGGACGAGGATCATCCGCCTCATCTCCGAGCGATCTCCCGTCACGATCCTGTAGAAATAGACGCCGCTCGGTTTCTCAGAAGCGTTCCAGACGGCCGTATGAGATCCCGGCTCCTGCATCCCATCGACCAAAGTCGCGACTATTTCTCCCAAAAGGTTGTAGATTGTGAGCGAAACCTTCTCCCGCCGCGAGATCTCGTAGGGGATGGTCGTCGCCGGATTGAACGGATTTGGAAAATTCTGCCGGAGACGGAACTCCCGTGACAAATCGACCGTCCGCGCATCGAGCACGGGCTGGAGCGTTTGGTACATCCCCGCGTTATAACCGCCTGCCATGATCCTGTTGCTCTGATCAAGTCCGAGGAAAAGAACTGCGATCCCCTGCAATCCGGCCCTCCCCCATGTATCCCCGTCGTCGTGCGAGACATAAACCCCGTCGTAGGTTCCCGCGTAAACCTGGGATGGGCCGTTGAACGTTATCGAATAGACGTACGTCGTCGAGAAAAGATGCTGGGTCCATGCCGAAGAATCGCCGGTCGCGCGCACAATGCCTCCATAGACGCCGACGAACACATGGCCGTCCGGGCTGACGGCTATCGACTGCATGTCGTTCCGGACGAGCCCGCGCGTTCTCCATGTCGTTCCGTTGTCGTTCGAGACAAAAACACCGTCGTGATCGGTTGCAGCGTAGAGCGAATTCGAGGAGCCGGCGGCGAGGAGCGGCACGGCCATCGAGGAGAGTCCGGAGGAAAGAAAAGTCGCCCCTCCGTCCGCCGAGAAATAGACGCCAAAGTTTGTCCCGATGAAGAGTCCGGCGGAATTCAGAGCGACGGCTTGAACGGCCCCCGAGACCGTCGGAAGCCTGGTCCACCGATCACCCTCGTCGGTGGAGCCGTAGAGACCCTGATCGGTGCCGGCGTAGATGCCAGAGGGACCCGACGCGAGGGTATAGATATAGTCGGGCATTGACCCGGCTGCGGCCTGGTGCCAGCTCGCCCCGGAATTCGTCGACTTATACAGCCTGGCGCCGAATGTCCCGGCAAGAAGAGTTCCGGAAGGAAGGGCGACGCCTGAGGCGACGGCCTGATTACGGGGCCCGTTCTGGGACCAGGAGGCGCCCCTGTCTGTGGAGCTGAAAATCCCGTCCGACGCGGACGACGAAAGCAGCACCCCTGAGCGGGTAATAAGCACATTATCTGCGGCCCGGGCCACGGGGCCGACAAAAGTCCACGACGACGAGGCCCGGTCGTAATAATAATTGCCATTCACGGTCGAGGCGAGGACATTTCCGGCGGAATCGCCGCCAACGGCGGTGAACTGCGTTTCCGTCAGCCCGAGATTCTTCCAGGTCGCCCCATGATCGGTGGAGACGAAAATCCCTCCATCGCGCGCCGATGTGGAATCGGCCGCCACAATCGCGAGGTGTCCGGGCACTATCGTGATGGCGCGGATGGCATTCGGGAGGGCGAAGGACCAGCTCGATCCGAAATCGGACGAGACGTAGAGGCCGCCCTGAGCTGTGGCGACATACACCTCGTTCGACTCATCTATCGCCGAAAGTTCGGGCGCAGCCGATCGGCCGAACGCGCCTGTCCCGACGACCGGCACGGTCGTCCCTATAGGTTGTGTGGACGTGGGGTAGATGTGCCAGAGAATGCTGGAAGCAGTCGTCGCGTTCCGAAACGCGTACACGTCTCCGGTGTTCGAGAGCATATACCGCTGGAGCCCGGGATTGAAGATATCGGTCGGTTCCGAGAAAATCCTCGTCAATGACACCCCGTTGTCGCCGGAAAGAAAAACCTGCTGGTTATTTTGCACGCCGGCGAGATTTCGCACAACGATCTGCTGAGCCCCGTAGGTATGCAGCTCATCCACGTTGCCGGTGACGGGGGAAGGTTTCAGCCACACAATCCCGTCGTCCGTCGACGTGTAAATGCGCGACACGGAGACGGCAAAAAGCTTCCCCGATGCCCCTTCCCGGAGCGCCGTGCAACCGGGGACGCCGTTGATGTCGGTCCAGGAGGGAGCCTGGGCGACGGAGACACCGTGGAAAATTATGAGAAAAAACGCGAGCCGCCGCATGCTTACAAATTGGCAAGAATATAATTCATCATCGTCGTATAAAACTGGAGCCGCGCCCGGATGCCGTGTTTGCTCCCGGGATAGAGGGCAGTCTCAAATTGCTTGTTCTTCTTCACGAATTCATCCATCATCGTTATCGAATTCTGCATATGGACATTGTCATCATCGGTCCCGTGGACGAGGAGCAATTTGCCCTTCAGCTTGTCGGCGTACGTGAGCGGGGCCGTTTCGGCATAACCGTCCGGGTTTTCGGCGGGGGTCAGCATATAGCGTTCGGTATAGATCGAGTCATAGAACTTCCAGTGGGTGACGGATGAAATGGCGATGCTCGTCTTGAACACGTCGGCCCCCTTGAGGATACACATAAGCGCCATATATCCCCCGTAGCTTCCTCCTGTTATGCCGATCCGCGAGCCGTCAACGAACGGCAGCGACGCGAGATATTTTGCCCCCTCGATCTGATCGTGTGTCTCCCATGTGCCGAGATGCTTATAGGTCACGCTCTTGAACGCCTTGCCGCGGAATCCCGTGCCGCGGTTATCGACGCTCGCGACGATATATCCCTTCTGGGCGAGGAGCTGGTCCCAGAGAAAACCCTGTCCTCCCCACGAATTCGTGACCGTCTGCGACCCGGGCCCTCCGTAGACGGTCATGAGGACCGGGTATTTTTTCGAGGGATCCATCTTTGCCGGCTTGAGCATCCACCCGTTCAGCTCCACACCGTCGGACGTCCTGAATGTGAAGAACGATTTCGGACTGAGAGCGTAATCCGCGAGCGCCGAAATCCTTCCGGGATCGAGCACTCGGATGGGAGTGCCATCCGGCTTCATCAGGGTCCTCTTTGGAGGGGTGGCCGCGTCCGAGTACGAATCCAGGAAGCAGCGAACTCCTCGCGGGGCGTCGATCGAATGAATGCCGTTTCCCCGCGTGATCCGTCTGAAACCGGTGCCGTCAAGTTTGACGGAATAAAGATCGCGCTCGAGCGGCGTCGTCACGGCGGCTGTAAAGAAAACCGTGTTATCATCCTCGTCGACGCCTAGCACACGGTCGACGTCCCATTTCCCCTGCGTGAGCTGGCGGATGAGTTTGCCCTTCAGATCGTAAAGGTAGAGATGCTCGAAACCGTCCCTCTCGGAGGACCAGATCATGGCGGGCGTTTTTTCCAGGAAGAGATAATCCGTCTTGACATCGACCCAGGTGTCCTCCGTCTCGGAAAAAAGGAGCGAGCTCGTTCCCGTTGCGGGCTCGGCAAGGAGAACATCGAGTCTGTTCTGATGGCGGTTAAGCCTCTCGACCATCAGCTTGCCCCCGGGGGTCCATGCGATCCTCGGGATATAAGCGTCGGAATCGGAGCCGGTGTCGATCCAGGTCATTTTCCCCTGGACGGTCACGACGCCGATCCGGACGAGCGAGTTGGGGTCCCCAGATTTCGGATAGCGCTGGCGGGTGATCTCCTGGTGGAGGGGGAGAAAATTCACGATCGGGAATTCCGGGACCCGGTTCTCGTCGAGCCTCCAGAAGGCGATCGATTTGCTGTCGGGGGACCATTGCCAGCCGTCGATTATCCCGAACTCTTCCTCGTAGACCCAGTCGAAATGCCCGTTGAGAACATGGTCCGCGCCGTCGGTCGTGAGCTCCGTTTCGTTTCCATCCCTGAGATTTTTTATGAAAATGTTATTTGCGCGGACGAACCCGATCATGGAGCCGTCGGGAGAGAATTTTATGTTCATCTGCTCCCGGTCCGTATCGGTGATCTGGCGAAAAGTCTTTTTCTCCCGGTCGTAAAGGAAGAAATTGCCGCCGGTTTTGAGCGATCGCGCCGTAAGCGATCCCGTGAAGAGAATCTTCGAACCGTCGGGCGAGAACATGTAGGTCTGGATGGCGAAGGGTTTATCCCCGGGTGCGAGGACGAGCGACTCCCCGCCGACGATTTTCGACCTTTTGCCGGAGGAGACATCGTACCGGTAGATATCTGTCACTTTCTTCGACGTGTCGGTTTCGAGGGCGGAGTAGGCCCTTCCGTTCTCCATCCAGTGGAAACCCCGTACCCCCCTTTCGTTGAACTTGGAGCTTGCGAAGATATCGTCGAGCGTAAACTCCTTGTCCTGCGAAAAGGCGGGGACGAGGAAGAAAAGTCCGAGAATAGGCGCGAGACGGCGAATCATGAAGCCTCCTAGTGTGAATAAAAGTCGATCACGCGCTTCAGCGCGACGGAGCAGACCTGGTCGAACCCGACCAGGCTGAGCGAAAACATCCGGCAATCGGCCGAAGGGCGGTAGATACCCTGTGATACGTACCCGGCCCCCTCGAATGCCCCGATCTTACCGGCGAAGCGCGTCGTCTTGAGGATATGCTGTTCGGCCTGGTAGATGGGTTCCCTTTTCGCGTAATAATCGGGCGCGAGCCGGTCAAGTTTTGCGCGCTCGCGTCCCAGGCTGTCATACGTGGACTTCTCCCATGGTGTGGGGACGGGGGTATCCGGATCGACGAACGAGCGCCATTTCACGGAATGCTTATCGGTGAGGGCTGTCAGGTTCGGCTCCCAGGGCTCCACCCCTTTCTGATAAAAATCGTTGTAGGAGGTTTGCGAGGTATAATACTCGTCTCCCAGGCCGCCGAAGGAGTGGCCGAATTCGTGCACATAGACGTAGTCGGTCTGCCACTCTTTCCCGGGGGCATCGGTGATCGTGTAACACGTGGCGTACAGATTGAAAATCCCTCCCCCCCCGTAGCGGTTGTCATTGATCAGGATGAGAATAAAATCGTACGGGGCTTCCCCTGCGATATCCCGCAGAACGCGGTTTTCTTCGGTGAGGACGTAGCGGGCCGAGCCGAAGGTGTTGTACATCGTCCCGAGGGCAGTGTTCTTCCAGACGTTCTTATCGGGCTTATCGATCCCTGAATCCTGGGAGACAACCTCGATCGTGCGCACATTGAAATCGGATTTCCGTTCCTTGAACGGGCTCGTCGAGAACATGACGTCGTTATAATGCCGCGCGTCCCGCCGGAATTTCTCCATATCTTCCCTTCTGTACCCGTCTCCGACGATAAGCAGGTCCACTTTCTGGTGGGGGGAGCCGTTTTCGGCGAGGGGGACGACCCTGAATCGGGCGGGTTTTTTCTCCCTGTTGATTTCCGTGGGCGAGTTGGGGTCGATGACGGCAGAAAAGATTTCGTGGAAATCCATCTTCCGGTCGCGGCGGCTGATCGTGAGCTGGACTTTGGCCTTGGGATAAGGCATGCGGACCGTTTCGTGGAACGTGCGGAAAATCCCTGCGAGCGACTCGTCGGTGCTCTGCCATTCATTGAAGACGGACGAAAACCCGCGAGAGAAGATCATCGACGACGTCGGTTCGTCATACGCCCGGGCGACGTACTCGCCGAGGTTGAGCGTATCGACGAGATTGACGAGGCTTCCGGCCCATTCCCCCTCCTCGTAGCATTTGTCGAGGCTGATCGTTTCCGTTCCTTTCGCCCCCGTGTGGTAATAGTCAATCCTCAGCGTCTTGTCGACAAAAAACCTCTCAAAGCCCTGGGGTGCGGCAGAAAGGGGAAGAGTAAGCAAAAGGAAAAAACCGAAGCAAGAGGACATTCACTTCTCCATGGGTTTAGAAGACTCAGGCGATCAGAAAAACCGGATCGCGAGATAGATGAGCGCGGCCAGGGTGAGCGACAGAAACACGAACGCAAGCACCTTGGAGGCGAGCCAGAGAATTTTCAGCGGAAACCAGACCGGGAAAGTCAGAATCTTGATCAGCGTGATCATGGGGTCTTCCGAATTCCCTCAAATATACGAACAATTTCCCCATATCCAAAGCGCAATTGTGCCCCAAATTCACTAAGTTGGAAAAAACCTGAGCGTGCCATGAACGTCCTTGTCCTCAACTGCGGGTCTTCTTCGGTAAAATTCCAGATCATCCGGACCGACATCGATCTGATAGAGCGCAACGAAGACAAAAAGCTGGCGGCGGGGCTCATCGAGCGGGTCATAGGGCAGGCTCTCATCACCCTTCAGGCCGACGGCCCGAAGATCCGGCGCGCGGAGCCGCTTCGGGACCATCGTGAGGCCCTCGACTACGTCCTGCGGTGGATCATATCCCCCGATTCGAAGATTCCGGGCATCAGTTCTCTGGCCGACATCCATGCCGTGGGCCACCGGGTCGTGCACGGAGGCGAAAAATTCACGAAGTCCGTTCTGATCGACGATTCCGTCATCGAGCAAATCGAGGACAGCATCGAGCTGGCGCCGCTCCATAATCCTGCAAATCTGAAAGGGATATCGGCGGCGCGCGAGCTGCTCGGGCCCGGGGTGCCGCAGGTGGCGGTCTTCGATACGGCGTTTCACTCGACGATGCCGGAGATCTCGTATCTTTACGGGATTCCGTATCAGCTCTACCGGCGTCACAGGATCAGAAGGTACGGGTTTCACGGAACATCGCATCGCTACGTGGCGTACCGGTACCGTCAGATCATGGGCATCAAGCGGGAGGAGACCAACATCATCACCCTCCATCTCGGAAACGGATGCTCGGCGTGCCTCATCAGGAACGGGGATTCTTACGACACCTCGATGGGCTTCACCCCGCTCGAGGGTCTCGTCATGGGCACCAGGGGAGGGGATATGGACCCTTCCCTGATAGAATTCATTCGCAACAAGGAGGGAATGAGCGTACGGGACATCGATGTCATGCTCAACAAGCAGTCGGGGCTTCTGGGCATCTCGGGCCTGACGAACGACATGCGGGAGCTCCTGGCGGAGGAGCAGGAGAAGCAGGACCGGCGTGCGAGGCTGGCGATCGACATCTTCTGCACCCGCGTCCGGAAATACATCGGCGCGTATCTTGCCGAACAAGGGGGATCCGATGCGGTCGTCTTTGCCGGAGGGATTGGCGAGAACAGCCCGGCGGTGAGGGAACGCGTCTGCACCGGGCTGGAATGGATGGGGCTCGCCCTGGACCGGGCGAAGAACAATTCGATTCAGGGCACGGAGGGGGAAATCTCCAAATCGGGGTCGAAGCTGAAGGCATTCGTCATTCCGACGAACGAGGAGCTGCTCATCGCACGAGACACGGTCCGGACCATAAAAAATGTCCCGCGGCGGTGGTGACCCACCCCGGGAATATCGACACAGAGTCTCTCAGGACGGACTCCCGGGCTCCTCGATGTCGGCCGCGTGCTTCAGGCTGCGGATCTCGTTCTTCGTGAGGAACCTCCACTCCCCCCGCTTAAGCTTTTCATAGGATATCCCGGCGTACGAAACACGGTCAAGCTTTTCGACCGAATATCCCAGGGCTTCAAACATACGGTGAACCTGCCTGTTCCTCCCCTCGTGAATGGAGATTCCGGCCCTCATCGATTTCGGATGAGAGTAGATGTGGGCCGGGGCTGTCATGCCGTCGGAGAGCCGGACACCCCGGGATAGTTTTGCCGCGTCCGCCTGAGCGAGAGGTTTGTCGAGCGTGACCTGGTATTCCTTCAGAATTTGTGAGCGCGGGTGCATCAGGCGTGAGGCCAGGAGCCCGTCGTTGGTCAGAAGAAGGACTCCCGTCGTTTTACGATCGAGCCTTCCGATGGGATAGATCCTTGATTTCACCCTGACATAATCCATGACCGTGGCCCGGCCCCGTTCATCGCTGAGCGTGGTGATACAGTCGTTCGGCTTGTTGAACACAATGTAGAGAGGGTCATCGATCACCGCGACCTGTTTCCCGTTGACGAAAACGGAGTCGGAACCGGGATCGATCTTGAGGCCCAGGTTTGTGACCACCTTGCCGTTAACCTTCACCTTCCCTTCGGCGATGAGGGCATCGGCTTTTCGACGCGAGGCTATTCCGGCGGAGGACAAAAACTTATTGATCCGGATTGCGGGTTGAGCGCTCATTGAACGGTTCCGGCAGATTCATCGGGAGTGGTGAGGAGAGTGGGAGGCGGGAGTCGGCCCCCCGGCGGGGTCATTCGGCGACCCGGCCGTCGTCATCGCCGCCCGGCGTTGCCTCGCCGGTCTGCGGGGGAATTTCCTTCAAAACCCCGTTTTCGCCGACGCGGGTCTGTCTCAGCGTGGATTCAATCCCCGCCTCT